>Ga0326728_10007581_pt1 | contig 27683 bp, 22 predicted proteins | sample MB3enrmetagenome_FD_207602 | JGI IMG/M metagenome (GOLD analysis project Ga0326728, IMG submission 207602) | Lab enriched peat soil microbial communities from McLean, Ithaca, NY, United States - MB31MN | ecosystem: Environmental > Terrestrial > Soil > Wetlands > Peat | place: USA: New York...
GGATCTGCTCCATGTACCGGCTGCCCTCGCCGCTACGGACCATCGCGATCGCGGCGGCGCGTTCGGTTTGCCGTGTCTCGATGCCTTTCGCCAGTCTGTCCAGCCTGGCCGCGATCAGACGGTCCAGCGCCTCCATCCGCGGCTGTTGCGTGGGATTGCCGGCGGTCAACCGGCGCAGAGCCTGTTGCGCGGGAGGTTCCGCCACGAGCGCCGCCTGGAGCTGTGCCCGGTACCAATCCTCCCCGGTGAGCAGGTAGCCGCGCGTTGCCGTCTCGGCATCCTGCAAAGTCGAAAAGAGGGTCTTGGTGGCATCCAAAACCTCGTACGTATGCGTCACCCAGTGTTGGCGGTCTCTGGCGCGCTCGAAATCGGAATACAGCAGACGGCTCAAGCCGAAGAGCAGGAGGCAACTCGAACCCAGCAGGACCAACCGCCGCCAGAAAGACCGGTCCGTGGCGGCCTGCTTCGCGGATGCCGCAAACCGGCGCGCCGGCTGCCCGCGGCCCACCAGGAAGCTCAGGCAGACACCCACCAGCGCGAACATCGCCAGGCCGTCGACATCGCGGAGGTCGGCGATGGCAAAGGAATAGCGGGGCTCGATAAAGAAATACGCGGCGAGCGGGATGCTCAGGACCGTTGCCGCCAGGCCGGAGGCAACCCCCGCCAAACGGCTCGACACCACCACGGCCAGGGGAAAAATCATGTAAGGCACCCCGGGCGGCAAGATGGGGTCCAGCGATAGCCGGACCGCCACCGCAACCAGGGTCGAGACCACCGCGGCGCCGTAACACCAGGTTGCAGAGGATCGAGCGGTTTGTGGTAACGCGCCGGGGTCTGGGGTCATTTGTACGTAGTGCGTGGAAAGTCGTAATCAAATCATACATTCACGCCTGGAAAGGTGCAAAGTCGCTGTCGAAATCTTCAACGCTCCTTGGCTGACGGAAATCGGCGTTCCGCCGCGTAGCATCGTTAGACGCTTTGATTTCTTAGGATTGTAGGCATACCCGCGTCTGTGGGGTATCTTCTCTACCTGCAAGAGACATTGCACCTGCTCCCTCATCCCCACGTGCGGATGGCGGCCCAGGTCTCAGGCCGTATGATGTTGTGCTCTTACCGGAAACCACTCCCTTACGGTCGTGGCTCCGTTCGGAGCCGCGAGCGTCAGCCAGCGGTTTCGCAATCGTACCGAATCTCGCGGTCGTAGACCCCGCGGGTCGTGGATGGCCGTGCGCAGAACACCCATGCCATAGCCGCGTACGATGCGCTCGCGGCAAGCTCACCCGGTAATCCCCGCGATTGGCGGTGTGCGCCACCTCTTGGCGGGGCGCAACCTGGAACCGCGGCCGGTGTTTGGAAGGATTGTGCGACCATGCTCGATACGCGCGCTGAGTTGCGCCCTGCTGTGCTCTCCGCTTGCCGCGCAGCCGGCGGTTCCCTCCGAGTTTCAAACCGCCTACTCGCAACTTTCCACCCAACTGAGCGGCAGCACGCTCACTAAGGGATGGGATCAATCGAAGTTCCCGGTCTTCTTTGGCGTGGAGGGCACTCCAGCGTCGGCATATACCAACGTTCTGACGCCGGGATACTATGAGCAAGCCGTCACGCCATTCCTCAATGCGGTTCAAAGCCTGGGTGGGGTTCAGATCGTCAAGGTGCTGCTCCATTTTCCGCTTTTATATCCGCCGTTCTACGCGAATTGGCCCACTTCCGGAGGTATGGCCGCGTACAATGGACGGCTCGCGTTTTATCAGCGCCTGACCGCCGATGTGCACGCGCGCGGGATGAAGCTGATTATCCAATCGATGGCCCAAGGTTTCGGCGCCACCGCGTCGATCTCGGCCGATCCGCTGAACCTCGCGGGCTACTACCACACCCTGACGTTCAACGATTACGTGGCTGGCCGGGCCGCGCAGGCGCTCTCCATCTGCCAACTCCTGCACCCCGATTATTTGAACTTTGAATCCGAGCCCGATACCGAAAGCGGAAAATCGACTCAGGCTGCGCTGGACCCTTCCAACCAATCGCAGTTCGTCGCGAACAATCTGACGTTGGTAACCACCATCCGCAACGCCATTCTCAATGCGAATCCGCCCATACCGGGACTCCATACCAGCTTGCGCCTGGCCATCGGCATGGGTTCGTGGGAAACCTACCTGACCACGTTCATCGCCAACTACACTCAAATGACTGGGATCGACGTGATCGATATTCACGTGCATCCCATCAACGACATGCCGGGGAGCGACTATCTTGCCAACATCGGCACGATTGCGGCGGCGGCGATCGCCCAGGGTAAGTCCGTGGGAATGGATGAGACATGGATCTATCACGAGGCCAACTCGCAAGTTGGACAGCTCGCCGATTCCGACGTGGAAGCGCGCGATAACTGGAGCTTTTGGGAGCCGATGGATCAGACGTTTCTGACGCTGATGATGAACCTGGCGAATTTCAAACGGATGGAGTACGTCTCGTTCTCGGAACCGGACATTTTCTTTTCTTACCTCGACTATGCCCATACGCCGGGATGCCCAACACCGCCCTCGAGCGTGTGTACTACCGACCAGTGGGACTCCGCGGCTAACCAGGCGGTGTCGGCGGCTTTATCCTCCACACCCGTGCCGCTCACGCCCACCGGGCAGACGTTCCGGAGTTTGTTGGCGGCGCAGGCCGCCGCGCCCTCCAAAGCGGCTGTATTTTCCGCGGCCTTATCCAGTGGAAATATTGCCCCGGATTCGCTCATCAGCATCTTCGGCTCGAGCCTCGCCACCTCGCAAGGTCAGGCCAATTCTCCGTTTCCCGTTTCTTTGGCGGGCTCCACAGCCACGGCTCTCGACAGCGCGGGGGACAGTACGCCGCTCGGCCTTCTTTTCGTTTCTCCGGCGCAAATCAACGCTTACGTACCGGCTGGATTGCCTTCGGGAACGGCTGTGATCGCCGTCCACGCCGGCAATGGCGCGCTCTCGCAAGGCACCGTGGGAATAGCGCCGGTCGCGCCCGGAATCTTCACCGCCGATGGCGTCGGCCTGGCCGCGGCGCTGGTGGTTGCGGCGTCGCCCGGCGGCGCCCAGAGTGTAAGCTACACAACCCAATGCACGGCCAGCGGATGTAACGCCGTACCAATCGATTTGGGAGCCGCTTCGAATACCGTGGTCCTGGAGCTATATGGGACCGGAATTCGAGGAGCCGCTCCCGGCAGCTTGACCGCGAGCGTCGGCGGACAGCCAGTGCCGGTTCTCTACGCCGGGGCTCAAGGCCAGTATGCCGGGCTCGACCAGGTTAACGTCTCGCTGCCGCATTCGTTGGCGGGCCGGGGCGTGTCCGAAGTGATTCTCTCGGCGGGCGGCGTCCAGGCAAACACGGTGACCGTGACGATTCAGTAGAAATGCCGCCGGCCTGAAGCTCCCCGGATGTCGCGCACCCATCGCGCCGGGTTCCGTGGACAACTTCACCCGGTAGTTCCCGCGACTAGCGGTGTGCGCAAAGCTCGTAGGAGTCGCCAGGGGCGGGAAAACGCGGCGGCGTTCGGGTGATCTACTGTTACCGGCCGCGGAGAGGCCAGGAAATTCCTGGAGGCGCTGAAACGTGGCAAAGAGGACAGACGCGGCGAAGGCCGCCCATAAACCGCCAATGAATCGTGTTTCCCGCGGTGTGATCGCCGGCCTGAAGGAGGCCGCCGCTCACGTGCGCGGCGAAATCTCTCTCCCCGCTCGCTACTACGATGTCCCCGGCCCCGTGGACGTAAAGGCGATCCGCGCAAAATCCGGATTGTCACAATCGGAGTTCGCCCGGCGATACGGTTTCAGCGTCCGCACCTTGCAGGATTGGGAACTGGGCAGGACGCGGCCGCCAAGCGCCGTTCGCGCCTACCTCACGGTGATTCATCGGTTTCCGGAGACGGTGGAAAGGGCGCTCAAGGGCGCTCGGTGAGTGGCCGCCCTCGCTACCGCTCTTTCCGAGTGTCGGGCAATCCGTCCAGTGGCCAAGGTAAACGCTACGGCGTCAGGGGAGATCTATCGGTCGACCTGCCACATGTCGGCAATGGGCATTGACCCGGAGTTAGTGAGGATTTTCTTGACCTGTTCCACGCAATCCTCGGCCTGTAGTGCGTGGCGATCAAGTGAACAGGCTTGCAAAAGGTATCAATATGTTGCTGAGATTGTGGCCAAACACAGATGGCCAGACACTATCCGTTCGTTCGCGCACCCATCCCGAGACGAAGCTCAACATAACCGGGGCAATAGCCGCGTGGGGAACAATGCGGGCATGAAGTTGACGGTCCACGGTGACGAGGCCGTTGGACCCGGCGAAGAGTATGGCACTGATGATGAGCCCCCAGCCGAACTCCGCGTTGGCCAGTCGCCACTGTTTCCCGAAAACTCGGTTCAACAAGGACTGATACACACCCCGGAATACCAGTTCCTCGGCGAGGCCGGGCATGATCAGAAGGAAGGCCCAACCCTCGGCGTCTAGTTTCTTGCGAGCCCCAAGCATGAAGAAGACTGCGGGCACCGCCAAAGCCAGCAGCAAAGCGACGATCGACGACTTTAGCCAATCTGGCCGGAAACGCGACGTCACGCCAACCGAGGCTAACGAGATTCCGGGGACGAGAGCGATCAGCAAGAATGGCCACGCCGTCGAGAGGAGGCACTCCTGCCAACTCCAGTGGAGGTGCTGGAAACCATCGACCCGAGGTATTTCTCCGAGGGCAACGTCCAGGACTACTAAGGACGCTACCAATAGCAACAAGCCCCAACGCCGCGTGCGGGAGTGCCAGGCGGCGATCAACACAAATGAAAGGGCGCATCCCAGGGTGAGCCCCGCTTCTAGGGCGACACGACAGAGATAACCGCGAAGCTGCATACCGCAATGATACGCGAGATTTGCGTTTGAGGGCCGGTAGGGGATCGCCTGAAACCCACTTGTCCGTGTAGTCGACTCGTGCAAGTGCCTGCAACCGGTGCTCGACCGGCGATCACCCGCGTGTACTCGCCCAGCGTAGAGTGATCGCCAACGCAGGCCGCGATTGAGTATCAACCGCGGCGGGGACGAATCTCAAAGTTCACGCCTTCCTGCGCGTGAAGATGAGCGAGGACGCCAAACAAGTTCTTGGCCGAAGGGTTGCCGTTCGGCACAAACATCCGCATGAGGCTGTTGGCCGGGATGGATGTCGCATCCTCCAACCGCCGAAAGCCGACTGTGGCGTTGATATAGTAACGCAGGATCGCGCGGCCCGTCTTCTCGTCGCCGGAGAGCATGAGCTCGATGGCTTCACGAAGCAACGCCTTGCGGAATCGCGGTTCCCGTTGGGCGCGTTCGCGGATCGTCTCGCGAAAATCTCTGGTCAGTGGCATCGTGTTTCTTCCTGAGTCTTCCTGTTCCGGTGGTCTTCCCAACTCGCCTTTGCCTGGCGGATGTCCTCGCGCTGGCGATTCTTCGCGCCGCCGGCGAGCACAATAACAAGCTGGTCGCTGTCCCGCCCGAAGTAAATGCGGTAGCCGGGGCCAAAATCAACCTTGTATTGAGGACGCCGTTACCGACCGTCTTGGCCTTGGACAGGTTGCCCTCCGCTCGCAGCGAGAGAGCAGTGAACGAAGCCTTGCGCTTGGTGTTGGAGTTGCGCAAGGTTGGCAGTGGCAAAGCCCGCATTTAACAGGGGGGAGGCTAGTCTCGTCGACGACGCCCCAAGTCCCCGTTGCGGGAATTTGACCTGCCAGCCTCCGGTCCTATCACCCGCCCCCCTACTCCCGGATCTCCACGATCGTCGCTCCCGCCCCACCTTCCTGCTGCGGCGCGGGGTAGAACCTGGCGACGTGCGGATGGCGCCCCAGCAATTCGTGGATGGCCTTGCGCAGAACCCCCATGCCATACCCATGTACGATCCGCACGCGGCTGGCCGTGGCCATCACCGCGTGGTCCAGGAATTGGTCGACCGCGTCGCAGGCTTCTTCGGCGCGCTGGCCGATCACGTTGAGTTCCTGGAACGCCGGCGAGAGCTGCGGAGCCGGCAGGTAGCTGACCCCCTTGGGCAGTTTCCCGGAAGCGGCAGCGCCGGATTCGGGAAGCACTTCCACCACGTCGTCGATGGACACCTGCATCTTCAGGAACCCGGCCTCCACCTCGATCAGGCCGTTCCCCAGCTTGCGCCGCACGCGCGCCGGCTCGCGAATGTCTTTCAAGCGGACGCGCACGCCTTCCTCGATGCGCAGCGGCTGGATGCGGTTCTGGCGGGAATCATCCTGAGTTTCGAGCACCGTGCTCTGGAAGTCCTCGCGCAGCTCGCGGCGCGCCTTGGCCACGCGGCGTTGCGCGTCCTGCTCGGCTTTGCGGCGGTCGCCGCCCTCGACGATCTTGCCGATGGTCTCCTGCGCCTGCTCCTCGAAACGCGCCAGCGCCAGGTCGGTGCGCCGCTCCAGTTCCTTGAGCTTGGCGGTTTCGCGCTTCTCCCATTCCTGCGCCAGCTCTTTCTCGCGTTGGGCCAGTTGCGCGATCCGCGCGCGCAGGTCGCACTCCAGCGACTGGGTCTCTTCGATGCGGTTGTGCAGCTCGCTCAGGAAACGAGTGACATCGCGCTCGCGGTCGCTCATGGAGCGGCGCGCGCGCAGCATGATGTCCTCGGGCATGCCCAGGCGCGTGGCGATTTCCAGTCCGGCGGACTTTCCGGGCAGTCCGAGCTGCAGGATATAGTTGGGCTCGAAGGTGGCCTCGTTGAAGCCCACCGAGCCGTTCACCACGCCATCGGTCGAAGCGCCGTAGATCTTGAGCGCCATCAGGTGCGTGGAGACCAGGGTGAAGGCTCCGGCGGCGCGAAAATGTTCCACCACGGCCACGCCCAGCGCGCCGCCTTCCTCGGGATCGGTGGCGGCGCCCAGCTCGTCCAGCAGCACCAGGGAAGCGGGCGTGACGTCCAGGGCCATTTCGCGGATGTGGGAAACGTGCGCCGAAAACGTGCTCAAGTTCTCCTGAATGGATTGATAGTCGCCGATGTCCGCCAGCACCTGGTCGAACAGCGGAAACTCGGCTTCCACGGCGGGGACAGGGAGCCCCGACTGGGCCATCAGGCTGAGCAGGCCCACGGTTTTCAGCGCCACGGTTTTGCCCCCTGTGTTGGGGCCGCTAATGAGCAGCGTGCGCCGGTCGCGGGTCAGTTCCAGGCTCACCGGAACGGCGGCGCTTCGCCTGCGCCGCAACACGTCCTCGAGCAGCGGATGGCGCGCCTCGCGCAGCAGCAGCCTTTCGCCGAAACGCGGGATGGCGCAATCGAACTCGGTGGCGAAGCGGCCCTTGGCGAAGATCAATTCCAGCTCCGCCATGGCCGCCAGCGTGGCGCGGATGGAATCGCCGTGGCCGCGCAGGCGCGCCGTGATTTCGAGCAATATGCGGTGCACCTCGCGCGCCTCTTCTTCCGACAGGCGCACCAGCTCGTTATTCAGGTCGATGGTCTCCAGCGGTTCCACGAACAGGGTGTGGCCGCTGGAGCTGGCCCCGTGAATCACGCCGTCCAGTTTGCGGCGCTGCCCGGCGATGATCGGCACCACGAAGCGCTCGTTGCGGATGGTGACGAACTCCTCCTGCAGCACGCCCTCTTCGCGATGGGATTTCAGAAAGCGCTCCAGCGACTCCTGGATGGACTTCTTCTGCCGTTCGATGTCGCGGCGCAGGCGGCCGAGCGCCACGCTGGCGTGGTCGGAGACGGTGCCATCGGGCAGCACCTTGCCGTCCAACTCGCGCAGCAGCGACCGGAAATCGCCGATATTCTGGGCGCGCCGCCCGAGCAGCGGAAAGCGTTCGGCCGCGGCGCTGAGCAGGCTTTTGGCGTCGGCCGCGCGGTCCAGCAGCGAGAAGACGTCGAAGATCTCCTTGGGCTCCAGGCTGGCGCCTTCGATGCGCAGCTTGTGTACGGCTTCTTCGACATCCGGCATGCCGCCGAAATCGATGCGGATGGCGGCCCCGCGCGCGGCCGTCTGGGGACGCGCGGCCAGGCGCAAGTAAGCAATGGCTTCGCCGGCTTCCGCCAGATCGGCGGACAGGCGCTCGCGATCGGTGTGTGGCTGGACTTTGGCCAGTTCGCGGAGGCCCAGCGGGCTCCCGACATAGCGGCCCACCAACTTCCGCAAAGCTTCGAATTCCAGGACTTCAGCGCTGGTTTTCACGGTTTTGAAACGCTCTTTCGATGACGTCCAAGGTGCCTTCGGTGATTTGGAGCGACGGCAGATCGCGGCGCCTCACCCATTCCACCGCGCAGACATCGTCGCCCGGGCGCAGCGTGCCGCCGGTCGCGCGGCAGAGGTAATCGATCAATACATAATGATACTCGGGCCGTCCCCGCCGGTCGCGCATGATGCGCTCGAAGATTTCGAATACGCGCAATGGCCGAATTTCAAGCCCAGTCTCTTCCAGCGCCTCGCGGCGCACCGCGTCTTCCAGCCGCTCCCCGGTTTCCAGCGCGCCTCCCGGCAGCGACCACCACCCTTTGAGCGGCGCCTTGCCGCGCTGCGCCATGAGAATTCGCCCTCGCCGTATGAGAATGGCGCCCACCCCCACCAGCGGGTATTTGGGGTAGCGGCGATCGTCGGCTTGGTTGTGTGGGGCAGGTTGGCAACCTGCGGCCGAGTGGCGCTCGACCTGGTCGGCATTCGCACGTAGCCGCCCAGGCGGGTTACCAACCCGCCGCAGGATACCATCCTGTCCCACATAAGCATCCTCACCGCGCATCTTTCCCGTCCATCCGCGCGCGATACAGCGTGCCGCGCGCCGTAATCACCAGGTCCGCCTCGGCGAAGGCGCAGTTGGACGGCGCCTCGCGCATCTCGATGGTGTGTAACAGGCGTCCGTCGGGACTGTAGATCTGCACCCCGCGCGCGGCCACATAGAGGTTGCCCTTTTCATCCACGCACAGGCCACCCGCTACGCCGGCGATCTTCGGCGCCAGCACCCGCTCGCCCGAGGTGTCGCCATTTCGGTCCACGTCGTAGGCTCGGATGGTGCGCTCGTCGGTGTTCGCCACGTAGAGCGTGCGGCCGTTGGGTGAAAGCGCGATGCCATGCGGACGGCCCTCGGGCCGCGCCACCAGCTTCAACGGCCCCTTGGGCGGAATGTGATAGACGCCGTAGAAATCCAGCTCGCGGTGGTCGGATTGCCAGCCGAAAGCCGGATCGGTGAAGTACACGTGATCGTTCTTGCTTACCACGATGCCGTTGGGCGCGTTGAAACGCTTGCCCTCCCAGCGGTCCGCCAGCACTTCCACCGCGCCGTTCCTGGCGGTTCGCGTCACGCGCCGCGTGCGGGTCTCGCAGGTGTACAGGCGGCCCTGGCTGTCAAAGGCGTTGCCGCTGGGGCCGTGAGCGTCCTCGCGGAGGACTTCCGCGGCATGGCCCGGAACCCACTTCAGCAGGCGATCGGTGGGGGTGTCGCTAAAAACCAGGTAGCCGTCCTTGGACCACGCCGGGCCTTCGGTGAACGTGTAATCGTGGGCGATCGCCCCCAGGGTGATGAGCGAAAAATCCTGCGCGCCAGCCAGCAGCGGAAGAATGAGGACGGCCAGACCGGCTCTTGCGGACCGCGTCATTTAGGCGTTTTCGAGACGGTGATGTTGTTCACCACCCGCTTGACGCCCTTCACCTTTCCGGCGAGTTTGGCCGCTTTGTCATGCTGTTCCTGGTCCGAAACAGTCCCGGTGAGGGTGACGATCCCATCCTTGACGTCGGCCTTGAGGGCGCCGCCTTTGACCACGGGATCGGAGGTCAGCTTGATCATGACCTGGTCGCTGATCACATCGTCGCTGACCGGTTTGGTCGCGGCCAGGCAAACGCCGGCGACCAAAACCGCCGCAAGTAGGGAAGCCGGGAGTTTAGGTATCATCTTCACCCGTCATTGTACGCCAGTCGAGCGCGTTGAGGAAGGCGGGCTTTTCGCGCCAGCGCGGAGTCAGCCGTACGTGCAGGTCCAGATAGATCTTCACGCCGAACAGCCGCTCCATTTCCTGGCGCGCCAAGGTCCCGATCTTTTTGAGCACCGCGCCCTTGGTCCCGATGACGATGGCCTTCTGTCCCGCGCGCTCCACGCGTATGGTGGCGAAAATGCGCGTCAGGCGGGGAGTCTCCTGCCATTGGTCCACCGTGACGGCCACCGAATGGGGAACCTCCTGGCGCGTCGAGGCCAGCACTTTCTCGCGGATCAGCTCGGCGGCGAGAAATCGCTCGGGCTGATCGGTGACGTAGTCCTCGGGGAAGTACGCGGGACCTTCGGGCAGGCGGTCGAGAATGGCCTGGCGCAGCGCGTCGAGGCCCATGCCCTTGGTGGCGGAGATGGGGAAGCAGTCCGCGAAGTCGTAGATGGTCCGGTACTGTTCGATCAGCGGAAGCAGGCGGGGCTTCTCCTTGACCAGGTCAATCTTGTTCAGCACCAGCAGGGTGGGCGTCGCGACCTTGCGCACCATGTCGATGGCGCGCCGGTCCTCCTCGGCCGGAGGGCGCGTGGCATCCGCCAGGAACAGCAGCAGGTCGCGCTCTTCGAGCGAATTGCGAACCGTATCCATGAGGCGCTTATTGAGCGCCGAATCGCCCTTGTGGATGCCGGGTGTGTCGACGAAGACGATCTGCGCTCCGGGCAGCGTCGCGACCCCCTGAATGGCGGTCCGCGTGGTCTGCGGCTTATCCGCCACGATAGCCAGTTTCTGGCCCACCAAGGCGTTCAACAGCGTCGATTTGCCGGTGTTCGGCCGCCCCACCAGCGAGACGAACCCGGAATGAAAAGCGTCGCTCATGTTTGCGATGTCACCCGATTATCCCATTTGCAAGCCGGCGGTTGCTCCCGGCGCAGAACCGGGTAGTGCCTGAAAAGCAAACTCGAACTGAGCCGGCCGGCGGACGCTTCGCGGGCGGCGCCGCGAGCATGGGGGTTGACCCCGGTATGGTCGGGGCACAAAGGTGTCCACAAAATGGACTGGAAAGATGGGATTTCCCTGTTTTGGACCTTCCCGGCAGGACGAAAATGGCGCTTGACGGAGCCCCAGACGACTTTCGGCGCGGAAACTGCGTTTTCCTGGATCAAAACTTGACAACTCGGTGTACAATAACCCCCAAACCGGGTGAAAATGGAAAGTCTCGTCAAACAGGTAGCGCCGCCTCACTTGGGCAGGCTTGCCGAAAGCTCACTCTGGCTCCGGCAGATTATATCTTCGGCCAGCCGATCGCCGGGCGGCTTAGCATCTGGTTTGGGTGTCGGGCATCGATGGCGCCATCGAGCGCCGTTTCCCGAATCGCACTGACCCGTGCGCGTACTCATGGCAGCACCTCGCGGCAATCGCGATTGGAGGTTTGTGAAATGACGATAAAGACGAGTTTCGGCCTATGCTGGGCGATCATCGTGTTGTTCCTACTCAGTTTGAGTGCAGGGAATGCGTTCGCCCAGGCAACCGCGGCCGGAACAATTGTGGGCACCATCATCGACCAATCCCAAGGGTTGATCGTCGGCGCCGAAGTAGTCATTACCAGCAAGGCAACTGGAGAAAGGCGTACCACCAGCACCAACGGCGAGGGCAACTACCGGTTCGATCTACTTCCGGCCGGCGATTACTCGGTCAAGGTCTCGAAGCCAGGTTTCGCCTCGCTGGTCCAAACTGCGGATTTGATGGTGGGCCAAACGGTTACGGTGAATGGGACTTTGGTTCCCGGAACCGCCACCCAAGTGGTGGAAATCACCGCGGTGGCTCCGCTTGTGGATATGGGCAAGAGCAGCGTCAGCCAGAACATTACGCCCACCGAAGTCGCGGACTTGCCCATGGTGGGACGCGATGTCGCCAACCTCGCCTACCTGGCTCCCGGCGTGAAGGCGGCCGACTCCTATGACCCCACCAAGGCCCGTTACGCCATTCTTTCGGTCAACGGCGCCGGTGGCCGCAACGTCAACGTCACCGTCAACGGCGTCGATAACAAGGACAACACCGTTGGCGGTCCGGTCATGCAGCTTCCCCTGGAAGCGGTGCAGGAATTTCAAATCAGCACGCAGCGCTTCTCGGCCGAGAACGGACGCTCCGAAGGCGCGGCCATCAACATGATCACCAAGCAGGGGACCAACCAGTATCACGGCTCGGTCTTCGGCTACTTCCGCAACGACGCGCTGGACACCGATGAAAAGGACCCGGACGGCGTCGGCGGGTACACCTTGGAGCATCCCGCCTACAGCCGGCAGCAGTTCGGCGGCTCGGCCGGCGGTCCGTTCAAGAAGGATAAGGTGTTCGGCTTCTTCGGGATTGAGCGCGAGCGCGAGAGCCAATCCTTGGAAGAGACCGGGACTTCCTACAACGAGCTGGTGCTGGCCAAGAGCGCCGGCCTGGCGGCCCAGCCCGCCATGTCGATTCCGCGGCCATTCTACGAGACCCGCTTCAACGGCCGCATGGATTGGAACATCAACGCCAAGAACAGCATCTATGCCAGTTACAGCGCCCAGAAGAACAACAGCCTCAACGACCAGTCCACCGGCACCGGCGATCTGACTAACGGAAATTTCACCACCAACCAGTTGATCGTTTCCAACGTGACCGTGAACTCGTTGCTTTCCAACACCTCGGTGAACCAGTTTACGGTGGGCTATCAATATTGGAACAACCTGATTGCCAGCAATATCAGCGCGCCGCTGGTGACCTTCCCGGACGCTTCCTTCGGCACCAACACCAACGTTCCGCAACAGTCCTGGCAAAAGAAGTGGCAGTTCAAGGACGACATTTCCAAGACCGTCGGCAAGCACACTCTCAAGGCCGGAGTGGATTTCATCAACACTCCCCAGCAGGGCGGCTTCTTCGAGTTCAGCTCGACTCTCGAGATCGATTTTGCGGACGATCCGAGCGTGATTCTGAACAGCCCCAAGACCTACCCCCAGAAATTCGCCACCCCCGGCGCCGTCACCGGCATGACCCAAGCCGTCGGCAATCCATACTTCCTGGTGTCGACCAAGCAGCTCGGTTTTTATTTCCAGGACGATTGGAAGGCCTCTTCCCGCCTGACCCTAAACTTGGGCCTGCGCTGGGACAAAGACTACAACATGGTCGGCGCGTCGGACGTCAAGAACAGCCGCACCTACCAGGAACTGGTCGCGCTCAATAGCCCGGTCTCGAATCCCTACGTCAGCAAAGTGCCGCACGACGACAACAAGGACTTCAGCCCGCGCGTGGGCTTCGCCTATGACCTGACCGGCCATGGCGCGCACGTTCTGCGCGGCGGCTTTGGGCTGTACTACGGGAACATCTTTCAAAACATCCCGCTGTTCATGGAACAGATGGCCAACCCGACCATCTTCCAGTCTGTGATCAGCCTGTCGGCTCCCACCGATATCGTCACCGGAACCGGTATTGCCTTGGGGAACTGGCGCTACGGCGTGGACCCCATGCCGGTGGTTCCGCCTCCCACGTCGCAACTGGCTTCGGGCAGCGTGGGACGTCTCATGGACCCCAACTACCGGAACCCCGTCACCGAGGAGTTCAACATCGGCTATAGCTGGTCCCTGGCTCGGAACTCGGTGCTCTCGGCGGAATACACCCACGTTCTCAGCCTGCACGAAAACAAGACCATGAACATCGACGAGAAAGTGCCGATGGGTGGCGTGTGCTGCACACGTCCGCTGGACCCCTATTTCGCCGTGTCGACACAGCCGGAACTGGCCAGCGTTCGCGATGAGCAGTCGATCGGCCGTTCGCACTACGACGGCGTCAATCTGAGTTTCCGCCAGCGCATGAGTCATCACGTTGCGCTGGACGCGAATTACACCCTGGCCCGGGCCTATTCTTTTGATAGCGGGGGTACCTCGTTCCGCAACTATCCGCGGCTTGCGTCCAACCCCTTTGCCAGTTATGAATGGGGTCCGAATCCCAACGACGAGCGGCATCACATCACCATCAGCGGGATCGTGGATCTGCCCAAGGGATTCCAGCTCGCCCCCATCATGCAGTTCGGTTCGGCGCGCCCGTATAACCTCACCAACTCCGCGAACACCTTGAATACCGGCGGCGGCACGACGGTTGCCGTTGTGGTTCCCGATAACGCTCCCACCAACTGGTTTGCCTATGCCAGCAGTATCACGGCCGCGCAAAACTGTTTCTATGGTTTGAACGGCGTGTCGCAGAGTTGCACCATCGCCGCCTACGATCCGCTCCGCGGAGACCCGTTCTTCGAGCTCGATCTGCGGCTGGCCAAGAACATCAATCTCGGCGAGCGCGTCAAAGTGCAATTTGTCGCGCAGGCGTTCAACCTCACCAACCGCGCCAACTACGGGCCCGATTTCAACAGCAACATCGCCAGCCCGTCGACCTTCGGCCACCCGGCCGGATTCATCAACCCGAGCAGCACCGTGATTCCGCGCTCGCTCTGGAGCGAGTTCGGCGTTCGCATTGCGTTCTGAGGCAGTCCGGGCGTAGCCAGGGCGCCAGGCGGCGTTCACTAGAGCGCCGCCTGGTCCCGATACGCGCTGTTGTGCGGCCCCTGGTCCCGGCACGGCGCCGCCCCTACTCGCCGGCCGCCGCCTCCGATTTCGAGATCTTCACGCGATCCACGCGCAGTTCGTCGCCGGCCAGCACCTCGATGCGGATGCCGTCGCGTTCGGCCACTTCGCCCGTCCTGGGAACGTGGCCGAGCCATTCGCTTACCAGCCCGCCCACCGTGCTGGATTCGATCTCTTCCCCGCGGTGAAACGATTCGAACAGGTCGGAGATGCGGTCCAGGTCGAAGCTGCCCGAGACGATATATCCTCCGTGGCCGTCTTCGAGCACGTCGCTGCCCGGCTCGTGCTCGTCGCGGATCTCGCCGATGATCACTTCCAGCAGGTCCTCCATGGTGGCCAGGCCGGCGGTGTTGCCGTACTCGTCCACCACCATCACCATGTGGGTGTTTTCCTGCTGCATCTGGCGCATCAGGTCGTTCACCGGCTTGGTCTCGGGCACGAACAAGGTGGGGCGCACCAGCTCGCGGACCAGGCGGCGCGCGCGCTTCTCTTCGTCCACTTCGAACATGTCGCGCACGTGGACGAAGCCGGCGATTTGGTCGATGTTTTGCTCGTAGACCGGGATGCGCGAGTACTGCTCGTTGATCACCAGCGTGCGCAGCTCTTCCAGCGTGGCCGAGGCGGGGATGGCCACGATTTTGGGCCGCGGCGTCATCACCTCGCGCACCACCTTGTCGCCGAACTCCACCACCGATTGAATCAGCTCCCGATCTTCCTCGTGAATCAGCCCTTCCTCGGTGCCCGCGTCGATCAGCGCGTCGATGTTCTCGGCCGGGGTGGGCGGTTCCTCGGGCGCCGCGGCGCTGTCGGTGAGGTCCACCAGCGACTCGAAGAAGCCCATCAGCGCCACCGGCGGGCGCGCCATCCAGGCCATGGCCCGCAGCACCGGCACCAGCGGAAGAAGCCAGCGTCCCGATGTCCGGCGGTACAGAAGCTGGGGTAGCGCATAGGCCACCGCGATCATGGTCAGCCACGCGGCCAGGACAGCCTGCCAGAAAACCGCGGCGTCCCACGGGTTGTCGCCGGCGAACCACGCGAAGAACAGCACGCCCAGCAGCACCAGGGTGGTGTGTTTGAACATCGAGAAAGTCTCCGCGCCGGCTTCGATCTTCAGACCGATCTTGTCTTCCAGGGTCTCCTTGAAGAACTCGAGCGAGGGCAGATCGCGCGTGCGCAGGCGCATGCTTTCCAGGTAGAGAAGCTGCACGAACGTCACCAGCCCGAGTTCCACGATCCCCACCGACACCACCAGCACAATCGCCAGGGTCATGCCCGCACCCGCTCGATGAGGCCGCCGGGCAGGCCCAGCCGCGTACGCCAGCGCTTCTCGGCGCGGGCCATTCGTCCTTCATCGGTTTCGTGATCCATCTCCAGCAGGTGCAGAAGGCCGTGCAGCATCAGAATGCGGATTTCGGTTTCGGTGGAGTGCCCGAACTGGCGCGCCTGGGCGCGGGCGCGCTGCAATGATATCGCGATATCGCCCAGGGAGCCCGCTCCGCCGCTGGGGAACGAGAGGACGTCGGTGGGGTAATCCTTCCCGCGGAAGCTCTTATTCAGCTTGCGCAGCTCCGCGTCGCCGGTGAGGAGACAGTCGAAAGCTCTGCCCTTGGCCACCTGGTTCTGGAGCTTGCGCGCGAACACTTGGATGGCGCGCGGGCGGACTTCCTGGGGAGAAACCCGGCGAAATGCAACCGTACTGCCTTCGGGAGCGGACATGACGGCGCTCAGGCCAGCGGACCGGGTTCGGCCGGAGGAGCTTGGAGCTGCGACTCCGCCGCGCCGGCGTCGCTCGCCGCGGGTTCGGACAGTTTGAGCGTCAACTGGCGTCCGGCGCCGATGGACTCGTTGTAGCGCTCGTAGGCCTTGACGATCCGCTGCACCAGGGTGTGGCGCACCACGTCTTTCTCGTCGAACTGCACGAAGCTGATGCCCTCGACGCCCTTCAGCACTTCGGTGGCGTCGATCAGCCCGCTGCGACGCCCGGGCGGCAGGTCGATCTGGGTGATGTCGCCGTTCACCACCATCTTGGAATTGAAGCCCTGGCGCGTGATCACCATCTTCATCTGCTCGGCGGTGCTGTTCTGGGCTTCGTCGAGAATGATGAAGCTGTCGTTGAGCGTGCGTCCGCGCATGAAGGCGATGGGCGCGATTTCGATGACGTTGCGCTCCAGCAGTTTCTCCACGCGGTCGGTGTCGAGCATGTCGTAGAGCGCGTCGTAGAGCGGGCGCAGATAGGGGTCCACTTTTTCCTGCAGGGTGCCCGGCAGGAAGCCCAGGCGCTCGCCGGCTTCCACCGCCGGGCGCGTCAGGATGATGCGCGCCACCTGCTTGTTCATGAGCGCGGAGACCCCCATGGCGACGGCCAGATAAGTCTTCCCTGTGCCCGCCGGGCCGATGCCGAACACCAGGTCGTTGCGCTCGATGGCTTCCAGGTAGCGCCGCTGGTTGACCGTCTTGGGCGCCAGTACCTTCTTGCCGAAATTGCGCTGCTTACCGCTGCGCACCAGCGCGCGCAGGGATACCTCGGGGTCGCCCGTGACCACGCGCAGCAGGCTGTTGAGGTCGCCGTTGTTGAAGACGTGGCCTTCGCGCACCAGCTCGTTGTAATCTTCCAGGATGGTTTCGGCGCGCGAGACGTTGTCCGCTTCGCCTTCGATTTCGAGGTTGTTGTCGACCAACTGGGTGTGGACGCTCAATCCGGACTCGAGCAGCCGGATGTTTTCATCGCGGGTTCCGAAGAGGCTCTCGAGGCCTCGGCTGATGGGCACGCTGGCTTTCATCAAATGTGTGCTGGGTACCTCCATATTGGGGACGGCGGAGACGAGAGGAGACGATCGACCCGGAGTGGTTCGAAGCTTCGACAGCCCGCGCACGCGGGGCGGCTGAAAACCATCTGGGACAATTATACCATCGCTGTAAAGCGGGACGGTTTTCGGGAATCCGTTGCAATTGCGTGACAGCGGAGGGGATACCGGCGTTCCGTGGTCCGTCTGGCGATGCGGGCTTTGCCCGGCCGGTGCCACCCGGCCAAAAGACAGACGATGAAAGTCGGTAAATTCCCACGCCGGCTGTCTCAAGGTGCTTGACACGGGCCGGAACCCGGATCGCCGTTCCTACGACTTATGGGAAATCCGGTCCTGGGTCAGGACGGCGGCACGAGAATCCGTGCTCAACCGTACAATTCCTTCACGCGAACGTTTGATCAGCCGCAGCGGAATCTTGACCACCGCGGCCACTTTGTTGAGCGGACAACATATGGTCACCGCAAGTACGCCCGCGACTGTGGCGATGACCACATCGGCCGCTGCATGAAAGCCGCCAGACAACCAATTTCCGCTGGATTCCATGAATGCTTAACGCACGAATGGATAAGGAAGTTGCGCCGAATTGAGTTGAAATCCCCATTTTTACGAAGTTCCATTTTTTATTGGATAGGAATCGTACAGTCGACTATCTTTAGGGCGCTAACCTCCGCTGCCGGCAAGCGACTATTCCGTGCGCTCCGATACTGGCGCCCGAAGTTGCATCCACGCGAAAGAGTCGGGGACTTACCGCGGAGCTTGTCCGATACCTATCGCATAGACGTGATCGCGTTTCGAATCCACTCTAATTCCGGCGCATCTGGTCAAATGGAATTCTCACTATTTGCCGGAATAAATCCACAGGTTGAGGATAATTGACACTAATCCGTCGGACGCGCATACTGGCGGTAGTTATGTCCAGTGTGACGGAATTCCGGCTGGGGACCCTGACCGTTCGCGTTTTTGCCAATAAGCGGGATCTGGGTACCGCCGCTGCCGGGCAGGCAGGTTCCATCCTCAAACGCCGGATCCGCGAGAACGGCGCCGCCCGTATCGTCCTTTCGGCCGCCAACTCGCAACTGGAAGTGATTCACGGCCTGGTGCGGCTGCCCGGGATCGACTGGCGATTCGTCGAAGTCTTCCATGTGGATGAATATGTGGGGCTGTCCGCTTCGCACCCCGCCAGTTTCCGGCTCTGGGTGAAGACTCACCTGGTGGATCTGGTTCAACCGGGAAACGTCCACTACCTGGCGGGCGATGCCCCTAGTCCCGACCGCGAGTGCCAACGCTACGGTGCGCTCCTGGCCGCCCAGCCGATCGACCTGGCGTTCCTCGGATTCGGCGAGAACGGCCACATCGGGTTCAACGATCCCCACGAGGCCGATTTCGCCGACCCGCACGCGGTCCGGCGCGTGACGCTGGACCAGAAATGCCGCCGGCAGCAGGTGGGCGAAGGACATTTCCCGGACCTCGCTTCGGTCCCCGCCGAAGCCCTCACCCTCACCTGTCCCACCCTGGTCTCCGCGCGCGAGATTATCTGCTCCGTGCCCGACCGGCGTAAAGCCGAAGCCGTGAAGAACGCGCTGGAGGGCCCCATCGCGCCCTCGTGCCCAGGTTCCATCGTCCGCACCCATGCGCGGGTCTGCCTGTATCTCGATAAGCCTTCGGCTTCTCTGCTGACGGAAGGATTCGGCGCGGCCCAGTCGCGGTGACGCCGGCTGCCCCCATTAATGGCGTAGAGCCGCCCGCAAAGATCCAGTCGCTGCGATTGGGATTGAGTAGGAGTTTGCTGGAGAGTTTTGGTTGCGGGGGAAGGATTTGAACCTTCGACCTTTGGGTTATGAGCCCAACGAGCTACCAGACTGCTCCACCCCGCATATATATCGTAACGCATGGCAGCCCGCCGGTCAATGTCGTAGTCCGCGACACCCCCGCTCTTCCGAACGTCACTCCTCCCGCAGTGATCGCGACGGATCGATGCGCAGGGCTCGCCTCGCTGGCAGCCAGCACGAGAAACCGCAGACGGCCGCCATCAGCACCAGCGCAATCGCGTATGTTTGTGGATCGTTTGGACCCACCCCGTACAGTACGGCGGAGAGGCCGCGGCCGGCCACCAGCGTGATCGCCGCACCGCCAGCCACCCCCGCCAGCCAGAGGATGCCCGTCCGGACCAGAATCGTGCCGAGCACCTGTCCGGCATCCGCGCCGAGCGCCATTCGAATTCCGATCTCGCGCGTTCTCCGCGCGACCGCATAGGCCACCAGCGCGAACACTCCGGTCGCCGCCAGCACCACCGCAATGAACCCGAACAGCCCGAGGACGACGGCCGCCACCCGCGCCGGAAAAAGCGGATACGCCAGTTGATCCCGCAGACTTCCGGTGTTGAACAGCGGCATCGTGGGGTCCATCTCCGCGATCAGACGGCGCAGGCTGGCGGTCGCCTGTCCCTCAGGCAAAGAGGTGCGCACCACCAGCGTGGTCCAGTGGTTGTAATTCTGCGCCAGCGGCAGGAATACGGCCAGTTCCGGGTCCTCGCCCAGGGATTCGTACTTGCCGTCCTCCACCATCCCGACGATCTCGATCTGTTCCGCTTTCGGATCGCTCCCAAAGCGAAACCGCTTGCCAATGGCGCTCTCCCCGGGGAACAGCGTCCGGCCAAACGTGCGGTTCACTACCGCCACCCGCGGCCCACCGGCGCGATCCCGCCAATCCACGTCGCGCCCGGCCAGGAGACGCGTTCCCACTGCGGCCAGATAACCGGGCGATATGGCGTAGATAATCGCCGCGCTCAGCCGATTGTTCGGCGGAATGGGTTTGCCAACCGCCGAGACAACGCCATCGTCGGTGCCGATCCTCAGCGGCACGTTGTTGCCGATTCCCACCGCCCGAACGCCCGGCAGTGCGCCAGCCTTTTCCAGCACCGCTTCCTGGAACGCGCGGCCGCGGGCCCCATCGTACCCCTGCAGCCCCAAACCGAAGGAGACGGACACGGCGCCGTCCGGCTGAAAGCCCAGGTCTATGTCGAGCGCGTGGCGTAGGCTGCGCACCACCAGGACGGAGGATACCAGCAGCACGAACGAGACGGCGATCTGCAAGGCGACGATCAGGTCGCGGAGATGCCAGTGCCGCAAGCGCCCGGTGGATCGCTCGTTCTTCAGCGCCGGCGCCAGGTCCACTTTGATGGTTTGCATGGCCGGCGCGAGTCCGAACAAAACCGTGGCCACCAGCGCCGCCGCGAAGGTGAACAGCAGAACCCGCAGGTCGACCGCGAGCGAGGTGTTCGCGGGGATATCGAACGGCAGATTCAGCGAGGCGCACGCGCGCGCAATCCAGAGAGTCAGCAGCACGCTCGCCGCGCCGCCGGTGACGGCCAGCAGCAAGCTCTCGGTCAGCAGTTGCCGCACCAGGCGAATCCGGCCGGCACCCAGAGCCAGCCGCAGCGCCATCTCCTTGCGGCGGTCCGCCGCGCGCGCCAGCAGCAGGCCCGCCAGGTTGAGGCAGCTCAGCAGAAGCACCAGGCCGGCGACGCCCATCAGCACGGTAGTGAACGCCATCACCGGCCCGCGGAAGGCCTGTCCAATCAGGCCCGGCGGCGACAACCGGATGTGCATCCCCGCGTCCGTGGATGGGTAGTCGTGCGCGAGCTGCCCAGCTACCTGGTTCAGCGAGGACTCGGCCCGTGCGAGCGAAACGCCCGCCTTCACCCGTCCGACCACCCAGACATTCGTCGTCCTGCGTCTGTCTAGCCAGTAGTTTCCAGGCTCAATCTGAGCCTCCATGCTCATCGGGACCCACAGATCGGGAAGGAGGATTCGTTCGGTCCCGATGAACCCCTGGGGAGCCACTCCGACGACGGTATAAGCCAGCCCGTTGATCTTGATGGACCGGCCGGCGATATTCGGGTCCGCCGCGAAGCGCTGCCGCCACGTGCGATAACTCAGCACGGCGACCGGATGAGCGCCCGGCCGGTCGTCGTCTTGCGGACCGAACCATCGGCCCAGCAAGGGCTTCACGCCCAGAACATCGAAATAATTGCCGCTGGCTTCGTAGGTCCACGCGCGGAAGTTATTGCCACTCGAAATGCTCAGATTGACCGGCATGAACCGGCAGGCGGCCAGCCCCGACAACACGTCGTTGCGGTCGCGAAAATCGCGATAGTCCGGGTACGACAGCGTCACGCTCTGCCGGCCCCGATTGAAAAACACAAGCTGCTCCGGCTTGTCCACCGGCAGCGGATGCAGGAACGCCGTGTTGACGATCGTGAAAACCGCGGAATTCGCCCCGATGCCCAGCACCAGCGTCAGCACCGCCGCCAGCGCGAACCCCGGCGATTTTCGCAACCGGCGCAGCGCGTAGCGGACATCCTGCCACGTGGTTTCCAGTTGCGGCCACGTGCGGCGTTCGCGCAATTCCTCCTCGAGCGGCGTGACCCCCCCGAACTGCCGCAGCGCCGCCTGGCGCGCCTCCTCGGGCTTCATGCCCTGCCGCACGAAGCGCTCCGTCAGCAGCGCCAGGTGCGCCTGGACTTCGTCGTCGACTTCTCCGTCGGCACGCGCCCCGCCGAACAACCCGGCGCAGCGCGACAGTACGGTGCGCAGAAAAGCCAGCATGTCTCACCTCCCGCGCGCCAGTTGCAGCACCCGTCCCACCGCGCCCGAGACGCGCTCCCAATTCTCCGTCTCGCTCGAAAGCTGCTTGCGGCCCGCTCGCGTAATCGAATAGAACTTGGCCTTGCGATTGTTTTCGGAAACGCCCCAGCCGGACGAGATCCAGCCTTTTTGGATCAGGCGCAGCAAGGCGGCGTACACCGTTCCTTCGTTGAGCCGGAGCACATCTTCGCTGAGCTGCTCGATGCGGCGGGCGATCCCGTAGCCGTGTTGCGGGCCCATGGCATCCAGAGTCTGGAGCACCATGAGATCCAGCGTCCCTTGCAGTACTTCCGACTTCACCTGGCCCACTGCGGTCTCCTTTGGCCTACGCAAAGGAGCATATCACCATTCCTTTGGGATGTCCATAGGAAAGCGGTGCGCTACACGAGATTCGTGTACACTAAAATCATGCGCAATATCACCTTCAGCGCCGACGAGGACCTCGTCGAAAAGGCTCGCGCGCGGGCTCGCCGGGAGAAAACGACACTCAACACGGTCTTCCGCGAGTGGCTGCACCGGTACGCCGGCACGCAAACCACATCGGCGGAATATCGCCAGTTGATGGAACAGCTTGCGCACGTCAAGTTCGACCGCAAATCCACTCGTGACGAGATGAACCAGCGATGACCCCACCGGCCGGACGCGGTTTCCTCGACACCAACGTTCTGGTATACAGCTTCGACGTTGCCGGCCACCGCGTGAAGCGCGAAAAGGCACGCGAGTTGGTGAACCGCGCGCTGGACAAACACGATGCCGTAATCAGCTATCGGGTGGTACAGGAATTCCTGAATGTGGCCATCCGAAAGCCGCGCCCGCGCATGAACCAGGCTGAGGCGCAAGTCTACCTGACCCGAGTGCTGATGCCGCTTTGCGAAGTCTTCCCCACCGAGTCTCTCTTTTCGAATGCGCTCTCCATCATGGACGAAACCGGCTGGTCGTTCTACGACTCCCTGATCGTCGGTTCCGCGCTCTCCGCGGAGTGTCGCTATCTCCTCACCGAGGATCTGCAGCACGGCCGCACCATCCGCGGCCTGGAAATCCGCAACCCCTTCGCCTGAGTCAGGTTGCGAACCCAACCCGGATATCTCACGAAGGTGACACTTCGTGCTTGCGAAGATCCGCGAAAACGCGGGGACTGGTCGCGCCGGCCGAAGTTCAGCTTCAGGAAGCGCCGGCCGGCCAGGATAAGCGCGCCGCGGAGTTCGTCTTCGGTGAACGGGTCAATCTGTTCGGCAGGACGTAAGCGGGAGTTAAGCTGGCGGGTCGAGACCGGCGCTTTGCGGTTGCGGGCCGGGACGTGACCGGTCGCATGCATCGCGCCAAAAGATATACTGTGAGGGGCGATGAGGCCGAACTGACACCCCTCGGAAGGCGTTGTCGCGCCCAACAACTCGTGAAAGGCAAGCTACGCACATGCGCAAGAGGTTCCCGCTCCTACCGGCAGTTCTGTTTATCTTTCTGACCACGGGCATAACGCCTATCCATGCCCAAGACTCCAATGGCCCGTCTCCCATCGGGTTCCTCGACACCTCAAAATATTCCTACGATTACCTGGTGGACAGCTCTCTTTCACGGGACGACCCGGCCAACCGCCAATTCCGCACCTTGCAGGCTGCCTACGCCGCCGCTCCCGAAGGCACGGCGGCCAAGCCGACCGTGATCGGCATCAAGCCGGACGTCTATCGCATTACCAGCGACACCGCCACGCCGGGCCTGACCATCGCCAAGAACTACCTCACCCTGGTGGGACTCACCCGCGACCACCGCAATGTCGTGCTAGCCGACAATCGCGGCAACCAGCAGGGCGCCAGCAATAACGGGTATCTCATAGTGGTCATCGCCAACGGCTTTTCCGCCATCAATCTCACCTTTCTGAATTACTGCAACGTGGACTATGAGTACCCTGGCGACGCGCGTAAGAACCTCAAAGCGCGCTCCGATGTCATCACGCAAGCGGTAGCGCTTCAGGCGTCCGGCGACAAACACGTCTACGATCACGTCGCTTTCCTGAGCAAGCTCGACACCACGTTCATCCAGACTACGCGCGCCTACTTCAAGAACGTATTTATCGAGGGCACCGACGACTTCATCGGCGGCGGAACTATAAGTGTTTGGGACCACTGTGTGATTCATTTTCCGACCGGCGCCGGGGTTACAACGGTGTCGGGAACCGTGTTCCTCAACACGACGTTTACCGTGCCGCCAGGCGGTACGATGCAGCTCTACAAGAGCCCTGGCCGGCCGGCCGCTCTCCTCAACTGCGTATTGCCTGTAAACCAAGGCCAGTCGGTGGCGTGGGTCCGCGGTGTGGCTCCACCCCGGCCAAACCTGTATTCGCTCACCTACCACAACAAAGACGCCAACGGAAACCCGGCGGTGATCGCCGACGGCTCCAAGGGTCCCATCGCTTTTACCCTGTCGAGAGAGTTGTCGGACCAGGAAGCGCTGGCTTTTAATCCGTGGAACCTCCTTAGGGCGACCCCGGCCGGCCCGGCGGACGATTGGGATCCGGCAGGGGCCAGAGCGCGGTATGAGGGTCTGGGACAGGGAAGCCTGGTCTACAGAATGGCCATAACCGGAGGCTCCCCGAACATCATTACCGGAAGGGCCGGAGCGACCATCGGCGCGACAGTATCGCCGGCAAGAGCCGCGCAGACCATAACCTGGTCCACCCCGTCCAACCTGGTATCGCTATCGAATACGGAGGGCCCCAGCACTGTTGTAACCGGCCGTAACACGACCGGCGCCGCGCAGTACGTACCCGTAAAGGCCGCTGCCGCCAACGGCTTCTATGCGACGGCCTGGGTCTACGTACAACCGGCCTACATAGATCCTCCGGCGTTGACTTCGGGACCTGCGTGGAGCGCTCCGTCGAACGGAACAGTCGCCTTGACTTATCGGCTGAACCCGGCCGCGTCACACACGGATCAATCGATAATCACATGGTTTAGTTGCGAAGAGCCCTCCTGCGCCAACCCGCGAACCGTGGCCGTCAGCCGGGGCGATGTGCCCCTGGCCGTTTACACGCTGACGCCAGGCGATGTGGGTAAGTATCTCAGGGCCACTATCCAGCCGAAGCTGGAGATCAGCGACCCCGGGCCCGCCGTAGTAGTTACGGCCGCGGCGCCCACGGCGAAATCCGCCATGGCATCGACGACGGTGTCTCCGAACTTCATGAACTTCGTGACCACCGCCAATAACTCGTACGTCAGCGGCTACTGGACCGTGCTGGGTTCCTGGACGCCGGTGTCCGGAAGCGCGTTCGTGAATGGCTATGGTGTCAGGGCCGCGTCGGCCGGCGCCGCTCTTCTCTATCAGTGGGACGATCCTTCCGGGGACATGCGGATCGATGTGGTCATGTCTCCTGAAAAGACCGACGGGCAGGGATTTGGGATGCCCGGCTCCGCGGCGGATGGCAACACGCAGAACGCGGACATATATATCAAGTACGATCCCCGCACGCAGACTGGATATTCGTTGAGGTGGTGGCGGACCACTCAGTCGGCCCGCAAGTGTATGTTCCGGTTGTACCACCACACGCGCGGCGTAGGCACGCCCGTAAGCCCGGCGCAAGAGTTGACCGGCGTATTCAAGCCGAATACTTACATGACTCTCTCGATCGTCGGCTCCACCTTCACCGTCAAGGCTCATAACGACGTGGACAGCGAGACCTTGTCACTCTCGGCAAACGTGCCCGCGAACGTCTATGGCGGGGCCGGGGTTCGCTGGTCCGGATCGGCTCCGATCGGAAATAGCAACGTATTCAGCACCTTCCGCATCTCTTACCCGGGCGCCGGGCAAGACGCGACAGGGCGCTGAGCGCGGGATTGGCAATCGCCGATCGCACCGGCCAACTTCCGGTTTGGCGCGTCAACCGCCCGCCATCGTTCCCTATCTCCGCCCACTTCTCGGGAGATGCCCCCTGGGAACCGGCGGAAGGGTGTATACTCCAAGCGATTCGAGTTTAGAAGAGGTAATTTGCACCTTCGCCATGACTAGACTGATTTTGCTGCTCGCCGCCGCGCTCACCCTGCCGTTGGCCTCCGCCACGGACATGTTCGTGTACTTCGGCACGCACACAGACGCCCCCGGCCTTGGCTTCTCGCTCGCCCGCTTCGACACCGCCACCGGTGTTCTGGCCAAGCCTGAGTTCCTGGTCGAGGCGGCGGCTCCCGCGTTCTTCGTGATCCATCCAGACCGCCGGCATCTCTACGCCTCGAATTCGATCAAGACCTTCCAGGGCCAGCCCGTCGGCGCGGTGAGCGCGTATGCCATCGATCCGCCGACGGGGCGGCTGACGCTGCTCAACCGGCAGCCCAGCGGCGGCGCCGATGCGAACTATGTCGAGTTGGACCGCACCGGCCGCTACCTGTTCGTCGCCAACTACGAGGGCGGCAACATCGCCGCCTTCGCCCTCCAGCCCGGCGGCGCCATCGGCGAGCGCACCGCCTTCTTCCAGCACACCGGATCGAGCGTCGATCCGCAGCGGCAGAAACACGCTTATGCGCACTCGATCAAGATCGATCCGGCGAACCGCTTTGTTCTGGTGTGCGACCTGGGCCTGGACAAGGTGTTCGTTTACCGCTTCAACGCCCGCGACGGCTCGATGCAGCCGAACCAGCCGCCCTTTGTCCAGGTCGCGCCCGGCTCCGGCCCGCGGCACCTGGCGTTCCACCCCAACGGCCGGTTCGTTTACGTGGTCACCGAGATGGGGAGCACCGTGATCGCCTATGCCTGGGACCCCGGGCGTGGAGCGCTAACCGGGATCCAAACCGTATCCACGCTGCCCGCCGGGTTCCAGGGTGTCAACAACTGCGCCGAGATCCGCGTGCGTCCCGACGGCAAGTTCCTCTACGCCTCGAATCGCGGCCACGACAGCCTCGCCGTGTTCGCCATCGATGCCAAGACCGGGCGATTGACTGTCGTCGAGCGCGTTCCCACCGCGGGCAAGCTGCCGCGGAACTTCGAGTTCGATCCGACCGGCCGCTGGCTGCTGGTCACCAACCACGGCAGTGACAACGCGGTCGTCTTCCGCATCGATAAGGATACCGGCCGGCTGACCCAGGCCGGGCCGCCCGTACCGGTCCCGTCACCCTTCTGCGAGCGGTTCCTGCCGGTTCCGGATCCCCGCCCTGGCCGCCCGTGAGCGTGCCGCGTGACCAGCCAACTCGGAACACTCCGAGTTCTGCGATCCCCGCGGACCGTCGGGGCAACCCGCTTTCCAGAGCCGGTTGGAGGCCAGGCCAGCCCCGGCGGTTCTGAAGAAACGTGGCTCGGCTCTGACCGTCCGGAGTAGGCGCCAATGACATGATCGAGGACGCGCCACATGAAACCCATGTGCTTCACCCAAATGGCCGTCCTTTGTGCGCGGCTTCGCCGATCCCCTGGAACTCCTCAACCGGCGCGCCCGATAGGAACCTGCCCGGCCTGGATCTCCACGAACTCCGCGGCTCCCGGAAAGGCGCGCGGGCTGTGACGCTGAGCGGCGACTGGCGCGTGACATTCACTTGTATCGGGAAGGACGCAGATCGCCTGCACTGCCAGGATTCCCATTGAGGCGGCCATGAAAATGCACAATCCGCCGCACCCCGGCGAGGTGCTCAGGCAACTGTGCCTGGAATCCTTGAACTTGGCCGTCACGGACGCCGCGCGGTCCCTTGGCGTAAGCCGGAAGGCGCTGTCGGGCATTCTGAACGGGCGTGCCGGCATCAGCCCGTTGATGGCGGTCCGTCTTTCGATAGCC
>Ga0326728_10007584_pt1 | contig 27668 bp, 23 predicted proteins | sample MB3enrmetagenome_FD_207602 | JGI IMG/M metagenome (GOLD analysis project Ga0326728, IMG submission 207602) | Lab enriched peat soil microbial communities from McLean, Ithaca, NY, United States - MB31MN | ecosystem: Environmental > Terrestrial > Soil > Wetlands > Peat | place: USA: New York...
CAAGGCCGCCGGCAAGAGGAATTGTTGTCCGTAATCAGGAGCAATAGGTTGAGCCATATTCAATTAGACATATTGTCAAATAAATTGTTCAAAAAACGGCATTTGAGTTTTGAGACAGTCTCTGCCGCGCGGCCCCGGCGGCGCAGCAGCGCCGCCCTGCCATTCCTCTCTCAGACGATGCTGTTTGAACAGTCGTGACGGCTACGTCATTTCTTAAACCGCTCTGATGATGACGCTGAGGGATTTCTTGAAAGCTGGCTTGACGCGCGTCGTCCATTGCGGCAATTCTTGCCCCATTCCTCGCATGAAAATGATTCGGCATGCGGATATGAAAAGAGTCATCGCCGGAATTCTCGTCCTCGCGGCAGGCTGGTGCCGGCCGGTGGCCGCCGCGAACGCGTCCGCGCCGCCCGTGAGCAAGGAAACCCAGGAATGCCTGAACTGTCATTCGGAGTATAATCCAAGCCTGGTGCAGGATTGGCTGCACAGCCTGCACAGCCAGGTGACGCCCGGACAGGCGCTCAAGAAACGGCCGCTGGAACGAAGGGTCTCCAGCGAAAGTATTCCTGATTCGTTGAAGGGGGTGGTGGTGGGCTGCTACGAATGCCACAGCCTCAATGCCACCAATCATGCGGATAATTTCGATCACTTTGATTACCACATCAACGTCGTGGTCTCACCGTCGGATTGCGCGGTCTGCCACGCGGTTGAGGCGCAGCAATTTGGCGGCAGCAAGAAGGCCCACGCGCTGGGCAACCTGGATAAGAACCCCGTCTTCCATGCCCTGGTCGATACCATTACCAGCGTGGCGGATATTAAAAACGGCAAGGTGACGGTTGTGGGTTCGTCGGATCAAACGAAGAACGAAACTTGTTATGGCTGTCACGGCTCGCGGGTGGAGGTCGTGGGCACTCGCAAATTCACCAACGACCTGGGCGAGTTCATGCTGCCCAAGCTCAAGAACTGGCCCAATCAGGGCGTGGGCCGGGTGAACCCGGACGGCAGCCGGGGCGCCTGCACAGCGTGCCATGCGCGGCATGAGTTTTCCATTGAGGTTGCGCGCAAACCATTCACCTGCTCGCAATGCCACATGGGACCGGATGTGCCGGCCTTTGAAGTGTACGAGGAGAGCAAGCATGGGAATATTTTTCACTCGAAAGAGCGGGAATGGAATTGGAACCATGTTCCCTGGCAGGTGGGGGTGGATTTTCGGGCGCCCACTTGCGCCGTCTGCCACAACAGCCTCATCACCTCGCCGGACGGGGACGTGGCGGCCCCGCGCACGCACGATTTTGGCGCGCGGCCCTGGGTGCGGCTGTTCGGGTTGCCCTACACTCATCCGCAGCCCAAAAGCGGCGACACCACGATCATTCGCAATAAAGACGGCCTGCCGTTGCCCACGGCCTTCACAGGGGAACCGGCGGGCGGGTTTCTCATTGATGCCAGGGAACAGGCCCGCCGACAGGCCGTTATGAAGGGCGTCTGCCGCTGCTGCCACAACCGGGATTGGGCGGACGGGCATTTCGACAAGCTGCACAACACGATTCTGGAAACCGACCGGATGACCCGGTCAGCCACGGACTTGATACAGAGGGCTTGGGACCTGGGACTGGCGGACAAATCCAATCCTTTCGACGAGCCGATCGAGCGGCAATGGATAAAACAATGGCTGTTTTACGCCAACTCAATCCGCCTTGGCTCAGCCATGGGCGGTCCCGACTACGAGAGTTTCCAGACCGGGTGGTTTGATTTGACCACGCACCTTCGGGAAATGCAGGAGTGGATCGACAACGGGGCGAAAGCCAGGATTCCCCGCACAGGAAGCACGCCGCACGGAGCACAGCGCCTTCTCAACCGGGAAGAGAAGTGAGCGCCTGTCCTCAAAAATTGCGGTTTGATGCACAATTTATGTTGCATTGCGGGTGCAGGTGTGTTAGCTGTTGAGGGATATGAAAAAATTACTTGTTATTGCATCAGCGTTCGTTCTCGCGGCCAGCGCTTACGCGGCCGAATTTCCCACCATCACCATTCCCGACCTCAAGGCGGCAATGGCTTCCAAAAAGGTCGTGTTGCTCGACGCCAATGGCTCGGAGTCCTGGCAACAGGGGCATATCCCCGGCGCCATCGACTTTTCCGCCAAGAAGGATAATCTGGCCAGCGTCCTGCCCCAGGACAAGGACGCGCTCGTGGTGGCCTATTGCGGCAATCCGCACTGCGTGGCCTATCGCGCCGCCGCCGAAGCCGCCAAAAAGCTCGGCTACACGAATATCAAACACTTGACGGCCGGCATCATGGGCTGGAAGGACGCGGGCGAGAAAACAGAGCCGGGTTCAAAGACTTGAACAGGCAGGACGCACAGATTCCGCCGGCGGGACGCCGACGGATGCGACCGGGACGGTCGCGCTCCTGAAGAAGCCGCCAAGGATGGGATTATTGGCCGCCGTTGCCGCCGTTGGATTTTTTCTCCCACTGGCGGCCGGCGCGTTGCGGGAGGGTGGCATCCACCTTGGCGAAGTAGGTGTCTTCACCGAACTTTTCGTCCACGGCCTGTTGCAACGCGGCGGATGGCTTGACGGAGTAATTCTGGTGCGCTTCGATGAAAACGACTTCGCCGCCGGGCCATTTCAGGCAGAGAAACAACGGACAGTTGCCCGGATAAGCTCCGCTCAACGCCCGGACCGCGTCCAAATCGGCCGGGGTCAAATGGGCCGTTTGCAGGCGCAGATGGACTTGTTTGGTGTAGAGGAGGGGCGCGTCCTGCAGGGGGACGATTTCCTGCGGGAAAATCTTTGATTTGTCCTCGGAACGATTGACCTCGCCGGTGACGAGGAGGGCGGCGTTTGGGGTGACGAGGTGGATGAATTTTTCGTAATGGTCATTGAGGAGGAGGATTTGGACGGAGCCGTCCAAATCTTCGAGCGTGACCATGGCGTAGGGTTTGCCGGTCTTTTTTGAAAGGCCTTTTTGCGCCTCGGTCACCAGGCCGCCGATGCGGGTCATGGTGTGATTGGCCAGGGCGGCGAGCTGGGCGGTGGTGTGCAAGGCATACTTTTCCAGGATGGGCACGAAGGGGGTCAGGGGATGGCCGGTGACATAAAAGCCCAGAAGCTCGCGTTCGTGGGCGAGCAATTCGTGCTGCGGCCATTCGGGCAATTGCTTTTCCGGTTCGGGCTTGTCGCCGGCCCGCTCCTCCAGCTTGCCAAAGAGGGTGTCCTGCCCGCGCTGGCGGTCTTGAATAATGGCGGCGGCGCGCGCCAGCACGCGGTCGATTTTTGCGAAGAGTGAGGCGCGATGCTCGCCGAAACAATCGCAGGCCCCGGATTTGATGAGGGCTTCCAACACCCTGCGGTTGACGGTGCGGCCATCGACCCGCTGGCAGAGATCGGCTAGGGACTTGAATTTTCCCGCCTCCCGGGCGGCGAGGAGACTTTCGACCGCGACCTGGCCGACGCCCTTGATGGCGGCCAGACCGAAGCGGATGGCCCTGGCGCCATTGGCGGCCTGGCTGGGGGTGAAAAAAACGCCGCTTTGATTGACGTCAGGAGGCAGGACTTCAATGCCAAAAAGGCGCGCCTCGGCGATGAGAATGCTCAACTTGGCCATGTCATTCATGTCGTTGGTCATCATCGCGCTGAGAAATTCAACGGGATAATTGGCCTTGAGCCAGGCGGTTTGATAGGCGACGAAGGCATAAGCGGCGGCGTGGGACTTGTTGAAACCGTAGCCGGCGAACTTTTCGAGCAAATCGAAAATCTGATTGGCCCTGGAGGCGGGGATATTGTTGACTTTGGCGCAGCCCCTGACGAAGGCCTCGCGCTGCCGGGCCATTTCCTCGGGCTTTTTTTTGCCCATGGCGCGGCGCAGCAGGTCGGCCGCGCCGAGGGTGAAGCCGGCCAGCACCTGCGCGGCCTGCATGACTTGTTCCTGGTAAATGAGCACCCCGTAGGTTTCCCGGCTCACCGGTTCGAGCAGCGGATGCTCGTATTCGATTTTCACCTCGCCGTGGCGGCGTTTGATGAAATCGGGGATCAGTTCCATCGGCCCCGGGCGATAAAGGGCGACCAGGGCGGTGATGTGCTCGATGGAGCTGATTTGGAATTTGCGGCACAAATCGCGCATCCCGGCGGATTCCAATTGAAAGATGCCGATGGTGTTGGCCTTGTTGAGGAGGTCGTAGGTTTTGGCGTCGTCGAGCGGCAGATTGTCAATAGGAATTTCCACGCCCCGGTTCTGCCGGACCAGTTCGCAGGTTTTGCGGATGACGGTCAGCGTCTTGAGTCCCAGGAAGTCCATCTTGAGCAAACCGAGATCGCCCACCGGCCCCATTTCGTATTGGGTGACGATGGCGCCGTCTTCGTCCTTCTTGAGCGGGAGGAGGTTGACCAGGGGTTGATCGCCGATGACCACGCCGGCGGCATGGACGGAAGCGTTGCGGGTCAAATCTTCCAGGACCAGGGCGGTATCGACCAATTCATGGGTCTGGTCCTCCTCCTCGTAGGCCTGCTTGAATTCCGGGTTTTGTTCGAGCGCCTTTTTGAGCGTCATCTTCAATTCATTGGGGATCATTTTGGCCAGGCGGTCGCAATCGGCGTAGCTCAGGCCCATGACGCGGCCCACGTCGCGCAAGACGGATTTGGCGCCCATGGTGCCGAAGGTGATGATTTGGGCGACGGAATCGCGCCCGTATTTTTCGCGCACATATTCGATGACGTCGCCGCGCCGGTCATCGTCGAAGTCAATGTCGATGTCCGGCGGGTTGACGCGATCGGGATTGAGAAAGCGCTCGAAGAGCAGGCCGTAACGGAGGGGATCGATGTTGGAAATCTCCAGGAGGTAAGTGACGATGGAACCGGCGGCGGAACCCCGGGCCACGCAGGTAATGCCCTTGCTGCGGCCATAGCGGACAAAATCGCCCACGATGAGGAAGTAACTGATGAACCCGGTTTTTTCGATGACCTTCAACTCGGTTCCGAGGCGATCCATGACGGCTTTAATGCCGGCGTCCTTATCGACCGGCGCGGCGGGGTCTTGCGGCGCATTGGGCAGTTTTCGCGGGTCGTCAATGCCGGCGGCGACAATGCCGGCGGGTTCGGAGCGGGCGTGAATGCTGTACCTCCGTTCCAGGCCTTCGACCACGAGTTGGCGCAACCAGGCCTCGCGGGTGGCATTTCCCGGGGGGTGAAAAAGCGGGTAATGCAGCTTGTCAAACTGAATTTCCAGGTTGCACTTTTCGGCCGCCTCCAGGGTGTTGCGCACGGCCTCGGGGACTTCGCTGAAGAGGGCCTTCATTTCGTCGGCGGACCGCAAATAGAACTGTCCGGGCTGATAGCGCATCCGCTTGCTGTCGCTGAGCAGGGTTTGCGTGCCGATGCAGATCAGGCAATCGTGGGCGTGGGAATGGGCTTTTTCAATGTAGTGGACGTCATTGGTCGCGACCAGTTTGAGGCCGAATTCCTTGGCCCACTGGATGAGGCGGCGATTGACCTGGACCTGTTCGGGAATGCCATGGTTTTGGAGTTCGAGGTAAAAATTGTCCGCGCCGAGTGTTTGCTTGAACCAATCGATGGTGTCGCGCGCCTTGCTGAATTGCTCCTTGAGGATCAGCTCGGGTATTTCGCTGGCCAGACAGCCGGACAGGGCGATCAAACCCTCCTTGTGCGCCGCCAGGAGTTCCTTGTCGATGCGCGGTTTGTAATAATAGCCGTCCAGGTGGGCTTTGGTGGCGAGTTGGACGAGGTTCTTATAGCCGGTTTCATCCCGCGCCAGCAATCCGAGGTGATGATAGACGTCCCGGCCGCCGGGGGTTGACTTCTTTTCCAGACGGCTGCCGGGGGCGACATAGACTTCGCAACCGAGGATCGGCTTGAGGCCGTGTTCCCGGGCGGCCTTGTAGAACTCGACCGCGCCGTAAAGGACGCCGTGATCGGTAATGGCCAGGGCGGAGAACTGGAGTTCCCTGGCCTTCTCCATCAGCCGATCCAAACGGCAGGCCCCATCGAGCAGGGAATACTCGGTGTGCAGATGAAGATGAACAAAATCGGCGTGAGCCATGACCCAAATTAAAGTTCAAAGCTCAAAGTTCAAAGCGCAAAAGAGCGCGCAATTTTTACGCAGATTTGTCTTGCCATTTGTGAGGGAAACCCTTACTCTCGTGCTGGTAAGTGGTTTATGCGTATTTTGATTCAGGATCCGGTGGGGAAAGGCTACTTCGATGGCGCGGCTTGGAACGGTGACATGGAGCAGGCCCGCGAATTTGAAAGCGTCGCGCAGGCGGAAACATTCTGTCATGAGCAAAACGTGACGCGCGCGCTGATCGTGGTCAAATTCAATGATCCGACCCAGGACATCCGCTACCCCATTGGCGCGCAGGACGCGCTGCTGGTCTCCAAACCGCCGACAACCAGAATTAAAAGCCTGGCATGACGTTCTTTCTATTGGCGTCCGGCTCCAAATGCGGAATGCTGTTGGAGTGCATCTGGTTCATTTGAGGCTTCGTGACTTCCGCAATTATGCGCGGTTGGACGCCGATTTTGCGCCGGGGTTTCATCTGCTGCTCGGCGACAACGCCCAGGGCAAGACCAATGTTCTGGAAGCCATTTATCTGCTGGCCACCCTGCGCTCCTTTCGCGGCGTGGGCGGGGCGCAAATGGTGCGACACGGCCAGAAGGGCTACTTCGCCGGGGCCGAAGTGATGTCGCAAGCCGGCCATGAAATCAAGATGTATTGGTCGCCGGCGGAACGCCAATTGACGCTCGACGGCCAGCCGGTGCGCAAATTGAGCGATTATCTGGGCACGCTGCGGGCGGTGGTTTTCTGCACCGAAGACCTGCAATTGATCCAGGGAACGGCGCGGTTGCGGCGGCGCTTCATGGATTTGCTCCTGACGCAAACGCATCCGGCCTATCTGCCCTTGCTCCAACGTTACGCCGCCGCCCTGCGCTCGCGCAACGCCCTGCTCAAACAGCATGCCCCGGACGAAACGGCGCTGGAAGGATTCACCCGCCAGCTCACGGACGCGGGCCGGCATTTGATGAAATTCCGCCGGGAATTGTTGCCGCAAATCGCGCCTCTGGCCCGGGCCGCTTACAGCCGGGTGGCGCGGGATGCCGAAGGACTGGAATTGGAATATCAGCCCTCCGTCCGGCAGGACTTCGCCCTTGAATTGGCCCGCAACCGCCCGCGCGAAAAAGTTTTTCGCTCCACCATCATCGGCCCGCACCGGGATGAATTGCTCCTGCAGTTGGACGGCAAATCCGCCTCCAAGCACGCCAGTCAAGGGCAGAAGCGCTCCATCGCCATTGCCTTGAAAATGACCCAGGCGGAATATCTTTCCGCGGCGCATGGCGCGCCGCCCATTTTGCTCATCGACGACATCATGGGCGAACTGGACGCCAAACGGCGGGCGGCATTTTTGCCGTTGCTCAGCCAGTCGCAAACGGCGCGGAGCCAGGTTTTCATGACCTGCACGGAAGAGAATTGGCCGCAGGAACTGGGCCGTGATTTGCAACGCTGGGAGGTCAAGGCTGGAGCGCTCAGGCGTTTGACTGCATAAGGAGCGGGCTGGTTCGCGCCGTCAATGCTATTGACGTTTGCGGCGTTTGCGCGCGCGGTGGTTGTTGCGCGGGGAAACGCTTTCAATCAGCAGTGTGCTCAAATGATGCGGGCACTCGTCTTCATCAATCAAAACGACAAACGAGCCTTTGGGTGAAATACAAACAAAATCCGGATGCGATATTTTGAAGCATTCGCCGCTGGTCATACGGATTTCGTACGGTTTGAAAGGCACCGCGCGTTTGAACTCGCGAATGGATGCGATGACTAAATGGTGGCGATTAATCGGCATGTTTAAAAACAAGGTCACGGTCGGGATCAATCCCCCAGCGCCGGCCCGCGGCTTCCAAATCCGCCGTCAAACCCCAGCGGTCGGCCTCGGGCGCGGTGGTGTGGCTGCGGTTGGCGCCTTTTAACGGCATGCAGCCGCGATTGTCCCCCGTCCGGGCCATGAACTCGCATTCGTCGCGTGTCAAGATGATCTCGGGGAGCGAGGCCAGTTCGTCTGTCTGGGTCTCAATCGGTTTGGCGTCCGGGCCGCTTTCCTGGATCAAAGTGGGGACGACACATTTCACCGGGGGCTGGGAAAGGTTCCAGACGCAGGCCAGTTGCAGCAGGGTCAGATTGTGCCGGGCGGCAATGGCGCGAAAAACGTCCATTTTCCCCCGGGCGGCTTCCACCCAGCCGGCGGGGCGGAAGGCGCGATGGTCGTGCGCGGCGAATTTATGGCCGGGTTTGACGTCGTCATGAAAAAGCCCGCCGTAATCCACCACGCGCGTCAGCACATCGACTTCATGTTTGAGGGCGGCGGGCAGCACCAGCCGGCCGGGCCAGGGTTCCAGGGGATTGAGAATGATCATGGCCCAATCCAGCAACGGCCCGAAACGTTCGAAACAAAGAATCAGGTCCAGGGTGAATCCATTGGCCGGACCGGGCGCGATGCCAATGCGGTCCGTCAATCTGGCCTCGCGCAGTTTGTCCATCTCCGACCAGACCTTGTCGCTGGTATAGCCGGTGGCATCGGGATTGTGCAGGAGGATCAGGTCAAATTTTTCGGCGCGACAGCGTTCGAGGGATTTATCGGCGGCCATGCGAAGGTAATCGCCATAGTCGCGCGGGGAACGCAGGGCGGGGTCGGTGAAACGCGGAAAGCCGCGCGAACCCTGCCGCCGGCCTTTGTAAAAATCGTGCCCGACCGCGCCGACCAGGCAGTAATCCGAGCGCGGCAAACCGGCCAGGGCGCGGGCCAAAAGTTCATCCGCCAGGCCGCAGCCATGGACATCGGCTGTCAAGAATGTGCGGATGCCGCGCTGGAAAGCGTGCCGGACCAGATTAATCCAGTGCTCGTCGGAGAGCGGTTCACCGAAGTTCATAAACCGGCCGCCGTTCCACGCCCCGAAAGCCGTTCGAGTCACTTCCATGCGGAAGTTTAGGCGGCGGCGGGCCGGTTGCAAATTCAGATTTCGATGAACACCTTTTCTTTGGGAAAACGAACTTTCGGGGCGGTGGCGTATTTGTCGGAAGGCGATCGGTAGCCCAGTGTGGCGACCGTGGCCGAGCCGAGGCCCTTTTGCGGCAGGCCGAGGATGGCATCGTATTGGGCGCGGTCAATTCCTTCCATCGGACCGGCATCAATCCCAAGCATGGCCGCGGCAGTCAGAAGATTGCCCAGCGCGATATACACCTGGTTCCTGCACCAGGCGCTGCGGCCCGCTGCATCCATGCCTTGTATCAAGAAGCCGACCAGCATGGCGCGGAACTCCGCCAATTTTTCGATGGCCACGCCACGCACTTCGGCGGTGCGCTTCAGATGCGCGTCCAGATCGCTCTCGCCAAGATTTGTCTTGGACGCGAAAACGACGAGATGCGAAGCGTCAACAATTTGCGCCTGGCCCCGTGAGGCGGCTTGGAGTTTTGCTCGCACCGCCGGGTCTTTCACCACAATGAAGGCCCAGGGCTGCACCCCAAAGCTGGAAGGCGTCAGCAGAAGCGCCTCCTCCAGCGCGGCCCAATCGCGGCCGCTGATCTTTCGCTTGGGATCGAACCGCTTGGTGGCATAGCGCCAGTTGAGTTGACTGATTAATTGCTCCGGACTAATGGTCGCGTTCATGGCTTGCGAGGGTGCTTGTTGTTTCAGTTGAGGTCAAATAAAAGGACCTGGGCGCGTTCCAGGGCCTTCACTTCCGCCGCGCCTGGCGCGTCGAGCGCCGCGGCGTCCCCGGCGGCCAGTTCCTGGCCGTTGACGGCAACTTTGCCTTCAGCGACGTGCAGCCAGGCGTGCCGGGCGGGCGCCAGCGCGTGCGCGACCTTCTGCCCCGGCTCCAACTTCGCCAGCCAAAGGTCGGCATCTTGATGGATGGCCATCGAGCCGTCCCGGCCAGTCTTGCTGGTGACCAGATGCCACTTTCCGGTCTCCGCCGCGGCCAGTGATTTTTCCGCGTAGCGCGGCTTGACGCCGATTTCATCGGGTAGAATCCAGATTTGCAACAGGTGCGCGGCTTCGTCCCGCTTCGGATTGAATTCGCTGTGCATCACGCCGGTGCCGGCGGCCATGTATTGCGCCTCGCCCGCGCGGATGACCCGGCCGTTGCCCATCGAATCCTTGTGTTCCAGCGCGCCACTCAACATGTAAGTGATGATTTCCATGTCGCGGTGCGGATGAGTTCCAAAGCCCTTGCCGGGGGCGATGACGTCCTCGTTGATGACGCGCAACGAGCGGAAGTTTTGATGCTTTGGATCATAATAATCGGCAAAGCTGAAGGTGTGGTGGGAATCCAGCCAGCCGTGGTTGGCGTGGCCGCGTTCTTCAGATTTTCGAATCCTCATCATAATCTTCTTTCCACAATAGCACCGACGGCGGATTTTTCGACTTTCTTCCGGCAACCGGGCCGTGGACATTCGCGGGCGGCGACTTTAGGATAATCGATATGACGTTGTTGGAAGCCAAAACGAAACACGCTCGTCTGGCGGCGGAGATTCGGCGGCATGATCACCTTTATCATGTGCAGGCTCGGCCGGTCATCAGCGATCAGGAATATGACCGGCTTTACCGGGAACTGGTTGATCTGGAGAAGGAGTTTCCCGCGGTGGTCACGCCGGATTCGCCGACTCAGCGGGTGGGCGGCGGGCCGGTGAAGGCCTTCCAGCAGGTCCGGCATTTGGTTCCGATGCTCAGTCTGGACAACACGTATTCTCAAGAAGAGGTGCGGAATTTTGTCCGGCGCGCGCAGAAGCTGCTGCCCGATGAAAAGCTGACTTGGACGGTTGAACCGAAAGTCGATGGCCTGGCGGTGAACTTGCGCTACGAAAACGGCGCGCTGGTTTCCGGTTCGACGCGGGGCGATGGAACCACGGGCGATGACATCACTTCCAATCTCAAAACCATCCGCTCGGTCCCGCTCCGATTTCTTGCCAGGGAGAATCCGCCCCTGCGCGTCCTGGAAGTTCGGGGCGAAGTGTACATGACGCGAGCCGGCTTCAAGAAACTCAACGCGGAACGGGCCGCCGCGGGGGAGGAGGCTTTTGCCAATCCGCGCAATGCCGCCGCGGGATCGCTCAAACAGCTTGATCCGCGCATCGTTGCCAAGCGCCCGTTGGGGGCGATTTTTTACGGCACCGGCCAGATCGAAGGCGAGGGGACCCCGGCGACGCATCAGGAATGGCTGCATTGGCTCAGCGAGCGCGGGTTCAAAACACCGGAGAAAATCTGGTTGTGCCTTTCGGAAACCGAACTGCTCGGGGCGATTGATGAGCTGGACAAAATTCGCCATGACTTCGAATACGAAACCGACGGGGCGGTCATCAAGTTGAACGATTTGGCCTTGCGGGAGAAGGCGGGTTACACGGCGAAAGCCCCGCGCTGGGCCATGGCTTACAAATACGCGCCGGAACAAGCGCAGACGAAATTGAACGGCATCACCATCCAGGTGGGCCGGACCGGCGTGCTGACGCCCGTGGCGGAATTGGAGCCGGTTTTTCTGGCGGGCAGCACGATCAGCCGGGCCACCTTGCACAACGAAGACGAGATCAAACGCAAAGACATCCGCATCGGGGACACGGTGACGATTGAAAAGGCGGGGGAAGTCATCCCGGCGGTCGTCGGCGTCGTGCAAAACAAGCGGCCGGCGGGGGCGGAGGCGTTCGATTTTGTCAAGCATATCCATGGGAAATGCCCGGTTTGCGGCGGGGCCATCCGGCGCGATCCGCAATACGTGGCCTGGCGTTGCGGGAACCTCCAGTGTCCGGCCCAGGCGACGCGCCGGGTGGAATTTTTCACCGCGCGCGGGGCGCTGGACATTGCAAGCGTGGGGGGCATTGTCGCGGACAAATTGGTGGAACGCGGCCTGGTGCGCGAGCCGCTGGATTTATTCGGATTGACAGTTGACGCGCTGGCCGCGTTGAACCTGGGCACGGAAGAATCGCCGCGCGTTTTTGGAAGCAAGAACGCGGAAAAAGCCGTCCAGGCCATCGCGCGGGCGAAAACCGCGCCGCTCTCGCGCTGGCTGTTCGGGCTGGCCATCCCCGAAGTGGGAAAGACCAGCGCCACCCAACTGGCGGCATTTCACGACACCATTGAGGAAGTGGCCGCGTCACCGCTGCTGCGCGATGTCATCGCCTACAATGAGAAAACAGAACAGGCCCGGCAAGCGCGCCGGGACAAGCCTGAAGAGGGCGAACGGCTCAAAAAAGAAGCCGAAGAAGCCGCGCAACGGCTGCTCGACGCCGGTTTCGCCGAAAGGAGCCGGAGAAAAAACGAAAAAGAGGCCGGCATCAACACGGAACTGGGGCCGGTCGTGGCGCGAAGCGTCCTGGATTATTTTGCCTCGGACGCGGGCCGCCGGGTTTTGCGGCGCATGAAGGAACTGGGCATCCGCCCGCGAAGCCAAAAGGCGGCGGCGCGCGGGGAGGGCCTGCCGCTGGCTGGAAAAACGTTTGTCTTGACAGGCACCCTGCCCTCGATGACGCGGGAGGAGGCCGGCGGGCGCATCGAATCCCTGGGCGGCAAAGTCACGGCCAGCGTGAGCAGGAACACCGATTACGTTCTGGCCGGGGCCGACGCCGGCTCAAAATTGGAAAAGGCGCAAGCCTTGGGCGTAAAGATCCTGGACGAAGCGGAGTTTCTGAAAATGACGAATTTTACCCAACTGCCTGAAAGTTAACCACCACTCGATCCCAGATGAACCAATGGAAATCAGACCTTTTATAAATGGCGATGCCCGCATTGAGGCCGGACAATGCGGGCATCGCAATTTTAATGTCCTGTGTTGTGCTGTCGAGAAAAATCTGGCTATGGCTCCTTTTGTCGTTTGGCCATTGGGACATTCATTCGTCATTCGGATTTCGTCATTGGTCATTTTCAGCCCCGCCCTCCGTCGTCCACAGCCGGTAATTCAACTTCGGGAAGATATTGTCCATTTGTTCGATGTGGCTCAGCCACGGTTCGTCAATTTTTTTGGCGGTCAGTTGCTCGTAAAGGGTCAGGAAACGGTGCAGATGGTCTTTGACACGCTTGCTGGCGTAATCGGGGCTGGTGCCGGTGCGGAGGATGAACGGCCAGTCGCTGGATTGGGCCAGGAGCAGTTCGCGGGCGGCTTGTTGCAAGGCGCGCTCTTGCAAGGGCGTGGGCTGGGTGAACTGGTCGGCCAGTTCCGTCATGCGGGGCTGGGCAATGCGGAGATGGGCATAAATCCACTGGTTGGATTCATTGAGCCAGATCTGCCAATAACCGTCCTCGCCCCAACTCGAGGCGGCGGGCGTGGCCACTTGCAGGGTGGGATAACGGCGCAAATACTCGCCCGGCGTTATGAAGGTGAAGGCCTGCTGGTCATAACACGCTTTGCGCATGAAGTAATTCAAAAACTCCGGCCCTTCGTACCACCAGTGTCCGAACAATTCCGCGTCGTAAGGCGAAAGGATCAGGGGCGGCAGGTCCATGATCAGCCCCAGCTTGCTGATTTGATCCATGCGGGCCTGGAGGAAGTGGGCCGCGTGCTCGTCGGCGGCGCGCAACGCGGCGGCGCGGTCGTACACCTGCTTGTCGCCGGTCCCGCCGGTAATGCGATGATATTTGATGCCGGTGAAACCGCGCAGGCCGGGCGCGGGACAATAGTTCTTGACGTAATCAAAATCGAGGTCGAACCCGATGTCCCGGTAAAAATCCCGGTAACGGCCGTCGCCGGGGTAGCCCTGCTGCTTGCTCCAGACTTGGCGGGCGGATTCGAAGTCGCGTCCGAAGGCGGCGACGCCGTCGGGCGTGAAGACGGGGGCGTAAACGCCGTAACGCGGACGGGGGCGCGCGTGCAGGATGCCGTGAGTGTCGGTGACAAACCAGCGGATGTTGGCCTGTTGCAGGACGGCCTCGATGCCTTCGGCGAAGGCGCATTCCGGGAGCCAGATGCCACGCGGATCGCGGCCGAAGCATTCGCGGTAATAGTCGCGGGCCGCGAAGATTTGGGCGCGCAAGCAAGGCGGGTCATTGAGCAACAAGGGCAGGAGGGCGTGGGTGGCGGCGGAGGTGGCAATTTCGAGCAGGCCCTCGTCCTGAAATTTGCGAAAAGCGCCGACCAGATCGCGTCCGTAGTCGAACCAGGTTTTGCGGAGGCCGGTGAAGCGGTGGTGGTACATCCAGGCCAGTTTGCGCAAGGAGGCTTCCCAGTGGGTGCGGTGGATCTCATTTTCGGCCAGGGCGATCAGGCCGTCGAGGTGCCGGAGATACCGTTCCTGCAAGAGCGGATCCAGCAGCATGGCGCAGAGCGGCGGGGAGAGCGAGAGGGTCAGGCGCGCGGCCATGCCGTCGCGGCGCCACCCTTCCAGCATCTGGATCAGCGGGATGTAAGTTTCGGTGATGGCTTCAAAGAGCCAGGTTTCCTCCAGGAATTTCTCCTGTTCAGGGTGCCGGACAAACGGCAGGTGCGCGTGCAGGAGAAGAGCAAAATGGCCTTGCATGACATGCAAAAAAACGGCAGGCCCGGACCCTGCCATTGATTCAGACCACGGCGGCGACCCGGGGCGGCTGGAGCTGATCATCCTGCGGGTACGCGCCCACTTCGCCCTGATAATCCGTGCTCCGGTTAAACTTGAGATGGGCCTGGCGCGTTTCCTCGCCGTCGGCGGAATGCGCCGCGGCGGGCAGGCAATACTCGCCATCGGGCAGCGCAAAACGGAAACTGAAACTGCCGTCGGGCCGGAGTTGGATTTGCCGGTCGCCGATGGTCACTTTGGCATCGGGTGCGGTGGCCCCGTAAATAATCAACTCGGCGTTGACGTTGAACCAGAAGCCGCGCTGGCGGAGGAGGCCGCCGAACGGACTGGAAACGCCGGCCAATTCACCGGCGGGCGGGAAGGGCAAACTGAGTTGGGCGGCGCTGATGGAGGAAACCTCCTGTTGCAACTGGCGGCGGACCAATTCGGTGATTTCCAGAGAGCCGACCCAGATGCGGCGCACCTGGTCCATCGAGACGACTTCGGCCAGGGCCTTTTCCTGGTCGGAACTCCACACATGGCTGATCTCTTCGGGCGCGGGGAGTCCTTTGCAGCCTTGGGCGCGCAATTGTTGCAAGGCCTCGACCAACGACACATGTTCATGCAAGGCGCTTTTGACAATGGAAATCAATCGGGCAAAAGGAACGTCGTGCGGAATGGTGGCGAAGCGCAGGGTTGTTTCCTCGGACAACGTATCGGGCGGGGTCAGGGTCGCTCCCGAACAGGCCAGCGCGACCCAGCGCCGGGCGGCATCGTAATAGCCCAGGGCGCTCAAGTATTTTGCGCCGGCGTCAGGCACGGGAACAAACCAGTTGCGCGATTCCGGATGGACGTGTATTTCGGCCAGGGGCCCGGCCTCCAGGGCGCCGCGATGAATGCGAAGGACCAGATGGCCGTCGGCGGACAGACTGTTGTATTTCTTGAGTTGAGCGTGGGTCAAGTCCCAATGGGCGTAAAGCCAGTGCGGATCGCGGGCTGTCAAAAATAATTGCCGGGTGCCGTAGGCTTCCGGCAACCCGCTCTCAGCCGGCGGAACATGCCGGCCGGGCGGGGTGGGGCCCAGAGAGAAGCGCCGGCCGGGGCCGCCGGCCGCGGGAGCGGCGGAGTCATCGCCTTCGAGCAAAATGGGGGGGATTTTCAGCCGGCTGATTTTCGCGGCGCGCTGCGCTTTGGCGGCGGGCGCCGGCGCCGCTGCCGGCGGGGCTTTGGAAGCGGCGGCGACGCGGGGTTTGGTGCGTTTGCGTCCGGCCGGGCCTGGCTTGTCTGGGTTTTGTCTTTTCATAGGCGAATTGGTGCGGGCAACACAGTTAAAATCATCCCGGGGCCTACTATGGCCCGGCAACCCCCCCGCGCGCAAACAGAATTTCAGCTTGCCATGAGGCCCTGGAAAAGCGGACAATTCCGCAATCAGAAGAGCATTATGAGCAGAACTAAAGCCCCGCGCCCGGCCCCGGCGCCGTCCGGGTTGATCTTTGTCGTGGACGACAACGCGCTGCTGGTGGAATTCGCCGGGGCGGTATTGAAAGGGGAGGGTTATGAAGTCCGGATTTTTACCGATCCCAAAGCCGCGTTAAAGGCGCTGCAAGAAGCGGACCCCAAGCCGGTGGCGTTGGTGACGGACTATGAGATGGGGGAAATGAACGGATTGGAGCTGATTGTCTCATCGCACAAAATTGCTCCTTCGCTCAAAACGGTGTTATTGAGCGGCACCATCGACGGGACGTTCATTGCGGGGCATCCCGCCAAAGTGGACCGGTTTCTGGGCAAACCCTACCTGCCGGCGCAATTGAAAAGCGTGGTGGGGGAATTGTTGCAGCCTTGAAGCTTTCCCCCAATGTCGTTCGACCGGGAGAAGATGAAACTGGCTGCGGCGGAACTGGCCGCCGATGGCGTTTTCATCGGAACCTCCTCCTGGAAATACCCGGGATGGCTGGGGCAGCTTTACACGCCCGCGCTCTATGAGTACCGCGGCAAAGTCGCCAAAACACGTTTCCAGCGGGAGTGCCTGGGCGAATACGCCGGGGTGTTCAAAACGGTTTGCGTCGATGCGGCGTATTACTCCTTTCCGGGCCGGAAACATCTGGAAGGCCTCTTGTCGCATGTCCCGCGCGATTTCCAATTTGCCCTCAAGGTCACGGACGACATCACGGTGAGGAGATTCCCCGAGCTGGATCGGTTTGGCATCCGGGCGGGAAAGGCGAACGGGAATTTTCTGAACGCTGATTTGTTCCGCCGCGCGTTTCTTGGGCCATGCGAGTTTATGCGCGCGAACATCGGCATTCTCCTGTTTGAGTTCTCGCGGTTTTTCCCAAGTGATTACGAACACGGGGCGCAATTCGTCGCTGATGTGGACAAGTTTTTTGGGAATCTCCCGGCAGACTGGCATTATGGCGTTGAGATCCGCAACAAACACTGGCTGGCGCCGGAATACTTCGCCTGCCTGGCGCGTCACCGCGTCACGCACGTCTTCAATTCGTGGGACGCCATGCCGCCGGTCAGCCGGCAGGCGGCGCTCGGCGGAAGCCGCACCAACCCGGCAATCGTCGCGGCCCGCTTCCTCCTCAAGCCCGGCCGGAAATACGAGGACGCGGTGAAAGCCTTTGCGCCTTATGACAAAACGCGGGAGGTGAACGAGGAGGCCCGCCATGCCGGCGCCGCCCTCATCAAGGAAGGCAAAGAGAATCCCGGTCGGAAAACCTTCATCTACGTGAACAACCGGCTCGAAGGCAATGCGCTCGAAACCATCCAGGCGATGCTTTCCGAGGCAGGCTCACCGTAATGGACGTTGACATTCAACCCAACATATACTATCCATATGGGTAGTACATGACCGCGCCGACACCAGCCCAGCAACGAGTGCTGGATTTCATCCAAACTGAAGTCCATGCCGGAAGGCCCGCCCCAACTTTGCGGGAGATTGCCCGCTGTTTCGGTTTCCGCAGCCATCGGGCGGCCGCTTGTCACTTGGAGGCGCTCAAACGAAAGGGACTCCTCAAGTCCGAACACGGCAAAGCCCGGTCGTTGCGCATCACTTCCCCGCTGGCCAAACTCCGCCGCCACATCATGGACATCCCCTTGTTCGGTTCCGTCCCGGCCGGCTTCGCTCAAAATCGCGAGCAGGAGGCCGAGGGTTGTATATCAGTTGACATTCAGAGCATTGGATTCAAGCCAACGCGGAACACGTTTGCGCTGCGCGTCACCGGCGATTCGATGATTGGCCGGCATATCTGCGACGGCGACATCGTGGTGCTCGAACACGGGCCGGAGCCGCGTTCCGGGCAGATCGTGGCCGCGCTCATTGACCGCAAGAGCACGCTCAAGACCTTCGTGTTGAAAAACGGGAAGCCATTTCTCAAAGCCGAAAACCCGGGGTATCCCGACCTTGTGCCGTCGGACGATTTGATGATCCAGGGTGTCTTCCGCGCGCTCATCCGAAAGGCGCGTGAATGAATTATGCGGACCATCGTGCATCTGGATGCGGACGCTTTCTTCGCGGCGGTCGAACAGGCGTCCGATGTGAAGTTGCGCGGCAAACCCGTTGCGGTCGGGGGCGAGAAGCGCGGCATTATTGCGTCGGCTTCCTATGAGGCGCGGAAGTTCGGCATCTATACGCCGATGCCGACGGTGCGGGCGCGCAAGCTCTGCCCCCAATTGATCGTGCTGCCGGGCGATTTCGAGCGTTACGAGCAGTTCTCGAATTGGATGTTCGGCTATTGCTACGATTTCACGCCCGACGTGGAGCAGACTTCGATTGATGAAGGCTACTTCGACCTGTCCGCCGTGCGCAAACCGCCGGTCGAAATCGCCCTGGCGATTCGCAAGGCCATCGGCCAAAAACTCAAAATCATCGTCAGCGAAGGCATCGGCGCCAACAAGCTGGTCAGCGCGGTCGGATCGAAACTGACCAAACCCGCCGCGTTCAACGAAGTCCCGCCCGGCGGCGAGGCGGCGTTTCTGCGCCCGCTGCCAAACCAATGGCTTCCGGGTGTGGGGCCGAAGACGAGCGCGCGTCTCAACGCCGCCGGCCTGGCGCGAATCGGCCATGTTGCCGCGACCCCGTTGGAAATGCTGGAGTTGCTCCTCGGCAATCAAGCCGCCGGCCTCCGGCAGTTCGCGCAGGGGATTGACGAACGCCCGCTGATTCCCGTTCGGGCGCCGCAACTGTCGTTCAGCCGGCAGGAGACCTTCGCCAGCGACATCACCGACGAAGTTTACGCCGAAGCCACCTTGCGCCGCATGGCGGATCATCTTTTTGCAAAGGTGCGCGAGGAAGGCCGCAGCGTCCGAACCCTCCAGGTCCGTGTCCGCTACAACGACATGGCGGAAGATCAGGTGAACGAAAGCCTCATCGAGCCAACCGATCTGGAAACCGACGTGTATGGCCGGTTGCGCGCCATGCTGCGCGCGGCCTGGAAACGGCGGGTGAGTTTGCGCCTGGTGTCGCTCAAGCTGTCCAATGTCTATGACAGCCGCTTTTCCGGCGAACTGCCGCTCGAAGTCCCGGCGCAACGGCGGGACGCCCGCGCCAGGCTGGCAGCCGTGATTGATGAACTCCGCAAAGCAAGGGGACATTCAGTGATTTTGCGGGGTCACGACTTTATTCTGAAGGACGAAGGCGGAAGGCGGAATGAAGAAGCAAGACCAGCGCGTCCGCGCGCGACGGTTTCCGCCTTCCGCCTTCATCCTTCATCCCTGGTTTACGTTCCGCTTCGCGCGCACAGCCACTATTCATTTCTCGATTCCACGCTCTCGCCCGCGGCCATCGTCGCATTGGCCAAGCGGCACGGCCTGCCCGCTGTCGCGCTCACGGACACGGGCAACTTGCACGGCGCGGTTGAGTTCGTGCAGGCGGCAAGGCAGGCGGCCCTCAAGCCGGTCCTCGGCGCTGAACTGCGCGTGGACGGCAAGTTGTTGCTGCTCTACGTTGAGTCGGCCCGCGGCTGGCACAACCTCTGCCGGTTGCTCTCAAAGAAGGCGGAAGGCGGAAGCCAGAATGACGAAGGCGGCGTTGCCGGACGCCAGCGCGCTCCCGTTGCTTCCGCATTCTTGTTTCAGAATTCCGCCTTTCTTGACGGGCTGATCGTCGTCGGCGAGGATGCGCGGCTGGCGGAACTGTTTCCACGGCGATTCTACAGCGCCGTCCATGCGCGGAAGACGCCCGCGGAATGGCCGGCCGCGGCGTGCCCCGCCATTCATTACGCGGCGCCGGACGACCGCTGGAAATACGACATCGTGCAGAGCATCCGCACACGGACCCTGCTGCAACAGGAACACCCCGAAAAACGGCGCGGAGGCCGGTGGCATTTCCGCACCCCCGCCGAAATGGCGGCGGCCTGTCTGGAGCATCCCGACTGGTTGCGGCATTCCCATGAAATCGCCGGGCGCTGCAACTTCGACCTGCCCTTCGGGAAACCGCAATTCCCGGCGTTCACGCCGCCGGACGGCTCGCCGCCGGGCGATTTCCTGCGGCGGTTGGTTCTTCAGGGTCTCCGGGAACGCTACGGCGCCCGCGCCGGCTGGTTCCGCCCGCAAGTGATGGAGGAACTCGGCATGATCAATGAAGTCGGTTACGAGGAGTATTTTCTGATCACCTGGGATTTTCTCCAGGAATGCCGCAAGCGCGGCATCGACTGGATCACCCGCGGCAGCGCGGCGGATTCGCTGGTCTGTTATTGCCTGGGCATCAGCGGGGTTTGTCCGGTTCGCTTCGGCCTTTATTTTCGCCGCTTCCTCAACAAAGAGCGGATGGCGCTGCAAAAACTGCCCGACATCGACATTGATTTCGCGCACGACCTCAAGGACGAGGTGGTGAAGATCCTCTTCGAGAAATACGGCCCCGAACATTGCGCGGCGGTCGGCGGCTTTTCGACCTTCCAGGCCCGCAGCGCCTTTGCGGAGGTGGCGAAAGTTCTCGGCGTCGCGGAACGCGAAGTGAGGAAATTCACCGGCCATTTCCCGTGGAGTTTCGGCGGCGGCTGGGTGCCGGATGAACCGGCGCCCGGCGGCGGCGCGGGGTTGATTGAAATGCTGCGGGCCAGTCCTGAGAACCGCGATTTGCCCCTGGACGAAGAACCTTTCCGGACAGCGTTGCAAATGGCCGAATTCCTCGACGGCGTGCCGCGTTATCCCAAGATGCACCCGTGCGGCCTGGTCCTTTCGCGCCAGCCGATTCATGAACTGACGCCGACTTTCATCGCCAACAAAGGCTGCCCCACGACGCACTTTGACATGGACGCCGTGGAAACCATCGGTTTGGTGAAGATGGACATCCTCGCCCAAGGCGGCTTGGCGGCCATGCGCGACGCCAAAGCGTCACTGGCCAAACGCGGCGTGACCGTGGACTTGCAGGCTCTTGAGCCATGGCAGGACCCCCGGGTTTGGGAAATGATTGCCAGCGGCGGAGCGCGGGCGGTGCATCACATCGAATCGCCCGCCATGACCAGCCTCTGCCAAATGAGCAACGTGCGCGAGATCGACGGCCTTGTCGCCATCGTCAGCGTCATCCGGCCCGGCGCGGCCAACGAAGGAAAGAAGCTGGCCTTTACACGGCGTTATCAGGGGCTGGAGCCGGTGACCTATCCGCATCCATCGCTGGAGGCGTGCTTGCGGGACACTTACGGGCTGGTGGTTTACGAGGAACACATCCTGCAACTGTGCGAGGCGTTTGCCGGGCTTGATCCGGGCCGCGCCGACGTGCTCCGGCGCGCGCTCAACAAACAAAAGCGCGCCGTCATTGGGGAAATTCGCGGCGAGTTTTTCAAGTCGGCGCTGGCGCGCGGCCGTTCGCCCGAAAAAACCGCCGAAGTGTGGGAACTGGTCGCCGGCTTTGCCGGTTACGCCTTCTGCAAGGCGCACAGCGCGGCTTACGGGGTCGAGGCCTGGCAATCCGCGTGGCTCAAACGCCATTTCCCCGCCGAGTTCATGGCCGCCGTGCTGACCAATGGCAAAGGCTTCTACCATCCGCTCGTTTACGTTCTCGAATGCCATCGGCTCGGATTGAAGCTGTTGCCGCCCTCCGTCAACGAACCCGGCCCGGCCTTTGTGCCGCGGGGCAACTTCATCCGCGTGCCTTTGACACGGGTGAAGGGACTCTCCAGCCGCGCCACGGAGGCGATTCTCGCGGCGCGCGGGCGCGGGCCGTTCATTTCCCTGGCGGATTTCTTTCACCGCGTCGCCCCTTCGGGAGAGGAAATGGAAGCGATGATTCGCGCCGGGGCCTTCGATGAGTTCGGCGAAACCCGCACCCGCCAGTTCTGGCAGGCGCAGCATCTTTTCAAGACATTCGGCGCCGGCGTGGAGCCAACCCAGGGCTGGCTCGTTCCGCCGCCCGGCTTGGAGCAGTTGCCAGGCATCCCGCTTCATGAGCCAACCCGCCGCGAACGCCTGCAATCGGAAACGGATTTATTCGGCTTTGCCGTCAGCGGCCATCCGCTCGAATTGTTCCCCGGCGTGGCGTGGGACACCTATTGTCCCGTCAACCGCCTCGGTGAATTCACCGGTGAAACCGTCACCACTTGCGGTCTGGTTGTTGAGCAGCGCACCCATCACCAGATTACGGGTGAACCGATGAAGTTTCTTTCGCTGGCCGACTGGACCGGCATGGTCGAAACCGAACTCTTCGCGCAGACCTACAAGAGTTATGGTTTGGCGACCGTGCGCCATCCGGTCTTGGAGGTCAAGGCGCGCGTGGAGCCATTCGAGAACGGACGGGGATTTTCACTCCGCGTCCTCAGCGCGGGCAAGCCGCGGCAAAGGGATGAAAAAATCATTCCCCCTTCGAGGAAAACTGGCCTTCCTTGTCCTTGAAAAGAAGGTTGAATGTTGTCAGCGAACCGTAACAGCGGGTCACGTACTGCTGCATTTCAACCTTTTCCCCGTCACTGAGCGCCGGATGGCTGTTGATTTTCTGTTCCAGGACGCGCAACTGATTGCGAACGCCAACCAGCTTGTGGAAAAAAACTTCCAGCGGAACCTCTTTTGTCTGCAAAGCCGGGTCCGCCGGATGCAGGACCATTTTGCCTTTCTGCCAGCGCAACCCCAGCTCGCCCACAACCGCGTTGGGAGGCTCAAAACCCAAACGATTCAGCGTGGATTCAACGGCCGCATCCACGAATTGTTTCAGGGGGACAGTCAGCCCTTCCACTCTTGCGGTCGCCTCCGCGGGCGCCACCTCCGCAAGCTGCGGATCCACCGTCCGCAGAACGTTGTCAAATCGAATGGCGGCGTCCACGTTGGAAATCTTTTCCACCACGCCCGCCCCGTATTGGGGATGAACCACCTTCATTCCGACGATCAAATCCTGAAGTTTCATAATCGCACATCATCCTTTCCTTCCTGTATGTTGGGCAAGATCAAGATTGGAATTTAAATCACATTTATGCACGCCCCTTTCCTAAAGGCCCGGCCCGACGGAGTCCTTCTGGCGGTAAAACTCCAGCCGCGCGCGGCGAAAAATGAAATTGTCGGTCCGTTGGGAGGGGAGCTGAAAATCAAGGTGACCGCGCCGCCGGTGGATGCCGCCGCCAATCAGGCTTTGGTGGATCTGCTGGCCGACAAACTCCGTTGCGCGCGCGGCGCGGTCCAAATCATCCGCGGCAGAACCTCGCGCCACAAGACGATCTGGATTGGCGGCCTCAGCCCTGACGAAGTGCTCCGCAAGCTACTCGAGCCGTGAAAACACACGGCCAATTCACCAATCGTTGCAAGCGGTTGCGCTCCCTTGATTTCTCCGAAAAAATTCATTTCAAAATGCCTGGATGGTTTGACCGCTTTGATGCAAAGGCAACAGCCCGGGCTGAGGCGAAATTCAAAGGATGTTTGGCGCCGCGCAGAGCCTGAGGACGACGGATTTCGGCAGTTGGCGGTTGAAGTCTTGCAAGTGGCGGCGAAGGGCTGGAACCTCCGCGGAGTCAGTGGCGTAAAATGATACCGTGGGTACGCTGCCGGCATAATAGTTCTCGGAAATGGTCCACTCAGCCGTCTTGACCCAGTTGGGTGGAAGCCCCCCGTAAACGTCATACCAGGAGTCATACACGATGGCGATCTTGACTGATTGCTGCCGGGCAAAGTCGCGGATCGATGCAGTGTTGAACCGGCCCGCGCGTATCATTCGAGCCACCGTTACATTGGCCAGGCCCGCCAGATCGCAGCAGCGAACGCCCCCAAAGAAGGAGATGGCGCCGATGTCGTTCATCGCCACCGCGTCGCCTTCGTAATAAGTGCGCACGAACCGCGCCATCTGATACTGTTGTTCATATTGGTGTCGCGAGGCATTGGGTGTCCAATAGTGCGCCGTCACAGCCCGGTCCAGCAGCGGCTGCATAACCAAGGCCAGTGCGACGGCCAAGGTGGCGGCACGCGCCCACGCCGGCCAACTCCGCGGCAGCAAGAACGACTGCCAGGGCAATTGCACCGCCAGCAACACGAGGATTACCAGACCCAGGCATACCAGATAGGCTTCGTAGCGAAAAAACCATCCCAAGCGGGCCAACTGCAGATGCAACAAGGCCGTGGCCAAAAAAAGAAAAACCATGACACCCAGCCGGGACGAAAGCATCCGCCGCCCAAGGAAAAGGCAGGCCAGCAAGATAAGCCCCATCAGGACACCCAAATGCGTTCCGCCACGATGCAAGTTCAAGAGTCCCATTCCCAGCCATTTGGCCATGGCCACGGACAGCAAGGAGTTGGCGGGGTTGGGAACATTGCCCTTCTGGATAATGGTGCTGGGAAGGAAGAACCATCCCTTGGACATAAAGATCAGGCCGCTCACCACAACGGGCAACAGCCCCAATACTCCTGTCAGCAGGGCAGCCTTGATCTGCTTGCGCGCAAGGAACACACACCCGGCGGCAGCCAGCAGGAACATTCCCTCGTAGCGGACCAAGGTCAAAAGCGGCGAGAGCAACATCATGGCGGCGAACGCCTTCCGCTTGCGCGGTTGTGGCGCGTCATCCCCCAAAACCAGGCCGGCAACGAACACATACGCCAGGTCGATGCACGACTGCAGCATATGTTCCAACCCGGTAAAGGCAACCGGCACCAGCGGCGTCAAAAACAGCACCAGAAACAGCCCAAGCAGGACGACGAGCGGCCGAACATGGAAGTCGCGGAAAACGGCCCAGACCAACACAAACAACAGGGTGGCAAAGAATCCGTTCATGGCCAGGGGCACCCACTCGGCGGGTCCGGCAACCCGAAAAACTGCCGCCATCAACAAAACCCAAGCCGGGTTCGAAACAAGGGACGCGAACTCGCCGGGCTGAATGCCCCACGTGCCATTCTGCACGAGGTTCCTGGCAACAGTCATGGAAATGTAGGAGTCATCGGTTGTGTAGATAAAATGTCCGCCTGTCTTGTGCAAACAAAGGAGAACAAACAACCCAAACAAGCTCCAGAGGGCCAGTAGCCCGCCCATCAACACCAACCAGTACTGTACAGGAGTCGCAGAAGTTCCACAGCGCGCCGGGGAGGTCATGTCCGTGTCCGTGTCCGTGTCCGAGGCATTCATCTTGAACGTCAGGCTAAAGACCACACCCGGATTCGTCAAGCGTCTTATTAGCCGGCCACAAGGTGCGATTAGGATTAGGAAAAATAAATTTGTGCTTCTCCATCGCAAGCATCACCTTGATGAACGCCGCTTTCTTAAAGGCCTGGCCCGACGGAGTCCATCTGGCGGTAAAACTCCAGCCGCGCGCGGCGCAGTCCAAATCATCCGCGGCAAAACCTTGCGCCACAAGACGATCTGGATTGGCGGCCTCAGCGCCGGCGAAGTGCTCCTGAAGCTGTTCGAGCCGTGAAATATCGGACAAAATCCTTTTATCCTATTCTCATTGACATATAATCATATTTGTGTATCATAAAAGCATGAAAATAACAGTGGATATTCCGGAAAAAGACCTGAAGGACATCATGCGGTTTTCGGGTGAAAAAAAGAAAGGGCCGGCCATCGTCAGGTTTGTCGCCAACGAACTCATGCTGCGCCGCCGTCGCGAGCTTTCCGATGAAGTCATGGCTGGAAGATTCCGCGTCGAATTTCCAGACTGGGAGGAAGCTCGCAAACGGGAGCGGGAGGAAAATCCATGGAATACCTAGTGGACACTTGCGTCTGGATTGACCACTTGCGCCCCGGCACTCCCCACAAAATCCGGCAGATCGCCGATGAAGTCGTTAATCGTCCGGTGGCTGTCGTCTGTGAACCCGTGTGGTTTGAATTGCTTCGCCAGTCTCCGAAGTCAGAGCGGGTGGGAATCGAAAAGCGATTGCTCACGTTTCCAATGCTCCCGACCCCTGCCAACTTGTGGCGAAAGGCGACCCTCTTTGGGCAGCAATGCAGGGATGCGGGCGTTCACGCGGGTTTCGCCGACCTCGTCGTTGCCACAATTTGTCAGCACCATGAGGCGACGCTGGTAACTTTTGACAGCCATTTCCGGCTTCTTGCAGACATGATTGGGTTTGAAACAGAGTTGCTGCAACGACCCGCCTGATCCCATTCCGCTTGACAAGCCGGGCGGTTCGTCCCCAGTATCCAACCGGGCAGACGCCCGCATCATATGAACTTGGATCATCTCTATTCTCATCTGACCGTCAAAACAAATGCCAAACTGGCATTGCTCGTCCTGGATGGATTGGGCGACATCGCCACCAGGGAACAAAATTTTCTCACCCCGCTCGAAGCCGCCGCCACCCCCAATCTCGACCGCCTGGCCAAAGACGGCGCCCAGGGGCGCATGATCCCGGTCGCCCCCGGCATCACTCCGGGCAGCGGCCCCGGCCATCTCGGTTTGTTTGGTTATGATCCGCTGGAATTTCAAGTCGGCCGCGGCGTGATCGAAGCCCTCGGTTTGGGCGTCGAACTCAAGGCGGGCGACATCGCCGCGCGGGCCAATTTTTGCACGCTCGACGAAAAGGGCATCGTCTTGGACCGCCGCGCGGGCCGGATCGAAACGAAAATCACGGAGGGACTGTGCGCGTTGCTCTCGCGCAAAATCAAAAAGGCGGGCGAGGCCCAAGTCATCATCAAACCGGGCAAGGGCCATCGCTTTGTCGTCATTTTTCGGGGCAAGGGGTTGGAAGGCCCGCTGACCGACGCCGATCCCAACCGGGAGGGATTGCCCGTGCCCACGGCGGAGCCGACGGACCCAACGTCAGTCGAACAAAAGAAAACCGCCGCCGTGATCGCCGATTTTTCCCGCCAGGTCCTGGCCGTCCTGGCCGGCAAAAAACCCGCCAACGGTTTTCTGTTGCGCGGCATCGCCCATCAGCCGGAGATGCCGGCTTTCCAGGAGCGCTACGGCCTGAAACCCGCCTGCCTGGCCATTTATCCGATGTACAAAGGCCTGGCCCAACTGGTGGGCATGACCAAGATCGAGGGGCCGCAAACCATTGCCGAACAATTCCAGCGCTACCTGGCCGAATACGACAATTATAATTATTTTTTCATCCACTACAAATACACCGACATGTTCGGCGAGGACGGGAACTTTGAGGCAAAGAAAAAAGCGATTGAAGAGTTCGACGCCGCGCTGCCCATCCTGCTGCAAAAGCGCCCCGACGTGCTGGCCATCACCGGCGACCATTCCACCCCGTGCGCCCTCAAGGGCCATTCGTGGCATCCGCAGCCCGTGCTGCTGTGCTCGCCTTGCTCCGGCTCGGACAAATTGGAGCGTTTCACCGAAACCGGCGCGAACACCGGCTCGCTGGGCGTTTTTGAGGCGAAGTATTTGATCCGCCTCATGCAGGCCAACGCCCGGATGTTTGACAAATTCGGCGCATAAAAAATGCTAAAGGCTGAATGCTAGAGCATTGCCACAAATGATGTAGCGATATATTCCCAATGACCCCAGGGAATTATTTGCCCGCAGCACACGCAGAAAAACGCAGAAACGAAAGCAAAGACCATGCCCTCCTCATTTTTCAGCGGGCAGTATCATGGCTCTTCTTCTGCCGATGCGCCTTTCTTCCTCGTGTTGGCCAGCCGCTCGAACTCGATTTTGGGAAAGTGCCCGAAGTTCACGAGCAGGCCCACCTCGCAGCCTGTGGCGTGGAGGTAATTGATGACCTGAGCACGATGCTCGTCGGCGAGCGCGGAAACGGCTTTGAGTTCGACCACGATTTTATCATGGCAGAGCAGATCAGGC
>Ga0326728_10007585_pt1 | contig 27664 bp, 24 predicted proteins | sample MB3enrmetagenome_FD_207602 | JGI IMG/M metagenome (GOLD analysis project Ga0326728, IMG submission 207602) | Lab enriched peat soil microbial communities from McLean, Ithaca, NY, United States - MB31MN | ecosystem: Environmental > Terrestrial > Soil > Wetlands > Peat | place: USA: New York...
ACCCAGGTGTTCCATGCCTGCAGAATCACGGTTGGCGAGGTGGGGATCAGGCGCTTCCATTGCTCAGTGGTGCAGAGCATGGCGACGAAATAGACGCCACAAAGGATGAAGCCATGCACGTTGATGAAATGCCACACGCGTGCCACGCCGATGGTGTGCCGATAGCCGGGCGTGCCCACAAGCGGCGTGAGATAGCGGGCATCGTCTTTGGCCGTCCACAGGCGGTCACGCGGAACCTTGATGGGCGTAAAGCGGATCCACTCGCTGCCCGGCGTGCAATGGTCGTTGAAATAGAGCCGCGGATGATCGGCCAGGATGGAAAGGCCGCTGCGGATGAGCATGGTGACAAAGAGGAAGTTGAAAAAATGGCAGTAGCGGACCCAGAGCGGGAATCCGTGCGGGCCGGCGAAGTCGGTGGGATAGACCTGTGGAACTGCCGGGATATGCGGCAGCCCGGCCACGGCCATCTCAATCCAGGCTGCGGCCGCAAACGCCGCAATCACCGCGCCGGTCCCAATCAGAATCGAAGGACGAATCCAGATGCGGAAGCGGCGGTCCGCAGGATAGTGCACCGCTCCATGTTCGGCATCAAAGGAAATCATCGACTCACCAGATGAATACGGCAATCACCCAGCCAGAGGCCGGGCTCCTGTAGCGCGAGGAGATCTTTCGCCCATGTTGCAGCGCGACTTAGAGCTGGGCCTCGATCAGACACTGCGCCTGTAGATCCAAACTTTTCTTCTTGCTTCGAGCAGGGAAGAGCGGTTGGAATCGCTCAACTCGTGATGGCAGATGGTTCTCAAACGGCCCCGTCTCTACTGCGTGACGTGCGGGATTCATCGCAGGCGGGGCAGCCCGTCGATCTTCATAGTACGTTTATACGCCCGCGAGGAACAACCCGTTCTGTCACGCGCAGGCGAAAGGCGAACTCAAACGATGAACCGCCTTGACCGCTGGCTCGGCTCTGGAGCGTTGAGCGGGACTTAGATGTGCAGCATGGGCAGGCGAAACGCAGGCGCGGTGAACGGCGAAAACCGCCATAAATTGAAAACGCCAGAGACCGAAGCCTCTGGCGTTTCAATCTTGACGATCTCGCAGTACAGTCGGTGTTGTATCCTCCGGCTCCCCCAGCGGCCGACCCTCCAGCTTTCGCTGGCTGTCGCGTCCTCGTGGCTGCGCCGGCTTGAGAACCCTCGACTTTCGTCGGCTGTTCTGCACTCCGGCTCGACCGGCGGCCAACTCCCCGGCTCGGATCGGCGTTGTATCGATCGGCTCGACCGGCTGCGTACCTCCGGCTTGCGCCGGCTGTTCCGCTCTTCCGTCCGACCGGTGGCGATCCCTTTCGACTCGCGTCGAACGATCCTTCCTCCGGCAAGGCCGATGATCAACCTCCGACTCGCATCGACGCCGTCCTTTGGCTCGGCTGGCTCAACCTCCGGCTTTCACCGGCTGTTGATCCTGCCCCCCGGCTGGCTACGCCTCCGATTTTCACCGGCGGTTTCACCTTCCAGCTTCACCGGCTGTGAATCATTCAACTTTCGTTGAGCGATCCCTTCTCCGGCTGAGCCTCCGATGCACTCCTTGTTTCCACCGAACCTTGCATCGCCAGCTTTCGCCTACGATGAGTATTCGATTTCCACCGGCCCTTGCATCTTCCGGAATCCTCCAGCTAAACAACTTCCGACTTGCGTCGGCTTTTGTATCCTCTGGCGCGTCCAGCGATCCCTCCGCGGCTCTCACCGCAGGTTTCACCCTCTGTCCGGGCTGGCGACCATCCTCCGGCTCTCACCGGCTGTTCCCTCCGCCAACCTCACTGGTGTTCAACTTCCGGCTTTCACCGGCTGTCTCATCCTCCAGCTTCCGGCAACCAACTCCGATGCCCCACAGGGTCATCAGTTGAATGAACAGTAGGCCTGCTGAATCTGTGGATGCAAGTGCAAAAATCAAGTTAATTTGTGGATTTCACCAGGATTGGTGCATGTATCTACGCAGGGTGTTGAATTGAACCAAGGTCAGTGCAGATCGGGTCTGTTTTGAGATTTTCGAGCGGCCGGCGGCAGCGGTTTTGGCTGGAAATCCTACGAGACCGGAGGCCTTTTTCGTGCTTGCTGGATGCTTAGAGCAGAACCAGAATTCAAGTGCCCAAGTGAAGAGTCTTCAATGTGGCTTTTTCTTGAGGAAAAGGCCACTCAGAGGGCGTGCCGTTGGGTACAGCTATTCTGGTTCTGCTGTAGGCGGTGGCGGAAGTTGGGGAAGCAGGCCGATGGACCTACTGTGTGAGGACCCCTCGCTGGTCGACGCGGCCGCCGCGAAAGAAGCGGTGATGCACCATACTCGCGCCAAGCAGATAAACCGCGACGATGAACGCGGCCAGGAGCAGGAACTTCACGATTGCGAACCAAGGTGACCTAGCCGCCGTACTGGCTAACGGCTTCGATTCAGTCGTCATTAAAGCCGCCTCTATGCCTGGCAGGGGCCGAGTCAGGCGCCTTCTACCGTACCACTCTCTATGCGATCCGGCCCCACCCGGTCGAGATGCCAAAGTGGCTCGCCGGGTGGTCCGGGAATGCAGATTTATTACGGGCGTGAGTGACTCTGAGGCTACCGGAGGTCTGGGGCGCTGCGCCTCGTGAGGCTGCGTGCCAGCACGAACATGATGGCTACCGCAGCCAATGCCGAAACCGTCAAACCGCGCAACCCGGCGTTGTAGCTTCCCGAGGCATCCTTCATCACTCCCATCCAATAGGGACCGGCAAAGCCGCTGAAGATGGCGATGGTATTCATAGCCGCAATGCCGGCGGCGGCGGCTCTTCCGGCCAAAAACTCCATGGGCACCGAGAGCGCCGGTCCCCATAGCGCCTGGGAGGCGATAAAACTCGCGGCCAATGATGTAACAACGAGCCAGGGCTGCGTGGTGTAGCTCGCCTCCAGGTAGCCCGCAGCGATGACGCAACAGGGGACAATACAGTGCATCGCGCGTTCGCCACTGCGGTCGGAGTGAATGCCGTTCAGCAGCATGGCTCCGGCGCCAAGCAGCCCAAGGATGGCGATCATCCAGCCAACTGCGCCCACGCTCCAGCCTGTGGCACTCTGAAGCATCGCCGGGCCTGAAAACGTGAAGCCGTAAAGGCTAGTTCCGACAAAAAAGAAAAAGAGGCCGATGGACCAGACCTTGGGCGAGCGCAGCGCGGCCAACACGCCCGCTTCGTGGCCCAGGTGCGCCCGCGCGCCGTCCTGGCGGAGCTCATGCTTGAGCCAGGCCTTTTCTGCCGCCGTCAGCCACGAAGCGTGGGCAGGACCATCGGGCAGCAGCTTGAGGATCACAGCCGCAAAGAAGATTGCGGGCAATCCTTCGACGAGAAAGAGCCATTGCCAGCCGGAGATGCCCCATCGCCCGTCCAATCCCATGAGCCATCCGGCGAGCGAGCCCATGACCACTGAACTAAGCGGCAGCGCAATATAGAAGCGGCTCACGGCACGCGCGCGCATCCTCGCCGGGAACCAGAGCGTTAAATAGTAGAGCACGCCGGGATAGAATCCGGCCTCGGCCATGCCCAGCAGCAGGCGCAGCGCGTAGAACTCCATGGGCGTGCGCACCAGCATCATGGCGGTGGCGATCAGGCCCCAGGCAAACATAATGGTCGCCAGCACGCGCTTGGCGCCGAAGCGCAGCAGCAGCAGGTTCGACGGCACTTCGCTCGCGGCGTTGCCAATGAAGAAGAGGCCCGCCCCAAAGCCATACACCGTGGCGCTGAAGTGCAGATCCTGATTCATGCGCAGCGCGGCAAAGCTCACGCTGGCGCGGTCCATGAAGGCCAGTCCGTAGCCGATGGCGATGATCGGAATCAGCCGCCAAGTGGCCTTGCGCATGACGGATTGGCCAATGGTCTCGTGGTGCGAGCCGGTGACTGGGCCGACACAGGCCGGGTCAGCGCCGGACGGCGGAGGCGCTTCAGCCGTCTGGCGGATGGCAGCCATCAGTGCAACCCTCGAATGGATCTTCGGCTCAGAAAAAGGCGATAGAAATAGCGCTTGATTGGGCTACTGTATCACGGACGGCAGAGGCGGGAGCCGGGAAAGTTCATCGGGGCGGAGGGACAGGGTAAATCGAGCTAAATGTTGGCATTGGCGGTGCGCGGGACCGGCCAAATGTTCGCTCAGGAGGTTGCACTTGCCCCGCAAACGTTGGCTTGAGAGGGTGCGATTCTTCGAGACAAATACCGAGAATAGTTACGAACAAATAGCAGTTAGAACCGAGAAAAGTTCCGAATAGAGCCGACTGGCACCCGAGAATTTCCCAAAAGTGCGTCTAAACAGGCCTTAGCGGTCCCAAATGCGCACTTTTGCTCCAATTTGCGCACGTTTTCGCGTGCTTTTGCGTGTCAGTGCGTGGGGCAGGGGTCAGGGTTCAGTTCGGCGTGCGAGGTCGCGGGGTTGCGGTTTCCTGGGTTTCAAAGGCGAGACTCCTCGAATTCGCTCGGGGCGGCTTTTGTGGAGAAGATCAGGCGGCGGGGGCATTGTCAACTGTTCATTGGCCACCGGGGCAGGATACGTGAGGCGAGTGCCTTCCACTCGCGCCCACGGGTGCAACGCGAGCGGTCGAGTCCGACTGGCGCTTGCGATCTCTTCCACATGGATGCGACGTGCGAGCAGGGCATCGGCGATGAGGGAACGATGGCAACGCCAGGGAACGGCTTCGGCACACATGATTGCAGTCCGCGCGGCGCGGGCCATGGCGATGAGTTCCTTAAGATGGAGATCGAACTGCGGCGTCTGCATGTAATCGGCGAATCCGCGGAAGCTGAGATTGCGCCAGGCAAGGTTCTCCGTGGCGCCTTTGCGGGGATGGCGAAGGCCGCCGAGCCCCGGCATGTGCATATAGCGGCGATGATCGTGCTTGAGAGCTGCTGAAAGCCGATCGCTGTTGAACTGCGGATTGTGGCGGGAGCGCGGTATGGTGCGGACGTCCGCGAGCAGTTCGATGCGGTGTGCGCGGAGCATCTCCAAGAACTCCGGCAGGGGTCGCGTCGAGTGCCCGATTGTGTAAATCTTCATCGCGCAAAACCCTCATCGCGTGCACAGAGAACTAGATGCGGCCGGCGGCGAGTCGGGAGCCAGCCTGGAGGGTGGTGGTCAGGATTGCGGCGCGTCGAATTCGGGCCTCGGCGCGTCTTGGGAGCCTTCTCGCGCTGCGCCTCCTGCCAGGCCTTGTGATCGTGGCTCTCGACAAACCCAGCGAGATAGGGCGCGATGTCAAAGTTCTCGGGCACCTTGTGCAGCACGACTAATTGCTTAAAGTGGGCGTTGCACACCTGGCAAAAGAGCTCGTACTCCTTCCAGATCGCGTCGGCCATGGTGCGGGTAGTCTAGCAGGATGGTGAGGGCGAGTGGGGTTGTTGCCGAGGTAGGGGAGTTGTGACGGTAAAGCAAGGGTACGACCCTGCGCCGGTAGAGCCGGGGTGAGGCGCACGGCGCGTTGGACTCATGCGAACGCGAATCTCATCACGTTCTCGGTTCGCATCCGTTTTGACAGCGACCCTGAGGCACTAATGGGCAGGTAGCGGCTCCCAAGCGGCAGATCGCGCACGGAGTGCGATTTCAGGCGAAGGTTGTGGTGCTCGGCTGCCTTCGCGACGCCACGCGAATTCGATACGAATTTGGATTGCACGTTGCAATCCCCTACGACGAGGATCGCCTCCCCGCCCGGGTTCAGGACGCGTGCGATTTCACCGACCACCCTATCCATGTCGTGCGCGAAGCGCGCAACGAGACCTGCGTTGCGGGATGAGAGGTCTTCGCCTCCGATCATTGCAGCTTGTACCTCGCGCGCGACCTCTTCGAGCCCGGCACCGTGTTTTCGCTCCGAGCCGATGTTCTCCGATCTAATCCTGCGAAGCTCCTCGGTGCCATAGCCGAGCCAAACCAAGGAGAGCCTGTGCCCGCGCAAGTAATCGATCGCGTTTAGATAAGGCGGGGAGGTCACTACGAGATCTACGCTACGGTCGGCGACTCTCGAAAGGTCGCGTGCGTCTCCGCGCGTGGCTGTTCCGTTGCATTTGATCGGGGCGTTTTCGAGGAACTTAATCACCTGGCAAGCTGATCTCTTGAAGCCCGCGAACACATCGAAGTCATTTGATTCTCGGACCTTGTGCGGTCTGCTGTGTGAGACGTCGCGAGCGAGGGACGCGCCGGCCTCTTTTGTGATGATTATTCGGCTCAATGCGATCTTTATTAGGTCGAGGGAGCGCTTCGCCGGGCCGCGGAGGCCCTGGCTTGAGCGGTGAATTGCGAATGCCAGCTTCCTTAGATCATTCCGCTGCTTCCTTGCGAACCAGTAGCGGATAAAACTCTGGGTATCTTCAGAGTTGTCAATCCAGGGCAGGCCCGCTTCGGAAAGACGCGAGTCCTGCGCGGTTTCGGCGATTTCCTCTGTTAACGATCTAACTCTTTCGCTATCCGCTTGGAACGTGCTTGCGCGAGAGATCAACACCGCCAGGGGATCTGTGTCGAACCCGATCGACCTGAACCCGCTTAGGGCAGCGTTGCGGAGAACCGTTCCCGATCCGGCCATTGGGTCGAGGACTGTCTGTCCTTCCTTAAGCCCTTCCATGGCGGCGAGTGCCAACTCAGGAGCCATTCGGGCTGGAAATGGATGGATGTGCCGCATGCCGGTTGCTTCCTCCAGTCTCAACGTTGGGTCTTCATTTTCCGTCCTTGGTGTCAGTTTTTGCCTCGGTGCTTTTGACTTCCTGGAGTTGCTTCTGGATCGCCTCAGCGAGCTTGTTTGGGTGCACTGTTATCGCGACTTTGTCGTTCTCCAGCTGGATCAGATCGGGGACGATGATTTGAAGCCCCGAGAGCACCCTTTTGACTTCAGTTTCTTTGATTGACGGTTTTTTTGCGGTCTTTCTGCAGCGGTCTGCGAGAACAGAGACGGACACCACATCGGGAAATTCTGCTTCTAGTGTCTCGAAGGTTTGGATGAGATCGCTCAAGGTGAGCACCCTTTGCTCTTTTAGCGAGGGTGCGAGGTCGTCGACCCATTTCCCGACATCGTCCGGCGTAAACTTGCCGAAGACCTCGCGGAACTTCGTCAGTGGGATCGCCCCGAACTCAGCGGACAAGACTAGGAGTCTGCCAAGGTCCCTGGCGCGCATTGGTGTGATCTCGTTCGCTTCGCACTCCTGTTCGAGTGCACCGGCTTGAAAGCCCGGCGCTATCAGCAAGATATGATCGACACCATAGTCCTCACGATGTCGGGCGAGCCCAGCCGTGTTGCAATTGCCTGTTTGTGCCTTTCCTGAGCCGGAGGATTTTGCATCGTAAGTGAAACTGAATGCTTGCGGTTCACCACTTTTGGCCGGGGCTAGTTTGGCACGAGCGATCCCTTCGGGCTCGCCAGAACCGCTTTTCGGGGTTACTTGGAAGCCAAGGTATTCCAGCGCGTCGCCGACGATGATCTCAAGTGGGCGGAAGTCTGGATGCGTGCTGACTTCAAGGAGGAGCTTCGCGATTTGAGCGCCCGATTTCCGGTGGATTTTTGCCACGGTCCGGGCGGTCTTGTCCCGCACTTGGCGCAGTTCGGCGAGCTGAGAGCTATCTATCCCTAGATCAAGGGCCTGCACATCGGTGAGAAAATCAACAAGCATTGCGTCTCGGATCGCCTGCTTCTGTGCCTTGTCTTCGATATGTTGAGCGATGAATGGATGGCTGCTGTTCACCATGACGGTTCTGTCTTTTAGTGAGTAAGTGACCAGCCCGGCGTTCGCCCCTTTGTCTTCAAATGTGACACCCTTCAGCGTCTCCCTGAGATCGTTTTTGGTGACGGCACGGTAGTCCTCACTGGCCGCGTTAATGTCGGGGAGCCCCGAAACATCAATGATGTTGGGATCTAGCTCCCCGTCGCCAAGATTCTGGTCGACGAAGTTTCGGAATGATAGTAGCGGCAAGACTCCATAGCTTTCAACTATTGCTGCGCCAGAATCTCCCCAGCTCCCGTATTCCTCCCATCGTGTTCTGACCTTGTTGAACGCTGCTCTCAGGAAGGCGCGAAAAATGCGAAGCTCTCGCTCTTCGCTAAACTGCTCGCGGTTGACTGCAAGAAGCGAGTTTAGCCCGTCGGCCCTGACGGTCATTCGAAACCGCGACCAAGCCGAGTGACTAAGGTCCCGAAGCCCAAAGTGAGGGTTACTGTTGGTGACCCGACCACGAACGTTAACAAAGAATCCGTTTGACGGGGCGTTCTGTTCACTTTTCCCAAAACTGATCCGGTCAAGGAACAGCTTCACCCTACCGGTCAGTTTTCCAACGCCTTCTACCTCAACGTGTGGGTAAGGGGTGTTCGATGATTGGACAGGTATCTTCTCCTCGTCCTCGTCGGCTTCCGCACCCTCCTGAGGGGGCAGTGTGATCTCAGTGATTCCCAGTTCCGGCCCGATTTCCCACTCTTCAATCAGAGGGAGGGAGGATTTGCTTGACGTTAGGAGCTCGCCGTTTAGGACGATGTTGAGCTCTGCGCCGAGCGGCAATGCGGTTTGGATCATTCTCCGGACGATGCCGGTCTTAATGTTCTTTCCGCGCTTCTTGAGCGAAGAGAGTATTACAAGGGTCCACGAGCCAGAACTCTTCGGGGTTGTGGCTGGCTTTCCTCCAAACTCATTCTCCCAGTCTGGGGATTTCTTCGGCGCCGGGATTCCCTCGGTGATCAGTTGCTTAACCTTGACGCCGTCATTTGTCGACTCGAGCAGTTGGTCGAGTTCGGCGCTGGTGAGTTCTCTCAGTTTTAGTTGCACATCATGCCCGATAAGCTGCTTTGAGCCTTCGCCGAGGGCACTGTAGTCCATGGTGACTGCGCGAATCACACCGTCGGAGCTCTTGCAGATGTACGTGAGTTTCTCTGCGAGCACGTAGGTGGCGAGTTTGCCGATTCCAAATTTTCCTATGACGGCCCGGCCGCTCGCCGTCTCCTCCTGTTCGACCTTCTTTGAGTACGCCACTTTCCAGAGGTCCTCTAGGCCCCCTTCGTCCATGGAAACGCCATCGTCAAGCACGAAAATGGTGGCTCCGTCCGCGTTTGGGTCGACAGGTAGATAGACGTAAGCGGATCGAGCATTTGCATCCCATGCGTTCGCGATTAGCTCCTCAAAGGCCTTATTCGGAGAGGAATAGAGTTGTTCACTGAAGTGTTCGAGGAATCGCGTGCTGATGCTGACCGGGAATTCTTTCTTCACTTTCCCGATCTGGCCTACGTCTGGTTGCGCAGCAGGACTCGAAGTTTGGTTCACTTGCCCTCCGACTTTTGGGATCCATCAATTTTAGCTCGTGGTTCGAAGTACAGAAAGTCGGCGAAGCCGGCCTTATGCGAGGACGGCACCTTTCGCCAGCATCTGCTTGATGCCGCGGAGGGCCTAGCGGGTGCGTTCTTCGTTTTCGATGAGGGCGAAGCGGACGTGGTGGTCGCCGTGGCCGCCGAAGCCGATGCCGGGCGCGACGGCGGTTTTGACTTGTAGCGCGGTTAATGAATCGCGACGAACGGCTGTTCGTCACACCCGGATATGGTGTTACGCGCTTGCTTCGGCGTTAGCCTTCCTTGTTGCAGCAGCGCGTTTCCCCGGACTACGGCGGCCAGCTTTAACGTGGAAGACAGCAACGCTCTCAGGACCGACACCAAAACGGCGGCACAATCGTGCGGGAAAGTAGAGACCTTTGGGGCTGACGAGGAGCCAACCGTCGCTTTCAATCATCTTGGTTCCTGGTTTAGCGCTGGGATCAAGGAACTTTGTTCGGGCCATTTTCTTGGTTTTCCTCCAAGCCGTCAATCTTATCAAATCCGGCCCTTGCGTAAAGTGAATACTTCCGGCAATTTAACCTATCTCATTGGCCACCGGCACCCTACGCGGGAACGAGGCCTTTGGCAAACATTTGCTTGACTCCCCTTAGCGGCTGGCGGGTGCGCTCTTCGTTTTCGATGAGGGCGAAGCGGACGTGGTGGTCGCCGTAGTCGCCGGAACCGATGCCGGGCGAGATCGCATTCCTGCGCAGTGGTGACAAAAGCGACCGGGGATCCCCTTCGACAGGCTCGGGGCAGGTTTCGACTGCGGCCGTTCGCCGCGGCGGACGGCATTTGCTGGGGATGACATCGTATGGGTAGTGGCGGGTTTGAACGCGGCTTCGCCGCGTATTTTGTCTTTCGATTTGGACGGCCTGGATCCCAGGGCTGGCGCCCTGGGCTATTTTCTTGCGCTCCCAGCGGGAGCTTTTGTGGCTACGCGTGTACCACGCCTTTGGCGAGCATTTGCCTGATGCCGCAGAGGACCTTGTGGGTGCGTTCTTCGTTTTCGATGAGGGCGAAGCGGACTTGGCGGTCGCCGTGGTCGCCGGAACCGGTGCCGGGCGAGACCGCATTCCTGCGCAGTGGTGACAAAAGCAACCGCGGATCCTTCGACTTCGGTCGCCCGCCAGAGCGGGCGACCTTCGCTCAGGATGACATTCGTAGGGATGGGAGTTACGGGGCACCGCGCCTTTGGCAAGCATTTCCTTGATGCCGTCGCCCCTACGGGGCTTCTCGGTCCGGGTGTAGCTTTCCCAGGACTGCGCCCGCGCGGCTCCGCCGCGGGCTTGTCCTGGGCTATTTTCCTGCGCTCCCTACGGGAGCTTCTTGCGCTACGGGCACTCAGGATGACAGCGTTTGAGTGGGGGCGGGTTTGAACGCGGCTCAAGCCGCGTAGGTTGTTTTTCGAATTGAACGGCCCCGGTTCCCAGGACTGCGCCGGCGCGGCTTCGCCGCGGGCTTGTCCTGGGCTATTTTCTTGCGCTCCCTACGGGGGCTTCTTGCGCTACGGGGACTCAGGATGACAGCGTTTGAGTGGAGGCGGGCTTGAACGCGGCTGCGCCGCGTAGCTTGTTTTTCGAATTGAACGGCCCCGGTTCCCAGGACTGCGCCGGCGCGGCTCCGCCGCGGGCTTGTCCTGGGCTATTTTCTTGCGCTCCCTACAGGAGCTTCTTGCGCTACGCCGGGAAAGACGCCTTTGGCCATCATCTGCTTAATCCCGCGCAGCACCTGGCGGGTGCGGGCGGGTGGCCTGAGCCTCGGGCCAGCCAGCTTGCGGTGGATCGGAGAGCCTGGGATGCGGGCCGTTTGCCGGCGGCCGGCGATCATGGAAATTCGGGTCGGCGTGACTTTTGTCACTGACCCTGGCGCGCTGGGTCGGGCATAACCTTCCTCATGCCGTGGACACACAAAACACTCTGGATTCTGACTCTGCTCAGCGCATTTGTATTCCTGGGCATGACGGTGGATACGCTCCATCGTCTGCCGGCGAGGACACATGCCGATCAGCTCTCTGCGCAGGTGGTGGAGGGCAAGCGGTTGTGGCAGCAATACGATTGCAACGACTGCCACACCATTCTGGGCATCGGCGGCTATTACGCCCCCGATGTCACCAAGTCCTATCCGCAGCGGGGAGAGGCCTGGCTGCGCAAGTTCCTGGAGAACCCCGCGGCGATGTATCCAAGCGGGCGGCAGATGCCCAACAACCATCTCACGAGCGCCCAAATTGACTCTCTTGTGGCGTTCCTCGGCTGGGTGAGCCATATCGATACGAATGGCTGGCCCCCTGCACCTGAGGGCGTAGCCGCTCCCCAGGCCTCGGCCAGCCCCGAGCTGGCGGGCGCCAGGATCTACCTTGTTCAGGGCTGCAACGCCTGCCACGCGATACAGGGCAGCGGCGGCACGCTCGCGCCCGATCTTACGCACGTGGGCAGCCGGCGGACCAGAGACGTGGTTTTGCAACAGCTCAATAATCCGCTGAGTATCAACGCCAAGTCTGTTATGCCGAGCTTTGCGCAGCTTCCAGACAGCGACAAGCAGCAACTGGCTGACTACCTTGTCAGCCTGAAGTGAGGAGACCCGATGCGCTACAAGTCACAGATCATCGCCCGTGAGTACCTGGTGGCCGCGTTATTTCTCTTCCTGCTCCAGGTTGTGTTTGGAATTCTGAATATCACCAAGTACATCTGGGACTACGACCCGCTGCTGAACATCATTCCTTTCAACGTCTCGCGCGCCATTCACATCAACCTGCTGGTCTTCTGGCTGCTGCTGGGCTTGATGGGCGCCACCTACTACATGATTGCGGACGAACTGAAGTCGGAGATTTACAGCGTGAAGCTCGGACGCCTGCAGCTTGGCATTCTGCTGGTGAGCGGAGTGGCTTCGATTGTGGGCTATGTGTTCCAGTGGAGCTTCGGCATGCCGTTCCTGGAGCAGCCGACGGTAATCAAGCTGGCGATCGTGGTAGCGGCCCTGGTCTTTCTGGCCAATATTATCCTCACCATGTTTAAGAGCCGCCACACGCTGACCAGCATGACCGCGACACTGCTGGGCGGGATGGTGATGCTGGCGGTGATGTTCCTGTTCGGTATCCCCTTCATGGACAACCTGAGCACCCAGTACTACTGGTGGTGGTGGGTCATCCATCTCTGGGTGGAAGGCGCCTGGGAGCTGATTGCAGCCTCGCTCATGGGCTGGGCGCTGATCAAGGTGACGGGGGTCTCGCGCAAGCGTATCGAAGGGTGGGTGTTCGCCGAGGTGTGCCTGGTGCTGCTGACGGGCATTATCGGCACCGGTCACCACTACTACTGGATCGGCACGCCGCATTATTGGCTGTGGTGGGGTGCGATCTTCAGCGCTGCCGAGCCCATCCCCATCCTGATGATGCTGGTGGATACGGTTCGTCACATGCTGGGAGCCCGCACGCTTCGCAGCGTAAACATACTTGGACTGGCCTGGCTGGGCGCCAGCGCGTTTGTGCACTTCATGGGCGCAGGCGTGTGGGGATTCGGCCAGACCTTGCCGCAGATCAACAAGTGGACGCATGGAACGCAGATTACGGCGTCACACGGCCACTTCGCTTTCTGGGGCGCGTATGGCATGCTGGTCATCGCACTGATGTATGTCATCCTGCCCGAGCTGGGCGGTCACGATAGTTCCCGCAGCACCAAGATCGGCTTTACGGCCTTCGCCTCGTTGAACTTCAGCATGATCTTCATGGTCATGGCGCTGCTCATCGCGGGCATCGTCCAGGTTTACTTCCAGCGCGTGCTGGGCATGGAGTATCTGGAGACTCAGGGCCACATGCGGCTGTGGTACGAAGTGGTCTTAGTGGCCGGATGCGTCTTCTTCGTTGGTACGGTGCTGGTTCTCTGGGATCTCCTCCGGATGTGCCGCATTCTTCCGGCCGGAGAACGCACTCCCGAGCCCGCGCCCGAAGCAGTTCCTGGAGATTAGAACGTTTCTATTTTTATAGCCTGGCTAGCGAGCTTCCCCACCCGAGACGCGGATTTCTCGACGGAATCCGCGTCTAAATTCGGTACCCCAGTTTTGTGGCAAATAAAGAGGTCCAGGAGGGTGGTCCACCCTACGCATAAATTCATGCGCCTGCTACCCCAGTTTGGGTGGGGCGCCCGGAGCCCAGGGCTTGGCGGGTGCGCTCTGCGTTCTCGATGAGCGCGAAGCGGACGTGGTGGCCGCCGTGGTCGCCGAAGCCGATGCCGGGCGAGACCGCATTCCTGCGCAGGGAAGACAAAGGCAACCGCAGATCCCCTTCGACAGGCTCGGGGCAGGCTTCGACTGCGGCCGTTCGCCGCGGCGGACGGCATTTGCTCGAAATGACCTCGTATGGGTAGGGGCGGGTTTGAACGCGGCTGCGCCGCGTACTTTGTTTTTCGAGTTGAACGGCCCCGGTTCCCAGGACTGCGCCCGCGCGGTTTCGCCGCGGGCTTGTCCTGGGCTATTTTCTTGCGCTCCCGACGGGAGCTTCTTGAGCGTTACGCGTGCACGACGCCCTTGGCCAGCATTTGCTTAATCCCGCGCAGCGCCTGGCGGGTGCGTTCTTCGTTTTCGATGAGGGCGAAGCGGACGTGGTGGTCGCCGTAGTCGCCGAAGCCGATGCCTGGGCTGACGGCGGTTTTGGCTTCGGTGAGCAGGAGCTTGGAGAACTCGAGGGAGCCGAGGCTGCGGTACTGCTCCGGGATCTGCGCCCAGACGAACATGGTGGCCTTGGGCAACGCGACCGGCCAGCCGAGTTTGTTGAGGCCTTCGACGAGGACGTTGCGGCGGAGACGGTAGTTCTCGCAGATTTCGGCAACGCAGTCCTGGGGGCCTTCCAAAGCCGCAATCGACGCGACCTGGATGGGCGTGAAGGTGCCGTAGTCAAAGTAGCTTTTGAGGCGTGCGAGAGCCGTGACGAGGCGCTGATTGCCGACCATAAAGCCGACGCGCCAGCCGGGCATGTTGTAGGACTTGGATAGAGTAAAGAACTCGACGGCGACATCTCTTGCGCCGGGGACCTCGAGGACGCTGGGCGGTTTGTAGCCGTCGAAGGCGAGGTCGGCGTAGGCGAGGTCCTGAATGAGGAAGAAGCCGTGCTCGCGGGCCAGACAGACAAGCCGCTCGAAGAAGGGCAGCTCCACAGTTTCAGTTGTAGGGTTCGACGGGAAGTTGACGATGAGCGCCTTGGGGCGGGGAGTCATGCGCGGGATGAGCTCTTCAAGCTGCTCAAGGAACTGCTCATGGTCGTGGACGGGGACGCTGACAATGTGGGCGCCGGCGATAACGGGGCCGTAGATGTGGATGGGGTAGCTGGGATTGGGGACAAGCACGGTGTCGCGCGCGTCGAGAATGGCGAGACAGAGGTGGGCGATGCCCTCCTTGGAGCCGATGGTGACGATGGCCTCGGAGTCGGGGTCGAGATCGACGTTGTAACGGATTTTGTACCAGTTGCAGACGGCCTTGCGCAGGCGCGGGATGCCGCGCGAGACGGAGTAGCGATGCGTGGGCGGCTTAAGGACGGACTCGATGAGCTTGTCGACGATGTGTTTGGGCGTGGCGCCGTCGGGGTTGCCCATGCTGAAGTCAATGATGTCTTCGCCGCGGCGGCGGGCAGCCATCTTCCATTCCCCGGTGATGTTAAAGACGTAAGGCGGGAGGCGCTGAATCCTGCTGAACTCTTCCATAGTTCAAGTTTAGCAAGGGGCAGGTTGCAGGTTTCGGGGGTCGGAGGTCGGGCCCAGGGATCGCGTGTCCCGGCGATTTCGCGGTGACTTTACGCGCGAAAAGGCGTTTTGGTGGGAGAATGGATGTAGAACCAGTCCGCTGCTACGAGCGTGGCCGCATTTGCTTCCATCCGGGGAAACACGGCCTGAACCTTCGCTTCGTGCTCGCGCTGCCACTCTTTCTTGCGAAGGTTGCCGATGAATGCGCTGCTGATTTACCCGAAGTTCCCCGATACCTTTTGGAGTTTTAAACATGCGCTCAGATTTTTGGGCAAGCGGGCGGCGCAGCCTCCGCTGGGGCTGATGACGGTGGCGCCGTTGCTGCCGGGCAACTGGCAGAAGCGGCTGGTGGATACGAACGTGGAGCGGCTGCGCGACCGCGACCTGAAGTGGGCAGACGTGGTTCTGGTGAGCGGGATGCACATCCAGCGCGAGTCGCTGGTGGAGATTGTGGAGCGCTGCCGCGCGCACGGGCTGCCGACCGTGGTGGGTGGGCCGATTGCGAGCAGCCTGTCGAAGGAAGATCTGAAAGCGGACCACGTGGTGATCGGCGAGGCGGAGAGCCTGATTGCCGAGTTGGCCCGGGACTTGGAACGCGGAACCGCGAAGCCTGTGTATCAGGCGGCGGAACGGCCGGAGATGACCTCAAGCCCGCTGCCCGACCTGAGCCTGATTAAGATGAAGCGCTACTCGACCATGACGGTGCAATACTCGCGCGGCTGCCCGTTCAACTGCGAATTTTGCGACATTATCGCGATCTACGGGCGGCGGCCGCGGACCAAGGCGGTGGCGCAGGTGCTGCGCGAGCTGGATCAACTGCGTGAGGCAGGCTGGCGCGACGCGGTGTTTATCGTGGACGACAACTTTATCGGCAACAAGGCGCGGGCCAAGGAGTTGCTGGCGGCGCTGGCCGAGTGGCGCAGGGAAAACGAGGGCGGATTCGAATTTATTACCGAGGCCTCACTGAATTTGGCCGACGACCAGGAGCTGATGCAGATGATGAAGGACGCCGGATTCAAGGCGGTGTTTCTGGGCATCGAGACGCCGGATGAGTCGGGGCTGATTGCGAGCAACAAGCTGCAGAATACACGGCGGAGTTTGCTGGAGAGCGTGGCGGCGATCCAGAGCTACGGCATGCAGGTGATGGGCGGGTTTATTTTGGGCTTCGACACCGACCAGGAAGATATCTTCGACCGCATGGTGGAGTTCATCCAGAAGAGCGGGATTCCCATTGCCATGGTGGGGCTGCTGCAGGCAATGCCGGGGACGCAGCTTTTCCGGCGGCTGCGCGGGGAGGGCCGGATTGTGGATGAGGGCGGAGGCAACAACGTTGGCGGGCATTTGAACTTTTTGCCGCGTATGGATGCGACGCGGCTGGTGGAGGGCTACCACTCGGTGCTGAAGAGGATTTACAGCTGCGAGGCCTACTATGACCGCGTGAAGCTCTACCTGAGCCGCACCCAGCCGAAACCGGCGAAGTTGCCGCGCGGGCAGCGCGAAAAGCGCCAGCCGTGGATGACGCGCGAGAACATGCGCGCGCTGGCGACTTCGATTGTGCGGCAGGGAGTCTTCGGGCGGGCCAAGTGGAGCTACTGGAAGTTTCTGGCGGCTGCGGCGACGCGCTACCGGCACTGCTTTGCTGCGGCCATGACGCTGGCGGTGATGGGATATCACTTTCAGGTAATGACGCGGAAGCTGGGGAAGGCGATGGAGAGAACGGCGCGGACGGCGGCTGCGGAAGAGCGCTTAGCTCAAGAGACGAGTGGAGAGTAAGAGGCAGCGAGTCAGCCCCCGCTCAAGCGGGATGGCGAGTTGGCGGGTTGGTGGGATGGTGCTGGCGGGTACGGCTGGGGCTTCGAACTTTATACTTAACTAGACATGCAGGAATTCTTACCCGTTCATGAACAAATGGATTTGCTCGAGAAGGGCGCGGCGGAGATTATCCGCGTGGCAGATCTGCGCGAGCGCCTCGAAGAGAGCCGCAAGAGCGGACGGCCGCTGCGCGTGAAGGCCGGATTCGACCCGACGGCGCCAGATCTGCACCTGGGCCACACGGTGCTGATGCGCAAGCTGCGGCACTTTCAGCGGCTGGGGCATACGGTGATTTTTCTGGTGGGCGATTTCACTTCGCTGATCGGCGACCCGACGGGGCGCAACGTAACGCGCAAGCCGCTGACGCGCACCGAGATCGACGCGAACGCCGAGACCTATAAGCAGCAGGTGTTCAAGATTTTGGACGAGCAGGCGACCGAGGTACGCTACAACAGCGAGTGGCTAGGTAAGCTGGGCTACGAGGAGACGATCCGGCTGACGGCGCATTTTACCGTGAGCCAGATGCTGGAGCGCGACGAATTTCACAAGCGGTTCCAGGAGGAGCAGCCGATCAGCCTGCACGAGCTGTTGTATCCGGTGATGCAGGGCTACGACTCGGTGTGTCTTGAGTGCGACGTGGAGCTGGGCGGGACGGACCAGAAATTCAATCTGCTGTGCGGGCGCGAGCTGCAGCGGCACTACGGTCAGAAGCCGCAGATCGTGCTGATGACGCCGATTCTCGAAGGGCTGGACGGCGTGCAGAAGATGTCGAAATCGCTGGGCAACGCCATCGGGATCAACGAGCCAGCAGGCGAAATGTACGGGAAGTTGATGAGCATCTCGGACGAGTTGATGTGGAAGTACTGGGTGCTGCTGACGGATTTGAAGCAATCGGAAATCGACGCGCTCAAGGCCGATGTGGGTGCGGGCAAGCTGCATCCCATGGAGACCAAGAAGCGGCTGGCGCGGACGATTGTCGGCGGCTTTTACGGCGATGCTGCGGCCGTGAGCGCGGACCAGAACTGGGCGCGGATGTTTCAGGCAGGTGAGGCGGCGGAGGGCCTGGAGGAAGTCGCGATTGCTCTTGCCGATGTGGCGGGACCGGAGCAGAACCAGATTCGCCTGCCCAGGTTGCTGGTCCAGATAGGACTGGCCGCGAGCAGCGCGGAGGCCAATCGCAAAATTGCTGAGAAAGCCGTGCGGGTTGACGGAGACTTAGTGGAGGCGCTGCTGATTTCCGTGACACTGCCGGCCCGGCTCGTGGTGCGCCTAGGCAAGCGCGCCAAAATTGCAGTCATTGTGTAGCGGTTTCCGGTTCGGCTTCCATATCCGGCTCGGACCAGAGAAGGATCGCAGGCGGCAAGGAGACGTAAAGGAAGATGATCGCGAAGAGCAGGAAAAGCGGCAATTGAATGAGAAACGCCCGCACCACAGGAGGCAGTAGCGGCGTGATCGGGCTCGGCTCCGGGAACAAGCCGACGACGGCCAAAAACTCAGCCATAATGAAAACTCCCAGAACGCGGTAGGCCCTGGCGAACGCATGCTCGCGGCGATGTGTTTCGCGTTCGTCGTCGCGCATGCGCCAAGGGCCGCCGAGCCACGACAAGACGATCAGGAGCGCAACCACGAGAATGGCCAATCCGCTGACGATCCATGCCGTGAGATAAGAAGGTGGGGGATGGATTCGATTATTGACACAGGCAAGGTCGAGCGCCGCCAGGAGGGCGTAAAAGAAAACGACCAGCCAGCGACGGCGCGCACGCGATTCGAAACGGAAGCGAAGGTTTCCTATGGAATATTCGGTGTTCATGATTTCCCTCTTTCCTGGGACTGCACGCCATACAACTGCTGGCTCAGCGGTTTCAACGGCTCGGTGGAAAAAATTGCCTCAATGGGCAAACCGAAGTAAGCGGCGATGGCAAAGGCCAACTTCAAGCTCGGCCCATAGTCGTTTCGTTCGAGAAATCCAATCGTCTGGTAGTTCACGCCGACAGCATCTGCCAAATCCTGTCGGCTGACGCCGCGCTCGGCGCGCAGAACGGCGATGCGGTTGTAGAGGCCACTTTCGCCGGATGGAGCTGTTTTTTGTTCGTTGTTCCGCACGTGAGTATGTTATGTATACACAATATTCTTGTCAATATACAAAATATAGGCTGGGCGGAGCGTGTGGAAGAGGATTTGGTGGAGAGCTTGCTGATTTCTGTGGCGGCGCTGTCGGCGCAGCTCGTGGTGCGGCTGGGCAAGCGGGCGAAGATTGCGCTAGTTTCTTAAGTTTGGCGTTTTAGGAATGGCCAAATGGCGTATACTGGCTATGGAGGCAAGTCATGGCAACCCATTCCGTTCCCGAAGTGCTTGGCGGCGAGCATGTTCTGGGCAAGCCGGTGAGCAAAAGCGGCGCCCTGGCGGAGCTGGTGCGCGAAGGGCTGCCGGTAAAGGCGCTTCTTCTGCTGGCTGAGCGGCTTGACCTTCGCCAGGCGGAAATCTCTGAAAAGATCGGCATTCCCAAGCGCACGTTGACGCGGCGGCTGCAGCAGCACTCGCGGCTGACGGCGGCCGAGAGCGACCGGGCGGTGCGGCTGGCGCAAGTCTATTCAACCGCTGTGGAAACGCTGGGCGACGGACAGAAGGCGGCGGCGTGGCTCAAGACGCCGAATCGCGCGTTGCGCGGCGGCAGGCCGCTGGATCAGCTCGATACCGATCCGGGCGTGCGCGAGGTTGAGGATGTCCTGGGCCGGATCGCCTACGGCATCTATTCCTGATGAAAATCTGGCGCATCTGCCGGGCGAAGTTTGCGGCGGAGGCATTTTCCGGCCACGGAGCGCGGCGGTTCGGCGGTCGATGGAACTCGCCGGGCGTGCCGATGGTCTATTCGTCTTCGTCTTTGGCGCTGGCGGCGATGGAGCTGTTTGTTCATCTGGAACCGAATCAGCAGCCGGACGATTTAGTTTCGATTGCGGCGCTTCTGCCGAAAGGCGAACCCGCGCAACGGCTGGAGCCGGACAAACTGCCAAGGGGATGGTGGAAGGACGACTTTGCCCCGCTGCGCGCGGTTGGCGACAAGTGGATTCGCGAAAAGAGTTCGCTCGCGATTGAAGTACCTTCGGCGGCGCTACGTGCGGAGTGGAATGTGCTGGTGAATCCGCTGCATCCGGCGATGGCGCAAATTAAAGTGGAAGACCCGCTGCCGTTTCATTTTGATGCGAGGATGTTCCGGTAAGTTGAGATTTGTGGTTTCCCGGTTCTGAAAATCCAGATCCTTCGACTCCGCGCTCTTGGGCACCCGCAGTGGTGCCCAATCAATGCTGTGAAGCAGCCTTCGTCGATTCGCGCAGGGCTTCCATCATCTCCTGATCGATGATCTTCGACAAGATCTTGTTGCCTCCGGTGGTTTTGATCCGCACATTTGTGAAGCTCTTTTCGGCGTCGGAGCCCAAGACGGACGCGCTCGACACTTGCACGGTGATCTTCTCCTCGCCGAGCCTGCATTTGATCTCCAGAACGCCGGAGCCCTTGAAAATCCTTTCCACGTTGTTCTGGCACCCATCTTTCTGCAGCACCGACCTGAGTGCTGCTTCTACCTGCGGACGGGTCCATCGATCGATATCGTCGCTTGTGACGCTGTTCTCCGCAGCCGCCTTTGAAATGCCGAACGAAAGCGTCAGAGTCACAACCAGCGTCATTCGCCACAGCCCATTTGAGTGCATCGCACTTCCCTCCACAATTTTCATGTCCGACGAGTCAATTTTCCGGAAGAGCAGTTTGCGTCAGAAGGAATGTCAAGCGCAGTCTGGGGCGGGAAAGTATTACCCGCCCATCGCAAATATACGCGCAGATTCGAGCAGTTTCGTCACCGACTCCTTGGAGCAGGACTCGGTGTAAATGCGCAGCAGGGGCTCGGTGCCGCTGGCGCGGAGCAGTAGCCAGGTTTCGGCGGCTTTGGGCCTGGTGGTGGCTTCGGGATTGTCGAGGTAGAACTTGACGCCGTCGAGGTTCTCCTGACAATGAATGGGCATTCCGGCGAAGACTGGGTCGCCGGGCTTGAGCGCCTTGGCGCGGGCGATGGCGGCATTCTTGATGTCGTCGGGAATGTGGAGGTCGATGCGGCCGTATTGGTGCTCGCCGTACTCGGCCTGGAGATCGGCGACAAGTGTCCCCAGTGTCTTGCCTTCCTGGGCCATCACGTTCGCGAGCAGCAGCGAGTTGAGCAGGCCGTCGCGCTCGGGCAAGTGGCGCTGGAAGCCGATGCCGCCTGACTCCTCCCCGCCCATAAGGATTTCGCGCTCCAGCATCAGGTCGCAGACATATTTGAAACCGATGCCGTGCTCGATAAGCTCGCGGCCGTATTTATGGCAGATGCGGTCGAGCATTTTGGTGGTGTTGAAGGCGCGCGTGACGGCGCCGGGCCAATCGTTGTGATACCTGAGCACCCAACTGAGAAGGACAGAGTAAATCTTGTGGGGATCGACGAAGTTGCCATTTTCATCTGTCGCCCCGATGCGGTCAGCGTCGCCGTCGGTGCAAAAGCCGGCCTGGCAGCCGTTGGCGACGGTGGCTTCACTGAGGGCGCGGATGTGCGGCTCGATGGGTTCGGGATTGATGCCGGGAAAAAGCGGATCGGGATTGGAGCGAATCTGTACGTAGTCTACGCCGATGCGGGCGAATATGTCAGAGAGAATCGTGCCGCCTGCGCCGTACATGGAGTCGATGCAGAATTTCATGCCCGATTTGGCGATGAGGTCGAGATCGGCGAAGCTCTCAATGGCTTTGAGGTAGGACGGCAGAAAATCGACTTCCGTGATGGGCGCGGGTTGCCTGGCGCGCGCGACGGGCTTGCCGAGATACGACTCGATGGCGGCGATCATCGACGGCTTGCCCGAGCCGCCGTACCAGCCCTTGTACTTGACGCCATTCCACTGTGCGGGATTGTGCGAGGAGGTGATCATGATGCCGCCGGCCGCGCCGCGCTCGCGCACGCCGAAGCTGAGCGCGGGGGTGGGCGTGACGGACTGGGCGAGCTGGACGGGAATTCCGGTGGCAGCCACGACCTCGGCGCAGGCGCGGGCGAAGGCTTTAGAGCCGAAGCGCGTGTCGTAGCCGATGCAGAGGCCGCGGGCGGGATCTTCCTGGGCGGAGCCATTGCGGGAGTGGACGTAGGCCGCGATGGCTTCAGCGGCGATGCGCACGTTGGCGAAGGTGAAGTCGTCGGCGATGACGCCGCGCCAGCCGTCAGTACCGAATTGAATGACGGGATGAGGCATAGAAGGTCGCGCGTGCTCTTCGAGGAACAAAGGTAAAAGATAACAGGCGGGACGGGGCCTGCGCACGCGGCGCGATGCGAGTAGGGGGCACGGCCGAAGGTGTTCGTCCGCACATGCTTAACCCGCACACGCTTGATAGGATGGACTGCTGCGGAGATTCCAATGAAAGTCGCTATCATCGGTGGTGGAATCGTGGGGCTGGCAACGGCGCACCAGCTTCTGGAGCGGTACCCTTCGGTCGAGGTGCTTGTGCTGGAGAAGGAGAGCGGCGCCGGCCGGCACCAGACCGGACATAACAGCGGGGTGTTGCATTGCGGACTGTACTATAAGCCGGGTTCAACGAAGGCGCGACTGGCTGTCGAGGGAATCCAGAGGATGGCGGCTTTCTGCGAGCAGCACAGCGTGCCTTACGAGCTGTGCGGCAAGACGGTCGTGGCCACTGAGCCGGAGGAGGTTCCACGGCTGCACGCGCTGCTGGAGCGCGGAAAGGCCAACGGCCTCGAGGGATTGCAACTGCTTGGTCCCGAGCAGATTCGCGAGTTTGAGCCGCACGCAGCGGGGTTGGCCGGAATCCGCGTTCCCCAGGAAGGCATTGTGGACTACTCTCGGGTTTGCGCGGAGATGGTGAAGGAGATCGGCGCAAAAGGCGGCGAGATCCGGCTCTCCTCGGAAGTGACGCGGCTGCGGAGGAAAAATCGCTGGACGATTTATACCCGGAGCGGAGACTACGAGGCGGACTACCTGATCAACTGCGCGGGATTGCACTGCGACCGGGTGAGCCGGAAGGCAGGCAGCCGCGATGCGGCGAAGATTGTGCCCTTCCGCGGGGAGTATTACAAGCTGAGGCCGGAGCGGCAACATCTGGTGCGCAATCTGATCTATCCCGTGCCGGACCCGAAGTTTCCTTTTCTGGGAGTCCACTTCACGCGCCTTATTCATGGCGGGGTGGAGGCCGGACCAAACGCGGTGCTGGCCTTTGCGCGGGAGGGGTATCGCAAAGGCGATTTCTCGCTGCGCGACACCATCGAGACGCTGACCTACCGCGGATTCTGGAGGTTTCTAGCGCGCTATCCGCGGATGTGCTGGGAAGAGTTCAAAAGGTCGTACAGCAAGGAGCTGTTTTGCCTGTCGCTGCAGCGGCTGGTGCCGGAGCTCCAGAGGGAAGACCTGATCGAGGGAGGGTCCGGCGTGCGGGCGCAGGCGCTATCGCCGTCGGGCGAGCTGATGCAGGATTTCCATTTTGCGCGGCAGGAGGGAGCGTTGCATGTGCTGAATGCGCCCAGCCCCGCGGCGACCGCCGCGCTGGCCATTGCCGACGAGATCGTGAGCATGGCCGAAGGCGCCATCGTGCCGTGATGCGTGTTTAGCAGTCTCAATCGCGAAGATCGGCTCGCCGGCCGGTGCGGCGGAGTGAGAGTGGGCGAGTATCTCGGCTACAATGTGAAGATAACTGACATGCAGGCTGCGACTGGGCTTCCGCAATTAGCACAATTCATCGCTGTTGATGCGCGCGTTCTTCATGGCGTACGAGAATAGGACCGTTCTCTTATGCTTACGGTTTCCGTTGTGATTCCTGTCTATCGTGCCGAGCAAACGCTGTTCGATCTGTACCGTCAGCTTTGCAATGCGATGTCGAAGGAAACGCCGGTTTTTGAGATCATTTTCGTCGAAGATGGAGGCGGCGATGGGTCTTGGCCGATCATTGCACGCCTGGCAAGCACGGACCACCGGGTGCACGGCATCCGCATGAGCCGGAATTACGGGCAGCACAACGCGCTCCTTTGCGGCATCCGGGCGGCAAAGCACGACATTATCCTTACAATGGACGACGATCTGCAGCATCCGGCCAGCGAGATTGCGCCGATGCTGGCGGCGCTGAAGCCTGAGTACGATGTCGTCTATGGCGCGCCGCAGGAGGAACAGCACGGCTTGCTGCGCGATCTCGCTTCGCGCCTGACAAAGATGGCGCTTGCCAGCACCATGGGCGCCGAGACCGCCCGCAATGTGAGCGCCTTCCGCGCTTTCCGTACACGCCTGCGCGAGGGCTTCCAGGAATATCGCAGTCCCTCTGTGTCAATCGACGTGTTGCTGGCGTGGACCACCACGCGCTTCACCGCCATCAAAGTTCGCCATGCACCGCGCGCCAAAGGCGTATCGGGCTACACCACAGGTAGACTCATCCGGCACGCGGTCAACCTGATGACGGGCTTCAGTACGGTGCCGCTCCAGATCGCCAGCGTAGTCGGCTTTGTCTTTGTCTTGTTCGGCTTGTCTGTGCTGGCGTATGTCTTGGCTAACTACATGATCCGCGGCGCTGCGGTGCCTGGGTTCACCTTCCTAGCCTCTGTGATTGCGATATTCTCCGGAGCCCAGCTTTTCGCTCTCGGTATTTTCGGCGAATACCTCGCCCGCATGCATTTCCGCACCATGGACCGCCCCCCCTATTTGATCGGCGAGACGGTCGCTTTGCCCCATTCGGGCGCAATGGTTGCAGAATCTGTTCCGGATTCCACTCAGAAGGATGGAATTGCTCAGCTACGTCCGTGAGCGTCAATGAGGGCAGTAATGAGAATCGCCATCGTGACCAGTAAAGGAAGTTGGAAGTCGGACTACCTCTGGGAGCTAACAAAGCATTGGACAGCTAACGGGCATTCGGTCACTACGGTATATGGGGCTCAAGAAATTCCAAGGGGCGATTTGCTGTTCGTCTTAGGATGCACTTTTATTCTGCCGCCCGAGATCCTATCGCGTAATAAGCACAATCTGGTTGTTCATGAGAGCGAGCTGCCGAAGGGGAGAGGATGGACGCCCATTGCATGGCTGGTAGAGGGTGGAAGCAACAGAATTCCCCTTACCATGATCGAGGCAGAGAAACGAGTGGATGCAGGCCCCGTTTATCTCAGGAGCGAAGTGGTCCTCGATGGGCATGAGCTAATGGACGAGATTCGGGCTCTTGTAATGCAGGAAATCATCAGGATGTGCAAGCGCTTCGTGGAACATTACGAGGAAGTGGTGAGTATGGCCAGAGATCAAGAGGGAGAAGCGACTTACTTTCCGCGACGCAACCGGGAGAGCAGTAGGCTCAATCCCGATAAGACCATAGCCGAGCAGTTCGATAAGCTCAGGATTGTTGATAATCAGAGCTACCCGGCGTTTTTCGATTATCGGGGAAAGCGGTATACACTAAAAATCGAAAAAGCAGAAACAGTACGGGGCGAAAGGGTAGAGGACAAGCCGGCTGGGAAGACCGGCGGCTAAGAGAGTGAGCCGCCGTTGCGCTGCCGATCATGCTGTTCGACCCTCAACGATGCAGGATATTTCCCCCCGCTTCCCACCGAGCTTCAGAGCATCCTGAAAGGTAAGCGGAATGCCGATCCACATTCCATTCAACAAACCGTGCATCGTAGGCTCCGAGCTTATCTACGTCGGCCAAGCCGTTGCAGGGGGTCATGCCAGCGGCGACGGCCCGTTCACCAAGCGTGCACAGAAGTTGCTGGAAGAGCGATTCGGCGCGCTGCGGATACTGCTTACCACTTCCTGCACCGCAGCGCTGGAGCTGGCGGCGCTGCTATGCGACTTCAGTCCAGGCGACGAGGTGATTCTTCCATCCTTTACCTTCGTCTCAACCGCCAACGCGGTTGTGCTGCGGGGCGCCACACCGGTGTTCGTCGATATCCGGAAGGACACGCTCAATATCGACGAGCGGCTGATCGAAGCCGCGATTACGCCGCGCACGCGGGCGATCTTTCCGATCCATTATGCCGGTGTCGGCTGCGAAATGGACGAGATTATGGCGATCGCCCGGCGTTATCACTTGCTGGTCGTCGAGGATGCGGCGCAGGGCGTCTCCGCCAAATACAAGGGCCAGTGGCTGGGCACCATCGGCCAAATGGGCTGCTATAGCTTTCATGAAACCAAGAACTTCTCGTGCGGAGAAGGCGGAGCGCTGACGATCAACGATCCTGCTCTGGAGAAGCGCGCTGAGATCCTGCGCGAGAAGGGCACCAACCGCAGCCAGTTCCTGCGCGGGCAGGTGGACAAATATACCTGGGTGGATATCGGCTCGTCCTACGTGCTGTCCGACATGTTGGCCGCCTTCCTGCTTGGCCAGCTCGAAAACATGGAGAAGATCACCGCACGGCGCCGGGAAATCTATCTCCGCTATGCCAGCATGCTCGCGCCACTGGTCGAAAGCGGCCAGATACGCATCCCGTTCGCGCCTCAGCACTGCGCGCCGAATTACCATTTGTTCTACGTGCTGGCAGCAGACCTCGCGGAGCGTACTGCGCTCATCGAGCATCTACGGCAGGCCGGCATTCTTGCGGTTTTTCATTATGTGCCGCTCCATTCCTCCCCCTTCGCCAAATCTCTCGGCGTGCCGCAGCCGGATCTGCCAGTAACTGACGATGCGAGCAGCCGGCTGCTCCGGCTGCCGATGTACTATGATTTGAGCGATCGAGACGTGGATGAAGTTGCCGAGGCCGTGCTCGGTTTCTACAAGAACCGGAGGACCCTATAGTTACGCAGTTCGATCTCGCGTCCCTGGCGCCTGCCCTGGAGCAGCGCGAGCCCGGTCTTTGGTTCGCCAGGCAAAGGCAGGAGCCGATAGGCAGATGATTCAATACCTTCGTCGCGTTCTGGCCAACCCGACCGCTTACTCGTTGTGGTGGAACGTGATCGGCGGACCTGCCCAGGCCAGATTTCTGGTGAATGACTACGTTCGGCCAAGAGCGGGTGCACGAATTCTTGAAATCGGGTGCGGGCCTGGGACCATCGTGGGTTACCTGCCGCCGTGCGATTATCAGGGATTCGATCTAAGTCCCAGGTACATCGAACTGGCCAGGAGACGTTTTCCAAGGGCACACTTTGTCTGCGAACGGGTGAGTCAATTCTCACTCGCCAACGAGCAGAGCTTTGACGTGGTGCTGGCGTTCGGAATCGTGCACCACCTCGGAGATGCCGAGGCCCAGCAACTATTTCAAATCGCGTATGATGCGCTAGAGCCTGGTGGCAAGCTGGTTACAATGGATGGCGTTTGGATCGACGGCCAGTCCCCCGCCGCGCGGTGGTTATTGGCAAGAGACCGTGGAGAATACGTAAGGAGCGAGGGGGAGTACGTGGGAATCGCGTCTCAGGTATTCAGCGATATAAAACCAAGCGTCCGCCACGATCTCTTGCGTATTCCATACACACACCTGATTCTGGAATGTGTCCGTTGAAAACTGAAGCTACGATGGATCGCGACGCACCCCGGACGGTTTCGGCAGCCGCTGTGGTGGCCTGCGCGTGGCCTGCGATCCTCCTCGCGACTGTATGCCTTTTGCCATTCCTGAACAAGCCTTTCCTCGTCGACGACCCGTGGTTTCTCACCATGGCGCAGCAGATCGTCAAGGCGGGTGGCCCTGATCCCCGTTCCTTTTTTTGAACCACAACGATGGTGCCCCCGGTCCCTCGCTGTTCAGTTCCATGACATCCTTTACACATTGTCTCTGGAGATCCTTTACACTTCGGCGCGAGTTGGAGCGAGGGTGGGGGGGCGG
>Ga0326728_10007587_pt1 | contig 27660 bp, 21 predicted proteins | sample MB3enrmetagenome_FD_207602 | JGI IMG/M metagenome (GOLD analysis project Ga0326728, IMG submission 207602) | Lab enriched peat soil microbial communities from McLean, Ithaca, NY, United States - MB31MN | ecosystem: Environmental > Terrestrial > Soil > Wetlands > Peat | place: USA: New York...
CCGCAAATCCTGCGAATACGATTGCATCCATCTCCTCCCTCAAACAGACAGGAGGATTATCGCATGAAATGTAGCTGCTTAAATTAGAAATGCTCTAGACAATCAGGCGGCTTGTATTCTCTGAAACTCTGAGCGGCTCAAAGTGTCACTTCGTCACCCGGAACACGACGTTGCTCTTAAGTGTTCCCGTGGGTATAGTCACTTCGACCGTGCCAGTGGCTGCGCCCTCGGGCACGGTGGTCTCGATTTCAGAACTCGATACCACGGTGAACTTCGCCGCGGTGCCGTTAAAGCTGACGCTGGTCGCGCCTGTCAGATCGGTCCCGAGGATAATGACGTCTGCTCCCACCTTGCCGGAGGTGGGCTCCGTCTTCACGAACTCGCTCAGCCCAACGGACAGCTTGAAAACCGTGCCGTACCCATAAGCGCCCCCTTCGTAGGTCGTACCGTAAAAGTCCCCGTCGGTGGCTTGAAGCGGTGTGTCGAAGGGGTTGCCGCCGTCAGTCCCGTCGAAGCTGTGCAGCGTCATCAGCGTGCCTGTTGCCGTGATTTTGAACAGCGTGCCATAGTTGTGAGCCCCGCCAATCTTAGTTGCCCCGTAAAGGTTCCCGTCAGTGGCTTGAACCAAGCCCGCGCCAAGGTCGGCGCCGTCCGTGCCGTCGAAACTGTGCAGCGTCGTTAGCTTGCCTGCCGCAGTAATCTTGAACACCGTGCCATCGCCGTGGGTTCCGCCGCCCCAAGTTGTCCCGTAAAAGTTCCCATTGCTGGCCTGAACCAACTCTCGTTCCGGGTAGGCGCCGTCCGTGCCGTCGAAACTGTGCAGCGTTGTTAGCTTGCCTGCCGCAGTAATCTTGAACACCGTGCCATAGCCGTGGGCCCCGCCATCCGCCGCCACCCCGTAGAAGTTCCCGTTGGTGGCTTGAATCAGCCCGGCGTACACTCCGGCGCCGTCGGTTCCATCGAAGCTGTGCAGTATCGTCAGCGTGCCCGAGGGGGTGATTTTGAAGATCGTGCCATCGTTCTTGGCCCCGCCCTCCTGCGTTGTCCCGTAGAAGTTTCCGTCGGTGGCCTGAACCAACACTCGTTCAGGGTAGGCGCCGTCTGTCCCGTCGAAGCTGTGCAGCGTCGTCAGCGTGCTCGCCGCAGTGATTTTGAAGACCGTGCCATCGCCGTAGGCCCCGCCGTTTGTGGTTGTCCCGTAGAAGTTTCCGTCGGTGGCCTGGACCAGTTCCGCGTGCGGGTTGGCGCCGTCGGTTCCGTCGAAGCTGTGCAGTGTCGACAGCGTGCCCGCGGAGGTGATTTTGAAGATCGTGCCATCGTTGTCGGTCCCGCCATAGAACGTTGTCCCATAGAAGTTTCCGTCGGTGGCTTGAACCAGCCCTCCCAAGGAGTTCGCGCCGTCAGTCGAATCGAAGCTAAACAGAGTGGTGAAGGTCTGTGCAGGCAAGGAAATCGCCGTTGCCGCACAAAACACAAAGATCATGCAGAGCATCTTCGATAAGCTTAATTTCTCCATACTGCCCCCTTCCGGCTTGGCGCCGGTGCCAAAGTGAACAGCTGCAAAGTTCCTGGCTTTGTTGTTGGATTCCTCCCTCGTGCGCGATTCACGATTGGTGTTGCCCCGCAACCGGCGAAAGACATCGGACTCCTGATGCGTCTCATGGTTCCGTCTGTGAAGCAAAGCCCGGGTTGAACTCCGCGATTGGAAGAGAAGTGTGAGTGTTCTCGCCTGGCAGGGTGCTGCATCCCGTGATGGAGGTGCTCTTCAGGGAGGCGAGAGAATTTACGGCGCGAATTATACTACTGTTCGACTGGGGCGGCGAAGAAAAATGACCGCGCTTGCAGTTCTTTCGGTTGCCCGCGTCTTCATCTTTGCCGGGGCGGGAGTGAGCGCCGAGATCGGCATACCGGCGTTCCGTGGGATGGCCGAACCTGGTGCGGTCGCTCGTCTTGGCGTTATCATCGAGTGAAGATAATGGTTCTCAACTCAGGCCTCACGATGATCCCCACGAGCACAGCACATCTCCGCGTTCGCTACTCTGAAACTGACAAGATGGGTGTGGTCTACAACTCGAATTACCTGATCTGGTTTGAGGTAGGCCGCGTGGAACTGATGCGTGAACTCGGCCACAGCTATCGCGAGATGGAAGAAGATGGGTTTATGTTGCCGATTGCTGAGGTTACATGTCGCTTCAAGGCGTCGGCGGCCTACGATGACCGGATTTGCATTCACACCTCCATCCATAAGCTGCGCCGTTCCCTGATCCAGTTCATATACGAAATCTTCCGGGAACCAGACGGAAAGCTGCTGGCAACAGGCACGTCATCCCACTTCGTAACGGACCTAGATGCGCAGCGCAAGCCTCTATCGGACAAATATATGCTGCCATTTACACGCTTCATGGCGGCTGCACCGTCGAATGCTCGTCGTTAGAGCATTTCTCGTTTTGCTGTAGAGGGAAGGCAAGAACGGGAAGGGTACGAGTTTACTCGTGCCGCATAGTGCTATAACGGATAGCTGCTGCCGGTGGATACAGCAACTCTGGAGTCCCTCTAGACTAGTGCTCAGCGGCCAACGACCCATCCCCAAACGGCCACTCTCGCCGCCGCCAAGCCCGCACACAATAAACCACAATGCCGACGATCAGAATCACCGCCGCGTATCGGATCTCCCGCAAAAAGCCCCTGCGTGAAATCAGAATAAAAACGAAGCTCCCTGCCGCCACCAGTGCGGGCACGGGATATAGCCACATGCGAAACGGACGCGCCATCTCCGGACGCCGTATGCGCAGCACAATCACGCCTACCGCCTGCACCAGATACTGCAAGACAATCCGAATCACCACCAGCGCCGCAATCAAATCCGCCAGCCGCAAAAAACAGAACAGCGCCGCTGCCCCCGTCAGCGCCAGTACAGAAACGTACGGCATCCGATGCACCGGATGCACCTGCGCAAACGCGCGAAAATAGTTTCCGTCGAGCGCCGCCGCATAGGGCACGCGCGAATAGCCCAGCGTCAGCGAAAACACCGAAGCGAATGCCGTCCACATCACCAGCACCGAGACCACCGATCCCGCTCCATGTCCGTAAACTCTCTCCATCAGCGTCGAGACCACGTACAGTTTTCCGTTCGCCGCGCCCGACTGCGCCAGTTCCCGCCACGGGATGACGCAGAGAATACCGATATTCATCGCGATATACAGACACACCACCGCAAGGATCGACAGCAGCAGCGCCCGCGGAATGTTCTTTTCCGGCCGCTTGACTTCATCGCCCAGAAAGCAAACATTGTAGTACCCGCCAATGTCGTAGGCGGCAATCAGCATCGCCCCGCCCAGTCCGTGAAAAAAGCTGCGCGAAAACGAAAACGCGCCCGGAGGAAAATCGAATGCCCGGTGCGCGTTGAAATGTGTGAGTCCCGCGAAAATGATCCATCCAATCGTTCCCATCACCCCGGCCCACAGCACCTTGGTGAGCCGCGCGATTGCGGTAATTCGCCGGTAGAGCAGAAACGCCGTCAACAGGCAAACGCCAATCGCCAGCAAAGTCGCGGGCATGACTGCCCAGGTTAGCTGTATCGTGCCCAGGGCCGGAAGTTTCGCGCCCCAGGTTCGGGTTGACCAGACCCGCTCCAGACCCGGCCAAAAGAAAGCTGCATATTGCGAGAGCCCCACCGCTCCCGAGGCAATCGATAGCGGGGCGCTGAATGAGAGTTGCCAGATGAAGAGAAACGAAACCGCCCGTCCCAATCGCTGCGGTCCGTAAATCTCTTTCAAATAGCGATACGACCCGCCCGATCCAGGCATCGCCGCGCCCAGCTCCGCCCAAACCAGCCCGTCGCAGACGGCCAGCACCGCGCCCAGCACCCATCCCAGCATCGCCTGTGGTCCGCCCATCGCGGTCACAATCAGCGGGATCGTAATAAACGGCCCCACGCCGATCATGTCGATCATGTTCAGCGCAGTGGCGGACCCCAGCCCAATGCCGCGGACTAGGGGCGTTTCGGCAGATGCGGTATGCTCGGAATTGTCGGTAGCTTGCATGGATGACTTGCGCCGCTCGCTGTTCGCTATTCGTCGTTCGCAACTACTTCAAGAAAGACCAACGACAAAAAAATGACTAGCGAGCGACGAAAAGCGAAAAGCGAACGACAAACGACCAACGACCAACGACAATCGACTAACGACCAGCTACCAGATTCACAAATAACCGTACCGCCCCCGTCACGCCAACCGGTAACTGCCGGAAGAATGCATATCCCGTGTAGATATAAGTCCCCTTGCCGTAATGTGCCACCAGCAGTCCGCCTTTCTGCTCGCCTTCGCCGGGATCGTGCGATTCGAGCAACGGTGTAAAGTTTGCGTCCCACTGCGACATGAAGTACAGCCCGCGTTCCTGCACCCATCCCTCGAAATCTTTCTCGGTAATTTCGTTGGGAGAATGGAAGATCGGGTTTGTCGGATCGAGGATCGCGACCGGCGCCTCTTCCACCGAAACCCGCGCCCGACTGAGCGTTGCCGGATACGGCGTGAACTTACCCGCATTGAAATCTCCCTGCGCGGCAGTGTATCCGACCGTGTTGTACTGCACCACCAGCCGTCCGCCCGCCTCGACAAAATCGAGCAGCCGCTTATTATTTGCAATTACATCCTTCTGCGTATCGTAAGCACGAATCCCGAGAACGATGGTTTGATAGCGCCTCAAGTCTTCCGAACTTAGTTTCTCCGCTGGAATCAGAGTTACATCCATCCCAATCTGCCGCAGCACAGTAGGGATCTCATCGCCCGCACCCATGATGTAACCGACCTTCAAATCCTTCGGGACCTTCACATCCACAATGCTGACCCGCTGCGCGGCGGGCTGATAGTAATAAGCTGCGCCCAAGTCTTCTCGCGTGACCAACGTGTAGCCCTCGGCGTATTTCTTGCCGCCCGCCTCAAGAATGGCGCGAACCTCAGTCCGTCCCTCTTTCAAACTGATAGGGAAAAGCTTGAACTCATAATCTTTCTTGTCGCCAGCGTTCGGTAAATGTACCGGTAACTCGCGCGGCTCGGATTTCCAACCCGCCGGAAGCTCCAGCCGAAGCGTCCCGTCCGGCGCGCCCGCCGCGCTGGATTTAACTCCAACTTTCACCGTCATCTCGTTCCCGTCACTAACAGGAACCACTTGCTCGCCCGGCTCGAGCGCAACCGAATATTGCGGAACGACCGCCAGCGGACGCTCGACGATTGCACCCGAAGCATCTCGATATCTGACCATGCAAACCGCCGATATATCTTCCGCGCCAGGCTTGCCGATCAGCCCGAACGCTTTCACCGGAGGGGGTGAGTAGGGAAGCCCTTGATATTGCGCATCGTCAATCTTGTTGAGCACCTCAGTCTCAGGATTGTCCCGATGCCAGTACGGCCGCATGGGCTGTGCCGTCGGAGGGACATAGACCTTGAAGCGCGTGACGACGCGGTTTCCTTCCGTCTTTTTCGACAGCAGCTTGGAATCCCATCCCTCTGGTAGCAACAATGTGAAGTTGGTGTTTAAGGTTGAGGGGTCTACGACAGTCAGTCTGGCCGTAACTTGAAACGACTGGCCCGGCACGGCCACGAACGCGTCCTCAGGACTCGATCCAACCGGCGCATCGACGACGAGATGTAGACGTACACTCCTTGCAAGATCGAGTGCTTTGGCGAACTCGCTCACCTCCGCGTTCAGTGAAGGCAAAATACTATTCTTTGCCTGAGCCGAGAGTTCCGATTCCTTGATCCGCTTAGTAACTTCATAGATCTGCAAACTGGCATCGGCAAGTGGATTCAATGCCGCCGACGGAGGCCCCCACAGTAGTGCGCCTCCCGCCTCGTCGATCTTTGTCTTGATCTTGACTAACTCACCCCGCAGCCACGGCACCTTCTTCTCTTCCTCACCCAGCCGTGAAGCCAGCCCCGGCAGCGTTGTATCGATCCCGTCGAAAAAATCTTGCTCGTGACCATCCTTGTCCTTCGGAGACTCCACCACAGAGTCCACCAGCTTGTAATAAGTGAAGCGGTCACCCGGTTCGACCGTCCAATTCGCCGCGCCCTGCGACTGCTGATGCCGAAGCCCCTGCATGGCAAACTGTATGTAGGAGTCTTCCAGTACAGCATCAACGACTCTCGTTCCCGTGTTCAGGCGCACCGTGTAATTCGCCGCATCGCACGTCTTCGCTCCGCGCTCGCACACGTTGCCGATGTACAACTTCTTCGCCTGCCAAGGTTGCAATCCTTCCGCAATCTGCTCCGGAAACCGCTTCGGATCGGCCGCCGCGCGGAACGCTTCTTTCGTCAATATTGCCGACGCCTGATGATGCCCGTGTCCGTCGCGCTCCATTCCCGACCAACTCGCCACCAGCACATCCGGACGAAAGCTGCGAATCACGCGCACAATATCGGCGAGCGCCACATCGTGCCCTTGCCACTTCTGAAAAGTTTCTTCGGCAGTCTTCGAATATCCAAAATCGGCCACGCGCGAGAAGCGCTGCTCCACGCCGTAATAGCGGTCCGACGCCAGCAGTTCCAGCGTGCGCAATACGCCGAGCGCGTCGAAGAGATTGCTGCCCAGCTTGTTCTGTCCGCCCTCGCCGCGGGTCAGCGTCATCAGCAGCGTCGAAACGCCCTTCCCGCGCGCCTCCAGCGTCAACATGCCGCCGTCTTCGTCGTCGGGATGCGCCGTGACCTGCATCAGCCGCCCCGTAGTCTGCAAGCGCCGCAGCATCAGCTTAAGCCCCGCCGCGCCAGTCTCTTGCGGAAGCGGGTCATAGTAATGATCGACGGCATGATCGACAGCATGATCCGCGTTATGGCCGGGTGCGCTCTTTGCCGCTGTTTGTGCCGCGGCAAAAAAAGCGGTAGCAGCCGCCAGCAAAAGTAGCATCATCGCAACCGCCAGCCGGTGGCGCGCAATTCGAAACTTCTTCAGCATCGCAAACATGAGCATCTGATGGATTATCCCAAAGAGCGGGTTCAAGGAAAGAGTGTAGTCCGATATGCCGTGGATTGGCGGCAGAAGAGAGCAGCTCTAACCACAGACGGCACCCTCACTCCGTTCAAGGCACGCTCCGAGGACGGTCGTCGCTACATGGCGCGCGCGGGGTGGTCGCGAGCTCAGGCTTTGGCAGCGGCGTCGCTGCCGGCGGCAGTTCCGGTGCGTTACCCGCGTCGCGTGTCACGGTCCGCCAGGGTGGTTTCGGGGACGCCGGCATCGTCGCCGTTTCTCAGCCCATAGCCAAGTCCGCCGAATCCGCCGTCAAAACCCTGCCGGCTGAGATCACATTCAAGCCTCGCCCGGTTTACACTGACGAGGGGCGGCAGCTTAAGATTGAGGGTGAGGTCCTGCTCGAGGTTGTCTTTTCCGCAACCGGGCAGATTCGCATCGTGAAAGTGATGCACGGTCTCGGTCATGGGCTGGACGAGTCCGCAATTCGCGCCGCGGAAAAAATCCAGTTCAAACCCGCCCAAAGAAACGGGGCTCCCGCCGATTTCGATGCGGTATTGCACGTCACGTTTCAACTCGCATCGTAGGGCTAGCAGCTAGGACAGAATTTGGCGAATTGAGAGCTGAAGAGCCGGGTTCGCTTTCATCGCATTCTCCGGGGCCACGCATCATAGATCAGAATGGAGGAAACTAATATGTTGCGCTTCCGATTCGCACTTTTTTTTCTCTCCCTGGTCGGCTGTGCCGAGTTCGTGTTCTCCCAGACTTTGCCCGAATCGCAGCTCTCGGCCAGTGACGCCACTGTCCAACCTCCTGGCGCTGCCACTGCCAGCTTCGACCAAGTGATCGACCGGACCATCGACCGCGAGCATTTCTTCATGTCCCAAATGAAGCAACTTCATCCCCTGGTCGAAACTTATCTCCAGAATTTGAAGCACGACAAGGACCTCGACGCTCCCGTGCCGGAGAGCGACGTCTACTTTCTGGGACGCTTGGATATGAGCGAGGGCACCGACGACCGCACCTTCATCTCGCCCACCACCGCCGGCCTCGGCAAGCGCATGATCGGCAAACTGAGCAACGTGGTTTCCATGAAGTTTCTGCCCCTGGGATTCGCCCAGATGGTGGTCCTCGATCAGGATTTTCAGCGCAAGTATTACGACTTCACCTTCGTCCGCCGCGAGTTTCTCGGCGAGTTACGCTGCATCGTCGTCGACGTTGCCCCCAAGAAAGACGCCGGCAAGGGCCGCTTCCTCGGGCGCATCTGGATTGAAGACCGGGATTTCAACATCGTCCGCTTCAACGGCACTTACTATCCTCATCCGCGCGCCAGTTACTATCTGCACTTCGACAGTTGGCGCCAGAACCTGCGCCCCGGCGTCTGGCTGGCTTCGCTGATTTATTCCGAGGAGTCCGATCTCAAGTACCGCATGGGTCAGACCATGAATTACAAGGCGCAGACCCGGCTCTGGGGCTATAACTTGAAGGACCTCCGCCGCAACTCCGAGTTCACCGAAATCACCGTCGACGCTCCGCAAGCTGTCCAGGACCAGAGCCAGAAGTCCCAGGACTTTTCGCCCATCGAAGCCCAGCGCCAATGGGAACGCCAGGCGGAATTCAACGTGATCGACCGCTTGCAGCAGATCGGCCTGCTGGCGCCGGAAGGCGAAATCGATAAAGTGCTCCAGACCGTCGTCGATAACGTGATGGTCACCAACAACCTCGACCTTCAACCCGAGATCAAGTGCCGGGTGCTGCTGACCACGCCGCTCGAGTCCTTTACCATTGGTCATACCATCGTTGTAAGCCGCGGCATGATCGACGTGCTGCCCGACGAAGCGTCGCTGGCCATGATTCTCACCCACGAACTGGCCCACATCGTGCTCGGCCATCACCTCAACACCAAACTCGCCTTCAACGACCGCATGTTCTTTCCCGACGAGCGCACCTTCGAGCGCATGGATTTCGCCCGCGATAAGAACGAGGAAGAAGCCGCCGACAAAAAAGCCGTCGAACTCCTCAACAACTCTCCTTACAAAGACAAACTCGGCAACGCCGGCCTGTTCCTCAAAGCGGTACAGGCCCGCGCTCCGGCGCTGAAGAACCTGATCCGGGCGCACTTGGGCGACAGCCTGCTCAATGGCGATGCCACCCGCATGTCGTCGTTGATGACCGGTTCGCCGCAATTCGATCCCAAGAAGGCCGACCAGGTCGCGGCGCTTCCGCTCGGCGGGCGGGTCAAGGTCGATCCCTGGAACAACCGGCTCGAACTGATCAAGACCAAGCCCGTGGCCATCGCCACCGCAGCCGAGAAGATGCCCTTCGAAGTTACACCCTTTTTCCCGTTCCTCACCCGGCTCGGGGCCCCCGCCGCTCCAGAAAAAACGGCTCCAGCACCGGAGAAAACCGCGGCAACTCCGACGGGGCAGTAGAGCCAGCCTTGCTCACTGCGCGCGGGTAATCTGAACGGAACGTAAAATGGAGGGAAAAATTGTAGGGAAGCCCCGTGCCAGGCAGTAACGGGGCTGGTAGTGCGGGCTCGGGCTCGGGCTAGGGCGTTGCCAAACTGTTTCCGACTTGCGAAAACACGTTATTGGCGTTGCCGCCGATCAGTTTGACCGTGCCAATCACGATGACCAGGATTACCGCGAGCATCACCGCGTATTCGGCGACGTCTTGACCGTTTTCCTCAGCCCAAAGTTGACGGATTGCTTCGATCACTGTCTGCCCCCCTCACTCGACGGCACGCCTAAGTTAATTCGTTCCTCGGGACATTATTTTGCCGTCGTGTAATTGTAAAATACCGCGAACCGGCTCCCTGCCCAATAGCACACCAGTGCCTTATATGGCACTACCGTGCCATCGCGCGGAGTTTCCCTTAGGGAATCTCTGATTAAGCCCTGGGGTTCCCCAGTGCACCCCTGTGTACCCTGTGGTTTAATCTCTTCGTGGGTACTTAATCAGAGTTTCCTTAGCAGTGTAGACACGGGGTCTTGGCCCGTCTCTACCGGAATTCAGGCTGGGCATCGATGATTCCGCAGCCTGCTGGATTACACGATCGTTTTCAGCGGCAGCCCCTGGTTCACCGCGAACAGCGCCAATTCCAGGCGGGTCGAAACCCCAAGTTTGTCGAAAATGTTGCTGAGGTGGTGCTTCACCGTGTCCTCGCTGATCTTGAAGTACTCGGCGATTTCCCGGTTGGCATAGCCGGCGACCACCGCCGAGACAATCTCCAACTCGCGCGGCGTCAGCCCGAATTTCTTCTGCTTCGTTTCTTCGTTCGTGCTCTGCATCAGGCTGCGCAGGTACTGCACCAGATTCGAGACGCTGTCCCGCCCCACCCAGTATTCCCCGGCCATCACCGCATGTATGCTCTTGAGCAGCAGTTGCGTGGCGGAATCCTTCAGCACCACGCCCCGCGCTCCCAGTTGCAACGCTTCCACCATCTGCTTCTTTTCCACCGCCGCTGTCAGTAGGATGATGCGCGCCGCCCCGGCCCCGCCGCCGCTCGCATTCAGGTCGCGCAGCGCATCCAGGCCGGTGTGGTGCGGCATGGCCAGATCGAGCAGCAGAATGTCGGGCTTGATCTCCGTGGCCAGCTTGACCGCCTCATAGCCGTCGCAGGCCTCGCCCACCACCTTCATGTCGTTTTCCGATTCCAGCAGGCGCCGCAGCCCGTCGCGGAAAATGGGATGATCGTCGGCAATCACTATGCGTATGGCATGACTTCGTTGCTCCATTGGCTTATCCATGACTGCTTCTCCTCGCCGGCGGAATCCGCACTTCCAGCCGCGCGCCGTGGCCCGGTGTCGATTCTATCGCGAGTTCGCCCGCCAGCAACCGCACCCGCTCCCGGATCACCGCCGGCCCCTTGCCGCTCGTCTCCAACTCCGCATCCGATAGCCTTCCGGAAAAAGAAAATCCTTTCCCGTCGTCCTCCACCGTCAGTTGCAGGTTCCCCGCCCGCTGCGCCAGCCGCACCAGCACGTTGCGCGCTCCGCTATGCTTGCGCACGTTTACCAGGCTCTCCTGCACAATGCGCGCCAGTTCGCGGCATACTCGCGGCGCCAATTCCACCCGCTCCAGTTCGCTCGCGAACTCCGCCGCGATTCCCGTCTCCCGCCGGAAGCGCTCCACCGTGTCCGAGATAAAGCCCAGAAGCCGGTCGGCATCCACTTCGAACGACTTCATCGTCTGCATCAGTTCGCGCAACTTCAGCACTTCTTCGCGCAACAGTTGCTGGATCCGCCCCAATTCCGCGTTCACCACCGGCGCCTGCGTTCCCGACTGGCGCCGCAGCACGTCCAACTGCATTTCCACCCCGATCAGCGATTGGATCGCGCCATCGTGCAGTGCGCGCGCGAACCGTCCCCGCTCCAGCGCCCCCGCCCGCTCCCGCAGCCGCCGCATCAGGTACACGTTGTAGATAGCTGGGGCCACCTGCTGCGCGAACTCCTGCAGAAACCGCAGCTCTTCTTCCGGCTCCCCCATCATTCCCGGATCGAACAGAAATACCCGTCCCGACCACTCCGTCCCGAACGCCAGCCCCACCGATACCACCGCGTCGAATTTTTCCACTCGCGCCAGCGCATCCACAAATTCCGCGCTGCCCTCGCGCAGCCGCTTGCCGTCGCGGTCCAGCAGTACCGTGCGAAAACCCTGGGCGTGGCGCGCCGCGTAAACCGCGTCCGTCGGCGACTGGAACAGATACACTTTTTCGTTTTCCGGCAACGCCTCGCGCCAACGTAGCGTTTCCGTGCCTTCCGCTCCACGCTTCACCTCGGCCAGAAATACCCGGTAGCTGTGCCTTTCCTGCGAGGCGCTCAACGCCCGCCGCGCGCCGTAAATGTTCGTCACCTCCCCTAGAATCTGCTGCAAGGTCCCGGTCAGCCCCGCCTCCACCCGTGTCGAACCGAGCGCCCGCGTGATCACGGCGCGCTCCGCCCGCGTCTTCTTCTGGTTCTCCGACATGGAGCCCAGCAAAAATCCAAGCACAATCAGATACACCGAAAACATGAAGAGCTGTTGCGGATCCAGTTCCCCTACGCTCACTCCGAGCCGCGGCAAGTGCGCCACGCGCAGCCACCGGTCCGCCGCCGGTTCCAGTCCAGCTCGTACCACCGCCCCTTCGGCCCACAGCATGACCACCGCCGTACACGCCGTGCCCACCGTTTCCCACAGCCCCCAGCGATACGCCGCCTCCGCCATCACGAAAACGAAGAACAGAAAGAAGGGCCCGCGCTGCGCCGTCGCGAACAAGAAAATCAGCACCGGCCACAGGATGTCCACCGCATGTACCACCAGACGGAATGCGAAGGTCGACTGCGGCCGGAAGCGCACCAGCAACATCACCACCACCGCATGCACCAGGTACACCGTCAGCAGCCAGTACAGCCAGCGCGAATACACGAATCCCCGCGCCGGCTCCATCCATAGCGTGACCTCCGCCGCGCTCGTCAGCGCCACCCGCGCCGACGCCAGCCAGCGCTCCGTCCGCCGGATTTCACTCGCGCTCAACGGCGCCCGGAAGCGCCATAGATCGCGATATCGAGGAACGATCCAGGCCAAGGGTCTCTCTCGCTTCAGCAATTCGTCGTTCAGCAATTCGTCCTAAAGGGAAGCGCCTAATTCTAAAGGCAATCGCAAGGAAACTCCATCGGCTTCTTGGTCCTGCGACGCTCCCGGCCAACTTCCACGCGTGCAGACTGCGGAAAAACATAGTTTGCGTGGAAGTCCTTACCATGGAAGAGGCGCGGCATGCCCCGTCTCTACAGGAAATCGGAAAACCTTTAGCATCTGGCAACCGCATCGAGAATAGAATTTTCCCGCATCCTGCCAGTCTTCATCGAGTTGCGGGCCTTCGTCCCACCAGACTCGCGAGGGTGACCGTCCCTGCGGTTACTCCAGTAATCCCCTTAAACCCGGCAGCACACTCTAAAATGGACTTTGGAGCAGTCCGCCTTGGCCGCACGCACGAAAGTTTGGGTCTCTTTGCTGATCGCGCTGGTTCTCGCCCAGACGGCAGCGTCCCTCCTCATGCCCGCGGGCACCGGCCTCACCATTGCCAGCGACCTCATCCAGTGCGCTCTCCTGCTGGTGGCCACCGCCGTCTACCTGCCTAATACCTCGCGTTCGCGCTGCCCTACTTTCCACATTCGGCTCTTTTGGATACTCATGAGCCTGGGTATGCTCTTCTGGCTTATTCAACAGGGAATGTGGAGTTACGTTGAAGTCGTCAAGCGTCAGGATGTACCCGTTCCCTTTGGCGGCGACATCGTTCTCTTCCTGCATCTGGTGCCCATGATCGCCGCTCTTGCCGTGCTTCCGCATCTGCGGGAAGAAGAACGCGATGAACGCATCCGCATGCTCGACTTTACCCTCCTGCTCGTCTGGTGGGTTTTCATTTATGTCTACGCCGTCATCCCATGGCAAATCGTGCAGGTCGATTCCGTGGCTTATATCGCCAATATCAACCTCGCGTATCTCATCGAAAAACTCCTGCTCCTGGCCGCGCTCGCCGTCCTCGCCTACACCGCTCACAGTGGCTGGCGCCAGCTTTACGGACAGTTGCTCGGCGCCAGCGCTCTCTACGCTTCCAGTTCCTATGTCGCCAACTGGGCCATCGGACGCAAGCTCTACCACAGCGGCAGCATCTACGACATACCGCTGACCGTTTCCTACGCCTGGATGGCGGCAGTGCCCTTGCTCGCTCGCCGCTATGACCTGTCCGACTCCAAGCCCTCTCAGCCCGTGCTCGCTGTCTGGATCACGCGCCTGAGCATGATTGCTCTGTTCAGCCTGGTCTGGATCGCCGTGCGTTCCGCACTCGTCCCCGCGCTTCCGCCCTCGGTCAAGTCCTTCCGCATCATCGTCAGCCTCCTGACCTTGGTTGTGATGGGCATGGTGGTGTTCTGGCGGCAACGCTTGCTTCGCGCCGAGCTCTCGCTTTTTCTCGACAAGTCCCGCCGCTCGTTCGACGACCTCAAGGCCGTGCAGGAAAAGCTCATTCAATCCGAGAAGCTGGCTTCGCTCGGCCAATTGATCGGCGGGGCCGCCCACGAGATCAACAACCCGCTCACCGCCATGCTCGGATACTCCGATCTGCTCAGCGCCTCGAACTTGCCGTCTGCGGAACAACTCCAGGCCGCGCAAATCGGCCAGCAAGTTCGCCGCACTACCGCGCTGGTTGCCAGCCTGCTCACGTTCGCCCGCCGGGCTCCGGCCACATTCGCCGCCGTCGACATCAACTCCGTGCTCCAAACCGTCGTGCGCATGCTCGCTCCCCAACTCGAGGCCGAAGCCAACTCGATTCGCTTCGAACTCACTCCCTCGCTTCCTCCAGTGCTCGCCGACTCCAACCAGATTCTCCACGTCTGCATGCACCTTGCCGGACAAATCGGCGCCCACCTCAATCGCGAAACCCAGTCCACCCTGTTCGTGCGCACCCATTGCGAAGGCAACTTCGTCCTGGTCGACTTCTCTGCGCACGACTTGGCCGATCCTTCCTTGCCCCCACTGGCGTTCCCGTTGGTGTTCGACTCCCAAGGTGTAAACCAGCCTGCGACGCTTTCCCTCAGCGCCTGCTGCCGCATCGTCGAAGAACATGGCGGCCGTCTCCTGCAGTCTGCGTCCGGCCAGTCCGCTTTCCGCTTGGAACTCCGCATCGCGTCGGTTCCCGCAAACCGCTCCACCAGCGCCGAGCCCGCGCGCAGCGCCGCCGGCAGCGGCACATAGCTTTAGCCTTTCAAAGACTCAAAGTTGCAAGCGATTGTAGGTAACCCACAACGACGCTCGCCAGTGTCCGTGAAAGGCTCACTTCGCACGCCGGAAACTTCCAGCTTGTGCGTTATAGTATATGTTGTATAATCGCATTGTTGTGAAGGACGGCCGGCACACTCCGGCGGAGATCCATTGGGAAGGGGATTCCAAAGAAGTTCTCAGCGGATTCCCCAGGGACGTGAAATTAAGCCTTGGCTACTCATTGCGCCGGTTGCAGAACGGCGAGTTCCCGGCATGTGAAACGCGGTCGATGGCATCCATCGGCAAAGGCGTTTAGGAACTCAAGGAATCGGATGAACGGGCTTGGTACCGCGTGGTTTACTTGGCCAAGATTGGTGGCGTCATCTACGTGCTGCACTGCTTCGAGAAGGAAAGCCGAAAGACGGACAAGCGGGATATTTCTCTCTCGCTGGCCCGGCTGAAAGTGGTCCAACAACGTCTGCAAGAGGAGAAAAATAGATGAAGCCCGCAACCAAGCCAAGCCACATCACCAAGGGAGATGTGTTCGACGATCTCGGATTGTCGCACTCCGAAGCCTCTGCGCTCAAGGTCAAAGCGACCCTGCTCGATGCGATTCTCCGCGAAATCGAAAAGCGGGGCTACACGCAGAGCCAACTGGTGGAAATCCTCGACGAATATCAGCCTTCGGTCAGCAATCTGACGCGAGGAAAGATCGCCAAGGTGAGCGTGGAAAAACTGCTGGCCTATTCCGACCGGCTCAAAATGAAGACCACACTCACCGTGCGCGCCCGATCCGGAGCGCACCATAAGAAGGCTTCAGAGTCTCAGAAGCTGCGTAGTTTCAAGAGTAATGCCAGTGCCGCTGTGGGATAAATTGGAATCGTTTTAGAGCATTTCTCGCTTTGCTGTAGAGGGCAGGCACGAACGGGAAGGGCACGAGTTTACTCGTGCCGCATAGAGTTATAACGGATAGCGGCTTTACAGCGTTTCCCGCGTTACTGTATGGAGACGGCAGGGATGGGAAGGGCATGGCTTCAGCCGTGCCGTCATAGTTTGCAAAGAGTTTCGGCTTCAGCCGCTGGGGGCGCGCACTCTACACCATCGCGCGAACCGTTCTAATTCGCTTCAGCGGACGGCGTTGGCAACGCTTCATGGTTCGGACATAGGTAGAATCCTGTCCCCAATTCCAACACCCCAGCTTTGCCGCCACGCCAAGTCGAACGACCCGCTTGGGTTTTTGAGCGTTATTGGGATTTTTCGTCAAGTATCTTTGCCTTATAATTCCACTACGATGATTACCCGCAGGTTGCTCTTTCATTGGTGTTTGCTGGCTGTTCTCGCATTGCCTCAACTTGCTGCGCCGCAGACGAGAGTAGCGGAAGCTCGGGGAACCAATAACCAAATCGGATGTACGATCCATGTTCAAGATCGGAAGTGGATCTCGGCTACACCTGCAATCATTACCGGAAGTGTAGGAAGTCTCACCGAGGGTCCCCTAAAAATCAGCGTGTTACCGATTTTGTATCTGTCACCCCAAACGCCTCATGACGAATGGGATAGGTATTGGGCTCCCGTCGATTTATTCCGGGATGGTCCTCTTCCAACTGAAGAGCATAGTGTGGGCAAAAAGGGAAAAGTTGTCGGACTCCGACCGGTTCCAATCAAACTCACATTCAAGACCAAAGACGATTCGGTTGATTTCCGTATTGATGCACGACACGTTTTCTGGGAAAAGGAAATCGGTGAGAATTGGCCTGCGCGAGAATTGTTTGCCACAGTCGGGCCGGGTAGCTACGTTTTGCGATTGGTTTTGGAAGCGGGAGATTATGATAGCGCGTGTTCGGACGCCCCTGTCGTGATCGTTGGGAGCAAAACGCACCCATCCATACCGTAAGTGTTGTAGATTCCGCTCAACCCCCTCCCAATATCCTGTCTGACTGTAATGGCCCCATCTGACAGCCCGGTGCGAAAGATCAAGTCTTGGCTATCTCCGGTAACTCTGAAACCTTGAAACCTTGAAACTCTGAAACCTTGAACCCTAGTAACTATGACACCTTGAAACCTTCTCTCTTCAACTGTCCGCAAGCCGCAAAAATGTCGCGTCCTCGCGGTCTCCTGACAAATGCCAGGATTCCCGCCGTCACTAATATCTGCCGGAACGCATCCACCCGCTCCTGCTGCGGCGTCCGGTAGGGCAACTCCAGCCCCGGATTCATCGCAATCAAGTTGATTCTCACCTTCATCCCGCGCACCAGCTCCACCAACTCCCGCGCCTGCTCCGGTCCATCGTTCACGCCCGATAGCAACACATACTCAAACGTCATCCGCTCCCGCGTTCGTAGCGGAAACTCCCGCGCCGCCTGCATCAACTCCCCGAGGTTCCACTTCCGGTTCAGCGGCATCACTGCGCTGCGCAGTTCGTCGTTCGATCCATTTAGCGAAATCGCCAGCCTTGGCCGCACCGCCTCCTTCCCGAAATCCCGAATGCGCGGCACGATCCCCGCCGTCGATACCGTCATCCGCGACTCCGGAATCCCCACGCCCTCCACCAGCAGCCGCACCGCCTTCATGAAGTTCTCGTAATTCAAAAAAGGCTCGCCCATGCCCATAAACACGATGTTGACTCGCTGCTGCGGAGGTTCCACTCCCTGATCGCGCAGCACCGCCGCGATCTGCCCAACGATTTCTCCCGCATCAAGATTTCGCTTGACCCCGAGCAGCGCCGTGAAACAGAACTTGCAATTCACCGCGCATCCCACCTGGCTCGAGACGCAAATCGTCGCCCGCCGCCATTCTGTCGTCGCCACCGGAGCCGTTCCGCCCTCAAGCTCATCCTCACTGCCCGCTTCACTGCCGTCGCCGCTCTCTCCCCCATCGCCCTCCGGCATCCACACCGTCTCCACCGTTTCGCCGTCCGAGAGTTCCACCAAATACCGCGCCGTCCCGTCGCTCGAAACAAACTTGCGCGCAATTCCCGGGAACCCCATCCCCCAGCCTTCTTCCGCCAGTCGCGCACGATACTCACTCGGCAACGTCGAAATAGAATCCAAGCGCTCGACCCTCTGCCGGTACACCGCATCGAATAATTGCCGGCCTCGGTAGGCAGGCTGCCCCGACCCCAGCGCAAGCTCCGTGAGTTCCTGCAAGCTAAGTCCTAACAGCGAATTGGATAGCGGATTCTGCATGGGCTAGTGGAGCGACGGGCGACCTCGTCCGTCTTTAGAGTGTAATGCCGGAACGCAATACTGGAGTTAATGTGGAAATGACGATGCCAAAAAGTTGCCGTAAGTTACACAAAACAAAGACTAACCGTTAGCCGCCTCCGCCTCGCCCCAGATTGTGGGACAATACTACCAGCAACCCGCCCCGGTATTAACTTGGATACAAGCTTCGTGGCCAGAAATCTAACGGTATAAGCATAATGGTAAAAGAAACTCGCAGCATTCGTCGTGAAGTCCTGCCCAATGGACTCACCGTCATCACCGAGCAGATGCCCCACATCCGCTCCGTCGCCATCGGCGTCTGGCTCAAGTCCGGCTCCCGCGACGAAGATTCCGAATGGAACGGCATCTCCCACTTTATCGAGCACATGGTCTTCAAGGGCACGGAGACCCGCTCCGCCGAGGCCATTGCCCGCCAAGTCGATTCCATCGGCGGCAATATGGACGCCTTCACCGCCAAGGAATGCATCTGCTTCAACATCAAAGTCCTCGATGAGCACCTTCCGGTCGCCATGGATGTCCTCAGCGACCTCGTCCTTCATCCCGTCTTCGATAGCGGCGATATCGCCAAGGAGCGTGGCGTCATCCTCGAAGAAATAAAAATGGACCAGGACAATCCCGAATACCTCGTCCACGAAATCTTCACCCAAAGTTTCTGGAAAAATCACGCCCTGGGCTTGCCCATCCTGGGCACGCGCGAGACCGTAAAAAAATTCGAGCGCGACGTCGTCTCCCGCTTCTATGGACACCACTTCGCTCCCGGCAATCTCATCCTCAGCGCTGCCGGCAACCTCGACCACAAGAGTTTCGTCGATCTTGCCGCCAAGCATTTCGAGTACGTGAAGCCAACGGAAAACGGCCTGCACTCGCCCCAGCCCAAAACTTTCTCCCGCATCAACCTGCGCAACAAGAAAGCGCTCGAGCAAGTCCAGATCTGCATCGGCGTCCCCTCGCACCCCATGGCCCACGAACGCCGTTATGCTTCCTTCGTCCTGAATACTCTGCTCGGCGGCGGCATGAGCTCGCGCTTGTTTCAGAATATCCGCGAGCGCCAGGGCCTCGCCTACTCCATCTATAGCGACCTCAATCCCTATCGCGATACCGGCTCCATGTGCATTTACGCCGGCACCTCGCGCGAGTCGGCCATCAAAGTCGTCGAGTGCGTCGTCGCCGAATTCCGCAACCTCAAAAACACCTCCGTCCCCGAAGAAGAATTGCGCCGCTCCAAAGACCAGCTCAAAGGCAGCCTCATGCTCTCGCTCGAGTCCTCGACCGCCCGCATGTCGAACCTCGCCCGCCAGGACATGTATTACGACCGCTTCTTCTCGCTCGACGAACTCATCGAGAAAATCGAAGCCGTCACCATCGGCGACCTGCGGCAAACCGCCGAGGAATTTTTTCGCACCGAGCAAATCGCCGTCACCATCCTCGGCAACCTCACTGGCCTGAAGCTGACCCGTGACCAGTTGGCCTGCTGACAGTGTTCGCGTAGAGACAGCCGCCCCCGGCTGTCGAGCCGTGCCCAGCACGACTGCCGCAGGAGCCTCTCCCTCGGCGCGAACGACGCAGCCGAAAACTTGGAAGTGTACCCCGCCGCCGTTCGCTTGCTATCCTATGAACTGGAATCGCAGCGGAAGCGCCTTCAGCTCAGAAGCTGGCGACAAAGAACTGACAGCTAATAGCCAAGAACTAAAATCTATCCTCCCCATGCAAACGCTGATCGACACCTTCGCGCAGATTTTCAGCACCCTCTGGGCGCATAAACTCCGCTCCTTTCTTACCATGTTCGGCATCGCCTGGGGCGTCGGCTCCCTGCTGCTCCTGGTCGGCCTCGGCGAAGGCTTCCGCACCGGCAACCAGCGCGGCCTCTCCGAGTTCGGCGAAAACATCATGATTCTCTTCCCCGGCCGCGCTCCCGCCGTGCAGGGCAGCTTGAACTCCGCCCGCTTCTACCGCCTCACCTACCAGGATTACCTCGACGTTCGAAGGGAATCACCCCACATTCGCGCCGTCGCTCCCGTTCTCAACACCAACGACATCCATGCCGTCAGCGAGTTCGCCAGCGCCAGCGGCCTCCTGACCGGCGCCGAACCGCAGTACCGCGGCATCCGCTTCCTCCCGTTGGAATTGGGACGTTGGCTCAACGACCTCGACGAAGCCCAGAAGCGCAACGTCGTCGTCCTCGGCGATGAGATGAAGCACCATCTTTTTCCGGGACGTCCTGCCGTCGGCTCGTTCATTCTGCTCAACGGCCATCGCTTTGAAGTCATCGGCACGCTGAAGCGCGTCGGCCGCGGCGACGAAAACTCCACCAACACCCGCTGCTACATTCCTTTTCAGGTCATGCGCAGCGATTTCCCGCTCCCCGGCGAAGAGTCGTACGACGCGATTTCCGGAATCAACTATCAGCCCCGCGTCGCTGACGAACACCTGCTCGCGCAGCTCGAGGTCCATCGCGTGATTGCCCGAAACCACGGCTTCGACTATCGCGACGAAGACGCCTTCGAGGACTTGGACTTCGTCAAGCAGGCGCAGTTGATGGGCACAATCTTCGACGCCATGGATGAATTCCTCGGCACTGTCGGCCTGGTCACGCTGGCGCTCGGCGCCATCGGCGTCATCAACATCATGCTCGTCGCCGTCAGCGAGCGCACGCGCGAAATCGGATTGCGCAAAGCCTTAGGGGCCACCAACCGCAGTATCATGCTGCAATTTTTCGCCGAGGGAGTTTTGCTCACGCTGGTCAGCGGACTCATCGGCATGGGCTTCGCCGCCGGACTGATGGCGCTGCTCAGCAATTTTCATAGTGAGGGTGGCTTCGATCCGCCGCGGCTGGTTGCAAAAACCGCCCTCCTCGCCATCGCCAGCCTTACGCTGGCGGGAGTCGCCGCCGGACTCTATCCCGCGCGCAAGGCCGCCCGCTTGGAACCGGTCGAAGCCTTGAGGCAGGAGTGATAATTTTAATTGGCAATTTGTAATTGGCAATTGTGCTGCTGAGGCTCGCGATTGCAAATTACAAATTACTAATTGCAAATCCCTATGCTCCGCGACCTGCTCCACGAATCCTACGACGCCATGCGCTATAACCAGCGTCGCACCGCCCTCACCATGCTCGGCATGGCTTGGGGCATTGCCACGGTGGTCATGCTCCTCGCCTATGGGGATGGTTTCGGCCGCGCCATTGCCAACATCTTCGCCAACTTCGGAACGAAGATGATGATTGTCGTCCCCGGACGCTCCACGATGCAGGCTGGTGGGCAGAAGGCCGGTGCCGAAACCCGCATCACGCTAGACGACATCGATCTGCTCACCACCAACGTCCCACAGATCGCCCACATTACGCCCAGTAGCGATAAAGATGCGACCGTGCAGTACGACACGCGCTCTTTCACCATGAGCCTCCGCGGCGAATACCCCAACACGATCGTCATCAACGCGCTGACGCTTGCGCAGGGGCGGTTCTACAACCCCGAAGACCAGATCCAGCGTGCCCGCGTCGCCGTCATCGGTTCTGAAGCCAAAGAAAAGCTTTTCTCCGGACGCAACGCCCTGGGCGAGTATATTCGCATCGACGGCATCAGCTTTGAAGTTGTCGGCATCCTCACCCCCAAGATGCAGGAAGGCGACAATAATATCAATCGCGTTGTGTACATCCCCTTCACCACCATGGGCGATTTCAAAGACACCCACTATCTCGACTCTATCTGGTTCAATTACGAGACCAACGACTACGAGCGCATCGAACAATCCGTGCGCTACACCCTGGCCGCGCAGCACAAATTCAATCCCGCCGACCGCCGTGCCCTGCTTGTCTTCAATCTCATGGTCCAGATCCACCAGTTCGAGGTCGTCACCATTGGCCTCAAAATTCTTCTCGCCTTCATCGGCACCCTCACCTTGGGTATCGGCGGCGTCGGCCTCATGAACATCATGCTCGTCTCCGTCACCCAACGCACCCGCGAAATCGGCGTCGAAAAAGCCCTCGGCGCCCGCCGCAGCCACATCTTCCTCCAGTTCCTGGCCGAGGCCCTCACCATCACTTTCATCGGTGGACTGCTCGGCATCGTCCTCGCCTACGTCGTTTCGCTCACCGTCGGCCGGCTCACCCTCTACAGCGCCATGGCCAAACATGCCGAGGCCGGCGATATCCGCCTCGTCATCAATCCCCTCACTCTCATCGTCGCCGTCCTCATCCTTGCCGCTGTCGGTCTCGTCAGCGGCATGGTCCCCGCCATCCGCGCCTCCCGCCTCGACCCCATCGAAGCCCTCCGCTACGAATAGAATGTGCTTCCGGCTTCCTCTGTGTTCCCCCGTGCCTGCCCTGAGAGAAGCCGAAGAGTCCCCTGTGGTTCAAGCCTTCTCCTTTAGAATCTTGAATGACCACCGCAACATCGAAACCGAAGTTGTGTTAATAATTATCGAAGGATGGTGACAACCCTATGAAAAAATTGATTGGATTGCTGGTAATTTGTTTCGCGTTCTCTCTCTCCGCGCTGGCGCAACACGCCGGTCATGAAGGTGGCGCCGCCCGGCCCGAAGTCGGCGGCGGCCACGAAAACATTCCCGCCCACGGCCCTGCGAAAACAAGCGCTTCCCATGCGGCCGCGGCTCCAGAAAACCGCAAGTTCAACGACAAGGAAGGTCATCCCGAAGCTCCCCACGTCCATGCCAATGGAAAATGGATAGGCCATGACACCGGCCGCAACGACCCTCATTACCATCTCGATCATCCCTGGGAACACGGCCATTTCACCGGCGGTTTCGGACGCAGCCATGTGTGGCGCCTCGTAGGCGGTGGCCCCAGCCGCTTCTGGTTCGGCGGTTTCTACTTCTCCGTCGCTCCCTACGATTTTGGTTTCTGTGACGCTTGGCTTTGGGATTCGGATGAAATCGTCATCTACGAGGACCCCGACCACATCGGCTGGTACCTTGCCTACAACGTTCGCCTCGGAATCTACGTCCACGTCATGTATCTGGGAATGTAGATCGCTGATCGCTGCATGAGTCACACGGTGGAGGGACGGGCGTCTCGCTCGTCCTGCCGCCGATGCCCGAGCGAAGCCGTGGGGGAAGTTGGATGGCCCAGCCGGGCGGGGACGCCCGGCTCTCCATCGGCCAAAGATTCCCTTACTTCTTTTCTTCCGGCTTGTCGTTCTTAAGTTCCTGGTTCTTCTTCTCGTCCTTCGCCTTGTCCTGGATCGACAGCAGTTCGATCTCGAAGATCAGCGTCGCATTGGGCCCGATGTCGGCGCCCGCGCCCCGCTCGCCATACGCCAGGTTCGAAGGAATGAAGAGCTGCCACTTCGATCCCACAGGCATGAGTTGCAGCGCTTCCGTCCAGCCTTTGATCACTTGACCCACTCCAAACGTCGCCGGTGTGCCACGCTTGTAGGAGCTGTCAAATTCCGTGCCGTTGATCAGCGTGCCCTTGTAGTTGCATACCACCGAGTCCGTCGCCGTCGGTTTCGGTCCAGTGCCAGTAGTCAGGATCTTGTACTGCAAGCCGCTGGGCAAGGTGACCACGCCTTCTTTGTCCTTATTGGCCGCCAGAAACGCGTCGCCTTCGGCCTTGTTCGCCGCTCCAGCCTGCTGCGCTTTCTCCTGCTGCTGTTTGCGAACTTCGTTCTGCACCTCGGTGAGCACGGATTGCGCTTCTTCCTGTGTCAGCCGCGTCTCCGTGCCGCTTGCCGCGTCGTTCAATCCCTGAGACACCAGGTTCCAGTCCACTTCCACCGACTGCTTTTTCAAGTTGTCCCCAAGGCCCTTCCCAATATTCATGCCCAGGGCGTAGCTGAACTTTTCTTTTCGCGACGCAAACGCCGCGCTCTTTGCCGCCGTTTCCGTCTTCTTCACCGGAGCCTTTGCCGTCGTGGCCGCTTTCGGAGTTGTGGCTGCGGGAGCCGCTGGTGTCGTTGCCGCCGGAGTGCTGGTTGCTGGAGTCTGCTGCGCATAGCCAGTTCCCGCCAACATCATCCCCGCGGCCAATATAATCGCTGTCGTAAGAGATTTTCGCATTCGCCTATTGTCCCATTACCCCGCATTCTGCGCCACACCGGAATCGCCCTCGGCCCTCAGTGCGGCTCCATCGTTGCCCCATCGCATCCCGTCACCTGTCTCTAGAGCATTTCTCGCTTTGCTGTAGAGGGAAGGCACGAACGGGAAGGGCACGAGTTGACTCGTGCCGCATAGAGCTATAACGGATAGCGGCTTTAGCCGCTGGGGGCGCGCACTCTATACCATCACGCGAACTGCTCCAAATGCTTCTTTCGATTTCGCGAAATTTCGCAAGTGCCGCCTGCGGCCCTCCCCTCCTTGACCCGCGAAACACCGGTCCGCCGCTTGTCAACCCCCCATGTTCACGATTTTCCCCGTAACCCGCTGAATCGGCAGATAAAATAAATCCCGGAAAGCTGTCGGTGTAGGTGGGTTCAAATTGATATAATGGAACTATAGATGAGAAAAGGGTGCGGCCCACTCCCGCACCCTTTTTCGATGCTGTGAATGAAGTTACAAACCTTCAAGGCAGGTACCCTGAAACCTTGAAACTCTGAAACCTGGCACTCCTAAGTCCTTATTTCGGAATATGTTACCTATAACTCATCTGGAATCAATATTTTGAAGGAAAATCAGCACCTAACTCCATGATTCCAAAGGGTCGGGGGTGGGGGGGTACCCCCCAAAAATGACCGCTGCATGTCCCCGAACCAGACCCCAATCGCCCCAGAATCCATGAACCCATCCGTTGGGTATCTGGGGACTGCCCACTGGCAACCGGCTACTGGCAACTGCTTTTCCACCAGATCGTCGCCGATAAAATCGTCGTCGCCGCAATCAGCGCCAGCGAGATCAAACACAAAATGCACCACACCCCCAGCACGCGCCCTTCAATGTAGGTCAGGTACAAAGCAAACGCCAGACCCGCGCCGGCGCCGCCTAAAAGCATGGCCGGAGTCTCCCGCCGCTTGCGATACACCGTTCCCAGCCCTGCCAGCGCCGCATACCCCAGCATCCCAAGCAGCGCCACCGGGATGCCAAGGATTGTCGAATATTCACTGCGGTTCACGATATCGCAATTGAACGTTTCCCCGAGGTCGCAGTACGCCGTCTTCGACCTCGCATAATGCCGCTGCAACGACACCGACGACACCACGATTCCGCACACTGCCAGAATGGCGACCACGCTCATCAACTTTTTCGTAAACCCGCGCTCCGCCATCCCGGTCATTCGAGCGCGCACCCCGTCCGGTCGCTCAACTCTTCCAGCGTGAAAATGCGCTCCACCCGTTCGCCGGTCGGAGGAAACTGCCAGGTGGGATAATGACTGACGCCCGCCTCTTTGCAGGCCTGCGATTGCCCGTGTGTTTGGCCTTTGATGCCGCACTCCACATACGGAGCGTACTCGAACGACGCGCCAAACTTTTCCTTCTGCTCCACACAATGCGGACACCACCACGCCCCGTACATCTTCACGCCGCGCTCCGTCAAACAGCGCGCGAACCCATCGTGCTTGTGCTCGGTGCGGTGGACAAAATAGTAGACGATTCCAATCGCGGCCATGATCGACGCGGCATAGACCGCAATGCGTCGCCAATTCCACTTCGAAGTCTTAATTCCCAGTCTTTCCTTTTGCCGTTCCCTGCGCTCTTGCGACATGCAGTTTTTATATCACGATTGCTTGTGTAGAGACGGGGCTTGCCCCGTCTTCTTGGCCACAGCGGGAGACGCGGCAAGCTGCGTCTCTACGGAAAATTGTCCCTTCACACCACCACCCGCAACGCCGATGGCAGCACTTCAATCGCCCGGCACTCCAGCGTCAGCACCTCGCCATCCACCATCACATCCACCGGACCGTCGAGCTGAAACTCGACCCGCCTCGCCGCCTGCCGCTCCGCCAGCGGATGCCGCGTGTGCGTGCCATCATATAGCGTAGACAAATTCCGGATCAGTCCCACTCGCCCAATCGGCCCCCACCGCACGTACTCGATCAATCCATCGTCGGTGACCGCATCGGGCGCGATCATCATCGTGCCGCCTGTGAATTTGCTGTTGTTGAACGTCAGAAACAAACAGCGCCGCGCGTCAAACTCTTGCTGCCCTTCCACCCGCACCGGAAACGGTCGCCGCTTGAGCCGCGCCAGCGAAAGAAAAATCGACAGCAGATACCCGGACCGCCCCAGCCCCAGAAACCGCCGGTGCCGCAAAGCCGCCACGTCCGCCGCAAAGCCGACGCTGAGCACGTTCGTGTAATAGATCGCTCCCTCTTTGTGTTCCAGCCGCAAAACGTCGCAAGCCCGCGAACGCCGCGCCTCCAGCGCCTGCATCGCGTGCTCCAATCCGTCCGCGCTGGAAGTCCCAGCCACGAAGTCGCGTAGAAACGAGTTGCCCGTTCCCAGCGGAAGAAATCCCAGCGTGGCAATCTGATCGTCCGCACTCGATGTTTCCTGAGACCTGAGACCTGAGACCTGAGAACTGCTTTCCGGAAACAGCCCGTTGACGATCTCATAGGAAGTCCCGTCCCCGCCCACCGCCAGAAACTTCCGATAGCCGCGCCCATAGGCCGCGCGCGCAATCCGAGTGGCGTCGCCGGCCGCGCGCGTCTCCGCCGTCTCCAGGGCAATCCCCGCCCGCCGCAGCCGGTCCAACGCCGCGCCCACGCGCTCTCCGCACCGCCCGCCCCCCGCCGCCGGATTGATAATGGCAAGAAATGTTTCGTTCACGGTTTAGCTTTCAGCTATCAGTTGTCAGCTATAAGTTCTAACGCTTGCTCGAAGCTCGCAGCTCGCGGCTACTCCTTCGCGTGGCAACTGAAAGCTGATAGCTGACAGCTGACACCTAAATCTCCACCACCGACTCCCGCGCCGCGCCCGCTCCAATCTCCGCCGCCAATTCTCCGCGCTTGATCTTCACCGTCGCCGTCCGCGGAAAATCTTTCTCCCACACCAGATACCCGCCCACGCGCTTGAAGTCGGCCAGCCGCCGGTTTCGCGCCACCATCTCTGCGCGCAACTTATCGTCGAACTGCTGGTTCTGCTCCAGCCGCAGCACCAGCACCAGCGTCTCGTTTCCGAGCGTCTTCCGCGGCCACAAGTAATTCGCCGCAAACACGCTATATTCCTTCACCGGCAGACCGTCGAACACCGCTTCAATATCTTCGGGATAAATATTCTTCCCGCCCGCGGTGACGATCATATTTTTCTTGCGCCCGAAAAGCTGCAAGTGCCCGTGCTCTTCAAACCGCCCCAAATCGCCCGTCAGCAGCCAGCCTTCCATGATCGTCCGCGCCGTCAGCTCCGCATCGTCCAAATAGTGCGACATCACCGCGCGGCTCTTCACCGCGACTTCTCCGATCCCCTCGCCATCCGGATTCAGCACGCGCACCTCACTCCCAGGAAGCGGCTTGCCCACCGTGTCGGCCCGGAATGGTTTCAGATCGTTCAACGTCACCGCCGTGCAAGCTTCCGTCAGTCCGTATCCGCAGGTCACCGGAATTCCCAGATCGTAGAAAAATTGCAGCGTCGAAGGGTCGGTAAACGCTCCGCCCACAATCAGCGCCCGCAGTTCTCCGCCAAACGCCTTGTGCACTTGCGGCAGCAGACGCCGGCTGATCCCCACCCGCGGACGTCCTCGCGTCAGCAGCCTGTTCAGCCCGATCAACCAGTCCAGCAGCAACCGCTTCCCAGGCTTCAGTTCGTCGAACTTCGCGCGCAGTCCGCGTTCCAGGTTCTTCAGCACCATCGGC
>Ga0326728_10007590_pt1 | contig 27653 bp, 30 predicted proteins | sample MB3enrmetagenome_FD_207602 | JGI IMG/M metagenome (GOLD analysis project Ga0326728, IMG submission 207602) | Lab enriched peat soil microbial communities from McLean, Ithaca, NY, United States - MB31MN | ecosystem: Environmental > Terrestrial > Soil > Wetlands > Peat | place: USA: New York...
TGAACAAAATGCGTAAACTCAACATAGCTCGAAGTGAATTCCGCAATTAGCTGAGAGCATCGCAACTGTCGTCGTACAGATCAGTAGATCGGCTATTGTCCTGTGATCTCCTATTACTCCGGATGTCGATTGCCGCAGTGACGGTCCAAGCAATCATTGAGTTCCTCTTGAAGTGTCCAGGCAGAATTAGCATTCCGCTGTGGCAATCCACTTGAGTGAATAGTCGCCTTTTGGGACAAGTGACCTTCCCGCTCAACTGTTGACTTCAAGGCAATGCGCTCATCTACCGGGGGAAGAGCGACATTCCTGGGATCGGTCCCGGAAAACGCCCTTCGCTACGGCGATCCTTCTCCAAGGGCAGTCATGCGATTCCGGTTGCCATGCCGACTCCACAGGACTAATCGAACGATTCAGGATCAAACGGTCCGGTAGTCGGCCTTGTCCTCCGATGTGCCGGCCCTCGAGCTTGGCGCGCCGCATGCCGGACCTGACTCGTTCGATGATCAGGCTCCGTTCCAGTTCTGCGATCGCGGCGACGATGACCACGATGGCACGGCCCAGTGGGCCGCCCGTGTCGATGTTCTCTCTGAAGCTGACGAACTCTACACCCAAGTCGTTCAACTCGTCTAACAGCTGCAGAAAATGCGTCACCGACCGGGCGATCCGGTCGAAGGCCCAGACCAGGACCACATCGAAACGCCCGCGGCGGGCGTCCCGCATCAGCTCGTCGAGTCCGGGCCGGCGGGCCTTGGCGCCGCAGATTCGATCCGTGTACTCCTGCACGATCTGATAGCCGCGCTGAGCGGCCATCTGGCGCAGGTCGTGCAACTGACTCTCCGGATGTTGATCGAGACCGCTCACCCGGCAGTAAATGGCGGCGCACTTCACCGGCGCCGTCCCTTGGGTGAGTGCTTCTCGACGTAAGCCCTGATGTACTCCATCAGGACATCGGTCATGTTCTCGCCGCGGGCCGCAGTAGCGGCCTTGAAGGCATTGTGCAGAGATATGGGAAGGTTCATGTTCAAGCGCTTAATCTCCTGTTCCGTTGGCTTGCGGATCTTGCTCACCTCCTTCCTATAAAAGGCGAGCATATCCGGTTATGAGTACCGTTGCATAATCTCTCCCGGAAGATCCGGGCCGCCGTGCCAGGCTGCCGCATAGAGGATCACCCGTGACGCCAGCATGACTCGGCTCTGCTTGAGCCCCTTCGCCATGGCACAGATCTGCTGCCAGGTCTCCGGCACCCTGCCGGCTTCGATGGCATCCCACTGCTCAACCGTCATGCCGGCCCGCCGGGCTGTCTCCTCCAGGGACAGCCCCTCTCCTCGCGGATGCTCTGGATATCCCGCCCGAACAGGAAGCCCCATGCTCTGCGGCTGCACCCATCGAAGTCGGGGACGGGAAGAGACGCTGAATCTATCATACTCATATGAGCAATCCCCTTCAAGGGGCCCCATATTAGACAAGGGGCCGCCTACGAAGGAGTATGTACTCATAGCGGCTGCAGCCAAAATCAGGACTAAAACCTTGAACTCATCCACCAGGGATACGTGAGGATCTGGGCGGCGCTGAACAGCAGGCCATGCACGGCCGGCTAGGCCGTCTCTTCGGTAAATACACCGAAGAGATGTTCTTCGAAGGTGATCAGAGCTTCCTTAATCCGATGCGCTACGTCCCCACCCCGGCGCATACCAAGTTCGCCCAGCAGCGTACGGCTCTCTCCCAGTACATCCAGCAGGAGGCCGTCGGCACCCGCATGCGCCGCTGGGACCGGCCGGTTCATGACTTCCTGGCGCCTTATCTGCGCGGCATCGTCGAGAGAATGACCGGGGAGAACCTGATTCCCAGGGAAGTCCGCCACCGGCGGGATCTGGATACGCTGAACAGACCACGTCCCTCCCCTCCCGCGCGCCCCTTGCCGGCTTTGCAACCCGCTCCCGCGCCCCTCCTCACGCGACCCGGCAACTCGCGTATATTCAGCTGCATGCTGGAGATTCCCCGGGCCGCTTCCCCGGCCAGTCTCCCTTCCCTCGTTGCGCATCATCCCTGAGCCCCTAACCGCGCAAGAAACGGGGCAAAGTTGCGCAGTTACGGGGTGGGCTTCCCCCGGGAGACAAACAGGACAGGCTGGGGGATACACCCGGGAGAGAGAAGCAACGAGGGAGACAGAAGCAGTACGGGGAACAGGAGGATGAGGAGATGAGGAAGAGAGAGGAGAGGCAGACAGAGTCATGGAGAGGGACAGCGGGATATACGGCTTGCAGGGAAGAACTAATACGGGCCGGGTCGCTCCCCTCCATCAACCGGCACTCCCGTCACTCGGCGCCCCGCACCTTCCACCACTGTTACCCGATTTTTCCCTACACCCAGTGCGCCAGCTGTGTGCTGTGCGCTGAGAGCGGGCCGGAGGTGAACTATGGCCCGCAAACTTGTGACGACAGAAAGAGTGTTCGATCCGCTTTCAGTGGTCGAATTACTCTTGAGCGAGGGCATTGGGAAGTTGGCAAACAGCGGGTGCTGAACCCCCGTCAGTCTCCCATTCGCTGATTCGCTAGTAAACACCAGCCCTAAGCAGCGGTAATGTGTGCGAAATATGAGCGAACCGACGACAATTCGTCATTGGTGTAAAGCGAAAGCTGCGAAGTAATCACTCGGCATGCGAGCTTCACTGATGCAGCGAGGCTCACCAATCGCCAGTCCGGGCTATGCGGTCCGGGAATGCAGTCCATACATGCAAGCTCATCCAGCCACAGTTCCGTCAGTGACTTGGTTGCGCCTGGACCAATCAAACTGGCCAATGAATGGATAAAGCCATGCAACTCACGCTCCGGCTCAGAGAGAGAGTCATCGCTGATCGCCGAATTGCTTTCGACCCGTCCGTGGCAAGGGGTCAGTAGCAGTTGAGACATGGCTGTTCTCGATTTTGAAGTCTGCGGATCGGTCGCCGGCGTATCGCTCCAGACAATGAGCTTGAGTTCCGTTCTGGCTCCGTGAAACCTGAATCCCAGTTGAGTCGTTTTCGCGCGCGATGCAACCTGGACTTAACTGCCGATACTGAGAGGCCGAGAGTGCGCGCAACCTCTTTCATAGAGCATTCTTGCTTCAGCCAGATCGAGAGGGCGGTACGCAGCGTTGGATGAAGCTTTTGGACCGCGCGAAGGGCGCAATGACACCTCTGGCGTTGATCGCAGATCTGCTCCGGACTCAATGCGGTATCGCGGACGTCGAACGACTGAGAATGCTCTTCCGACTCGTAGGGCACGTCGAAGGAGATCTCGGCCCTCCTGCGGCGCTTGCGGAGTGTCATTAGTGCCGAATTGGTGGCGATCTTCGTTAGCCATGAGGCGAATTGTGACCTCCCCTCAAAGGAATTGAGCGAGACATAGGCGTCAAGAAATGTGTCCTGCAGCGCGTCCTCGGCGTCTTCGCGGTTTCTGGTCATCGAAAAGATTCGATTATAGAGGCGACGCGAGTAGAGGCTTTGGAGTTCTTCAAATGCGGCGCTCGACCCGGCTCTTGCGGCGACAACGAGTTCCATGTCTCGGCGGGCAGCATCTTCATTACCATTGATCCCATCAGACGTAGCAATAGTGCTTGGACACATCTTTGACCTCCATGAATGTAACCCTCAGAAGACGCCCCGAGACTTTGGGAAATAACTGGGGCAGGTTGTGGTACGGCGCATTCTCTCCAGGCTGAGTTCTGATCGCGCGTTTCCGATCGTTTCAAATCGGATTCACACTTGAGATTAAGACAGGAAAGTGTGGGCGAAACCATTGGACGAAGGTATCGATCCATACTTTGGTATGGATGGGCGTGTTGTCGTTTCGCTCATTGTTTTCTGGTGTTTCGGTGCGCTCGCAGTGGATTCATCGCGTTCGTTCGAAGGCAAATTCCACGTGAAGTATTCGTTTTAGGGCGTTTTTGACCAGGGACCTGAGAGGATGTTCGGAGTATGATTGATGCGCGATCAGTAGCGGGTGCATTTCCCTTCTGAGTTGCGCAGAGAACTTTCCCCCCGGCCTGCTCAGGATCCCGCGATCGAAATAGCAAGTGGGGCCCTATTCCAAACAATCAAAGGCAAAGATACGCCTGCCTCAGCAGGCATCCGGGACTGCACTACGCCTCCTACCCGATCAGAATCCTTGTTCTAACAGAATTTTGCGGAGGGATCGACAATGACCGGAACAGCGTCACCAATCTCCTTAGCAGGTTCTCAGTTTGGCGCAGTTCGCCATGTTTGTGCGTTCTTCTTAAACGACAAAGAAGAATATCGAGTGTTGCTTCCATTCATTAAAGAGGGACTTGAGCAAGGCGAAAAAGCCATTCATGTCGTCAATCCCCAACAGCGGGACGAGCACCAGCGTCGACTGGCTTCTGCGGGAATCGACTCGTCGGCCGCTGAACAGGCCGGGCAGTTGGAAATCAAAATCAACACCGAAGCCTATCTTCGTGATGGCGAATTCGATCAGGACCACATGCTTGAGACTTTCGAACAACTTGCTTCCGGAAATGCGCCGGGAGGATTCCCGCTCAGCCGCATCGTGTGTCGAATGGATTGGGTGGTTGGAGATAAGTCCCGGCTAGAGAATGTTATAGAATTTGAATCGCGCGTGAACGATGTCTGGAGCCGGCACGATGACGCGGTCATCTGCACCTACCATCTCTTTCAATTCAGAGGCGATGCGATAATCGACATCCTTCGCACGCATCCCCTGGTTATTATCGGCGGCATCCTGCAGCAGAATCCGTTCTTCACCCCGCCACACGAATTTCTCGGGGAATTTCGCGCACGGCGGTCTGGCCTGGGTAGCCTGCCCACCCAGGAGTCCTGAGATGGCATTCAGCGATTCTGCAGAGGAGTTGAAGTACCTTCAGCGCTGCATGAGCGACCTGGTCAGTGTGCTCGCACTCCCCGCGGTTTGGAGCGGGCAAGATGCGCGCAAAATCGTGACGACCTTCCTCGATGCTCTCATGGTTACACTGAATCTGGAAATCCTCTACACACGTGTGAGGATCGATGCCAATGGGGAGACCAGCGAAGAATTAAGGATCGCGCCGCACTACGCGACCACACAAAATTCGGCTAAGATCCGCCAAGCCCTCAAGAAGCGATACGGAGATGACCCACGGAAGTGGCCGGAAGAGGCGCGCAGCCGGCTCGGCGCGCGGGAGACCTCCCTCTTGCCAATGAGATTGGGCCTCGATGGTGAAATAGGAATCGTCGTAGCAGGATCCGAGCGCGCTGATTTCCCCACTCACTCTGAGCGATTGCTTCTGGGTGTGGCCGTCAATCAAGTATCTGTCGGACTGCAGCAGGGCCGCCTCTTGAGCGAGCAGAAGCGCATCGCCGATGAACTCGAACGACGGGTCGCTGAACGAACTAGGGAGCTCGCCAAAACCAACCAAGAGCTGCAACTCCAAGTTGGACAGTTGCGGCAAATCCCTGTCGCCGCCTGGACCCTCAAACCTGATGGGACCCCGGATTTCGTGAATCAAGGTTGGCTCGATTACTCCGGTCAGACCCTCGATTTCGCTCGGTCGCATCCCGAGGCCTGGATGATCGCGGTCCACCCCGATGATCGGGAACTGGCATTTATAGGCTTTCGGGATGGGGTCCGCTCGGGGCAGGATTTTGAGATGGAAACCCGGTTTCGTCGGGCGCGGGACGGGGTCTATCGCTGGCATCTCAATCGAGCCGTGGTATTGCGCGATGCAGAAGGAAAAGTCCTCAGATTTGTCGGTACATCCACCGACATCGACGACCGGAAACGCGCCGAGGAAGCAGTGCGGGCGAGTGAGGCCAAGCTGCGGCGGGTGATCGATACGATTCCCTCCCTTTCCTGGTGCAATTTGCCCGATGGCCCCAACGAATTCCTAAGCAAAGGTTGGCATGATTACACGGGCCTGTCTCCCGAAGAGGCACACGGCTGGGGTTGGTCTGCGTCTTTCCATCCGGACGATCTGCCGCCATTGATGAAGCGCTGGCAGGAGTTGATGGTCTCGGGAGAACCGGGAGAAATCGAGGCCCGTATCCGCCGTCACGATGGAGAATATCGCTGGTTTCTCATCCGCGTTGCTCCGTTCCGCGATGAATCCGGCGCGATTTTGCGTTGGTACGGCACCAGCACGGATATCCATGATCGCAAGCTGGCCGATGAAGCCCTAAGGACTAGCGAAAACAATCTCCGCCAGATTTTGGACAGCATTCCTGGGCTGGTATGCACTATGGATCCGACTGGTGAGATTCAACATCTCAACCAGCCACTCCTGGATTACTTCGGAAAGACTCCCGAGGAACTGAGGGGCTGGAAGATGACCAATGCTGTTCATCCGGACGACCTTCCCAAAGTGATCAAGGATTATACGTATTCGATCACGACTGGAACACCATACGAAATTGAACATCGTTGCCGGCGAGCCGACGGCGTGTATCGATGGTTCCAGGTGCGCGCCTCGGCCGTGCGAAACGCAGATGGTCATATAACCGGCTGGTATGTCTTGCTGACTGACATAGAAGATCGGAGGCGGGCTGAAGATGCCTTGCGCGCGAGTGAAACCAATCTCCGAGAGATTCTCGACAGTATTCCTGGGCTTGTATGCACTCTGAGTCCCGCCGGTGAGATGGAACTTACCAACCGGCCGTTCCTGCAGTACTTTGGCAAGACGTTCGAGGAAATGAAGGATTGGGGAAACAGCGATGCAGTTTATCCAGGTGACATGCCAGGCGTCCTCCTCGAATTCACAAATTCGATCACGACCGGAGCACCTTATTACACGGAGCACCGTTGCCGTCGAGCCGATGGCGTCTATAGGTGGTTTCAAAATAGCGCCCGCCCCATGCGAGACACAGAAGGAAGAATAACCCGCTGGTATTGTCTTATCACCGACATCGACGACCGGAAACGCGCTGAGGACGAACTCAGGCGGAGCGAGGCAAGACACCGGGTTCTGGTTGAAACAGCCAGCGACGCGGTGATCAGTATCGACGAGAGCGGCACAATCATTCTTGCGAACCCTGCAACGATGCGAATATTTGGACACAACCCTGAAGAGCTTATCGGCAAACCTCTCACGGATCTCATGCCGGGAGCCGTGCGCAGGCTCCATGACACAGGGCTCAAAAGATATCTTGAAACCGGCGAGAGACATCTGAACTGGCAGGGAACTGAGGTGACTGCACTGCGAGCTAACGGTGCGGAGTTTCCAGCAGAGGTCTCATTCGGAGAGATGACCGCGGATCAGCGAAAGGTATTCACTGGATTCATTCGAGATATCTCCGAAAAGAAGCGCTTTGAAGAAGCGCTACTGGCAAGCGAACGCAGTCTAAGCCAGATCATCAATACAATGCCCGTCCTTGCATGGTCCGCTCTTCCAGACGGCGCTGTCGAATTCTGCAACCAACGGTGGCTGGATTACACGGGCCTCTCACCAGAACAGGCGCAAGGATGGGGATGGACCGACGCATTTCACCCCGAGGATCTCGGTCAGATTTCAGAGTACTGGCGATCCATCGTTGTGTCTGGAAGATCGGGCGAGACTGAAGCACGACTTCGGCGCTTCGACGGCGATTATCGGTGGTTTTTGTTCCGCGCAGAGCCAATGCGCGACGAATCAGGCACCATAATTAAATGGTATGGCACGAATACCGATATCGACGATCGGAAGCGAGCGGAAGAAGCGCTGCGCATGCGGGAATTGAACCTGCTCCAGATAACCGAAACCATACCGGAAATGCTCTGGAGTGCTTCGCCCGATGGAGCAATTGACTACTGCAACGGCCGCTTACTTGATTACGCAGGTATTAGCCCTGAGCATGTTATGAGGGATGGTTGGATGAACCTTCTGCATCCCGATGATATCGAACCGACAGCGGAAGCCTGGAACTCATGTGTGAAAAGCGGCGCTCCCTATAAGCTCGAAGTTCGCACGTTTCACGCTGCCGACCACACATACCGGTGGTGTATGGCCAGCGCGCTGCCTTTGCTTGATCAAGAAGGGCGCATATTAAGGTGGCACGGCACAGTTGTGGACATGCATGATTGGAAGCAAGCGCAAGAAGCATTGCGCAACACTCAGGCGGAACTTGCAAGAGTGACGCGAGTCATGACGATTGGACAACTGACTGCTTCGATCGCGCATGAGGTCAACCAACCGCTGTCGGGCATTGTCACAAATGCCAGCACATGCCTGCGTATGCTTGACAGCGATCCCCCGAATATCGATGGGGCACGCGAGACGGCACGGCGCTCTATTCGCGATGGCAATCGCGCTTCAGAGGTGATGACTCGACTGCGAACGCTTTTCAGCAAGAAGCAAATTGATGTCGAGCCACTCGATCTCAATGAAGCAGCTCGCGAAGTCATTACGCTGCTTTCCGGCGAGCTACAGAGAAACAACGTGATTGTGAAACGTGAATTGAGCGATCATTTGCCGAACGTTCACGGTGACCGCGTTCAACTTCAGCAGGTCATCCTGAATTTCATCCACAACGGGGCAGATGCAATGAACACGGTCAACGACCGGCCAAGACAGCTACTCATCCGGACGGAGACGGACGGCAATCACGTCACCGTTTCTGTTCGGGATTCAGGAGTTGGCTTTAGTCCGGAAATCAGCGAACGGCTATTCGAGCCCTTTTTCACGACAAAACAAGAGGGGATGGGCATCGGGCTTTCGGTGAGCCGCTCAATTGTCGAGGCTCATCATGGGCGCTTATGGGCTGTTCGAAATGATGGCCCGGGCTCTACGTTTGCATTTTCGATCCCTCGAGAATCTCGCCAATAGATTATTGAACAACAATGAAGTAGATGACTGCCCGGCAGCCGGCAACCAATACCTAAGTACAATTGACGCCGCCGCCCACACGGCGGATTATGGGTTACTGGAGCGTCCCAAGAGGGGACCTCATGGATACAAACTCAGCCGCGTTGTTGATGCGCAGCCCTGAGTGGTGTAAGCGACACTTTCGGAGGAAGCACATCGACTTCTTAATCAGCACTGCAACGAGCACGCGGTTCCCCACGATGGGCAAAGCTGTTTTTGGGTGCGGACTGAGGTAACCATGATGAATCCACGTTCAATTGTGTCAATCGTCGACGATGATGAATCGGTGCGCGAATCGCTGCCAGATCTGCTCAAGGAGTTCGGTTTTGCATCTCGGGCATTCTCTTCGGCGGAGGAGTTCCTTGCGTCGGATGGAATCTCGCGAACCCAATGTTTGATCCTCGACGTTGCCATGCCTGGAATGGGCGGGCCAGAACTCCAGCAAGTGTTGAAGCGTCGCAAGATCACAATACCCATTATTTTCATCACCGCCCGCCGAGATGAGATGGTAGGGTCACGCCTTATCGAACACGGGGCGATCGCATGTTTGATCAAGCCCTTCAGTGATACTGCGTTGCTCGAAGCGCTGAATTCCGCGCTTCACGACAAATGATTCGACTCTTTGAAATTCTGCTGCGGATATACAATGGTTTTTGCGAGTGCACATGGTTTTGATGTGAGGCCCTTCCCCATGGAGCAAAGCCCGCCTATCGTCTTCGTTGTCGATGACGACATTTCAGTTCGTGAATCGCTCGAACTGTTGCTTCGTCATGAAGGTCTGGGCGTAGAGACGTTCGTTTCCGCTCAGGAATTCCTCAACCGTTCACGCGCAACTGGTCCAAGTTGCCTGCTTCTGGATATTTCTCTCCCTGGCCTGAACGGTCTCGAATTGCAGAAACGTGTTGCGGTGGAACGGCACGAGATGCCGATCATTTTCGTCACAGGGCACGGAGATATTCCAATGACCGTGCAAGCGATGAAAGCAGGTGCCGTAGAGTTCCTGACCAAACCGTACAGTGACGAAGTGTTGCTGAACGCCATTCGCAAAGCCATAGAACGTAGCAATGTCTTACTGGATCGTGATGCAGAGATTCGAGCTCTTAAAGCTCGATATGCCTGCCTCACCGCCCGCGAACGAGAGGTCATGGCGCTGGTGGTTATCGGCCTCCCGAACAAGCAGGTGGGCGGTGAACTCGGCATCAGCGAAATTACCGTAAAAGCGCATCGCGGCAGCGTGATGCGAAAGATGAAGGCTGAATCTCTCGCGGAATTAGTCAGCATAGCTGCACGTCTTCGCTTGATGCGGCCATCTCGAACCTCTTTACCACTGGCAAGGTAATCTCTCCGATCTTCGCTTCGGAAGTCGTCGCCGGACAGTTCGAAACGCGGCAGCAGTCTTAACGTTTAAATGAAGGACTGCGTGGTTCTCAGATTGTTACACTGATCGAGGAATCCAGAGATACACCTGACGTCATCCACAAAGGGTACATCCCTCAATATAAGCGCCTCTTCCGGTACGGGCGCCATCTACGCCGGTCGCCTTGCGCGCCGGGATTCTGAAGAAAACGGTGCCAAATCTATCGCACAATCAGCCCGTTGATCGCCATGCAATCCCCTCCGTGGTTCATACGAGGTAGCAGAGTTGGATCGAGTCGATCAGCCTCTTGTTGTGAGTGCACAGAGAACACCACGGATTCTTCTGGTGGACGCGGCGATTTCGCTGCATGAATCGTATCGATTACTTCTGCGATCCATCCCGGCCATCGTGGAAACCGTGACTTTCTGGTCCCTGCTTGGGGAGTCACGTGAGGTTCCGGCCGGTCAGAGCCACCGGAGTCGGCATCGGGACGAGGAAGTTGCTCGCGATAACATAGTCGAAAAGGTGACCGAGCGGCGGTGGAGGATGAAGCTGGCGGGCGGAAACCCATCCGTTCGTATCGGTCCACTGCCAGCCGGTGGCGGAGATGCTTTGAATCGATCGTTCAAGGTCTGTTGAACTCATCGGGTAAGCGTAGATGCGGACGTTTTGTGCCAAGAGGCGAGACAAAGCTTCAAGAAAGCTGCCGGCGAGCTTAGTGTAGCGATATTCCCATACGCGAACCAGCAGAGATAGGCCCAGGACGAAGCGGATAGGTTCCTTTGTATAGCGGTTGACGAGAGCGGTCATGCCGTAGAGTTCCCGGTCACGGAACAGCAAGACATCACCGCAATGCTTGTGAAGCGCATCAATCCTTTCCAGCAAGTCAGAGATTCTCGGAGGGGGATCCGCTTCCCTGAGCGGCATCGCAGAAAAGCAAAAGAAACCAATAGGCGCGAGATCTTTTTCAGCCAACTCTCCGCGGAGTTGCTGGATCCCGGAGGCCAGCAATTGATTATGGATTGCCGCATGGGCGGAATCTACGTGTTCGAACGATCCTGGCGCGAGCACGGTAGCCTTCTTGTGGAGGACTGTGATAGGCGGCACGGGCGGACCACTGCATGGAAAACAGACGGCTTCAGCAAGACCTGCGCACACCAGTTGTGCGAGAATCGCGCGCTGATCCCACCCTTCGAAGGCGGCGCCGCGCACTTCCGCATAGTCAATTTCGATACGTTTCTCGACGTCCTGAGCAATATTCTCGAAGAACGATTCTTTCGTCTCCAATTGGTAGAAGACAGCATAGATCAGGTTCACCCCCAGGATGCCGATAGCCTCTTGCTCGAGGGCGTTGGAAGGATCCCGCAGGTTGATATGGAGAACTATGTCGTTCGGTTGGCCGCCAGGTTGCAATTGGAACCGCAGGCCGACCCAACCGTGAGGCTCATTTGTTCCGGCGTAGTTGCGGGCGGAGAAGGTATCAACAAAGGAAAAGAAGCGAGCGTTCGATCCACGGCTTTTGTTCAATTGGTTGATCAGTTGGGTCCATTCGCTATCCAACATGGCTTGGAGGCGTTCTCCGGAAACATAGCGCGCACCGGAACCGTACAAATCGTCGCTGACTTCCTTGTCATACGCCGAGATCGATTTAGCAACTGTCCCGGAGGCTCCTCCAACAACCAGGAACCATCGCACGACTTCCTGGCCTGCGCCAATCTCGGCGAAAGAGCCGTAGCTGGTCGGATCGAGATTGATGCGGAGCGCTTTCTGATGAGTGTTGAGCTTCTCTGTCGGTGTCATGGAACGTTCTCCTTATTTCCTGAATGATTGCAATTTCATCATTTGCACCAAGGACGCGTCGCGGAATTCGATCAGTTCCCTTCTTTCCCGCTTTCTCCGGGCGAATTTGTCGGACCATCCCTAAAGATCACCGAACTTGGCGCGCATCAAACGTTGGGCGATCGCGAAGATCATGGCCGCGGAGACACCAAACATGAGCGCGCCATCGACCGCTTCCAACGGCCCCAAGAGCTTCCACGACGACGTCATGATCAAATTGCCGTAACCCAAAGTCGTGTAGTTGACGGCTGAGTGGTAGTACGCGAGTTCAGGGGATTTGAATTCTCCGCATATCACGAACAAGGCAGCCCACAACGCAATCTCAGTCAAGTGCGCTACAAAGGCGAATGATATCGCCGTCACAAAAATTCCAAGATCGATCCAGAGTCCTGCTCCAACTCGTCCTAGCTTTCTCTCGCGGCGAAAGAAATTCACGCAAGCACCCAATGCCAGGGAGTGAATCAGGATTGTGCAGAGAGCTGCGACTGAACCGACCATCATCGGAAGCAAAACGGCGACTTGATCGTTGCGCATCATTCTATGGCCAAGCTTCCGACCGGTCATCCTCGTGGTTCATCCCACCCGGTCAATTGCATTTGTGAGCGTTATGAGCACTTCCTGCCATCTGTAAGCGACTGTAAATACCGAGCGCCGCGAAGGCGAAGTGCACTGAATGCAGCAAATGAAGGACATCTTGCTGAGGAGTCTTCGCACTGAAGAGTCGGCCTACCCAGGAAGCGCCGAATCGATCACATCAGAAACTAGACCAAGAAACAATTGGACTAAGGTATTGAGACCTTGGTATCAAATCCTTCCACTCAGCTATCGAAACCGCTTCCTTTGACATTCGCGGCTGCCCAAACCAATACGAAGGTAGCGACCGATACTTTCGTCTGATTGCGCCTTCGGAGACTTCGCAGCAAACTGCCATGTAGAGGATGATCCATGGCATTGGCGTCGCCAGGAAACCCACGGTATTACAGGACACCCATCACCTACAACCTGTAGGACGGGCCATGGTTTTATCCAATGAGCGGGAGCAACCAATCTCGGAATTTGTCGTCTGCAATATACCCAGGTAGCAGACGAAATGGCCGAGGAGGAAGCGGCGGCGGCGGCGAAGCAGGCTCTAGGTACGCCAAGCGAGGAGTTGACATGCGGTTTCGAACCGGGGTTAAAGCGATGCTGCTCGGTGTTTCGCTGGTTGGCGGACTCACCGCATCTGCACAGTACAGCGCGCCCGCTACGCCTGCGCCGTACAACCCGATCGCTCTGGCCGAAGTAACGGGAGCACCGCGAACAGCCGTGCAAGCTGGACAGAAAAACTATCAAACTCTTTCGCAGAATCCGTACCTGGGAGGAGTTCCTTCGGGAAAACTCAGCGCAGCGCCAGTGGACCTTTCCCTCGAAGACGCCGTCACCCTCGGGCTCAGGCAGAATCTCGGCGGAGTGTTGGCTACGGATGCCGTTATAGATGCCCGGGGAGAAGAATGGCAGGCGCTGAGCGACCTGCTTCCGAATGTAGTCACTGATACGGGTTTCGGAGTTCACCAGATAAATGTAAAGGCGGCCTTCGGTATAACCATCCCCAAAGAGCCTCCGATCATTGGACCATTCGGCTATTTTGACTCGCGGGCGTATCTCACGCAATCGGTCTTTGACTGGACATTTATCGAGCGGGCGCGATCGTCGCAGGCGCAGTTGAAGTCGGCCGAGTTCAGCTCCAGGGACGCTCGAGAGCTCGTGGTGCTTGTGATTGTCTCTAACTATTTGCTAGCCATCGCCGATCAATCGGAGGTTGAGTCAGCCACATCGCAACGGGACACGGCCAAGGCACTTTTCCAACAGGCATCCGACCAGAAGACTGCGGGCCTGGCCTCGGCCGTGGACGTTCTGCGTTCTCAAGTGCAACTGCAATCCCGCGAACAGAAACTGATTACCGCACAAAATCAGCTGGCGAAGCAGAAATTGGTCTTGGCGCGAGCCATGGGGCTTCCTCTCGGCCAGCAGTTCCGGATAACGACCCAAGTCCCTTACCAGGAGCTGACGCCTTCGAGTCTCGATGAGGCGATTCAAAACGCCTGCAAGACTCGCGCCGATTTTCAGAGTCAGGTGAATCGGGTTCGGTCCGCTGAGCTCGCGAGAAAAGCCGCTTCTGCCGAGCGATATCCAACGTTAGGTGCGGAAACCGACTACGGTCTCTCTGGAGTCAACCCGGGCTCGTCACACGGCACCGTGGATGCGGCCGCCACGCTCCACATTCCTATTTTTCAGGGTGGGAGAGTACACGGAGACGTTCTCCGGGCCGACGCTTCGCTAACAGAGGAAAGACAGCGGCTGGAAGACTTACGAGCCAGGATCGATCAGGAGGTTCGCGACGCTTATCTCGATCTGGAAGCAGCTGCGCAAGAAGTGTCTGTCGAGAAAAGCGCGGTAAACCTCGCTACTGAGACGTTAGAGCAATCTCGCGATCGGTTCAGTTCGGGAGTTACAGACAACATTGAAGTCGTTCAAGCGCAAGATGCGCTTGCAATCGCCAATGATGCCTATATTGCCAGTCTCTACAGCTACAACTCGGCCAAAATATCTCTGGCGAGGGCGACCGGAGTCGCGGAATCCCGATATTCAGAGTATCTGGGGGAAAAGTGAGTATGCCTGAAGAACATCAAGCGACGAATCCACCGCCAGCGTCCCCGTCAGCGCGAAACGCGCCAGCGGACAATGCCGGCACAGCTGACCCGTTAGCTTCGGCTTATCCGAGGAAGCGCTCTTACAAACGTTGGATACTCCTCGCCTCGCTCGTTGTTCTGGCCATTGGTGGTGCCTTCCTCTGGCATTATCTTTCCGGCTTCGTGTCCACTGACGACGCGCAAGTAGACGTCCATCTTTACCCTGTCAGTGCTCGCATTTCCGGATATATCCAGAAGGTCAACGTCGACGACAACCAATGGGTCGAAGAGGGTTCCACACTCATGGAAATCGATCCAAAAGACGACGAAGTGGCATTGGCAAGAGCCCAGGCAACACTCGACTCTTCAATGGCTGCGGCAAACAGTTCCAATATCGATGTGCCGGTGTCTTCCGTCGATACCTCAAGCCAACTGAAATTCACTTCCTCGGATATTAAAAATGCGGAAGCAGCAATCCAGGCAGCAGAAAAGCAAGCCGTCGCCGCCCATGCCCGTGTTCTGGAGGCGCAAGCCGAAAATGTAAAAGCTCAGGACGATGTTACCCGCTATCGCTTGCTCCTCGCGAAGGAGGAGGTACCGAAGCAAGTTTATGACCATGCTTATGCTGCCGCGGCGACTGATGCCGCCGCAATAGCTGCGGCAGAAGCAGACGAGGCCGCAGCTCAGCAAGCCGTTCAAGAAGCGCACAGCCGCCTCACTGAGGCTGAGGCACGCTACGAAGATGCCCAAGCCGGGCCGCAACGCGTTGACTCAACCCGCGCCAAAGCGCTCTCCGCTATGGCGGATGTGAAGCAGAAAAGAGCTGCTGTCGAGCAAGCTCAGCTGAATCTGGGATACACCAAAATCCTCGCGCCTGTAACCGGCGAGGTCACGAAAAAGGTTGTCGTCGGATTGAATGTCGACCCAGGGGAGCAGTTGCTCACTGTGGTTCCCCTGGATCAGGTGTGGATTACGGCAAATTTTAAGGAGACGCAACTCAAGCATATGCGCGTTGGCCAGAAAGCGAGCATTGAACTCGACTCGAACGGCCGCACATACAATGGTCATGTCGATAGCATCGCGGGAGGAACAGGCCCCATCTTCAGCTTGCTGCCGCCCGAAAACGCAACCGGCAACTACGTCAAGATTGTCCAGCGAGTTCCGGTCAAGATCGTGCTGGAGCCGGGCGAGAATCGCGATCACCAGCTTCGACCCGGCATGAACGTCGAAGCGAAGGTGTATCTGCGATGAGCGCCGCCGCAGCCAGTTTGCCCGGAGCGCAGGACTTCTCTCGCCCCAGTGTGAATCCGTGGCTCATCGGCATTACCGTGTCCATGGCCGCATTCCTGGAAGTGCTGGACACCAGTGTGGCCAATGTTGCCTTGCCCTATATCGCTGGCGATCTGGGTGCCAGCTACGATGACAGCACATGGGTCCTTACTTCCTATCTTGCGGCTAATGCGATTGTGCTTCCCGTGAGTGGATGGCTTGCCGAAGTTATCGGGCGCAAGAGATATTTCCTGCTCTCCCTGATTGTCTTCACTGTAAGTTCGCTGCTGTGTGGTCTCGCGCCCACTCTTCCGCTGTTGCTGCTCTTTCGTGCGATACAAGGCATCGGGGGTGGTGGACTCCAGCCGATGGCGCAGGCAATTCTCAACGATACATTTCCCCCTGAGCAGCGCGGCTCGGCCTTTGCGCTTTATGGTATTACCGCGGTTCTTGCTCCGACAGTTGGACCCATGCTGGGCGGGTGGATTACCGACAACTATTCTTGGCGTTGGATCTTCTTCATCAAGCTGCCGATTGCGCTTCTTGCGCTTTACATGACCTATACGCTTGTGCAGGAGAAATCTGTCGTTGGTCCCGTCAAGAATGGCGGCATTCGCGTTGACTACATCGGAATTGCATTTCTGACGCTTGGCGTGGCTTCACTCCAGGTCCTACTCGATAAGGGCCAGGAGGATGACTGGTTCGGTTCCCATTTCATTCTTGCGCTTGCCATCACCGCGGCCGTCTGCTTGTCGGGGCTCGTCATTTGGGAGTGGCATCGCAAGGATCCCATCATCGACGTCCGCATGTTCAAGAGCTTCAACTTCGCAGCAGCCAACCTAATGATGTTCATGATGGGTGTCATGCTTTTCAGCACCTTGGTACTCATCCCCGAATTCTTGCAGACCCTCTTGGGATACACCGCGGAGCTTGCGGGTCTAGTATTGTCTGCAAGTGGATTCATCTTGCTGTTAATGATGCCGGTCGTGGGTCGCCTCACCGCAAAAGTGCAGGCACGCTATTTAATTGCGGCAGGTTGGCTGTGTCTTGCGATCGGTTTAATCTACTCCGCGTATCAAATCGATCTATTCATCAGTTTTAACTTCGCAATGTGGCTGCGTTGCGCGCAGGTAGTGGGCATCGGTTTCTTGTTCGTTCCGATTACAGCCGCCGGATATATCGGTGTGCCGGCAGAGAAGGGCAACAGTGTCTCGGGGATGGTCAATTTCATGCGCAACATCGGCAGCAGTATCGGTACTTCCATCGTAACGACCATGATCGCGCGGCGCTCACAATATCACCAGCAAATCCTGGTAGGTCATATCGCGCCTGATGCACCGGCGTTTCGGGGGGCGCTCCACGGCCTCACAAGCAGCATAAAGCACTCCGGACTTGGCGCCGTGGACGCACACAATGAGGCAGTTGCCAGGTTTTACGGCCTGGTGAATCAACAGGCTCATACGCTCTCGTTCATGGACACATTCTGGGTGTTGGGCGTGCTTTGCGCCGTTATGTTCGTTCTCGCATTCTTCCTGAAGAAGAATGATCCCGCAACTGGCGGAGATGTTGCGGTGGGCTGAGGAAAACACAATGATTCGAGCCATCACAATTGAGCGCGAATTCGGCTGCGGAGCATCCGAAATTGCCAGTTTGGTCGCCAGCCGCCTTGGATGGAGTCTGTGGGACGAACGCTTGACACAGGAAATCGCGCGACTGACGGACAGCACGCCAGAGGCGGTAGAGCGGAGAGAATGGCGAAGCGATCCTGTTGTATACAGAGTTTTCAAAGACTTTCTTCGCGGCGCGTTTGAGGGAGGCTTGCCGCCCACCAACCGGCTGCACTTGCTCGACGCGCGCCGGATCGCCGCTGTTTCGGAAATAGCGGTCAAGACCGCTTTCTCCAGCGGCCCCTCGGTGATTGTCGGCCGAGGTGCGCAGTATTTCCTGCGCAATCGCAAGGATGTCTTCCATGTGTTTCTCTACGCATCTCGCGATTTTAAGATCCGCAGACTGATCTCCAGGGGGGTAACTCAGGACAAGGCAATTGAACAGGTCGACACAACGGACCGATCTCGCGCTGCGTTCGTCCGGCGGTACCTTGGGCTGAAATGGCCGGAACCCCACCTATATCACGCAATGTTCAATACCGAGATGGAGGAATCCTGTACGGCTGCGATGCTTCTTCAGTGCGTCAAGGAGTGTGAAGGCGACTGATGAAATGTTTGCCTCCGCGGTGATCGGTTGGCACTGGACTGAATTCTCTGCGCCGGTCCGAATGTGAGACTGCACGTGCTAATTATCGAGCGATGCTCGCGGGTCTTCATTGATCGATCGACTGGCTCTCTGCTTGATGTATGTCTCGCATGCGTGAAGATCGTTCGCAAAAAGGCAGCCAACATAGTTTTAGATCAGCTGTGCCGTAGACTGTGCCATGCCGTGCGGGCCCAAATGTGTCAAATCAGTACCCTAGGCGACGAGACTAGAGTGCTTCCGTGCGGGCTCATTCTAAAGGTAAGTGCTTGATTCGAAACTGGCGGTCCCCAGCGGTTCGAGCTCCGATGTGCTGATCCGGCATCAGCCAGCCCGTGCCGCGCAATTGCGAGTTTCGCTATGTTGCGTCTGGGCTCGTGTGCAAAAAGTGTGCCGAGAAAACTGAAGCCTTTCCTGAAGGACATCAAGATCAAGGCAATCGAGTTTGCGAGCTTCTGACCTCCGATAACATCAGAATCTCAGAAGCCCGAACTCTACTGCAACCCGCTCTCGCCCGGCTTCGAGTTCGAGACCCGCTGTTGCCGAAACGGCACCATGGGCAGAGGATTCCCCACATATCAACGCGTCCGCAGGCAGCGTCGAAAGCGCCATCTCACTCAAGGGCTGCCGCCAGTATGCTTCACTCATGACTTTGGCGCAGCGCGTCGACGTCCCCCTTTGTTCCTTGCCCGTAGAGATTCCGTCGGTCGCACACCTTTGCGTAGCAATTGATTCAACCTGGGAAGGCTCTGGCGCAGCCTTCCCAGGTCGAATGTGGAATCGGACCAATTGATCCGCGAGCCACTCATGCTGCTCGCCTCATCTTCACCGGCGCCGCCGTCGTTCGGCTCCGGATCCACTGCCCTGCGTCCTTGGGGTCAATCCTCAGCATCGACCCAAGACGGATCGCCGGCAGCTTGCCTGACTTGATCTGCTTGTAAATTAGCTTGTCGCTACACTCCATCAATTCGGCCAGTCCATCAACGGTCCAAGCCGACCCCTTGCGTTCGACACGCTCCGCCAGGCTGCAAACCGCAACTGCGGAGTTGAAGCTCTTCAACTCTCCCATCAATCTTTCCTTTGCGTGGAATCTGCACCGGCTTCTCGGTGCTAGCAGGCCGCGCTGCCGCGCGTGCCATCGGGCTGGGGTCCCGACTAATACCCCGGGGAGGGGCCGTATATTTATGCTCGAACTACCGGGAGAGTACCGGCCCGCCGTTGGGTGCTGTCCGACGGTCAAAAGAGAGCATACACGTTAAGTATACCGCACCCGCCTCCTGCGCCAAGTTCTAGCACACCAGAGCGCGGGCCGCGAGCGCGAGTTGCCTTTGTACAACACTTGCTGTTTTGTACAACAAAACAGGGGAAGGCGGGCAATTATAGGGCTTTTCGGGGACCGTAGGGATCGGAAGCTAATCGCATCAAGTCATTTGTTATATGCTAAATACATGATTCCACGGAGAATGCCGAGAATGATTGGTGCCGAAGAAGGGACTCGAACCCCCACACCCTTGCGAGTACGTGGACCTGAACCACGCGCGTCTGCCAATTCCGCCACTTCGGCACGGGACACGTATCTGGCGCGTTCAGCCAGACAGGCAGCAACTTTGAGTCTCGCAAAACAGGCCTGCCATGTCAAATTGGCGGCTAGGTTTTCCGTCGCCTGGCCGACGCTCCACTGCCACACGCAACCAACTGGAAATCAAGGTCTTGCTCCGTGAATGCCGGATGTCACTTTCGCTTCAGTGCTTCCAACTCGTCCATGGTTCGCGGCCAGTCTGACCCCAGCAGGCGCGATAAGCTGCGGTCCGCGAGCACCTTGCCGCCAGTCTGGCACTTCGCGCAGTAGTTCGTCTCGTTGTCGGCGTAGCGGATGCGCTGGACCTTCTCACCGCACCGAGGGCAAGGCAGGTTGAACCGCCCGTGCACTGCCATCTCCGGCCGGAACGCCGTCACCTTCTCCGGGAATGCCTTCGCCGCCTCCGCGCCCAGTCGATCCATCCAGAGCTGCAGGGTGCTGCGCGTCGCCGCAAACAGCCGCTCCCACTCCCCGGGCTTCAGCTTGTGCGTCAGCGTTACCGGCGAAAGCTGCGCCGCATGGAGAATCTCGTCGGAATACGCGTTGCCTACGCCGCTGATCAGCCGCGGATCGGTCAGCGCCCGCTTCAGCGTGCGATTCTCCGCCGTCAGCGCCGCGCGAAAGCCATCGAGGTCCGCCTCGAAAACCTCCACGCCTCCGGGATTCATTGAGCCGAGAGCGTCTTCGCCGCGTACAACGTAGAGCGACGCACGCCGCTTCGATCCCGCCTCCGTCAGCACCAGCGTGCCGTTCGGAAAATCAAATGCCACGAGCGCGTTCCTGCCCGCCAGCTTCGCCATCGGCGGCTTCCAGTGCAGCCGTCCTGCAATCATCAGGTGAAGAACCAGCCAGACATCGCCATCCACGCCAATCGCGATCCGTTTTCCGATCCGTCGCAGCCCGCGCACCGTCTTTCCCTCTGCGGCGCTCAACGGTGGATCGACCGTGCGCAGCAGAAATACCGAGCCCAGCCGCACGCGCTCCAGCGTCTGGCCCACAGTGCGCGCCTTAAGCGCGGCGATGTACGCAGTGATGTCGGGCAGTTCGGGCATTGCATCCAGAGTGCAGCGCAGATGCGCGCTTTTGCAACGGGATTTGCGGCTCTACGCGATGATGGTGTTGTCGATCAGCCGCGTGTTCCCCACCCACGCAGCGACTGCAAATAACGAACCCGGTGCAGCGCTCGCCACCGGCAGCAGTGTCTCCCAGTCCACCATTTCCATATAATCCATGCGCACCTCCGGCTCCTCGGCGAACACCGCCTGGGCTGCTGCGAGTACCGCGTCGGCCTTTCGCTCACCGCCAGATACAACCGCCTCCACGCGCCGGATCGCCCGGCTCAGCACCAGCGCCCGCTGCCGCTCTTCGCTGCTCAAATACGCATTGCGCGAACTCAGCGCCAGGCCATCCGCCTCGCGCACAATCGAGCAAACCACGAGCTTCGTCGCGAGCCGAAGGTCGGCAACCACCCGCCCCAGCACGGCAACCTGCGCCGCATCCTTCTGCCCGAAGAACGCAATGTCGGGCTCGGCCGCGATCAACAGTTTTGCCACAACGGTTGCAACTCCGCGAAAGTGCCCGGGCCGGGACTTGCCATCCAGCCGATTGCTCAGCCCCTCCACATCGACAAACGTCGCCGCACCGGCCGGATACATCTCCTCGACGGCGGGAGCGAAGATCACTGTCGCGCCCTCGCGCTCGGCCAGCGCGCAGTCCGCATCAAACGTCCGCGGATAGCGCGCGTAATCCTCGTTCGGCCCGAACTGTGTGGGATTAACGAAGATGCTAACGGCGACGCGCCCCGGGCACGCCGCGGCTGCCGCGCGGATCAGCGATGCATGTCCGGCGTGCAGCGCGCCCATGCTTGGCACCAGGGCGACCGGCAAATCGCTCCCACTGCCGCGTCTTTGCGAACGGCTCCACTGGCGCAGCTCGGCAACTGTGCGGATGATCTTCATTGAATCTTGTGCAGCCGTTGCTTCGGATGAGCCTCGGCATCTTCGCTCAATTGTTTTTTCACGGCTGAAGGCAGGTGATAACTCTCCTCGTCCGAAGGAAATGCGCGATGTTCCACATCTTCACGATAGTGCTCGATTGCCGTGCGGAACAACGCCGCCGCGTCGGCATATCGGCGCGCGAACTTCGCCTTCGGAGCATAGCTCAGGTTCACCATGTCATGGAAGACGAGTATCTGGCCGTCGCAATCCGGCCCGGCGCCGATTCCGATCGTCGGAATCGTCAGCTCCGCCGTGATCTCCGCGGCCACTTCGCGCGGAATCCCCTCCAGCACCAGAAGGCCCGCGCCGGCTTCTTCCAGCGCCTTGGCGTCGGCCTTGATCTGCTGCACGGCGTCACTTGTCTTCGCCTGTACGCGATAGCCGCCCATGCGATGCACGCTCTGCGGCGTCAGGCCGAGATGACCAACGACCGGAATCTCCGCATCGGTGAGCGCGCGGACCAGTGCTACGCGGGGCCCCTCGATCTTCACGGCTTCTGCGCCGGCTTCTTTGATAAACCGCACTGCGTTGGCCACGCCTTCGGCCACGGTTCCGTGATAGCTGCCGAACGGCATGTCGGCCACCACCAGCGCACGCCGTACCCCGCGCCGGACAGCACGCGTGTGGTGCAGCATCTCGTCGACGGTAACGGCCAGAGTGCTCTCCTGGCCCATCACCACCATCGCCAGCGAGTCGCCCACTAGCACCAGATCGATGCCGGCCTCGTCCACCAGCCGCGATGTGGCGTAGTCGTACGCCGTGAGCGCAGAAATGGGCTTGCCCTGGCGCTTCATCTCGGCCAGTGCGGGAATTGTCACCTTGGTAATGGAAGGATCAAGCGGCAAAGAACTCGCGCTTCCGGGGAAGTTCGTAATGCTCATGCTTTCTCCAGTGCCGCTCCGTTCACTCAGGATGCGCCCCGAACAACTCAAGTATACGCCCGTTCCGTCACACTTTTCTTGCGGTCGTGCCGCCCTTCGCCGCACACTATAAGCAGCAATGCTTTCTCCTTTAATGGCGAGTGTTTACGGGGTGCTTGGTGTCGGCGGGGCGATGGGCTTGGCCCTGGGCGGCTACGCCTATGCCTCGCACTGGCCCGCTTCGCAGATTTTCGGCCGCACCCTCATCGCTCCGCGCCGGGCGGGCGAACTGGCGCTGACCTTCGACGACGGGCCGAATCCTGCGTGGACACCTCGCCTGCTCGACCTGCTCGCAGAGCACAACGTGCATGCCACGTTTTTCATGGTCGGCAAATTCGCCAAGGCAGAGCGGGCGCTGGCCCGCCGCGTCGCCGACGCCGGCCACCTGGTTGGCAATCATAGCTGGAGTCACCCGAATCTTTCGTTCACCGCATCCAGCAAAGTGCTCGACGAGCTTACCCGAACAAACGATCTTCTGGCTGACATCATCGGCAAGCCGGTGCGTTATTTTCGACCACCCTTCGGTGGGCGCCGCCCCTACGTGCTCAAGCTGGCGCGTCAACTTGGCCTCGTCTCCGTCACGTGGAACGCGATGGCGAGCGACTGGAGCGAGCCCTCGGCAGACAAGATTGCACGGAACCTGGTGAGGAAGATCGACGGCAATCAGCAGCGCGGCTACGCCAGCAACATCGCGCTTCACGACGGAGGCCATCTCGGCCTCGGAGCCAATCGAGGTCCGTCGATCTCTGCCGCCGGGCGACTCCTCGAGCGCTACAACCGGACCCACACGTTCGTCACGCTCGACGCGTGGCCGGCATAGTCACGGATTCAATCAGAGTGACTGAAACGCCTCGCGTGCAGCGTCGATCGTTGCCCGCACCTCCGCATCGCCATGCGCTGTGCCCAGGAACGCGGCCTCGAACTGCGACGGTGGCAGCCATACGCCGCGGTCGAGCATGGCGCGGTGAAAGCGGCCGAAGGCAGCGGTGTCCGATTTCGCCGCTTCGTCGTAATTGCGCACCGGCCCATCCGTGAAGAACCACGTCCACATCGCACCCACGCGATTCGTGGTGAGCGCAACGCCTGCTTTCTTTGCCTCGGCGGCGACGCCATTCGCCAGGGCTTTCGCAGTCTTCTCGAGTTGTGGGTAGACCTCTGCCTTGTGTTCCTGCAGATAGCCGATGGTTGCCATGCCTGCAGCCATGGCCAGCGGGTTCCCGCTCAACGTGCCGGCCTGATAGACGGGGCCAAGCGGCGCCAGCATATCCATATACTTCTGCTTACCGCCAAAGACGCCCACCGGCAGCCCGCCGCCGACGATCTTGCCGAGCGTCACGAGATCGGGATCGAGCGCATAGAGTTCGCAAGCCCCGCCCAGCGCGACGCGGAAGCCAGTCATCACTTCGTCCACGATCAGGAGCGCGCCTTCACGACGAGTGAGAGCGCGAAGCCCGTCGAGGTAGCCCGGCGCGGGAGGAATACATCCGGCGTTACCAACCACCGGCTCGAGAATGACAGCGGCGATCTTGTCTGGATGCGCGTCGAAATGCGCTTCCAGAGCGGCGATATCGTTGTAGGGCAGCGCATGCGTCAGAGCCGCAACCTCCTCCGGCACGCCCGCAGAGCCCGGAATTCCGAAGGTCGCCACGCCTGAGCCCGCTTTTACCAGCAGGCAGTCGGCATGGCCGTGGTAGCAGCCTTCAAACTTAACGATGATTTTGCGCCGGGTTGCCGCGCGCGCCAGCCGTATCGCCGACATGGTCGCCTCGGTGCCGGAACTCACGAAGCGCATCTTCTCGATCGCCGGATAGCACGCGACGATCCACTCCGCAAGACCCGCCTCGCTCGCCGTGGAGGCCCCAAAGCTGGCGGAGTTGTGCGCGGCGCGCTCAATCGCCTCCACCGTCGGCGGAAACGCGTGCCCCAGGATCATTGGGCCCCAGGAGCCCACGTAGTCGATGTAGCGGTTGCCGTCGGCGTCAATGACGTATGCGCCCTCGGCCCGCTCCACAAACGGCGGATCTCCGCCCACTGCGCGAAACGCGCGCACCGGCGAATTGACTCCGCCGGGGAAAAAGCGCTCGGCACGCTGCTGCAGCTCATGAGATCGGGTATGCGCCGGGAGCGTTGTTTTCGTGCTCATCTTGGGTTCAGTATAGAGGCTGCCGCACTGCATGCTTTACATCAGTTGATTGGGAGGTTCTCCACATTTTGAACAGCAAATCCCGCGCCGCCTTTACAGTCCCCTTGCGGTAACCCTGCTAGAATCGACCTTTCCGTCAGTAGATTGTTTTTCGGAAACCAAATCCCAGTCCCCAGGAGTCCGCGGTCGCCGGCGTTGGCCGGGTGCACTCGGATCGCTCCGTGGGGCTTGAAGAGGCCGAAAAGTGCCCGAAGAATCCAAGCCGAAGGCCATCACCTATGCCGACGCCGGGGTCGATATCACCCGCGGCGACCGCGCCAAGGACCGCATCAAGTACCTGGCACAGAAAACCTTTAACCGCAATGTTTTAGGCGGCATCGGCGGATTCGGTGCGCTGTTCCGGCTCGATCTCCAGAAGTTCAAAAGTCCCATCCTGGTGAGCTCGGCCGACGGCGTAGGCACCAAGCTCAAAGTGGCCTTTGAGATGGGCCTGCACTCGAGCGTCGGCGGTGATCTGGTGAGCCACTGCGTCAACGACATCGCCGTTCAGGGGGCGACTCCGCTTTTTTTCCTCGACTACTTCGCCAGCGGCAAGCTCGATCCCGAAGTCACCGAAACCGTCGTTTCCGGGCTCGCGGATGCGTGCAAGGCCAACGGGTGCGCGCTGATCGGTGGCGAGACGGCGCAGATGCCCGGATTTTATGCCGAGGGCGAATACGACCTCGCCGGTTTCATCGTCGGCGCGGTTGATCGCGACAAGCTGGTTACCGGCGCCGAAATCAGGGCCGGCGACGTGCTGGTCGGGTTCCCCTCCACGGGGCTGCACACAAATGGCTACTCGCTGGCGCGCAAGCTGATGTTTGAGGTTGCTGGGTACAAGCCTTCGCAATACGTTACCGCGATCAAGGAAAAGGCCGGCGCGGCGCTGATGAAGACGCACCGCAGCTACCTCCACGTCATCCAGAAGCTGGTGGCTTCGGGCATGACGTCCGGCATGGCGCACATCACCGGCGGCGGCATCACCGAGAATCTGCCGCGCATTCTGCCCAAGGGCACGGCGGCGCAGGTCGAACTGGGCTCTTGGCCCGTGCTGCCAATCTTCGACCATCTGCGCGATCTCGGCCAGGTGTCGCAGGACGAGATGATGCGCACCTTCAACATGGGCATCGGGCTCATCGCCGTGATTCCGGCGGCGAAGTTCACGCGCGCCAAGACGCTGCTCGACCGCGCGGAAGAGAAGTTCTACGTGATCGGCCGGATCGTCAAAGGCGAGCGCCGGGTCCAGTACACATGAGCCCGGATGGAAAGCCGCTTCGCCTGGGCATATTGCTCTCCGGCCGCGGCTCCAACTTTCTCGCCATCGCCCGTTCGATCCGCGAAGGACGCCTGCCCAACGTCGAAATTGCGGTCGTCATCTCGAACGTCGCCGATGCGCCGGGTATTCAGGCCGCGCGGGATCTCGATCTTGCCGCCGCAGTCTTCGTTTCGAAGGGCCGGCCGCGGGCCGAACACGACGCCGACCTTATCGCCTGCCTTCGCGCGCACAAAGTCGACCTCATCTGCCTCGCGGGATACATGCGGCTGCTTTCACCTGGATTCATCGCGGCGTTCCCGAACCGCATACTGAACATTCATCCATCGCTGCTGCCGGCGTTTCCGGGCCTCGACGCGCAGCAGCAGGCTTTCGAATACGGAGTTAAGGTCGCCGGCTGCACGGTGCACTTTGTCGATGAGCATCTCGACCACGGCGCCATCATCCTCCAGCGCGCCATCCCGGTCCTGGAGACTGACGACGCCCACTCCCTCGCCGACCGCATCCTTGTCGAAGAGCACATCGCCTACAGCGAGGCCATCGCGCGCGTGGCGAACGGCGATTACGAGATCCAAGGCCGCCGCTACGTCCGTTGCGGCCCTTAGTTTCTTAATCTGTAATCGGATCCTGGTCCTGGCGGCTCGTCAGATCTTGACCGATTTTTCCAATGGGAGGCTGAGAGAGTTCCCGAGAAGCTGAACTGGCGTCAAGCCCCTGCGATCGCACAATACCCATAAATTATTGATTCTAAGCGGTCGATTGTTTGTATCGACTTGCATGTTATATCGGCGAAGTCTCTAAGCTCGGATACATCGCCAGACAATTGAGCGGATTGTTGCGTGCGAACGCGTCGCGCGCCTCCACTCCCGTCTGCGCCAGGCGATCCGCCTCCGGTTTCGGTTGCAACCACGGCCGGCTCGGGAGGCTTCTCGCCGCAAATTGCGCCGGCTACCGCGCTCAACCGCACACACAGCCGGCAGGAAAAGGAAACATCGCGATGGCAAACATACTGGTCAATATTGAAAAGGGAATCGAAATAGGAGCCGAGGACGCCCTGAAGTGGCTGAATGGCGGCAGCAAGGCTCTCCAAGCCGCACCGCAAGTGGTTGCGGCGTTGGCAACGCTGATCGGGGCGGTTGAGAAGCCTATCTCGGAGCTGGCCGGCGTTGCGGCCAATCCAACGAATATCGTTCTCGATATTCAGACGGCGCAGGATCTGAAGACCGCGTGGCCGGACGTGAAGGCGTTCCTGGCGAGCCTGGGAGTGAAGTTCTAGGTTGTGAATCCGTGAGGCTGCCGAGGACTGGAAAGCAGCAAAAGGGCCGCCCGTCGTTGGAGCGGCCCTCTTGTTTTGAATGATCGTCGAATTAGGTGTTCACCGAACGCGCCTCGCCCAGCACGACTTTCACGGTCAACTGGCGGCGGCCGCGCATTACGGTGACGCTGACGGTGTCGCCGGCCTGGTGCCTGTCCATGATGACACTGATGTCCT
>Ga0326728_10007591_pt1 | contig 27650 bp, 31 predicted proteins | sample MB3enrmetagenome_FD_207602 | JGI IMG/M metagenome (GOLD analysis project Ga0326728, IMG submission 207602) | Lab enriched peat soil microbial communities from McLean, Ithaca, NY, United States - MB31MN | ecosystem: Environmental > Terrestrial > Soil > Wetlands > Peat | place: USA: New York...
GCTGCCTCTCAGTATGCAGATGGCGGCAACCCCCGGCTACTTCGACACCATCGGCGCACGGCTGGTGGCGGGACGCGGCTTCACCGAGTCCGACAGCGACAGCTCGGAGCCGGTCGCCGTCGTCTCCGAGTCGCTGGCCCGCTCCGTTGGCGGAATCAACCTGCTGGGACGCAAGCTGCTGACCGAGCGGTCGGTACCGGTACCCAAGCCGCTGACCATCGTGGGCGTGGTTCGTCCGTTACGGCTGTTCGGGCCCGAGTCCGTGGCTTCGGAAGAGTTCGAAGTCTTCCGCCCCGTGGCGCAAGCATTTCCCCAGTCGGTCACTTTTGTGGTCCGGGTCCGCGGCAATCCGGAGCCATACCTCTCGATCTGCCGCGAAGCGGTGCGCCGCGTGGACACAGCCGTGCCGATTTACTCGGTGGAAACCCTGGATCAGAAGCTGCAAAGGACATTGGCCAGACCGCGCTTCTATACCAGCGCGATTCTGTTCTTCGGGGCGTTTTCCCTGTTGCTGGCGGTGATCGCGATCTACGGCGTAGCGGCCTATTCCATCGAGCAGCGGCGCCATGAAATCGGCGTGCGGACGGCACTGGGCGCGGAGCCCGGATACCTGCGGTTGATGCTGTTGCGCGAGGGCGTGACGCCGGTGGTCTTGGGCGTACTTGCGGGAATCGCGGGCTCGCTGGCGCTGGGTCCCGCCGCGCGACATTGGATCCGCGCCGCCGAGCCGGCTGGCACGTGGATGTGCGCCGGCGCGGCGGGCGTATTGGCAACCGCCGCGTCGCTGGCCATCTGGACGGCCACGCGCAAGGTGATGAAGCTGGACCCGATGACGGTCCTGCGCGCGGAATAACTTGGAAACTCAATTGCCGCGGCTGCGCTTCCGGCCGCCACCTCCGGATTTGCAGACTGCGCGCCCGGGCCGCCGGCGCCCTATTTCTTAAACGCCTCGCGCGTGCAACGCAAGGTATTGCTCAGGGAGTCCCGCGGCAGAGTGCGGATGATGGGGTTGATCATCCATCCGAGGCCGGTGGGAACGTCGCGGCTGAGGGAAATGGCTTCGCACTCCACGTAGACGCCGCCGTCGCGCTGCTCGAAACGCCAGTAGGAGTTCAGCCGCCAGAGGAATCCGTGGTCCCGGCCGACGGGCAGTTCGCGCTCGTCGGGGGCGCCGGGATTCCGGACTTCGGCCAGGCGCGTGGTGCGCGAACGGCTGTAGCAGCGGGCGCCGTCGACGCGGGTGTAGTGTACGTCGTGTTCGGTGTTCAAGACCACCGTGAGCACCTTCTTCTTGAGCAGGCGCAGGTACACTCTGAAGTCGTCGCCTAAGCGGCTCAGCAGCTTCGAGTCCATCACCTCCGGCTTGTAGGACAACTTGGCGCGGTCGTAATCCTGGACCATGCGGATGACGGCGTCGAGGGTGGCGCCGGGGATGTAGACGGCGCCCACCCAGTCGTGAATCAGGCCGCCCGAGATCCCGATATCGCCCTCGCCTACAAAGGGCTCCGCCAGCACACGGCCGTGCTGCAGTTTGTGTTTGCCGTCCTTGACGCCGTCCGCCCACAGGAATTGCGGGCTCCCGGCCTGCCGGTCCAGACGAGCCTCGGCGGCGCGCACATAGTTATCGAAGGCCTGAAGGGTTTCCGGTTTCAGTTCCACCACGCCGACATCGGACAGGGGGACGAAGAACCACAGAAGACACCACGAAACACATAGAAGTCGCCACGCCATCTGTTAGTATGATACCGAACTGGAACATAGGGTCCGATTGTGGCTGAAGCGGAATTCCGCGACGCGCACCGCGCCCAGGTCAGCTTTCTGGCGCCCCTGGAAAAGAAGTGCCTCGTCTGGCTCGCCCGGCGAACCCCGCCGTGGATCAACTCCGATCACCTGACGGCGCTCGGCCTGGCATCGCTCGCGGGCGCGGGGCTGAGCTATTGGTATGCGCACTGGCGCCGCCGCGGCCTGGCGATGGCCATCGTGTGCCTTTGCCTGAACTGGCTGGGCGACAGCCTGGACGGGACGCTGGCGCGCGTCCGAAATTGCCTGCGCCCGCGTTACGGGTTCTATGTCGATCACATTGCGGACGCCTTCGGGACCTTCTTCCTGCTGGGCGGCTTGGGACTCTCGGGATACATGAGCCAGGGCGTCGCCGCGGGACTGCTGATCGCTTACTTCATGCTGACCATCGAGGTCTATCTGGCGACTTACACCCTGGGGACGTTCCACCTGTCGTTCTGGAAATTCAGCCCCACGGAACTGCGCATTTTGCTGATGATCGGCAGCGTGGCGCTGATCTGGCGGCCGTGGGTGCGGTTGTGGGGCGGCACGTACCGGCTGTTCGACGTGGGCGGCGTGGTGGGGATTGCGGGCATGTCGTTGATGCTGGTGAACGCGGCCGTCCGCCATACCATCGAGTTGTACCGCGCCGAGCGGCTTCCGTGAAGCTGCCGGGGTTTCTGGGCCGCTGGCTGCGCTTCAACGCGGTGGGCGCGATCGGAATCGGGGTGCAGACCGGCGCGCTGGCGCTATTCAAAGGCGCGCTGGGAATCGACTACCTGGCGGCCACCGCGCTGGCCGTGGAAACCGCGGTGCTGCACAACTTCGTGTGGCACGAGCACTGGACCTGGAAAGATCGCACCGCTTCGCACCGCGGCGCGCTGGGCCGTCTGGCGCGCTTCAACCTGAGCAACGGCCTGATTTCGATCATAGTCAACCTGCTGTTCATGCGGGTGCTGGTGGGCCGTTGCCACTTTCCGTATATGGCCGCCAATTTCATCGGGATCGCGGCCGGGTCGCTGGCGAACTACCTGGCCAGCGACCGGCTGGTGTTCGGGAAGAAAGCGGGACGCTGAAATCGTGGGTGGGGCGGCTGAGTGGCGGAAGCCGGCGCGGGTCGAGGCCGCGCGCGGCGCTCCATTGGCCGTTCGCACTGCGCGGCGACATTGCGGCGCGCGCCGCGGAACGGTAAACTGTAGGGAGTCTCGATCTCCGCATTCCCCGGTCGTCTAATGGTAGGACAGCGGCCTTTGGAGCCGTGAATCGTGGTTCGAATCCATGCCGGGGAGCCAACTCATTTTAGAGTCAATTAATTAGTGGCGCGATTTAACGTCGCGTACGAGTACTCGTACACTGAAGGGGTGTCTCAGGCAATAAAAAGCCTCGTTTTGTAGAGGCGACACCTCCGAACCTGCGCTGTCCACAAGACCCGCGTGCCGCGTATCCCGCCCCAGGTTCAACGTGATGTGGAACCACATTTTATCCCGCTTGGAAGAGTTTTCGAGCGTCATGGCGGAAACCTCGCCGTTAGGCACGGTGACTACGGTGCGGTTCAGGGTTCGAATGCGCGTGGAACGCAGGCCAACGTCTTCAGCCGTCCCGGCCACGTCGCCGAATTTGCAGAAATCGCCGGCCGCGAGGGGCCGATCCGTGATTAGAGCAACGCCGCCAAGGAGATTCTCGATGGTCTTTTGAGCGGCAGGCGCAATCGCCACTCCGCCAACCCCGAGTCCAGCCAATATGGTGTTGGCGTTATACCCCCAACTGCCTGGGATGGCCGCAATGGTAAGAAGCAGGATGGCGATCTTCAAAAACCGTGAGGCAAGCGGCAGAACCGAACGCGAAAGTGCCCCATGCCTGGATTCCAGGCGAGTGCGAAGACGGCTCATGGATAGGTCTGCGATCGCCATGGCAAGCCATGCCATCGCTGAAAAGAACGCCAAGGTGACGATGCGCTCCAGGTATAGCCGCAGCAGGTCGGCGGGCCGACCCATTCGATTCCCGCCCGGAATGCCGCTACGCACAGAAGCAAACGGCACGGCCCTGCAAACACCCGCGGTACGGTCCGATCCATATGGGGGCAATCCGTTTCGACAGGCGTTCAGCCAATAGGAGGACGGGGCGGGAGATCAGTAGGGAGAGCGGCGAAAGCACCGCCGCCAATACAGCCAGCGCCATCCAGCGCCACACCGGAGTGTCGAGCGGCGTCCAATCCACCAACGGTGGCGGAAGGTGCCTTTCAATAGGCGAGCCACTTACCAGGCCAGCGAGTTGGGGGATCAGCTCAATGCTGGCCGGGGAAAAGAGCCACACAGCAAGCCCCGAATGCAGAGTGACATGCTCCAGCTCCAATTGAACTTCCCGGCCGTTCAACTGGAACGAGTCGGCACGTGCCAAAATTGGCGCACGCCGGTCCGCCCGGCCGCCTTCCGTGCTCCCGCTCAGCGATGCGACGTCGAACCGTGCGTCATGGTCCAGTATCCGCTCCAACTGTTGAGCGAGTTTCGGACCGTCTTTCGACCGTTGCTCCGGGGGAGCATTCCGAAAATCGATGTACCGCCGCGCCTCCTGGTAGTTCTTGGCGTGGCCAGCCTGGAGGAAGGAATAGGCCGAGCTTCGCGACGACTCCCGATGCAGAGGGTCCTGGGACTTTGTGGGAGCGCTCAGCGTCTCTGGCGCGATTGAGTTTGGCTGTGCGCCCCCGCTAGCCGGACAGATCCCAAACGAAAGCGGCACCGCAAAGGCCATACGCGTGTTCATGGTCTATGGGCGCCTCCGCCGCCCGCTTCAGCGGCTTGCCATGGTGACCTTGGGAACGGCAAAATACCCAATTACCTCGTCCTTCTTCACTTCGTTGACTACGATTTCGCAGGGTTGGCGGCTGCCGGACACATAAAGCTGCACGGGCTCGTTGATGGTTCGATCCCGCTTCTGGACACGCTTGTCGTCGGCCAGAACGTCGAGCGTGAAGCGGTTCCCTTTAGGATCGGCCTTCTCCAGCGCCAACTGGATGTGGCCCATTTTCTGCGGCCCGCCGCCTTTCTTCAGGTCGAACTCGATGTAGTCCCGTTCGCCCAGGTCTTTCAGTTCCTTGAGTTCCTTGGCGTTGGTAGCGATCAGGCCGCTCATCACGCCCATGTCGCCGGTCATCCGCTTCAACTCGGAGCCGTGCTGCTGAACATCCGATTGTGTGGACGCGATGTCGCCCTTCACGCTCCCCACATCTCCCTTGACGCTGCTCACATCCGCGCTGATCTCGCTGAGCTTCGTGTTAGCGTCGCTGGAGGCCTCTTTCAGTTGGTCGACTTCGCCAGCCACCTGCTGCTGCGTCTGCCGCTGCTCGGCGAGCTTGGCCGTCAGGTTCGCATTGGTTTTCCGCACTTCCGCCCGCGCGTGCTCCTCAGCGGCCGTCGCGGTTTCGCTTGCTTGTTGGGCAACGGCCGCCAGACGCTGGTTGGTGTCGGTCGCGGTTTGGGCAAGCTGGTCGGTAAGGGTGGCGTTCTGCGCCCGCATGCCTTCCTGCAGCGCCGATACCGTCGTGGAAAGCTGGTGCGCATTGATCGCGAGGACAATGATGGCGACGATTGCCACCGCTAATGCGCCATACAAGAAAAGGGGCGCGCGCTCCGGTGAGCGCGGCTCTTCCGATCGGTTATCGATGTAGTCGTTGGTTCCGTTTGTCATGTTAGTTGCCTCCTTCAATGGGTGAAACGTTTGATGCTTGCGTTGAAAAAACCTTCGCGCCGCCCGGCGCGGCTTGAGGGCCGGCATCCGGTGGGACCAAAAGGTAGCCAACAACCGCCGACCGTGTGACGCGGGTAATTACCAGCTCGCGCGGCCTGGCGTCGGACCCGGTGTAGAACACGAACGGGTGTTGAAGGCCCTGTCCGCGGATCGACAGGGTTCGGGCGTCCGGCATCAGCCGAATGCGGCCACTGAAGCGCTGGTGTGGAACGTCTGTGTGGCTTACGTCGAGGCTGATCCCCGAGACTAACTGGCGGTCGCGATTGACTCCCAGCTCAAAATCCACGCGTTCAGGGCCAATGGTCGCACGGACAGGCGTCAAATCGGGATTGCCTTGGCCCGTGCGCTGGGCACCCCTGTCGGCGGTTGGCTGCCGATGCAATTGGTCGTGCAGTTGTGTGAAGTCCTGGCTGCCGCCGGATTTCAGTTGGTCCAGTTGCTCCTGCAAACCCGCGATGCGCGCATCGGCGGATTGCTGAGCGGCCTCGATGCCGTCCACCCGGGATTCGAGAGCGCCGGTGCGCCGGTCAAGCGCCGCCTGCATCCGCCGCTCCGCACGGGCGGCGATGTCCTCGGCTTCTTTGCGAGCGGCTCGCAAGGTGCCACCGAGTCTCGCCTCGACCCTTGTCAAGCGGCGCACCCAGGCATCCCGCTGAGTGCTCCAGCCTTGCAGAGCCGTCTCGGCAGCGTCGATACGCTGGCCGGCCGCGGCGAGCTGCCCCTGCATCGCGGGCAACAAATCCAATCTGCCACGGTAGGTCTCGACAGCCCAATAGCCGTACGCGCCGCCCGCTGCCAGAATGGCGGTGAGAAGGATCATCGTTAACCAGAGGCCGCGATGCGGGCGCCTCTGGACGAGCTCTTCGCCATCCCAGGAGCAGCGCGTTCTAAGTACCCGCGGTTGCTCTAAGGCAGTGACGATGCCGGCTCCCGCGCCGGAGACGATTGGCCCGCGCAACGCCTCGTCAACGGAATCGGAAATCTGAAACAGTTTGGCGAGGCCCGTCCGGTTGAGCATGCGCCGCGGGGCGTCCTCCAGACCGCAGAGGACGAGCGGACGCCCGGCGGCTTTGACCTTCTGCGCCACAGTCATCAGCGTCCCCACGCCGGCGCTATCAATGTGGCTAACCCCCGTCAAATTGAGAACGAGTTTCGCCGGCTTCCCTTTGTCTCGCCAGACGTCAAGAACGGCGTCGCAGGTTTGGGCTGCGTTATCGACTCTGATGTCTGTGAGGATGTGCACTACGAGCCCGCGGGGGTCTTCGAGAACTGCGAGACCGGCCGGATGATCCGATGAGCGGCGGAGAATTCTCTGTGTCTCCACGACGACCTCCCTTCCCGCTCGCCTTAGGAGCAACTCAGTCGCCACGTCGTCTTAAGTGATTCATTCCGTAAACATAACTTCGAACAGGCAGGAGGGGGGATCGGCAAGGAGAGTAATTTTTTCACTACGGAGAAGCTATCGGACGGAGCCGAGACGCGCCTTGACGACAAAACGACCCGGCGCCGGGCCGACGTAATGGAATGGATAGCACGTAATGAGCGTGATTTCGGGGTGGGGACCCGACGCAAGTACTCCGACGTCCTGAGGCTTGACAATGGCGGCGCCTTGCACGCGGTAAGTGTAGCTTCCGTGCGTAGTCTGAAAGACGATCCGGTCATTTTCGTACATGGAAGCGAGCCATCCTGCTCGGCTGGTCCGCCGCGGCAACGGCGCTGGCTTATGCGGGCCAACAACCGCGCCCGAAGACCCAGGATGACGACGGAATGAGGGAAGCGATCCAATTTGAAAGAGCCAAGGATGCCGCAGACGCACGGCAGGCGCGTATAGAAGCGGCGAAAGCGCACCAGGGAGACCAAGAGGCGAACCGCATAAAGACGACCAAAGGCACCACCGCTAGGAAATCCGCACAGATTCATCGCCGCACGGACAAAGCAGACAGGTAAGTGGAAGAGGCGGGGCATGTAAACCACCTGCCCCGCCTCGCAACCGGACTACTCAGCGCGGCACGATTGAATAACTGCGATCCCAGTACGGCATGTTGCCGATGGCGTCGCCGGAGACGACGATCTCCACGCGCCGGTTCAGCTCTCGGCCGAACACCGTGGCGGTGGAAGCTACGGGCCTGCTGTTACCGGCGGATTGCACGGAAATGGCGCCCGCCGGCACGCCGCCCTGCCGCAGCGCCGCGCTGGCCGCCTCCGCTCGCTCCGTGCTGCCGCCGTTGCCGTTGTCATCCACTTCCACGGTGAGTCCTGGATGAGCCGCAATTACCGCCGCCACTTGCGCCAGCCCGCCAGCCGCCGCCGCCCGAAGAACGCCGCCATTGAACGAACTCGCCGGTATCGTCACCACCAGTCCGCGCGGCGTGTCGCCGGTCTCAAGCGACGATGCGCCAAGTTGTTGGTAAAGGCCCATCCGCAGGTCGCGCCGCTGCTGGTTGATGGCATCCCGCGGCTGCTCCCGCATCACAACAACGGGCGGCGGAGGAGCGGGAGTCGGCGGCGCAGTCTGCGCGGCTGTCGCCAACTGCGCTTCGGCCTGTTGGCGCGCGTTACGCTCCTGATCCAGCATGGCGCGGTCGGCCGAGGCCTGTACCTGAGCGTTCCGCGCTTCCGCTTCGGCCCGCTCGCGGAGCTGTCTCTGTTTCTCCGCTTCCGCCTTCGCGTCAGCCACTTCCGCATCCTGCTGGCGCTTCAGAGTGATGCCGCGCGCATCTTCCGCGGTCTGCGCCGCTTCGCGCGCGGTCGCTATCACCTGGCCCTTGTCCGAATTGCCTGCCTGCAGTTTTTGGGCGGTGCGCAACAGTTGCTGCGCCCGCGCAAACGTATCGGCGGCATATTGAGCCGCTCCCATGGCGCCGGCGATCTGCACCGCATTCTGCGCCTGGTAGACCTCCAGTATCTCTTCGTAGCGGCTCATCGGCACGCTGGGGCCATTGCCCTCCGCCGCCGCCATGTCGGCGGGAACGTTGTACGTGTAGTGTCCGCGCGGCAGCAAATCGTACTTCGCCTGAATGGGCTTGATTGTGCCGATGGTATCCGGCCGGATCTGGTTTTCCATCACCACGACATCGCTCGGCTGGCGCACCGCCGCATAGGGCTCCGCCGTCACAATCAGCCCGAAGGCCTGCAGGTCCGTGGTTGCGCGCAGCTTCGCCTTGTTGGAACTGCCCGCCAGCACTTCGCCCAAATTCTCCGCGTGTCCTTCCGGCGTGATTGCCCATAGCACATACGTCAGATACTCGCGCCCATAGCGGCTGGGCGGCGGAACGTGGTCGAATCTGGCGCCGATCTCCGTGCGCCCCGCTTTGGATTCCACCGTGGCATTGCCCTGCGCTTCCGGCAGCAGAACCGTGCCGCGAAAGTCAATCTGCGTGGGGCCGTTGCGGTATTGGTAATTGACCGCCTTTACCGTGCGCTCGATCACGGTCACTTGATAAAGCGGAATATTTTGTCCTGGCCCGTTTGCCGTCTGGCACCACGCGCTGGCTGCCATCGCAATGGAAATGATTTCAAGAGTCTTGATATTCATCGCGGTTCTCCCTATCGATGGATTGCGCGGTCGGCGCTGGAAAAGCTGGAATACCGGTCCAACTCGCGAATCAACGGGCGCGCCGCTTCCGGCGGCCGCAGGGAGCCCAAAAGCACTTCCTTGTTGCCGACCTTAATCCCGTAGAGTTCCAGGTTGCGATCGGCGTCCGGCCGCAGCGTCGCGCCATTCACCGAAACGCCGGCGAAAAGGCCTTTGGTCCGCGACCACGCGAGTATCTCCGCTGTCATCGACGCATCGGTCTCCGCGTTGGTTGTGCGTCCCACTGGGCCTGCCGCGACGGAGGCATCGGCGCCAAGCTGGAATTTGTCTTCCGTCAATCGAATCATGCCGTGCTTGTTCATCACCAGCAGGACCAAATCCGTGTCCGACCCGCCGATCTGGAAACCGAAACTGCCGCCTTCCATCCGGACCGCCGCCGACGCGCCCCACCCTCTTCCATCCTGCTTCCGGCACTCCGCGAATCCACGCCCATACTCGGCGCCGACCACGAAGGCGGCCTTCTTCATGCCGGGGATGATCACCACGCATTGGGATTTCTCCAACAGATCCTGCGGTATGCCCTTATCGGGCGCTCGCATGATCTCGGAGAATACGCGGGCTGAATCGCCCAGCCGTTCTTGCGGCGTTTCGGCAAGAAGCGCCGACGACGCCAGAACCAATGATGCTGCAAAAGTCAAGCTTCGCATAGTATGTGTAACCTCCAGGTTGTTTGATGCACGAGCTTTGCCAAAGGGCGTCGTGAGGAGTGAGTCATCGCACACGCCCGTGGCCATCGTCTTTGATCCTCGGGCCAAAGCGAACGCAACATTCCCCGCTGCGAAAAACGCGTTAATGTCCCTTGTAAAGCGGCGCCAGGCGGTACCCGATGTTGCGATCGCAAATGCAATTATTCCAGGAATCCCGAAGTTCATCGTGGTTCTCCTTTCCGGCCATGAGAAGTGCATTTCCCCAGCCATCCGCGATTGCCGGATCGCTCGCGGTCCCTAGCCTCTCACGGCGACGGCGGCGTGCAGCGAAAATACCATCGGGGTTTCGACCGGCAACTTTACATTCTTCCTGCCGGTGATGAAAGCGCCAGTGGTTCCCACTGCGGCGCCCGCACCAGCTCCGATTACGGCCCCGACACCGCCTCCGGCTACCGCTCCAATCGCCGCGCCCGTTCCGGTCCCGCCGCCAATAATCGCGAGGTTCCGCTTCTTATGCGACCTACTCGATCGAACATCGGCACCGGTTGCGATTCGGTAGGTCGCGCCGCGGAGCTGGAACGAGTCGAGTGTAATGCCAAGGAACGCTCTCCCCCTCAAGCGGCCCGACCTGTTGGCTTCAATGACGTGGCCCTCAAAGACAGTGCCCTTCGGTACCACCACCCGATCGCCCAATGTGACCGGATCGTCCAGATAGGCCTCGAATCGCTCGCCGGGACGGCTGTAATTGGTATCGAGGCTCTCTCCCAAGCGCACGCGAATCCGTGTTCCGGCAGGGATCGTCAGCGGTAGTTGAGTAGTGGCAGCTTGTCCCGCTGCAGGGAGCTGCGACGCCTCTACCGGGTTCTGAACCGTAGGGCTGGGTGGCGGCGGCGCGGTTTCGAAAGACTCGTTCGGCGGGGTGGCTGGAACCGGGGGCACTGGTGCATCTGCCGGTTCGGGATTGGACCCTGCGGTTGGAACAGCCGCCGAGGCGGTTGCGGCGCTTCCCTGCCCGCCAGGAAGCGCGGAGCCAGGTTGTTGGTTGTGCTGACGGTTACATCCGGCAGACCAGACCACGAGAATTAGTACGGAAACAAACCTGATCGTCATCTGGATATCCCCCCGGTTCGGTTTCGGTGCAAGCTTCGGACCACTCCCGAATTCTCAAGGAGATGGAGTTGGTCGGGGTTGGTCTCCGTAAAATTTTGCAGCCCGGTGAGCAGTTTTTTCCCGGTTCCTTCTCATCCCGCAAGGAAGGCCGGGGCTATGTGCTGCAGCTCGAGCTTTTGGATCGCTAGCCGGTTTCAGGTGGCCCCAATGTTGCTACAGGAAATGCTCGTCCTGTTTGGAGGAGACAGATGCACCTGAGTCGGCGCTTGATGTTCTCGCTATTCTGCGGTGTCGCCGCCGTTTCCATGGCGTTCGCCGTGTTCCAAGTCCAGGCGGAGATGCATGTGTTGCGCGATGAAATCCAACGCCAGGCGATTGTCCTGGCCGAGAGTCAGCAAGGCGCCACCGAACAGATCCTCGCAACGGGATCTTCGCGAGAGCTACAGGCATTGGTGGACCAATATCGGAACCGCGGGCACCTGGCGGGCATGGCGGTCTACGACGATGGCGGAAACACTCTGGCCATTACGTCCGGCCTGGCATCGGATCTGCCCGCCCCTCCGGCGGCTGTGTCCCGAGCCGTGCAGACAGGGCGTGGCCGCGAGGATTACTTCCAGTCGCGAGGCAGGCGGATGCACATCTTCGCCCTGCCACTGAGCCGCGATGGGCGCATGATGGGTGCGATCGCGGTCTTTCACGACGTCGCGTTCATTGGGGCGCCTGTCTGGCGGCACGCACTGACCGGCATGGTGCAGACATTGCTGATCGTCGGCGTAACGCTGCTGATCGTGCACTGGAGCCTGGGCAGACCTCTGCGCCACATGGCGCTGTGGCTGCGCGACCTGCGCACCGGAGCCATTTCCGGCGTCAGCCGGCCGCCTAAGGAAACGATCTTTCGTTCTCTCACCAGCGAATTGACGCAGCTCGCCACCAGCCTGCATGCGGCGCGCGCAGCCGCCGAAGAGGAGGCGCGCCTCCGCGACGCCGGGCTCTCCCGCTGGACGGCCGAAAGGCTGCGCATTGCGGTGCAGGGCAAACTCAATGGCAGCCGCCTGTTCGCGGTCTCCAACCGCGAACCGTACGAACATGTGCATCGTGGGAATTCGATCGCCTGCTCGGTTCCTCCCAGCGGCCTGGTTACCGCGCTGGAACCGGTGTTGCGCGCCAGCGATGGAACCTGGGTAGCGCAAGGCACGGGCGACGCCGACCGCGAGACCGCCGACGAATTCGGCCGCCTGCGCGTGCCCCCGGAGCATCCCCAATACCGCCTCCGCCGCGTCTGGCTCAGCGAAGAGGAGGAGGAAGGCTTCTATTTCGGTTTTGCCAACGAAGGGCTCTGGCCCCTGTGCCACATTGCACACACTCGCCCGGTTTTCCGCACCGGGGACTGGGAGCAGTACCGGTCTGCGAACCGGAAATTCACCGCCGTGCTCCTCGATGAGATGCACGGCGAAAAACAACCGGTGGTGTTTGCACAGGATTACCACTTCGCGCTGCTGCCACGCATGATCAAGGAACGGCGCCCCGACGCGCGCATCGCGATTTTCTGGCACATTCCCTGGCCCAATCCGGAGGCTTTCGGGATTTGCCCATGGCAGAGGGACCTGCTGGACGGCATGCTGGGCGCCGACCTGATCGGGTTCCACATTCAAGCCCATTGCAATAACTTCCTGGAAACGGTGGACCGCGCGTTGGAGTCGCGCATCGACTGGGAGCACTTCGCGGTCAATCGCCGCGACCACCTCACCACGGTGAGACCATTCCCTATCAGCGTGGCGGCCAATGGAGAGAGTCGCGCCACCCCGGAATCGTCACCCGAAGTGCGGGACCTGCTGCACCGCGAACTGGGCGGTCGTCCCGCTTTCCTCGGCCTGGGTGTGGATCGCGTCGACTACACCAAGGGAATTCCAGAGCGATTACGTGGGATCGAACGGCTATTCGAGCTGTATCCCGATTACCGGGAGAAATTCACTTTCATCCAGATCGGCGCTCCCAGCCGGACTCACATCAAGCGCTATCAGGACCTGATGGCGGAAGTCGAACAGGAAGTGGAACGGATCAATCGCAAGCTGCGCACCGGCGCATGGAAACCGCTCGTGTTCGTCGCAAGGCATCACAGTCATGCGGAGGTCGAAGCTTACTACCGTGAAGCCGACCTGTGCCTGGTGACTTCGCTGCACGATGGCATGAACCTGGTCGCCAAGGAGTACGTCGCGGCTCGCCACGATGAGCGGGGCATGCTGATCCTGAGCCGCTTCACGGGCGCCAGCCACGAGTTGGCGGATGCCTTGGTGGTGAACCCCTACGACACGGACGAACTGGCGCAGACCATCCATGCCGCTCTCATTATGCCCGCGGAGGAGAAGAGAATTCGCATGCAACGGATGCGCGCCGTGGTGAAGGAGCATAACGTGTATCGCTGGGCCGGAAGCCTGATTGGCGAACTGGCCGAAATCCGCCTGGAAACCGGGGACCTCACGCAAAATGGACAACGCTCTCGTGAGGATGCTCCAGTGCCAGCAGGGTAAGGACGTAGTCTTTCACATGCCGCGTCAGCAGAAAGTTCTGCTTCACGTGGAGGTACCCGTTTTCGCCCAACCTCTCGCGCAGCTTGCGGTCTCCCAACAACTGCGCGATCCGGTTGGCGGCGCCTTCCGCCGAATGCGCCAGAAAGCCGGTCACGCCGTCGATGACCTGCAATTTGATGCCACCCACCGCTCCCCCGATGACTGGTTTCTTCTTCCAGAGTGCCTCGCTCACGGTCAGGCCAAAACCTTCGCGAATCGATTTCTGGATCACCACAGTGGAGCCGCGCACCAGCGCGTTGATCTCCAGATCGCTGAAGGGTGGCAGGAGCAACACGTGAATATCGGGGTCGTCGGCGGCCTTTTCCCGAACCTCGCGAAGCACTTCTTCCCCCTCGGGATCGTCCGGGGCACCCCCGCCGGCCAGCACCAGTTGGCATCGGTATCGTTTCTTGACCATTCGGTACGCATCGATTACGCCCAGCGGATCCTTGAACCGGTCGAACCGCGAGACCTGTGTGAGTACTGGCCGGCCAGGATCGATTTTGTACTTTTCCAGGATGCCGGCCACGAAGTGCCGGTCCAGAGGCTTGTTTTTGTCGCTCAAGGGATCGATGGACGGCGCGATCCGGTATTGGACAATCGGCAGCCGCTGGGCGAAATCGGGCATGGAGAAGATCGCTGCATCGTACTGTTCCACGTAAGGCCGCAGGAAGTCCCAAACTCCAGGCTGCGGGGCGGATACATCGATATGACAACGCCAGACCCAGTGCCGTCCGATCTCCTTTTTTCGCATGATGAGGCCGGCGGGCTGAGGATCGTGCACAAAAATCGCGTCGCCCGTGAAGTTGATATCGCGCAGATTCATCTCCGTGTTGGCGCGGAAGTGCTCGAACATCTCTTCCGTGGTCTCCTCGGGTTTGCCATGGAGGGCGTTGTGAAACGCCTTGGTGACGCTGAAAAAGGCCTGGTCGCCTTTGATCACGTCCCAACTCGCTTCCAGGCCGAGTTCCCTAAGCAACGGCACCAGGCGTGTGAGAATCTCGGCGACGCCGCCACCGACCGCTGTGGAATTGATGTGTTGCATCTTTCTGCCGGCCACCCGGTCGGCCAGCACACGCAATTCCTCAATCACTCCGGGACCGGCCACTTCCTGATAGTCCTGCAGTTGTATCGGCATATCATTGGCGGCGGTATCTCCGCCCCACTTTCACGATTTCATGCTTCAGTTCGTCGAGTGTCATGGCGTAAGGGTTCAGCCGGTCGATCCTCCGCGCCAACCTGGTCTCTCCCAGGTCGCGCAGCCACAGGGAGAAATCGTTGGTGGGCCGTTCCAGGCGCAGGCGGGCCTCGAAAAAATGGAAGTGGAGGCAGGTATTACTTACCTGCTCGATGGTTTGGAAAAACTCCGGTATGTCGTGTGCCACTTGGCCGGTGGGCATGATAAAGCTTTTCGCCTCGCAGAAGTGAAACTCGTCGCCGGATGGGCATTGGCGTCGCGTCTTGGTATCGGCACCTACGTGCTTCTGAATGGTGAGGGTAATGGTCTCGCGAAGGTCCCGGATGGAGGTGATCGCCAGCAGGTCAATCGCCGCCAGCCGCTCCGCCAGCCGCTCTTCCTGCAATGCGTGCGAAGCCCAGTTGGCAAACTCGTTGTAGAACCGGGGCCTTTCGAAATGTTGAGTCAGATAGGCGACGTGGGTGTGATAGAACACGCACGAACCGGAAACCTGCCGTAAATGACACAGCAGTTCTTCTAGGTTGGAGGCCCTGCGGCCGGTCAGCACCACCAGTCTCCTCTCTGTATGGAAAACAAAAGGCTCAAAGGTAGCCGGCATCGTCATGCTTCGCACCCTGCACAGCCGCGTTGCTGAGCCGCCAGCCATAGGAGGAACTGATGAACCGCGGCGGGATCGCGCAGTCGATATCGGGCACAGGTCGCCGCGGCAAGCCCCACTTTGATGGTGATCGCATCGGGCAATGCGCTGAAGGCATCCTCGTCGCTGGTGTCATCTCCCAAATAGATCGTCAACACCGGCGCTTCGGCCAGATGGCTGTTGATCCAGCGCGCGGCTGCTCCTTTGTGCCAGTCTGTACGGGGTACGATCTCAAGGACCTTCCGGCCCGGACTCACCCGAAAAAGCGCGCCATGGCGAGCCACCGCCGCATAGACGGCGGCTTGAATCTCCGCAACATCCGCCGTCGCGGCCAGGCGGTAATGGACACTCGCGGTCAATCCCTTGTACTCCACCAAAGTCCCGGCGACGAGCCGCAGTTGGGCGCCCAGTTCGCCGCACAGTGTTTCGAGTTGCTCGCGCCGCGCCCACGCCAGCGGTTCCACGAAGCGAAGATGCCGGCCGAAGATTTCCAGTCCGTGATTTCCCGCATAGACCAAATTCTCCAGACGGATGCGGCCATACAAATCCTCGACAGCCCTGCCGCTGATGATGGTCGTCGCAAGGAGTTCCTGGCTTGAAAGCAGTTTCAGCGTTTCGACGGCGTCCGGGTCCAGTTGCGGTTCCGTCGGATTGGCCGCGATCGGCACCAGTGTGCCGTCAAAATCCAGGAACAGGGAGACAAAACTGGCGGATTGGATACGGTCCTCGACCTCGGCGATCACTTGCGATGGTAAAGCGGGCAATCCGTTGCCTCCTGTCGTCGTTACTCGCAAGGAAGTTGCCAATCGGAACCAGCCCTGATTTCTTCACGTTGAAGGCGCGCGAGCGCTTGCCGCCCGTGCCCCGCCGGTCCTTTCTGCACGCAAATTCTTCCAAGTGTACAGACTTGACGTGGCGAATCCTTGAGTGCTGTGGATCGTGCAATTGTATACCACCTACGAAGTCGGTGAAACAAAGCACATTTGGAGTGTCGCGGCTCAGCGGCGTGCCACCCACCAGTCATGATATATTGCATAAAATCAAAAGGAGGGCACACTTGAAATCACTCTTGCTCGCGCTCGCGGCGCTCGCCGCCGGCGCTAATCTCGCCAATGCAGGCGTTCTGTTCAGCGACCTCGGTACCGGCGGTTCGGTCTATTCAGCCGGCTCCGGTGCGATCGTGCAGGGAATTTCGGGCGACAACATCGCTCAGGCGCGGCCGTTTACGGTTTCCGGCAGCGGCCTGTTCGACGTCACCCAGTTCGATCTCGGCGTCGTCAAAGACACGTCCGGAGTGGGCACCTTCTATTTGAACACGTTCACAGCCAGCATCTGGACCGATAGCTCTAACCAGCCTGGAACCGAACTGGGTTCCTGGACCCTGTCCGCCAACGAGCCCAACGGCAGTTGCTGCCTTCTCGCCACGCAGACGGGCATCGCGGGCGTCACGCTCACAGGTGGAACCGAGTACTTCATGGTGCTGGCGCCCGTGAACCAGAACGACGGCAGCAAGATCGAGTGGGAGAACGACAGCGTTGGCCAAAACTCGGCGCTCCTCGGTTCGCTCAACGGCGGCGCCTGGGTACACGATAGTACCGGCACGGGGGCTGCGTTCGACGTCCTGGGCGACGCCGCGGTCCCCGAACCGGCCTCCATCATGCTCCTCGCCACCGGCTTGGCCGGCCTGCTGGCGATGGTGCGCCGCAAGTCGCGGCCGTCGAATTAGCACCGCGCGCGCTCACGCTGCCGGTTTTCGAAACGTCGGCACATACAGATCGCCGTCCCGGATTTCCCGCGATTCCACTGCGGGCATTCCCTGCTGAGTTACGAAGTGCGCTCGCCGGAAGCGGCGCGGAGGGTTGCAGTATATGCGGCGATTTATGCCCGCATGTTCTCGGATCGGACGAGTGTTTTTTGTGAGGCGCGGAGTGAAGCGCTCCGGGAGAGCCAGCGTAGACGGACCGGTGAAAGCCCACTTCATAGAATCAATGGTCTACTGTGCCGAGAGGTGGTTGGATACTCGACTTCTAGGGGAGCCAAAGTCTTGCGAAATTCTGTCGACGGCTCATCCCAAAGGGAGAGTTTTCGGGGCCTTTCCGCTCAGATCCGGTGGATCCTTTGAAGACCCGGCCAGCGGTCGAAATCGCTGTCGAAGCTCAAAATCGATCGAACGCCGTGCCGCTCCATGACCGCAATGTGCACGGCGTCGCGGGCCGACAGAAGCGCACGATTTTGGGCGATTTCCCCGGCACGCAAGACCTCTGCTTTCTCGATCGGGAACACTTCATCGACGATGTCCAGCGTAACGTGCAGCGCCGGTCCGATGGCTTCGCGCCTTTCCATCGCCGTATACCGATGGAGAATCTCCTGCAATACTTCAGCGTCAGTGACGAGACGCTGCCCCCCTGCAATCAGGCGTTCCAGGATCACTTGTGCCTCGGTCTTGTGCGGATGGGCCGCTCCAATCAGGTACATCGGGATGTTGGAATCGACGAAGATCAACCCTGGTACCCTCGCTCGATTTCGTTCAGCATCTGCTCCAGATCGGCGGTGGGGAACGAGTACTGCGCACCCCGCCGAACCGCCTTCAACTTGGTTTCGGGGTCAATCATCGGCCGGCTCGCGCGCGCGTCCCGAAGCGCTCGCCGGACCCACTCACCCACCGTCAAGCGTTCACGCTTGGCCAGGCGCTGGATGTCCGACATTTCGGAATCGGGAAGCAGCACCTGAAGACGCTTGCTCATAGAGTGAGTATAGCATGATCGCAGACGGAGTACCAGGCTTGAGCCGCGGACAGGTTGTTGGAAACTGCGTTTTCCGGGGAGCCAAATGTCTTATGATCAATAGGTTGCATTAAGGCAAAATAGCTTAGCCATCGCTTTGTCTAAAACCTGTGGAAAACTCATTACGAATGGACGGCACGCCAAAACACCTTCACCGCCCCTCACCAACGCAGCCAGCGGCTTCTGAACGCCAGCAAAGCCCAGCAAAAGGGCACAGCGTCTTACGGAACACGGCGGCGAACTGAAACCCGATGGCTGGCACCAGCGCTCACGACGCCCTCATCAGTTCGCTCGGCGCCAGCCCGGTGGCCCGCGGCGTCCCCGGGCGAAGGCGGCGGCTCCGATCGCGACGGCGAACCAGCCCGCCAGAATGCGCGGCACCGACGCACTGGGGCGCTCGGAATCGCCTCGTTCACTTCTTTGCCAATAGGCGATCCAAGCGGAACGAGTAACCGATCCCGACCGCCAAGTTCGGCGCTGCCCGAGACAGCGCGACCACCACAAAAAAGTCGAGCCGGTGATTCGGTCTGATCTTGTATCCGCCGCCCATCTGGAGCGAATTGCTTACCGGTCCATCGCCGAAAAAACTCTGGTATTCCAGGAACAAATCCGTGCGGCGATTTACGTCTTTTTCCAGTTCAATCTGGTTCTCACCCTGCGTTCGTCTTCGTCCGTCTTCAGTGAGATAGAAAACCCCGGCCGTCCCGCTCAAAGACCATCCCTCGGTGATATCACGCTGCCAAGGAATCTCGAACTGTGGGTCAAAACCGTGGCTGGTGCGGGTCTTCGAGCCGGTAGGAAGCGACAACGCCGGGGCGATAGCAAGATCGAAACCGGCTACGCTGGCGATTCGCTGTTTTGCGCCGATCAGAAGATCGTTGAAACCGGACCCCGGCGTGTGATGCCCCATATTGCGAAAGTAGGTTGGAACCCCCACTCTCGCTTCGGCGCCGTCGCTCACTGAGATCCGCAGAAGCGACTCCGTGAAATCCAAAGCTCGGGAGAGTTCGTCGTCCGTCCACACTACTCCGCTTTCAAGCTGAATGCTTCCCTTCGGCACCGTGTATGGCGTGACGTCGGGCCTGTCAGTCTCGATATCCTTCGGTTTGGCGGGGTCATCCGCAATGGAGGCAGTAGCCGTCAGAAGAGCGACAAAGATCGGACGCGCGGCGATCGCACAAAATCGAAACGGCAAGAACTCAGGACAACGGATTTCCGGCGAGGAATCGGAACTCCATCCTGTCTGCCGACTCAATCCACAGGTCTCCGCGTCCATCGGGGGTACGGTCTTCAAAATCCCAGTGGCAAAACCCTGGAGCGGTCGCCTGCCCGATTACGCCGGGCGCCAGGGCGACCCCGGCCGCTCGCGCTTCCGTGCCAGTGAGCATGGCCCTCGCACGGATTGGGTAAGATAGAGCTTATGTCCGAGGCAAACCCGACCAAAATGAATCGATTCCGTACGTGGGCTCTGGTGGCTGCGGTGGCTGCCGTGCCGGCCGTTGGATTCGCCGCCGGCAAAGGCGACGCCGGGAAAGGCAAAGCGGTCTTCGCGCAGTGCAGCGTCTGCCACAATGCGGACAGCGGCGAAAAGAAAATAGGCCCCGGCCTCAAGGGCTTGTTCAAGCGCGAAAAGTTGGGGACCGGCAAGAAAGTCACCGAAGCCAACGTCCGCGCGACGGTCGACGACGGGGGCCCCGGCATGCCGGCCTACAAGGAAATGTTGAGCGATGCCGAGAAAGACGACCTGATCGCGTACTTGAAGACGCTGTAAGCGCCTCTGGCGATCACCCCAGGATTTCCAGCGCCTTTTTCACCACCGGGTCGTCTTGCAGTTTTTTGGGCTCCGCCTGAGGGGTTGCCGGTGCGACGATGGGCTCGCCATTGTCGTCGTAGTCCACCACCGGTTCCTGGTCCGTCACCTGGTATTGCGGCACCACGGCGGCGTCCTGAATGGCCTTGTCGCTGGGCGAGTAGTACTTGGCTACCGACAAGATGATGGCGCCGCCGTCTTCCGTGGTGATGGGCTTGCGTATGGCGGCGTCGCCGTAGGTCCGGTCGCCCACCACGCTGCCGCGTTTGTTGTCCTGCAGCGCCGCGGCCGCGATCTCCGCCGCGCCCGCCGTTCCGTGATTGGTCAGAAAAGCCACCGGCAGCGTGGTTATGGCCTTGGCGGGGTCGGCTTGAATGTCCTGCCGCGGATAGCGCTGCCCCTTCACATAGGTGATCAGGCCCTTGTTCAGAAACAGGTTCGCCAGCGCGATTCCATCCTCAGGGGTGCCCAGCGCGCAGTGGCGCACGTCCACCATCAGTTTTTTGGCGCCGTCCTTCTGCAGCTTCCCGATGGCCGTGGCGACGTCCTGCAATTGTGCCGGCGAGAGCGCCCCTACTTTGATATAGCCCACCTGGTTCGCCAGCATCTGGCTCTCGACCGCGGGCATCGCCAGGTTGGCGCGCGTCAGCGTCACGCTCTGCGGCTCGGGATGCCGTACCCGCACCACGCTCAATTCCACCGTGGTATTGGATTCGCCCTGCAACAGGATCGCGGCATACGCCAGAGGCATGTCCCGCGTGGAGATGCCCTTGATGCTTTCGATCATGTCGCCCGTGGTAAAACCGGCCTTGTCCGCGGGCGAGCCGGGAACCGCATCCACCACGCCCAGGTACCCGAACTTCTTGGAGAGGATCAGGCCCACGTCCGCCCGCTTGGCGTCCTTGTTCTTGAGGTAGTCGCGGTACTGGTCGGCGTTCAGGTAGCTGGCGAAGGGATCCACCGCCTCCAGGAGGCCGTTCAGCGCGCCCAGCGTGACGCTCTTCATGTCGGGCTCTTCCACGTACTGGTCCTTGATGTACGACACCACTTCGCTGAACACGCCGATGTGCTTGAAGGTGTCGTCGCCGTTGCTGGACTGGCCCAGCACGCTCCCCACCAACAGCAGAACCATGAGGCACGTCGACGCGCTCACGATCGTGTACTTGATACGGCTACTCATAGGATTGAAATCTCCGCGGGCCTTTCAGCCATTATACCGGCTTTGCATGCAGGGGCGGACCCCTCCCCAAAAGAATGGACGCGCCCCAAGGCCGTTTGGTTGTAACGGATTTCTTCTACCAGCCCATCCGCTCCCGCAGGCCGGCGATCTGAGCGGTGTGGTGCTTCCCATGCCAGGAGTACAACGCCAGAGTGAGATCCAGTCTTCTCGGGCCCAGCTCCGCATGATGGAACGAGCGAGCCCAATCGTCATCCGTCATGGCGGTCATGAGACGCACCCAGCGCTCGTGGAGATGCTCCAGAAGCGCCAGCGAAACCGCCGCCGGCGCGGTGCGGGCGTCGGGCAGTTCCGCCCACTTCTTTTCGTCGTAGCCCTTGACCTGCGGCTGGTCTTCGGTCAGCGCCAGCCGGAACCGCACGTAGCAGTTGATGTGGCTGTCCGGAAGGTGGTGGACCACCTGGCGGACGCTCCATCCACCCGGCCGGTAGGGGGTGTCGAGCTGACTCTGGTCCAGTCCCTCGACCGCCATGCGCAGGCGCTCCGGCGCCTGCCGAATGTCGTCGATCAGGCCCGGCCGCGCCTCCCTGGCGACGGTCTGCGAAAAATCGAATTGGCCGATGGGGTAGCGCAGGTCCATGCCACCGATGATAGCATCGGCGGGAGATCCTCTCAGCCCCCTGCCAGCACCCAATCCGCCACCTGCTCCATGCGATCCACCAGCAGATCGGGGGCCGGGTCGGTCAAGGTTTCCGGTTGAAATCCGTAGGTCACCCCGCAGCATTTCACTTGGGCGTTGCGCGCCGTTTGTATGTCCACGGAGCTGTCGCCGATCATCAGCGTCCGGCTGCGATCGCAAGCGGTTTCCCGAATGAGCGTCTCGATCCCGATGGGGTGCGGCTTCTTGAAATCGAAGCTGTTGCCGCCGTACACTTGGAAGAAGCAGGGGCCGACTCCCAATCCATCCACGATCATGCGGCTCATCTTGACCGGCTTGTTGGTCAGCACGGCCATCCGCTTCCCCGCGGCCCCCAGCCGCTCCAGCGACTCCTTCACGCCGGGATACAGCGTGGTGCAATCCAGCGCGTGTTCGCGGTAGTACTCCATAAAAAACTCCAGCGCTTCCTGAACGTCCGCCTCGGTGGCCTTTTCGCCCATCGCCCGCCGGATCAGCACCGGCGCGCCGTTACCCACGTAGGAGTACACTCTCTCGAACTCCAGCGTGGGCATGCCCATATGGGTGCGCGTGGCGTTGACCGAGTGCGCCAAGTCCAGCCGGGAGTCGATCAGCGTCCCGTCCAGGTCGAATATCAGCAGATCCATGGTTGCCTTCCAGTTCCGGAGGAGCGGCGGCTGGCTCCGCGCGCCCTTTCTTCGATACTACCAATCGGGCTCCGCGCCCGAGACTGCTATACTGAAAGATTCGATCGCTGTAAGCCAAGAACACATCAAGGAGTTACATGATTTCCGCAACACAACTGCGCCCGGGCATGGTGGTCAAGTTCAACAACGAACTGTATTCGGTCTTCTCGATGACCCATCGCACCCCCGGAAACCTGCGCGGTTTCGTCCAGGCCAAAATGCGCAGCCTGCGCACCGGCACGATGATGGAACACCGTTTCTCGTCCGAAGACAAGGTCGAGAAAGCCACGCTCGACGAGCAGGAAATGGAGTATTTGTACGACGACGGTGAGTACTACTACTTCATGAACACCGAGACCTTCGAGCAGATGCACCTCATGAAGGACCTGCTTGGCGATGCCGTCCAGTACCTCATCTCGCAACTCAAAGTGAAGGTCGAGTTCTACGAGGGCAAGCCCATGAGCGTGGAACTGCCCGCTACCGTGGACCTCACCGTGGTGGAAACCGAACCGGGCCTCAAGGGAGCCACCGTCTCCAACGTCACCAAGCCCGCCAAGCTGGAAACCGGCCTGGTGGTCCAGGTGCCGCCCTTCATCGTGGAAGGCGAGAAGATCCGCGTCAGCACCAGCGAAGGCACGTACCAGGAACGGGCGTAGCCGCGCAATCCGTCCGGTCCCTCATTTGGGGCCGGACAAAGATCCCAGGGTCCCGGCGAGCGTGGTTCCCGATGCGACTCTTGTTATCCGGCACGGCGAAGACGAAAACGCGCCACCAGACGAGCCAGATTGGGAAGTACCGGAGGCCGGAATGAAGGTCACGTACGATCCGCGGGTGGATGTGCTCAGCATCGCACTGAGCGATGCCCCCGTCGCCCACCGGGAGCAAGGGATGCACCGTCGCTTCGGATATCTGGCGCACCAGATCGCCGCGGTAATGCGCCGGCTCCAGATTCAGTTGCAGGGCCAGTTGGCGGAGCGGGTCCAAGGCCGATCCCGAGGTCCAGTGCAAATGCAGGATCTTGACCTGATGACCGAGAACCGGCGGCGCGCCTTGGCGGAGTCGTATTTCGAGTTGGGCGAGACCGGCAAAGCCGAAGCGCTCTATCGCGATTGGCTGCACGCCGATCCGCGCTGGGGATGGGGCTGGATCGGGTGGCCGGATGGCTACGAATTCACGCGCACCCGGTTACAGGACTGGCCGCGAGCCGAACAGATTCTGCGAGAAGGGCTGGCCGTCGACCAAGTCGGGGACCGTCCCGATATCCCGTGCGGAAGCGGGAAAAAGTACATGAAGTGCTGCGGCGCTTGAGACGTGCCCCCGGCCGGGGTAGACTCCTTTCCCTCAACGGCCAAAGTCCATTCCTCGACGTGATGATCCAGACTGTGCATCCCCGTACGCCGGCTGAAACCGTTGCCTTGGGCCCTGGCTAAATATCCCTTGACAGGTATATGCTCTGTCGAGTATACACAGAGAGTGGAATCTGTGTTCGATGTCATTGCGGAGCCGAACCGCCGCGCGATATTGAGCCTCCTGGTCTCGTCCCAACAGTCGGTGGGAGAGATGGAGCGTCGGCTTGGTATGCCGCAGCCGGCCGTGTCCAAGCACCTGCGCGTGCTGCGCGACGCCGGTTTCGTGGAATCCACGGTGGATGCACAGCGCCGTCTCTACCGGCTGAAACCGGAACCGCTCCAGGAGATCGACGCCTGGCTGGCTCCGTTCCGCCGGTTCTGGTCCGCTCACGTGGATGCTCTCGAACGCCACCTCGACCGCATGGATCGATCGACGCCAACGAAAGGGAAGACAACGAGAAAACGACGCGTCCCAAACCGCGAACGCGACAAAGGAGAAACGAAATGAAAATCAAGTTGACCAGCGTATACGTGGACGACCAGGACAAGGCCCTGCGCTGCTATACGGAGGTACTGGGCTTTGCCAAGAAGACCGATTTCAGTCAGGGCCCATATCGTTGGCTGACCGTGGGCTCGCCCGAGGAGCCGGACGGCACTCAGTTGCAACTGGCGCTGAACAACAACCCCGCGGCCAAAGCGTATCAGGAGGCGATTTATCAACAGGGCCAGCCCGCGGCCATGTTCTACACCGACGATGTCAAGGGCGACTACGCGCGGATCAAGGCCCACGGCGCCCAGTTCACGATGCCGCCCACCGACGTGACCGGCTCGACCATTGCGATGCTGAACGACACGTGCGGCAACCTCATTCAGCTCGTCCAACTGGCGCGCTATTGAATGCGGCCGTTCCGCACGATGGCGCAGCTCCGCCGGTTCTGGTCCGCCTGCGTGGATGCGCCTAAACGCCACCTGAAACGCATGGAGCAATCCACGCCAACGAAAAGGAAGACAAGGAGAAGGAGATGATCGATCGCGAGCGGTACACACCGGGTCCGGCCAGCGGGGCGCAGGTGCGAAAGGACGGAGAGAAGTGGACGCTCATTCTCGTCAGAGACCTGCGCCACGCGCCGGAAAGAGTCTGGCAGGCGCTAACCGACCCGGCGCACCTGCGCGAGTGGGCGCCCTTCGTAGCCGATGGGAGCCTGGGTACAGCCGGAGCCACTGTGAATCTCACCTGGGTGGGAAGGCCCACGCCGATCGGGACAAAAGTGACGCGAGCGGACGCTCCCAGGCTGCTGGAGTACGGCGATATCCGGTGGGAACTCGAAGCCTTCGGCGGCGGCACGCGCCTGACGCTGTGGCACAGCATCGATCGCCGCTTCGTCTCGTGGGGCGCGGCGGGCTGGCACATTTGTTTCGATGTTCTGGATCGCCTTCTCAGCGGAACTCCCATCGGCCGCATCGCTGGTGGTGATTCGATGAAGCTCGGCGGCTGGCGGCGGCTGACCGCGGAGTACGCCAAACAGTTCGGTATGGAAGCGCCCAACTGGCCGTCTCAGACGGCACAAAAGTCGTGAATCGAAGGAGGAAGAACGCCATGGAATCGACTCTGCAGAATCCGGCACTCGCCGCTGCGCGGACCACGCCAAAAGCCAAGACTATCGTCTATTGGACGGTCACCGCGCTGTTCTGCCTGGAGATGGGCTTTACCGCCTACTACATGCTGCTGCGCCTGCCGGAGGGGGCGCAGGCGTTCATCCGCCTCGGCTTCCCCAGCTACTTCCGGGTGGAGCTGGCGTGGGCCAAGCTCATCGGGGTGGTGGTGCTGCTCGCGCCGGCGCCGGCGCGGCTCAAGGAGTGGGCCTACGCCGGCTTCGCCATCAACCTCGCCTCGGCGCTCATCGCCCATCTCTCGATGGGCGATGGCCCGGACGCGGTGGGCCCGTCGGCGATCACCAGCGCGCTCTGGGGACTGTCGTACTTCTTCTGGCGCCGCCGGGAGGTCGCGCCGGAGGGTGCAGGCGACGCGAAGCGCAACTAAGATAGGTGCGAGAGTTGGAGTTGAACATGAAGAAGCCCGTTCCGGCGGAATCCGCTTCCGCATTAGTCGACCAGAGGATCAAGGAACTTGTGGACTGGCGCGGCAAGATGCTCGCGAAAGTGCGCGAAATCGTACACGAGGCGGACCCTGAGATCGTCGAAGAGTGGAAGTGGAGAGGGGTTCCCGTCTTCTCCCACGGCGGCATCGTCTGCACGGGAGAGACGTACAAGAGCGTCGTCAAAATGACATTTGCCAAGGGAGCTACGTTGAAGGACCCTGCGGGTCTATTCAACTCCAGCCTCGACGGGAATGTCAGGCGCGCCATCGACATCCACGAAGGCGACAAGGTCGATGAGGCGGCCTTGAAAGATCTCATTCGCGCCGCGGTGGCGCTCAATCTCATGGCCAAGCCCAAGCCGAAGCCGCGACGAGCCACCAGCAAGCGGGCCGGCTAGTTTCACCGGCGGTCCTGCGGCGCGGTTCAGACGGTTTTTGTGCCTGCCCCTCGCAAGAAGCACTCACGCTATTTCTTCCGCTGCAGATCCACGCGCGCCCCGGGTTTCACACTGTCGCCCGTCGATCCCGCACGGACCCTTCCACTCCACGCGAACTCAATTTGAGAAAACGGGCCTCCGGACATGGGATCAATCGCGGCGGGTTACAATCCTGGATTACGACAAGAGCGGCTGGAGTACGCCATCGCGCGATGATCTCGACCTGGTATGAGGCCCGTGTGGCCCACGACTGTCGCCACCGCGCAGCAAGTCAGGCGTGCTGACTGTCAACTGTAAACTGTTTACTGTCAACTCAGAACAACACGTCGAAATCCGCCGTAAACTTCCGCTGGCGCTGGCCGAAGAACACCCCGTATAGCGGGTCCACGACGTTGTTGTGCAACGAATCCGGGTTGAAGTGGTTGGTCATGTTGAATCCCGATATCGATAGCCGGACGCTGTACTTCGGGTTGACCTTGATGTCCTTCGATAGCCGCGCATCCAGCGCGAAGAAGTTGGGATACCGCTGCTCGTTGGGCACGCCTACGTAATTCTGCGCCGCGTCCAGCGTGTAATACGGAAAGCCGTTGCGGTACTCCAGCACCGGCAGAATCCGCACGCTCCGCGTCAATTGCACGGCTCCCCACGCCAGAAGGCGGTCCGGCAGATCTCCCGGCAGCCGGCCGTTGATGTTGGGGCGCACGATGGGAATCGGGAAACTGCCCAGGTAGTTGTTGAAATCGTTCAAGTCGCCGCGGGCGTAGCTGTGCACGTAAGAGAAGAACATCTGCCGCTTCTCGTTCAGCCGCACCCGCGCCGTGGTCTCGAGCTGCCGGTATCGGGCCTGGCCGCTCCCGATCAGTTCGCGCGCCCCCGCCATGGTCACCGGGTCCGGATCCACCAGGTCCATCACCACCAGCCCCGCCGACTGGTTGTGGATGTAGCTCGCCCGCAACCGCACGAAGCGCCCCGCCGGTTGCTCCACCTGCAGGCTGCCGGTGGCGCTTTGCGGCGAGAAGTCGCCCGGGCCCGACCCGGCCTTCCGGAAGACAAAGGGGATGCGCACGTTCACCACCTGCAGCGTGTTGCCGTAAAAGAACGGCCCGGCGGCGATCTGGCCCGCGGCGTCGTAATAGGTTTCGGTGGCCTTCGGAAACTGGTCGAACGAGTAAACGTTCAGCGGCACGTGATCGTAGAAGAATCCGAACCCCATGCGGACCACCGTGCCCCAGTGTTCGAACGGCGACCACGCCAGCCCGGCCCGCGGCGCCACCCGAAAGGTCCGCGACACTTCCTGCGATTCCGTGCGCACCCCCAGATCCGCCGCCAGCCGCGACGAAATACTCCAGTGGTCCTG
>Ga0326728_10007593_pt1 | contig 27649 bp, 22 predicted proteins | sample MB3enrmetagenome_FD_207602 | JGI IMG/M metagenome (GOLD analysis project Ga0326728, IMG submission 207602) | Lab enriched peat soil microbial communities from McLean, Ithaca, NY, United States - MB31MN | ecosystem: Environmental > Terrestrial > Soil > Wetlands > Peat | place: USA: New York...
GCGGCTACAGCCGATGGCCACGGCTACTGGATGGTGGGTGGCAACGGCAGCATCTTCGCCTTCGGAGACGCCCGCTTCTACGGGTCGATAGGGGCCAGGCACCTCAACCACGCGATCGTGGGCATAGCGGCTACAGCCGATGGCCACGGCTACTGGATGGTCGCTGCTGACGGCGGGGTGTTCGGTTTTGGAGACGCGCCATTTTTCGGCTCACTGACCGGGACAACGCTCCATGACGAGATTGTAGGGATCGCCGGATAGGTCGGACGGCTGTCGTCGCCCGACCGACAACGGCGCGTACTCCCAGACCTGGACGACCGTGCCGTTGCAGGGGTACCAGTCCATCGGCGTGGCGCTGGCCGTCCCCGCCGCGGCAACGCCCAGGCAGCAGTGCCCTTACCGGGCGGTCCCCTTGGTCTTTGGCGTCGATCACCGTGCCTTCCTTGCTCCATTCACGTAAAGCCCCCCAAGTTTCGACCGTCCGTCGGCACACGGCGGTCGGGCTCCCTTTAGTTGGCAGGAACCGAAGGCTCGCTAACCAGTGGTGGCACCCGACAGCCCACCGATGATGTTCCGCTGGAAGATCACGAACATCACCAATAGCGGTACACTCGCCAGGACATCGGCCGCCAGCGACCAGTTCAAGGGAGCGCTGTAGGAAATCTGCGTCACCGCGACGCTGAGAGGGTACTTGTTGGGGTCAGTGAACACCATCAAGGGCCACAGGTAAGACTGCCACACAGCTACGAATGCAAATATCGAAACCACGGCCATGACTGGGCGGGCCATAGGGATGACAATGCTCCACAGTTTGCGCGCGACACCGGCACCGTCTATGTCGGCCGCCTCCAGCAGTTCGTCGGGCAACTGGTCAAAGAACCGCTTGAGGATGAAGAGGTTGAAGGCGCTCGCCACGGCCGGCAACCAGATCGCAACCGGGTTGTCCAGCAGGTTGGTGTGGATAAACGGCAGGTCCTTGGCCACCAGGTACGTCGACACCACGATCGCTTGGCCCGGGATGAACATACTGACCAGGAACCCCCCCAAGAGGGCGGCTCCGAAGCGCGGGCGGAGCTTGGACAGCGCAAAGCCGGCCAACGTGAGCAGCACGATCTCCAATACCCACGCCCCGCCAGCCTGAATGACGGTGTTCTTGAAGTACTGGAACAGATCGAGCTGCGACCACGCGTTGGAGTAGTTGCTGAACACCCACTCGTGGGGTAGGAAGCTCACAGTGGGACTGTCGAGGTCCGTCGTCGAACGCAGCGCCCCTGTGACTGCCCAGAACATCGGGAACAGGAAGACCGCAGAGCAGACAAGGGCGGCCACGCCGAAGACGACCCAGTAAACGCACTTGCCCCTGCGGCTTGACAAGACTATCGGCGACACGATCCCGCGCGCCGACGCCAACTGCAGGCGCCTCGACGAGGCTCGCTGGCGCCGCGTCCCGCGGGCCGGTGCTGTGGTGAAGATTGCGTTAGCCATGGTTGCGGGTCAACCTCAAGAAAGATGCCGAGAAGATGCCCAGAAAAACGACCAGCATGGCGCTGAGAAGGCACGCGCCGCCATAGTTGTAGTATTGGTCAAAGTACTTATAGATGAGGTACAAGACCGTGATGGTAGAGCTACCGGGACCACCCCCAGTGATGACGTTCACCTCGTTGAACTCCTGCATCGTGGCGATGATCTGGAAGAGCATCAGCATGAGCAGCACGAAGCGGGTCTGTGACACAGTCACGTAGCGGAAACGCTGCCACAGGCTGGCACCGTCCAGCTCGGCCGCCTCGTACAGTTGCCCCGGGATGTTCTGCAGCGCCGCCAGGTAAATGAGCGCCGTCCCGCCCATGTTGGCCCAAGTGGTTATGAGCACGATCGAGATAAGCGCCACGTTGCTTGACTGGTACCAGCCGGACTGCGGAAGGTGCGCGGCGCCCAAAGCTTGATCGAACAACCCGCTGGGTTGAGTATAGAACCACTTCCACAAAAGGTCAGTGACGACAGGTGGTATCATGACCGGGAGGTATATGACCACGCGGAAGGCCTGTTTCATGTGGCGCAACTCGTTGAGCAGCACAGCCACGAAAAAGGGAAGACCAAAACCGATGACCAGGGCGATGCCAGTGAAGGCGAAGGTATTGCGCCACGCTGGCCAGAACTGCGGGTCCGCCATCAGCGTCCGGTAGTTCACCAGCCCGCCGAAATGATTGCCTCCCACCGAAAAGCTTGTCTTCTCGAATGCGAGAAAGAACACTTTGATAGTTGGGTACCAGGAAAACAATGCGAAGCAAACCAGCGCCGGTATGATAAGAACATAAGCTTTGAGGTTGTTCGAAAGGCTACGCCTACCCGAGCTGCCGGCCTGAGCCCGTGGTAATCCTTTCGGGGGCCTAACCGGGGCAACCGCAAAGGCCATGTCTTGTCTCGCTTCACTCTACAGGTGGTCAGTAGAACTGGTGGTCGTCAGTCGGGCGGGCTCGGGAACGGGCGCCTTCGTGCCGTAGGGTCGAGCCACGAGGACTCGTCTCAGCTCCCGAGAGGGCGCCGCCACGAGGGAACCATGGCGGCGCCTGAGTTCTCAGAAGCAGTTAGCCAGCAAATTGCTGGCGATCAGTCTCCCCAATAGCTGGCGAGGGTCGAATTGACCTTTGACGCCGCAGAGTGAAGGAGGTCGGGGATGTTGACGTTCTTGTTGGTGAGGACAGTGGACATAACTGTGTCCAGGACAGAGTAGACCGCTTGAGCGTCGGTCGGCTCGATTGTGGACTTCATCGTGAGCATCGCGTTCTCGAAGCCCGTAAAGTCCCCCGGGGGGACGTTCGCGTACTTGTTCTGGATGCTTGCGTTCAACTGCGCTTCGCTACCGGTCCACAGGTCAGGCTCGGGCAGGCCGACTTCCTGCTTCTGTGCGGACGCCCGTGCCCAGTTGTTGGCAGCGGCACCGGGCGTCAGGTACTCGAACTCGGCCCACTTGATACCTGCCTCGATCTGCGCAGGGGTGTCGTGGACGTTGAACAACATGCCGTCGCCACCCATCAGGGTGGAGGCCGCTGGGCCGTTCAGGCCGGGCAGAGCGCCCAAGCCGTAGTCCTGGTACTTGCCGCCATAGGTCTGGACGATCGCAGGGATGTTGTCCGGGGCTCCAATGATCATACCGACCTTGTTGGCACCGAACCAGCCCTGGACGATCGGGATGTCGAGGAGTTGCTGGGTACCCATGCTGTTGTCCACCCAGCGCATGTTCCAGAGGTTTTGCAGCAGTTCCTGGCCTATGGCGTTGTTGAAGTTCGCATGATGACCGTTGGCAGTTTCGACGCTGCCACCGTAGGAGTACATCTCAGCGGTGAAGTGCCAGCCACCCTGGTTGTAGATGCTGTAGTCGGCGTACCCGACGATCCCGTTGCCGAGCGCTGCAATCTTCTTGGCGTCTGAGCGGACCTCGGCCCAGGTTGTCGGCGGGTCGTCAGGGTTGAGCCCGGCCTCCTTGAAGAGCACCTTGTCGTATACGAGGCCCATGGTGTAGTTGGCCGCCGGGAGCCCGTAGAGGTCGCCGTTCTTACCTCTGAACACGTTGAGGATAGAGGGCTGGATGTCGTTGATCGCGGAATCGTTCTTGGACAGATATGGCTGGATATCGGCCACTTGCCCGGTTGCGATGGACTCTTGTATGTCGGTCAGATAGGAGTAAAAGACGTTCTCTTCATTCCCTGAAGCGAGCTTCGGGTAGTAGGTGTTCGGGTTGTCACAAGGGTTCTCGTCGTCAGAGACAACCTTGACGCCGGGGTTCCCCTTCATGAATGTGTTCTGGTCGGCAATCCAGTTCGACCGACCGGGTTCAGTGCCGGGGGTTGGTTCACAGTTGACGGTTATCGTCACGTTTTGCGAGGATCCCATCGGAACGGCCGCGGAACTGGACGCGACGTAGGCCCCCTGCGCTACTACAGCAACCGCCGCGAATGCTGACGCAGCGATCGCCCAACGGGTGTGTCTCTTCATTATACCCCTCTCGTTAGCTCTTTTCAGCTTCCCTGGGCTAAGCCCTTCCCCGGGCCCTCGCATGAAGCCGAAGCGCCCTCGAACCCGAAGCTCCTGGGCAGGCGTTCATGCGCGGCACCTGCCTTGATAAGTGCGCCTCCGATCCTCCAGTGCGCTCACTTAGCCGTGCCCGGGCTCACGCACCTGGACGGCCCGCCGCCCCTTTGGCGGCATGGGACGCAGTGTACGCTCTCCGACTGTTCAGCGCAAGTGCATCCGCTGCCAGCTGCAAGATATGGATCGTCTGTCTTCCCCTTTCGTACTGTTCCGCGCCGGGGACCTCCATGGACCGGAGGGAGGAGGCGCGGCAGGTGCGGGAGGCGCGGGACGCCCTCCTCAAGGGGACCCAGGCACGTTGCCGTGACGAGGCCGCCCTCCTGTTGAGCTGGTCTTACCCCTCGTGCAGGTGAGAGGCCCAACGCGACTTGTGCCGACCTTCGCTTCACAACGGTGCCTCGGCGGGCCGAGGCGCTGGGGCGCAGGCGCCAACCGCAACCGCCGCTGATACCGCTGCGGTTCGCGTTTGGCGCGCCCCCTGAGCGCCCGCTCACTATCCGCCTGAAGTGGGTATTTGCTGCATTGAGCCACTGATCAGACGTAATCCTGTCTATTCTTTGGGTCTACCCGTCGGTCTCTTGCAGCCTTCGGTCAAAGTGCGTACACTGCGGACTATGCCGCCGGAGGGGCGGCAGGCAGCCCGGGCGCCCGAGCCGGGCACGGCCAACCAAGGAGCTGAGCCAGAGAGATGACCCGATGGCTACTTCGGTGAGCCATACAGGAGACGTTGCCTCCAGGGCACGCCGATCAACCCGCGACCGGGAGCGCAAGTGAGCGTGGCCAAGGCTGCCGACAGGTACTTCGACGTCCATCCCTGGAAGGTGGTGGAGCAAGGCTTCGACCCTGCTCATAGCCGGACGGCCGAGTCTGTGTTCTCACTTGCCAACGAGTACATGGGGGTGCGCGGCTACTTCGACGAGGGCTACTCCGGTGACCGGTTGGTGGGTGTGTACCTGAACGGCGTGTTTGAGACGTCGCCGAACGTCAGTTCTCCCTATCGGGGCATTGCCGACCACTTCTGTTACATGGTGAACACGGTGGACTGGCTGGCAACTCGCATCGAGCTCGACGGCGAACGGCTCGATCTTGGGACCTGTGCATTTTCGGGGTTCACCAGAGCGCTGGACATGCGGTCGGGAGTCCTGTCGCGGTCGTTCACATGGACGACGCAGACCGGCAAGTGCCTGACCTTGACCTTCCTGCGTACCTTGAGCATGGCCACCCCGTCCCTCGCGGCGCAGCGCATCGTCTTTGAAGCGCTCAACTTCAGCGCCCCGGTCTATGTGCGCGCCGCGCTCGACTTCTCCATCGTGCACGAATCTCGGCAGTCGAGCCTGTTCACGGTCGAGAGGGCCGACGAGCAAGCTGGGATTTACGCGATGCTCGGGAAGACCAGGACGAGCGGGCACATGGTCCATGCCAGCTTTGTCCTGCACCCTGACCCGCCAGAGCCGGTCCACGAGGCGCTCGGCGGACCTCTGTTCGGTGCCGTTTTCGCGCTGCCCCTGGAGCAGGGGACCCCGCACGTGCAGGACAAGCTCGTCCGCCTGCACGTGGAAAAAGACGGGGCCCAAACGGTTGGCACAACGTGGGACGAAGCCACCAAACGTGCGGCTGCCTTCACCGGCGTTTCCTTCGGTTCCATTGTCGAGGACAACCGCAGGTACTGGTCAAACGTCTGGGACAAGTTCGACATCTCGATCGAAGGCAGCGACGACAACCTTCAGGGCATTCGGTACTGCATGTTCCAACTAAACCAGACGTACCACGGCAGTGACTCACGGCTGTCGATCGGGGCTAAAGGCCTCACTGGGGAATCATACAACGGCCACGCATTTTGGGACACGGAAACTTATTGTTTGCCTTTCTATCTGTTCACGAACCCTCTTGCGGCAAAGAACCTCTTAGAGTACCGCTACAGCGGCTTAGCCGGCGCGATGGACCGTGCGAAGGCTCTCGACTGTGAAGGCGCCTGTTACCCGGTGGCGACGCTGGACGGTACGGAGTGCTGCGACATGTGGCAGCACGCCAGCCTGCAGTTCCAGGCCAGCACCGGAGTCGCCTACGGGATCTGGCATTACGCCAATGTGACCGGTGACGAGGATTTTCTGCACGGCCACGGGATCGAGATGCTTGTGCAGATCTGTCGTTTCTTGGCGACCCGTGGGCAGTGGGGGCCTCGCACGGGGCAGTTCGGCTATTACTGCGTGATGGGCCCTGACGAGTTCCAGATGATGGTGCACAACAACGCCTATACCAATTTCATGGCCAAGAAGACCTTTGAGTTCACCTTGCAGGTGTTGGAGGCGATGAGGTCACAGTCGCCCGATCAGTACCGGGACCTTGTCACGCGACTACGCCTACAGCCTTCCGAAACGGCGACCTGGCAAGCGATGGCGGCGCAAATGCGTATACCGTTCGACCAAGCAACCGGCATAATCGAACAACACGACGGGTTTTTTGACCTGCCCCACATCGAGGTGGGAGCGATCCCAATTGAGGATTTCCCGCTCTACAACCACTGGTCTTATGACCGCATCTACCGGAACGACATGATCAAACAGCCGGACGTGTTGATGCTCATGTTCTTGTACAACCAGCAGTTCTCCTTCGAGTCGAAGAAGGCCAACTTCGAGTACTACGAGCCCCGCTGCGTCCATGAGTCTTCGCTGTCACCTTCTGTGCATTCGGTCCTGGCCGCGGAACTGGACAAGCGTGTGCTGGCGTACGAATTCTTCCAGTTTGGCACCCGTCTGGACCTCGACGACTACAACCGGAACACGCGTGAAGGGCTGCACATTACCGCCATCGCCGCAGCATGGGTCAACATAGTCTATGGCTTTGGCGGCATGCGCTCGGACGCTCCGGTGCTTGCCTTCTCCCCTACAGTCCCGGACGATTGGGAGTCCTACAGCTTCCGCGTTCAGTACAAGGGCTCTGTGATCAAGGTCGATGTAAACAAGCGGTCCGCGTCTTTTTGCGTTATCGAGGGCGGCCCGGTGACTGTAGTGATCTATGGAGAAGCCCACGACGTCGGGGCTCAGGGCCTTGAGGTAGCTACGCCCAGAGGGCGGGTGGCAACGTCATGACCTGCGAACACGAGCGTCAAGCACAAGGCCTCTTTCCCGTGCAGGCCGCGATCTTCGACCTGGACGGCGTCCTGGTGGATACCGCAAAGTACCACTACACCGCGTGGAAGAGGCTCGCTGACCTGCTTCACATCGAATTTTCGCCCGAGGACAACGAACGGCTGAAGGGTGTGAGCCGGGACCGGTCCCTCGAGATAATCCTGGAACTTGGCGGCATCGAGTGTGACGAAAGCGCGAAGACGGAACTGGCTGCTCAGAAGAACGCTTGGTACCTGGAGTACATCTCCGAGATAACACCAGCGGACATACTCCCCGCCGTCGTGCCGCTGCTCAACAGGCTGCGGGCTCACGGTATCCGGCTCGCGCTGGCGTCTGCCAGCAGGAATGCTACCGCCATCGTGGACAACCTGGGAATCGCTCCGCTGTTCGACAAGGTCGTGGACGCCAATGCGGTGTCGCAAGCTAAGCCTGACCCCGAGATTTTCCTTGCCGCGGCACAGCTTCTCGACGCCGACCCCAAACGTTGTTTCGTCTTCGAGGACGCGGTGGCGGGCGTGGAAGCCGGCAAGCGCGCAGGGATGTTCGTCGTAGGTGTGGGGGCACCGGAGATCCTCACCCAAGCGGACATTGTTGTCAGTGATCTCACCCAGTTCGACGGTGCTCTGTTGACGCGAGAGCCCTCTGCCAACGGGCTGTGGGTCGAGGACGTCGGGTACGATCCCGAACAGGCGGAGCTCAACGGCAGCAGGTTCCTACTCTCCAATGGCTACATGGGCTACCGCGGCACCCTTGACGAGTACGGGCGCGAACAACAGGTTGCTTGCACATTGTCGGGCTTGTACGACCAGGTGGGCGGCGCTTGGCGTGAGCCCGTCAACGCGCCCAACGGGCTCCTGACCATACTTCACGTGGACGGCGAACCGGTCTCGGTCTTGACAGCACCGCCAAGGGCCCATCGCCAGGTCATTGACATGTGGCGAGCGGTACACGAGCGCGAGTCGGTGTTCCAACTGAATGGTGGCGACGTTGTCGTTCGGTCACGCCGGTTCCTGAGCCAGGATAACATTCATTTGGCTGCGGTGGAGTACCGGCTCTGTTCGAGCCGTCTTTGCAACGTCGTTGTCGAAACGGGTATTGACGGTGACGTGTGGGACATAAACGGCCCTCACCTCCACGACCTGAAGGCGTCGCAGGAAGGCGACCGCCTGCTGATGACTGCGGCCACCAACGAAGGTGCGCGGGTGGCCGTAGCCGAAACCAGCGACCTTGTCGGCGCGACCAGGCCCGTGACCACGGACAAGCGGATCGTCCGTCGCGTCGAGCTGACGGTACCGGCGGGCCAGGAAGTCCGCTTCCACAAGTACGTCGCCCTGTACACCGATCACGATGACGCCGCCGACGTGGGCGCCGCCGCGCTCGATGCGGTGCAGGACGCATGTAGTGTGGGCTACGACAGGCTGGAGACGCGGCACAGCCACGTTTGGCACCGACGGTGGCTCAGCTCCGACGTCGAAATCGACGGCGACGATGAGGCGCAGCTTGCCCTGCGCTACAGCCTGTTCCAGTTGATGCAATCCGCGCCGGCACATACAGAGCACGCTTCAATACCCGGCCGCGGCCTATCGGGCCAGATGTACAAGGGTGCAACTTTTTGGGACACCGAAGTGTTCATGTTGCCTTTTTTCATGTACACGCAACCCGAGATCGCGCGCAAACTTCTCAAGTACCGCTGCCATGCCCTGGATGCCGCTCGGCGTAAGGCGGTAGAATACGGCTACAAGGGCGCGTACTATGCGTGGGAAAGCCAGGACAACGGCGACGATGCCTGCACGCTGTTCAATGTCACAGACGTTTTTACGAACAGGCCGTTGCGGACGTATTTTCGTGACAAACAGATACACATCAGTGCGGACGTCGCTTACGCCATGTGGCAGTACTATGTGGTTACCGGTGACGAAACGATCCTCTATGACGGTGGAGCGGAGGTCATCCTCGAGAGCGCCCGGTTTTATTGTAGTTGGGCGTACTTCAAGAAGGACAAGAACCGGTTCGAGTTGCTGGACGTGACCGGTCCCGACGAGTACCATGAACGCGTTTTCAACGATGCCTTTACCAACGGCATGGCCCGGCATTGCTTGCGCTTGGCAGTCCAGGTTCTTGCCTTGTTGCGAGAGCACAGCGAGCAGTACTACGACCGCCTTTTAGAGCGACTGGGCCTAGCAGGGGATCTTCAGCAGTTACAGGAGATGGCCGATCTGCTCTATGTCCCGGAGCCCGACGAGGCGACCCTGATCATCGAGCAGTTCGATGGGTATCACAAGTTGGAAGACGTGTCCCTGGACGAACTGAAGTCACGCGTTCAGATACCAACAGAATACCTCGGTGGTGGCAGCGGGTTGGCCACCACGACCAAGGTGCTCAAGCAGGCGGACGTAGTCGCGCTGTTGACGTTGTTCAGGTCCGATTATCCTGCCGCGGTAAAACGCGCCAACTGGGACTACTACGACGAGCGGACCGAGCATGGCTCAACGCTCAGCGCGAGCTTGCAAGCGATGTTAGCGGCCGACGTCGGCCTCTCCGACCGGGCCTACGACTACTTCATGAGCACGGCGACGGTCGACCTGACTGGCAATTACAAGCGCTATGTCGGCGACTTGTATATCGGGGGCACCCACCCTGGAGCGAACGGGGGCGCTTGGATGACCGTGGTCCATGGGTTTGCTGGTTTCCAGTTTGACGGGAAAATTATCACTATCGCTCCGGCACTGCCTTCGCACTGGCAACGCGTGTCGTTCAACGTCGTCGTGAGGCAGCAAGGCTTCAGGGTGGAAGCCGGGAGGCACGAGGTACGTGTCACCCCCTGCGCGGGCAATACCCAAGCCATGGACTTCGCCATTTGCGGGACGGTCATGCATTGCGCATGCGGTGAGCCGATCGTCGTGGCTGTCGACCGTCCGCCTGCGTAGCCGTTGGCCTTGTTCTTCTGGCAACGGGAGGCCCCACAGCAGAGTAAAGTGCTTGCCCCGTCGATGATGACGAGCAGCGGTTTGGTCGTGCCCAGTCCTCTTTCCCGCAGGGCATGCTGGCCCTTCGCGGGGTCTGGCACCTGCGCCAGGCGTGGGCGGGGCCCGTACCACCAGAATCACCCTGTCCTCCGGCGCGGTGTCGATCACCGAGTCGACCTGGCCAGCAGCCTGGGTGCGGGCCTTAATTGTGCCGCGTCACGCGATGCGCAGCACCGGATGGCCTCTATCGCCCCGGTAGCGCGGTCTTCGGGGTGCCCGGGCCCTCGCCGGCCGGCACTGCCCGTGCCGCAGTTCCGACGTGGGAAGCGCCAGACTTGCCCCGTTGGCGCCTGACCTGGCGCTTGGGCCGATCGACCTCGAGCACCTTCACGCCCTGGGCGGCCAGGTGGCGGGCCACGCTAGCCCCCATGAGCCCGTGCCCTCCATGTCGACGGCATCGAGGCGTCCGAAATGGCGCAACCAGGCCAACAACTTGCGGTAGCCGGCCGCGGTGGTGGGCAACTGCTCGGTGCCGAGCCGTCGTCCCAGGTGGTCCAAGGCGACCGCTACATGGAAGTCCTTGTGGGTGCCGACCTTGTGGGTGTCGACGCCCCCGTGACAACCCTTTTCGCTTGCGCCATGTTTTTGAGGCCATCCCTTCTTGTTGAGCCGTGTGGGTGGCACGCACGGCCGGGCAACGGACAAGACTGTGACCGGGCTCAGGCACGAACTCCCATTGGGTCACGTTCGCCAAGCCGGTTGTGCCCGGCGTGGCCCTGGCCGCCCGGCCGACTGATCGGCTCCAGGTTGGCGGATCCCTTTCAGGTCGGTGGATCCCCTCAAAGTCGGTCTCACAGCCCGTTCGGGGTGGAGCGACGGAACAGAACAGAAGTCGTGAAAGAATAGGACATAGACTTGTGATCGATGACGCGGAGGCTGACAGAGGTCGCACAGAAGGCTGGCGCTAGCGAGGCAACTGTAAGTCGGGTCCTCAATGGGAGGCCCGGGGTCTCAGCAGTAACGCGCACGGCCGTCCTTACGGCTCTCGACGTGCTCGCGTACGAGCGGCCCACCAAGCTGAGGGGCAAGCGTGCCCGTCTCGTCGGCATGGTGCTGCCCGAACTGCAAAACCCCATCTTCCCCGCACTGGCGGAAGTCGTTGGCGGGGCCTTGGCCCAGCTGCATTTCACTCCCGTGTTGTGCGCGAGCGGCCCGAAAGGGATGTCCGAGGCCAACTATGTGAACATGCTGCTCGACCAGCATGTCTCTGGGGTGATCTTCGCGGGCGGCAACTTCGCCGAAGCCGCATCGACGCACGACCACTACCGGTTGCTACGTGACCGCGCTTTGCCCGTTGTTCTTGTCAACGCGTCAAGCGACGACGTGGCTTTTCCCCAGGTCTCCACCGACGATACTGTCGCAACCGAACAGGCTTGCAATCACCTTCAGGTCCTGGGGCACGAAAACATTGCAATGATCCTCGGGCCGGAGGACCATATGCCCAGCCGCCTGCGGCTGGCTGCATTCCAGTCGTTTGCGGCCCGCACGGGGTTGTCGGCCAAACGAGTCGCGCATGTGACGTTCTCGCTCGAGGCCGGTCACGCGGTTGGGGCACGCTTGGTAGGGAGCGGAGCAACGGGCATCGTTTGCGCGAGCGACCTTTTGGCTTTGGGCACGATCCGGGCGGTGCGGAGGCTAGGCCTGCGCGTGCCTGAAGATGTCTCAGTCGTCGGTTATGACGACTCTGCCCTAATGATGTGCACGGACCCGCCGCTGACCACTATCCGCCAGCCGATCGAAGCGATGGGCCGTGCCGCAGTAAAACTCCTTGCTGGTCAGATCGAGGCCTCTTTGTGAGTTCCTAACTGTTGTCAAGGGCTCAGGCGACTTTCTTGCGGGTAGATTTGCGGCGGGTGGACGGGCCGGGTGCTGGAGCGGCCCCGGTCGACTTCTGACTGCGCCGGCTCGCCCGCCCCTTTAGCTTCTTGGCTTTGCTGGTGGTCCGCCGTGCTTGGCGGACCTCGTCGGAGATGCTGTAGCGCTCAGCGACGATGGCCCTGCCTTCTGCTTCTGTGACCTCGCGCCCGTCGATATCACGCAGCACGTAACGCTCCCGGCGGCGCCAGCAGGCCGCTAGCCGAGTGGCGAGCGTGGCAGCGAGGTGGCACAGCGCGGAGTCGTGGTGCTTGCCTTCTTCGACGACGAGGCGGTAGTACTTTGCCGCCAGTTGGGGGTCTGCTCGCTGGGCGTGGTCAGCGGCCAGGAACAACGCCATCCGCAGCCCGGGGTCGCCTGATTTAGTCGGGCCGCCGTGCCCGTGGCTGTTACCCGACTGGTCGATCTTGGGCACGAGCCCGGTGAACGAGCGCACCCCAGCAAGATTGGCGAAGCGGTCGAAGTCCCCGGAACGGCCCAGGATGCCGGCAGCGAGTGTCACACCTAGGCCCGGCGCCGACAAGACGACGCCGTCAGGGTCAGCGCGGTGATAGAGGCTCTCGATCCGGGCGTCCAGCTTGGCGATCTCGTCGCCAAGGCCACGGACGAGGCGGATCTCGGCGGCGATGTCAGCGGCGAGCTCGGCGAAATCGAGGCCGCCGCCCGCCCACAAGGTCAGTGCTTCGTCGGCGGCGGCCAACACCTCGTCAGCCTTGGCCTCGGCGAAATGCCCTCGGCTCACCCGTCGGACAAGGCCCGTGAGGCGTTGACGGCCCAAGCGGCGCAGGGCCCGGGGGTCGCCGTAGCGCTCCAGGACGGCCAGGGCGGTATCGGTGTACTCGGTGGCCCCCAGGGCGTCGGCGTAGGAGGGGCCGAGCATCTCCACCATGGCGTCCAGGCGCTGGCAGCACGCATGGCGGCGTTCCACCAGGCTCCAGCGACGCCTCACCGTTCTCTTGAAGGTGCCCGCCGGCCCCAGGCCGTGGAGGGGCTCGAGGCCTTCGGGGTGCAAAAGAGGCAGCCGGGCAAGCATGCGGCTGTCGAGCCGGTCGGTCTTGGTGTGCTTGGCGTAATAGTCCCGCAGGTCGGCGGAGCGCTCGGGGGCGACGAGCACCACCGTGGCGCCCCGGGCGCCCAACCAAGCGGCCAGAGGGACCCAGGCGTTGCGGGTCGGTTCCATGATGACCGTCACCTCCGCCCCGCCGGGGACCTTCGCCCAGAGCGCGTCAAGCTCGGCGCCGCTCGTGCGGAACCGCCAACCTGACCACAAGAACTCGCCCGTTTCATCGGCCGCGCTGGCCTGGTGCTGCGCCCGGCAGGCTACGTCGATACCCAAGCGGACCTTCACATACAACCTCCTTTTCGGTAGTCCCCATCGCCGGCCCCCAAGTGGTTGGCTGCCCGCACGAGCTCCGTAGGTCGAGTTCCAGACATCTTCGAAAAAGGGGCCCGGCACGACCAGCCGGCCACCGCGTTCCTGAACAGGAATGCACGTGCGCCGAGAAGTCCCGTCCGGTCCGACGATCAAATCTAAGGAGTCGAGCAAGCCCGCTCCGGTCAAGATGGAAGGCGAACCAGGAGGACCGACTCGGCGCACCCTACGCGAGCCCATCACAAAGGTGGTGGACCCACTAGGGACGTTAGATGTCAAGAGGCTTTTTGAGATTTCTTTCGCTCTGTGAGGCGGGCTCTTGGACGCCTTGAAGTGGCACCGAGGCCTATGGTGGGGACGGGCTCGGGAGTGGCTTGTCCGAAGTGCCGGTGTTGGGGGTTTGAGCCGGCCGCGCTGGAGACAGAGCCGTTCCCCCTTTGCCCTCCCGGGCCCATCTTGGCGGCTCCCGCTTTGCGCTTGGCGTCGGCGACGAGGTGGGCGAAGATGGCGTCGCTTATGCGCCTTTTCAGGCAGCGCAGTGCCTCTTTGGGGGTCTTGCCCTCCTTGAGCTTGCGCTCGTAGTAGGCCCGTCCATCGCTGTGGCGGTGGGCGACCTGGGTAACGGCTGCCATGTGGAGGGCATGGTTGAGCTTGCGGTTGCCCCGCCGGGAGAGACGGAAGACCTTGTGGCCGCCTGATGAAACTTCGATAGGCGCTGTGCCGTTGTAGGAAGCGGAGCGGTCCCTGTCGGCAAAGCGGGCGACATCGCCCACATAGCCGATCACCGTGGCGGCGACATAGGGCCCGACGCCGAAGACCTCGGTGAGGGTCGTGCCCGAGGCTTTGACGGCGGTCTCGAGGCGCTTTTTTGTTTCTTTCATCTGGGTGTCGATGCGGCGAAGGTCAGCGAGGAAGTCCAGGGCGAGCTCGTAGCGGGCCTGCCCCACCGCCCCTGCCGGCGCGACGGCCTCCAAGGCCCGCGCCGCTTGAGCTGCTGACACTTCCTTGCCTGGCATACCGCCGGGGACGAGGTCGCACAGCAGTGCGTGCAGGCGGCAGACCACCTGGGTGCGCAGGCTGGAGAGGTCCCGGCGCCGTTTGGACCACAGCTTCATCACAGCCGCCTGGTCCTCGCGTGCCACCTGGGCCAGGTCCTTGTAGCGTAGCGCGGCGACGGCCACCGAGCGGGCGTCGTTGGGGTCGTTCTTATTGACGTTGCCTGTCGCCAGCAGCCGCACCCGTGAGCCCAGTTTGGGTTGCACGTCAAGGACAGTTCCACCTGCCGCGACCAGTTGTTGGGCCAGCAGGTAGCCGAGCCCGCCGGCGCCCTCAATGGCCCAAGTGCGCTCGGGCCATCGCGCGGCCCAGCTCATAAGCCGCTGGCATTGGTCCCCCGACGAGCGCACCCTCAGTTCGCCAAGGACTTGTTCTGCTCGGTCTATCGCCACCGCGGTGTGCGAGGCCTTATGAGGGTCGACACCGATCATCACTGCCATGACAGGCTCCTTTGTTATCTGGGGAAGTGGGCCGCGGCAGGCATGTCCCATTACGGTGACGGGCGCTCGCGCCTCTTTTGAGCCACACCGCGGGCGAGGCCCGATGGGCAAGCACCTCGTTCTAAAGCCAGGCCGCAGGCGGTCGGCAGACGGTTCGGGAGCTGGCCCATCGGCCCTCTCGACGCTACGGCTGGGCCGCAACGCCTACAAGCATTATCAATAAGACGGGTCTGCGTCCTCAGCGGAATGCCTGCTCTTTGAGCCGGAGTTGGTTGTGCGGGGTTCCACGGCACCGTTGTCGCTGCGCGCCGCAGCCGACTGACCCGGCGTCCCTTCGGCCCTTTGGCCTCGGCGCACAGCGTAACCCAGCCATGTGAGTCATACGGTGCGCCGGGCCCCGACCACCGGATCCAGACAGCCCCCACCGATTTCATCAACCGGGTCTGCTCGGGAGACGAACCCCGACGACGATCAGCTCAACGAGCCCGGTGCTCAGGACTTTTTCGTCACCGCCGGGACTCCTCCCGAGACTACGCTATGTGACCAGCCATCCCTGAGGGAAGGCTCCCTATAACCTATACAAGGACTCACTCGCGAGGTGTCCCTACCCGGTTACCCCGCACACTTGGCACGCCGTTGGTGACGGCCGAGTGACGTCAATGGAGCCTTGTGGATGGCCGGTCGGCAAGCGCAACGGTATAGGGCGTCCTACTGCCTTGATGTTCGGGTTGTTCACGACCTTTGGAACCAGGACAAGCACCGACTTGTGCGTCTTTGGGGCATTCGTTTCGGCAATGAAGACCTGAGACTCCCAAAGACAATGGCTAGCGATTGTGTCATCGGAATTGATCGGCGTGTGCCGCACGATGGCGCAATAGTCCTGACGATGACCTGCGGGTCGCCGCACCCTCAAATGAAGATGATGGGCGAGATCAGTTCCGCGCTCGCGTTCCGCAGCGGAATACGACGACGACTTGGCGGTGGTGGCCACTCCTTGTGGGACACGGGTCGAACCGTCGGAGATGTTGTGCGTAAGCTGACGGGTGCCATCGGCAATCAAACGGCCCCGATCAGTCTCGCCATTTGGACTGCTGGTCCGAGTTATCCGGCTCGTCACTGAACACACCGCGAGAGGACGTTCGTTAAGCGGACGCCCAGGGTGGCCGGTGCGCGGCGACTTCACTGCCCAGAGCCGGCTGTCGCTGCACTCAAACAGCAGGGCGTGGCTGGCGCCAATCGCTCACGCAGGCGCAGGCTGCGGCGCTCGTTGAGGCCGCACGCGGCGAACGCCTCGAAGCCCTCATCGTCGTGGCCGGCTCCTGCGGGCTTCGCCTTGGTGAGTCGAGCGGGCTTCTGTGGTCGGACATCGACCTCGACGCTGGCACGCTCCGTGTCAGCGGGGCCGTGAAACGGATCGCCAAGGCTACCGGTGGCTACCAGGTCACCGCGGAACCGTGAAGCGAAGCCGGAACGACCAGCGGGCCGTCGCCTTACCGCGAAGCGCCGTAGCAGCCCTGAGGGCCCACCGGAGCCGCCAGGCGGCCGAGAGACTGGTCGCTGGCCCTCTCTGGCAGGACAACCAGCTCGTGTTCCCCAGCGAGGTAGGGACGCCCCTTGACCCGTCCAGCCTGCGGCACACGTTCGCCCGCATCGTACGGCGCGCGGGGCTCGAGGGCATGGCATTCAGCCCGTACGTCCTGCGCCACACGGCCGTCTCGCTCTCTCTCGACCTCGGTGCCTCGATCGAAGAGGCAGCCGACACGCTCGGCGATGACCCCAAAACCTTATGGGCCCACTACAGGCACCGAGTCCGGGCCGTGGCCGACGCCAGCCTGCGCCTTGAGAGCGTCTTTGGTAGCCAAGCCGTGGCTACCAGGGAGGCCGACTGAGCGCTGTGGCTACCAGTTTGGCTACCAAGAGCCCTCCCCAGTAGACCTTCCCCACCAGGCCCCGCACTAAACGCCCTGGTCAGACTGGTGGAGGCGAGGAGAATCGAACTCCCGAACCTCTTGCATGCCATTTCGGCCAAGTTCGTGAGGCCTGGCGCGGCTGAGAGCGTTCGGGCAGGTCAGCAGGGCTGCAGGGGGGACATCCCTGCGGTCTGAATAGGCGCTCCGGGGGCAGCGCGGCGGAGTTACGTTGACAAATCCGTTGACAACCGGGCATAAGTGTCACGAGTCCGCCGCCCGCCCGAACGGCCCGCGGCACCTGGCCAACCTCAGGAGATGCGGAGCATCTTGACTACTGGCAGCCCTCCGTGGACCGTCGCGATGCACCTGTCCTTCACCGTCTTGCCAGGAGAGAACCGAGCCGAGCCCGCAGCCGTGACTTGTAGCTGGAGAACATCGCTCCGCCCGGCGCCCAGGAACTTGTAGGCGGCCCCGGCTAGTACGACCGTCTTGTGGTCCTTGACCAAGATGACCGTGACGGTGCCAGAGCAAGTCGCCACCCGACAGGACAACTTGACCGGTAGGTCACCGTCCACCACTTTGGCCTTTGTTGACACGATGCTCACCTGAGGCACCGGGACGCTCGTGGGCGACGACGGTGGAATGGTTGTCGTGGTCGTAGGCGCCAATGTCGTGGTCGTTGTGGCGACCGTGCTCGTGGTCGTGGGCGCCGGTGAGCCGCCAACAGGGGGTGGGGAACCGCCACCAGGTGGTGAGGACGACTGGCTGACCGCAATGGTCCGAGTAACCTCTGGCGCGGCCGAGTAGTCGGCATTGCCCGCCTGGTTGGCGTCTATGACGCAACTGCCCGCTGCGGCGTAGTTCACCGTCGTGCCGTCGGTGCCCGACACGTTGCAGACACCGCTCCCGCTAGACCCGTCGACGGAGAACAGCACCGGGTTGCCCGAGCCCCCGCCTGTCGCCGACAGAGTCGCCGAGCCGCCGACTACGCCCGAGGTCGGGGCGGTGAAGCTGATCGCCTGGCTGGTGGGCGAGGCCGTGTACGGCACCTGCGCCGCCCCGGCGTCGCAAGGTTCGCCGGGGGTGCTCTGGTCGCTTCGCTGGTCGGTCGTCGGGCAGAGCGTGACCTCGGAGCCGTCGAGGTTCACCGCGACTGGCGGTGTCGTATTGGGTATTAGCCCGAGCGCGGGGTTGCCGGTCAAGGGCAACATGGTCCCAAAGAAAGTGCTCCGGTTCGGCCCGCCGTTGTTGGCAGGCGCGCCGAGTACGTTGATGAGGCTCTGGTGGTAGTCCACGTCAGTCGCGACCCCGACGCAGGTCGAGTCGCTGCCCACGTTGTAGCCCGCGTCCTGCCATGTGGAGCCTTCGTAACAGGAGCCGTCAAAGATGTCGGCGGCCATCACCGCCGAGGGGCCCCCGTTGTAGACCACGTTGCCGGTGTCGGGGTTCGAGTAGACCGAGAAAGTAGACGCCACCACGGTCAGGGCGCCGCCGTTGTCGATCGCCCCGCCGTAACCCAGGCTGGCCACGTTGCCCGGGAACGTGGAGTCCGCAACGGTGGCCGTCCCGCCCGAGGTGTAGATGGCGCCGCCCCCGTCGGTTGCCCCGTTGCCCCAGAGCGTTGACCCCGAAACGGTGAGGCCAGTGTCGATTGCCCCGATGGCGCCGCCGTCGATGCTCGCCGAGTCGCCCGTGAACGCGGACCCCGACACGGTGACGCTCCCGTCCAGGCTGTAGATGGCGCCTCCGTAGTAGTTGGTGCTGTCGCCAGCGAAAAGGGAGCCCGCCACGCTGACGCTGCCGCCATCGTTGTATATGGCGCCGCCATCAAAGTTGGCCGCGTCGTTGCTGAAGGTGGACACCGTGGCTACCAGGGTGCCCGAGTTGTAGATGGCGCCGCCATCACCGGATCCCGTGTTGTCGCCAAGGTAGAAGGTGACCCCCTCGACCTGGGCGTACACCCCCGCCCCTACGGTGAGCACCGGGCCGTCGCAGGACGAGGTCTGGCAGCCCGAGGTGCCGCCGAGGTTGCCGTCCAAGGTGGGGTTAGTGACCCCAGGGGCAGGTTCTATCGTCACCGTCGCCGAGGACGAGGTGCCCGGGGTTGCCACCGTCCAGTTGCCGAGGTAGTTGCCCGCGGTGGCCAGGTAGACGGCGCCGCCGGGCGCCACGAGGCTCAGCGCTTCGGCGAGCGTGCACTCCTGCGAGGCCACGGGGGTCGCCGGACAGCTCGAAAGCCCTGAAGTGGTGGCGGTCGCATAGGCGAATACGGCCCCGCCGCCCTGCACTGCGCCTGCGTTGCAAGCGTGGCCGGGGGTGCTCGCGTCGCCTCGCTGGTCTGTCGTCGGGCAGAGCGTGACACCTATGCCGTTCAGCGACGTGGCCTCAGGGTCGGGGACCACGCCGATGGCCGGGCTGCCCGCCACGGGCGGCATCGTCTCGGTCGGCCCGCCGTAGTTGCCGAGGGGGCTCAGCCACCCGGTGAGGCTCGCCTGGTGGTCCACGTCACCCGGGCCATTATCAAGGCAGGTCCCGTCGCTGGCCACGTTGTAGCCCTGGTCGTACCAGACGCCCGACTGGTCGCACGAACCGTCGAAGATGTCCGCCGCGGCTTGTACTATCCCGTTGCTCTCGTCCTCGATGGTGGGGCCGGACACGGCGGCAGTGTTGGCCGAGAAGGTGGAAGCCCACACGCTGATCGTGCCGTAGCCGGTGCTCATGGCCCCGCCTTCACTGGCCTTGTTGGCCGAGAAGGTGGACCCCGACACGTACGCGAGGCTGTCAGAGTTGGCGATCGCGCCACCAACGGTGCTGGCCGTGTTGGCCGAGAAGCTGGACGCCGACACGGTCAGCTCGCCAAAGCCGTTGTAGATGGCACCGCCGTCGTGGGCCGAGTTGGCCGAGAACGTGGACGCCGACACAGTGAGGAAGCCTTCGTCGTCGATGGCGCCGCCATTCCAGGCGCTGTCGTTGGCGTCCTGGAACGTGACGCCCCCGACGGCGGCGTACACCTGCGAGCCGATGACGAGCACCGCGCCGCTACAAACAAGCGTCTGGCAGCCCGTGGCACTGCCGTTGTTGCCGTCAAGGACGGGGTTGGTCACCCCCGCGGCCGGTCCTATGGTGACCGGCTCCGACGAGGAGGTGCCAGAGGTGCCTACCGCCCAGTTGCCGACGTAGTGGGCCGTGGCCCCCGGCGTGGCGAGCGCCACGGCGCCTCCGGGTGCCACCAGGCTGAGCGCCTCGGCCAGCGTGCACTCCTGGGACGCGACGTTGGTCTGAGGGCACGTGACGAGCCCGGATGTGGTGGCGGTGGCGTACGCGTACTGAGGGGCGATGCTGGCCCTGGCCGGGAGCGTGGTCGCGACCAGGCCCAGCGCCGTAGCCAGGAACAGCACAGCGAGGGCAGTGGCAAGGCACCCGCCCAGCGCCCTGGCCCGTCGCGCCGATGAGGGGAAGACCGGACCAACCGACCTTGTAGGCGTAACGAGAGGCCGCATACAAACTCCCTTCTCGGACGACCAGCAGCAAGCACGCACGAAGGAAACAACCACCACTGAAGCCGAACAAGGGCCAGGGCCCTTGGCCGGCCTGACGCGCGGGAACATTAGACTAAGGGCGATAGCGGGCCCAAAAGGGGCTTTCCGCAATTGAGGGAGGGCGCGAAGCTCCCACAAGGCGCGGCGCCCCAGCTTCAGAGAGTGGCGGCAGGCTGTCAGGCATTCTGCGGCAGCGCGGCCCAGATGTTCGGGAGTGTCTTCAGCACGCGGGCCCCGTTCGCCAAGGCAGGTGTCGAAGCGCTCATCGACACGCCAGTGACCGACCGCGGCACAGGAAGTGCCACACAAACTGCTGGAGATGGCCGTCCGCCCGCATATCCGAGTCCGCCCCGTCGGGTGGACCGCGTCCATCGGGTCGCGGCCAGCCCGGGGGCGCCGCTAACCGCGGCCCGCACGCCGCGAACGGCAACATGGGCGGACATGCACGGCGAAAGTAACGCTTGACATAGCCTGGCACCGACAATGGCGCCTGCCCCGCCCCCCCCCACCCACGCGCCGTTTTCCTTATAGGCCTAAAGCGGCCTGCCGACAACCGGGGCATGCAACGGGCGCGCCGAGGATCCGGTCAAGAACTCAGCCAGCTGCCCCCTTGCTCGAGAGCCGGGACGGGCAGTTTCCGTCCGCTTCAATCCCTCGGATGCCCTCCCCGCGTAACCGCTGGAGGCGTTTAATGGCGACGGTGACGACGGACGAGCCCCGTACCCGCGGCCCCCTCAAGCCGAGCGCACACAGGGGCATCAGCCGGAGCATCCACGCCGTCGCCCGCCGACACGCCCTCGCGGGAACCCAGAGGACCGGCACATACGCCCGGGGCATCACCCTCCAGCGGGCCCGCACCTGGGCCCGGCACTTCTGGCGGCCCCTGTTGGGCCTCGTGGCCCTGCCGCCTGCCGTCCTGGTCCCCTGTGCTGTCTTCTTCCTCCGCGGCCCGCTGCGGTACTTCGCGGTCGGCGCTGTGGCCTTCAGCGGCCTTTGGCTGGCACTGCTCGCCTGCGCGGTGTTCAGCGGGGCGGTCACGCCTTACGTATCCGTGATGGCTGAGGAGTGGACAGCGGCCGACTTGCGCCGCATCAGGCGGCGCGGCTGGCGGCTGGTCAACGGTCTGAAGCTCGTCGACCAGGCCGACATCGACCACGTCGCCGTAGGGCCTGGGGGCGTCTTGGTAGTGGAGACCAAGTGGAGCGCCGACGCGTGGGACCTCAGCGACGAGGGCGGGTTCGGGGCACGGGCCGCGCACCGTGCTGTCGCCCAAGTGGCCAGGGCGGCCAAACAGCTGCACGGCACCCTCGGCGACGCCCGGCGCGGGTTGCCCCCACGGGAGCTTCTGGTACGCCCGGTCGTAGTGCTGTACTCGCCGACGGGGCCTGCTCCAGGCTTGGCCGCGGGCTGGGGCGAGCGCACCTACGAGGACTGGCAAGTAACTGTTGTGCACGGCTCGTACCTCCGGCAATGGCTGGCTTCGCTCGACGGCAACGTCCTTGGCGCCGAGGAGGTCGACCGCCTGTGGGCGGCCTTGGACGACAAGGTACGCGGCTATGAGACGAGGAGAGGGGCGGCCCCAAAGCCGACGATGGCCGCCCTGTACCTCGAGTGGGTCGTCAAGCCCTTCGCCGGCTCCGCCGGAGCATGCTTTGCCCTGGGTGCCGTCGGCTCCCTGCACAGCCTGCTTGTGGACCTCTTGTCCTGGTCGGGGGCCACGTTCCTCGGGGCGCTGGCGCTCCGGGTCAAGGCGCTGCGCCGTCTTGCCGTCGGGTGGCTACCTGTCTGGGCCTTCTTCTTCGCGGTCGGGGTTGTCGTCGCCACCGTCCACTGGGCGCGCTAGTCCGCGCCCTGTCCAAAGCTCGCTTGCCTTTCTGTACAGAAGACTGTACACTTGATGCCATGACCACTACCGCTGCGTTCACCGATGTCCGCGACAAGCTCAGCGACATCCTCGACAACATCGAAGACACGGGCGAGGCCTTTATCATCACGCGCCACAGCCGACCCACGGCAGTTCTGTTGGGCATTGAGGAGTACCAGTCCCTCCTCGAAACGCTCAACATTATGTCTGATGACGACACCATGGACGCCCTGGCCGAGGCAGACCTCGATATTGCTGAAGGCCGGATCATCGCCGGCGACGAGTAACCCCATGCCCCGCTATACCCACAGAGCCTGGAAGGACCTAGAAGGATTACCACCCTCCCTCCAAACAAAGGCGAGAACATTGGCAAAACGCCTTGATCAGGAGGCGGCATTAGGGACAAAACTTAAGGGTAGGCTAACTGGTAACCGCTCCATCGACATCGGCCGCTCACACAGGATGATCTATAGTGTCGAAGACAACGGAGTACTCATCAAGGTCATCCGGGGACGCCGGGACACCTACCGGTAGCCAACCATGCCCGAGGTCGATCCGAAAAACGAAGCAATGCTCCTAAATGCTCTTCACTTCTACAGCGACAACTGTGCACCGGAGGATCTTCATCCCGATTGCCCGTACTCCGTGCCGACTTCCACGGGTCTAGGGTGCGCCGAAGAATGCCTCGACTACCTGGCCATCCATGAGGCGCGCGACGGACCCGAGCTTGGACCTGAAATTGGAGCCACGCCGCTTCGCCCTCACAGGTCTCGACAGGGTCCGGCGAAGGGTGCACCCGCTTTCGACTGCGGCCAGATCTACATCGAGCAACGTGATCTCCCCCTCGACCGTCGCTCTCCGGTCGCCTTGCTTCGAGGCCTGACCGACTTGCTATGCCAAGGTCCACCGGAAAAGCCCGAAGACCGACCCGCCGCGGAACAGGAATTGTTGAGCTTGAGAGACCAGCTCCAGGCGCAGGGCTTCGCAGTTGAAAACATCGTTTACCAAATCATCGTTCCCCGCATAGTCGCAACGATTCTCGGTTACGTCCTCGTGGCCACTGTTGCAACCGAACTACCCGACACCCTCCCGAGCGGTCAGATCCTCGACTGGATACCCCTGCTCGCGGACGATCCTCGCCCACTATCGGAGCTTCGAGCTACTCTTGAAGCCGAAGGAGACGCCATGAGCGCGTTCCTCGGGCGCCTCATGAACGGCGCGGGAAAGCTGCACCGGTGGCTTCAGTCACTTTCCCTTATTGACCTAGCATCCTGGGCAACCCCAACCTCTAATGCTTTTTCTGTCCTCGATACGTCGCCACCCCCGGCCCCGAGTCCTCTGGCCCGATGGGCCTATGAACGCTTCACCGAAACGTACCTTCACAATTGGGCCAAGGAAAGCCTTGAGCTTGAATGGGCCTATATAAAGGGCCGTCAGACTGGAAGCTGTCACGCCCGATACATGGCCTTTAGGAAGTGCGATCGCATAGAAGTCGCCTCCGCCATCGCTGATGCAGACCTAGATAAGAGCATGTCTAGGGACAACGACATGATAGGGAAATACGTTCCGAGCGCCAAAGAGCTACTGGAAAAGGGTGACCGCCGCGCAGCCGTTGCCCTATTCGACATGGCGTGCGATCTGTCCCCAGGGTCAGCTGACGCCCATAATAACCGCGGATTTTGCCGACTGCCAGACGACCCCGCCCTCGCACTTCGGGACTTTGAGACGGCGCGGGAACTCCGTCCCTCAGACCCGTTTGTTACAGCCGGCAACCAGATGTTGGCGCTTCATAAGACCCACAGAAATTCAGCCGCGCTCAAGATTGCCGAGGATGCGTGTGGCTGGAATTGGTCGAACGCGCGTAGCGCCACAATGTGGAACTTTCAGTCCACTAGCCCCGAACTTCTCACCGTAGACAGCCTGCTCTATGTGGCCCAACTGGCGGCGCTCGTAGCCGCCGAGGCCGGTGACCCCGTCGCCGAGGCTAAATGGCACGGGCGTTCGCTCCAAAGAAGCGCCGACTGCGAGTCAGGTGGGCCGCACTCCTGAGACCCCACCACCGATGGCGGATCGCCCGGCTTCGCTGGCCACCGGCCCGGCAGCGAGGGGTGGCCGCAGCGTACGACCACCCTGCGGTTCCGCCCATAGGGCCGGAGCCGAACGTGACCGGGATCACTCTCCTACACATGGACCGCGGCGACTTGGGCGCCTAGGCCGACACGGAGGCGGGGCCGCCTCGACAGAGAGCACCACGGCCCGGACGGTCGACGGGAACCACTTGCTGCTGCCGTGCGCCGTAGGTACGCCCTCCACGTTGAGCTACCGGGCCAACGCCGACCATCCGGCGCCAGCCTGGTGGGCGCTGTGGATGCGGGCGGCCACTTCAGGCGGGAGCAGCTCCCACTGCGCGGCCGAAGCCATCACGTTGGCCATGAACTCTCCGGCGGCCGTGGTCAGGTCGATGCCGAGGTCGAGGGCGACGAAATTCCAGCCGCTGGCCTGTGCACGGGCCATTAAGGCAGCGAAGTCACGAGTGAGCGGGACAGGCGGTCCAGCTTGGCCACAACGATGGTCGAGGCGGCGCCGGTCTCGACGGCTTGGCCGCTAACAGCGGTCTGTTCGCCGCGCGCGCACATGCTTGACCGAGTGCGCACCTATCCTTCACCCCCAAAGTGTCGCTAACCCCGTTTGAACGACCTCGCCCCCGCCACGTGGGAGCGCGGCCCGGACGAGACGCCGCAAGCGTGGGCCGCCTTCGTCGTCTACCGGGGGGGACCAGGGCGTCGGGCACCAGCACGTCAGCCTGGGCCCGGTGAACGCCGACCGGCCTCGATCTGAGCCTACTCGGGCGCGACATCACTGTGACGACGCCGGTGCCTGGCGACTAGGAAGTCAGCCAGCAGGCAGCTGCAGTATCCGGCGAAGGCTGCCAGCACGGCCCCGACGACCCCCAGCCCGCTGAGCATTGTGGCCGTTCCCGACAGCACCACAGCGAGGGCGACGACTAGCGGGCGTACGTGCAACCCGCGGGACTTGCGCCGCGGTCGTCGGCCCGGCCACGCGAGAGCCACAGCCCAGGGGTCGCAGTCCGGGCTAGACCGCGCCATTGCACGAGCTGCCCGCATGGTGCGCAGGTGCCCCTACGCGAGCGCGACCACGCCGACGGTGCAGCCGCCGGCGTCGGAAGCAAATAGCTGCCACACGGGTTGGTAGTCCGCTAGCAGCTACGCCTGCGTCGTCCAATTGGGCGCATAGGCCCACACAGCCAAAAGCGCCAGCCAAACCCCTCCGGCCTAAACGGGCCATGGCCAGTGGAAAGCATACGTACCAGCGAGCGCTCCAGTAGCGGCCCCGTCTACCCCTTCACGTCCGCCATGGCCGTAGCGAGTAGGGACTGGATCTGGCTCAGGTCTGTGTTCAAGAAGTCCTCTTCGTCAGCGTAGGAGAACTCCATCACGGCCCGCCCCTTCAGCGCAAGGACGAAGTCTTCTGCGACAACCGTACCGCTCTCTGTGTAGGTCAGCTGGTAGGCGCTGGACAGGCTGCCGTAATGTCCGAGGTTCAGTGCCTCGACTGTCACGGTCGTGCCCTGGTCTTTGAACTGGTGACAGGAAGCGGTGTTCGCGACAACCACCTTCAACGCATGCCGAGCTGCTAACTCGGCTGGCCAAGAGACCAGCATCTCCTGCACCAGCGGGGCTTGGCCCTTTTCGTAGGCAACGGTTCCCGATGAGCCGGGATGCTCACTTAGCAGCGTCACTGCCAGGGCAAAGCAACCCGTGCGACCCACAGCAGGTGCGGCCGCCGTTGACCAGCCGAGCGGCATCTCCGCCAGGGTAAGCAACCAGGGATGGACGTTTGGGGCCTTTGGCGTCGCGCTGGCTGGCGCGGCCAAGGGGGGGAACAAGCCGACGACGAGGACTAAGCCTGTCAGAAGGCGCTTCGTTGAGGTCATGTGGTCTCCTCGTTCGGCCCAAAGCCTAGACCCTCGCCAGCCCTGCCCCGGCTAACCGCGGCCCGCACGCCGCGTGAGGCAAACATGGGTGGACAGGAACGGCGAAAGTAAGGCTTGACATGAGGCTGGCGCCGTCGGCGGCGCCTGCGCCGCCCGAGCGCGACCTGTAGAGGATCACCGTATGAAGATCAAAATATGGTTCGCGTGTCTATAGAAAGTCGCGCTTGACATGGGCGTGGTGCCTATGACGGCGCCTGCGCCGCCCCAAGGGCGACCCCCAGGCGCAGCAACCCCGAGAAACGACGCCGGGCCTCCGCCCTCTGCGTGGAGTTACTCCCGGACCACGACGCCCCACGCGGCGCCCCTCGGCCGCACACCCAGCCAGCATCCGGCTAGGTTGACCCCGTCCAGGGGCAGGAGTGGGGTTCGGCGGGCCGGGTGACGGCTGTCGAGAGCACAGAGGACCGGCCAGGCTACGTGCGGGCCAAGGGCGAGGGGGCGCGAGCTTTTGCTGTGCTTGAGGAGGTCCACATAGGCCACCGACGGATAAACCCGCTGCGGTTGCGTCATTCTGACGGGAACAGGGTGCCTCCCTGAAGACGGTGCGCCTGGGTCGGCGGGGCTACTGTGGGTATCGGTTGCCGTCTGGCCAGCCCAGGCGCACGCCAACAAGACTACCGTTCTGGGGCAGACCGATTTGTGTCGCCCGCCAGCATGATGGGTCCACCCCACCGCCAGGTTGATGGGTCCACCTGACCGGGTAACCAGTGCTGGCAACGCGATGATCGCGGGTCTGGTGGCGTAGGTCAATAGCGCCGTCGACGACGAGGCCTTGGCGTGGTAGTGCCTATCGGGAGCCCGGGCTTCTCATGGCTCCGGTACGACTCTCCTTCCAGGATTAGCTCGTATGCCGCAGACTTCAGCCGGTCGATGGCGGACTGGGCCAACAGGGCGTCCGACAGCTGTCCTAGCCACTCAACTGGCTCCCGATTGGAGGTGACGACCGTAGATGAGGCCCGGTGGCGCTCAACTATGAGCTCGTAGATGTCCGCCGTGTCGAGCGCGTCCATGGGCTGGAGGGCGAAGTCGTCCAGGAGCAAAAGGTCGGCCCGGACGAGCTTTCTGATCTCGGCGTCGTGGCTGTTGTCGAGCCTTGAAGACCTCAGCCGTTTTAGCAGCACGTCGGTGCGGGAGAAGACCACGCTGTAGCGACGGCGCACGGCAGCGTGGCCAAGGGCAGTGGCCATGAACGTTTTCCCCACCCCGACCGGGACCCCGACAGACTGCAACAGTTACGTTCGTTGTTGCCCTGCGAAGTGCGGGTGACGTCCCCGACGCACCCGTTGTCGGGGCAGTTATTGCAGGCGCACTCGTTCCAACGCAGGAACGGCGTGC
>Ga0326728_10007594_pt1 | contig 27646 bp, 19 predicted proteins | sample MB3enrmetagenome_FD_207602 | JGI IMG/M metagenome (GOLD analysis project Ga0326728, IMG submission 207602) | Lab enriched peat soil microbial communities from McLean, Ithaca, NY, United States - MB31MN | ecosystem: Environmental > Terrestrial > Soil > Wetlands > Peat | place: USA: New York...
TCGTATCCTGTTACGACGCACGCTTCGAACTGGTATTGCGGAAGTTTCTAAAGCGGCGCGGGCTCTCCCTGGTGGATCACCTGAAGATCGCCGGCTCGGTGAAGGGACTGGCCTCGCCCGACCACGAAGCCGACCGCGAGTTCATGCTGCGCATGATCCGCATCTCGATGCGCCTGCACCGGCCGGAACTGGTCGTCATGGTGGGCCACAACGAGTGTGGCGCCTATGGCGACGCGCCGCCCGAGACGGTGATCGCGGACTTGCGCCTCGCCGCGCAGATTGTGCGCGAAGCGGAGCCCTCCATGAAGGTGGAGTGCTACTTCGCGGATTTCGACGGCATGTACCGGGTGGCCGAAGCGGCCGGATAGGGCCCACCTCTCGACGCCGGGATCGCCCCGCGACCAGGCGCCCGCGAGCGCCGACCGAACAAATTGTTCGGTCGAGCGATAAGCTGCATTGAAATCAAAGCAGTTAGAAAACGCCAACCGAACAAAATGTACCTCGACCCGCGATAGAATGGTTCTCACCCATGAAATCACTGCTCGTTTCTTCGCTCTGCCTCTCCTTCTGTATCCCCTTGGGCTTCTCCGCCGACGCGCCTGCGCTGCGCGGCTATTCCTCCGACTCCGCCCGCAACGAGCGCGAGTGGGAAGCCAAGTTCCGCGCCATTCCCGACCCCGCCAACCTGCGCGCTTACATGCAGCGCATGTCCGCCCGGCCGCATCACGTCGGGTCGCCCTACGACAAGGACAACGCCGAGTGGCTCCTCTCCAAGCTCAAAGAATTCGGCCTGGACGCCTCCATCGAGAACTTCTACGTGCTCTTCCCAACCCCCAAGGAGCGCGCCCTGACGCTGCTGGAGCCGCGCCAATTCACGGCCAAACTGGAAGAGCCCGCCATTGCCCAGGACCCCACCTCCTCGCAGCAAGGCGAGCAACTCCCCACCTACAACGCCTATTCGGCCGACGGCGACGTAACGGCGCCGCTGGTGTACGTGAACTATGGCGTGCCCGCCGATTACGAGGAGCTCGATCGCCTGGGTGTTTCCGTGAAGGGCGCGATTGCGATCGCGCGCTACGGCGAATCGTGGCGCGGCATCAAGCCCAAGGTCGCCGCCGAGCACGGCGCGGTGGGCTGCCTGATTTACTCCGATCCGCGCGATGACGGCTACGCCGCCGGCGACGTCTTCCCCGCCGGTCCCATGCGTCCCAAAGACGGCGTGCAGCGCGGCAGCGTGATGGACATGCCGGTGTATCCCGGCGACCCGCTGACGCCTGGCGTCGGCGCCACCAAGGACGCCAAGCGGCTGCCGCTCAATGAGGCCGTCACCATCACCAAGATTCCCGTGCTGCCGATTTCCTATGGCGACGCGCAGCCGCTGCTGGAAGCGTTAGCCGGCCGCACCGTGCCGCCCGCCTGGCGCGGCGGGCTGCCCATCACCTACCACGTGGGTCCAGGACCGGCCAAGGTGCACCTCAAGCTGAAATTCAACTGGGACCTCAAGACGCTCTACGACGTGGTCGCGCGCATTCCCGGCGGCGCTTACCCCGACCAGTGGATCATCCGCGGCAACCATCACGACGGATGGGTCAACGGCGCCGACGATCCGCTGTCCGGCGCCTCCGCGCTGCTCGAAGAGGCGCGCGGCCTGGGCGTGCTGCTGCGCCAGGGATGGAAGCCCAAGCGGACCATCGTCCTGTGCTTCTGGGACGGCGAAGAACCCGGCCTGCTGGGGTCCACCGAGTGGGCCGAAGCGCACGCCCCGGAACTGGCCACGCGCGCCGCCGTGTACATCAATTCCGACTCCAACGCGCGCGGCGAGTTGCAGGCCTCCGGATCGCACACTCTCGAGAAGTTCATCAACTCCGTCGCCAGGGACATCGACGATCCCGAGGCGAAGATTCCGCTGTGGAACCGCTGGCGGTTCTTCCGCATCTCCGCCGAAAATCCCTCCGGAGCCGCGGCCCCGGCCGATGGCGCCGATCGCGAAAGCGCCCGCAACGCCGCCGATCTGCGCATTGGCGCCCTGGGCTCCGGGTCAGACTACACCGCCTTCATCGACCACCTCGGCGTCGCGTCTCTCAACCTGGGCTTCGGCGGCGAGGATCGTCAGGGCATTTACCACTCTGTCTACGACGACTTCTACTGGTACACGCACTTCTCCGACAGCGATTTCGTCTACGGCCGCGCCCTGGCCCAGACCGCCGGCACCGCCGTCATGCGCCTGGCCGATGCGGAACTGCTGCCCTTCGATTTCGACAACTTCACCGCAACCGTCGGCCGCTATGTCCGCGAAGTGGAAAACCTGGCGCGCGACAAGCGCGACCAGATCGTCGAGCGCAACCGCCAGATCGACGAAGGGCTCTTCGCGGCCATCGACGATCCGCGCTTCCCGCGGATCGCTCCCTCTAAGGAAATGGTCCCGCCGTTCCTGAATTTCGCGCCGCTCGAGAATGGCATGGCTACCTTGCAGCGCGCCGCCGCGCTCTACGGCCAGGCGTTCGGCAAGGCCGCCGGCGACGGCGCCGCCGCGCTGGCCCGCGCGTCCCTGCGCGACGTCAATGCGCGTCTGATCTCGACCGAGCGGGCCCTCACCCTGAACGAGGGCCTGCCCAACCGCCCGTGGTTCCGGCACCAGATCTACGCCCCCGGTTTCTACACCGGCTACGGCGTCAAGACGCTGCCCGCCGTGCGCGAGAGCATCGAGCAGAAACAGTGGAAGCAGGCCGACGAGCAGATCGTGCGCGTCGGCAAGGTCCTGGAGAACGCCGGCGAAGCCATCGAAGGCGCGGCGGCGGAGCTGAAGAAGGCGGTTGAAGGTAAACCGTAATTGGTGGGTCCCGATGTTGCCGGGACATCTCACTGCGAGGCCAGCCGCCGTGAGGCTCGCGCTCACTTCCAGAAGTACAGATCGTCGATTTTTGGAGTGCTGGTTGTGGTTCCGATGACCTTGGTCTCCAGCACGACTTGCAGGTTCATCTTCTCCCAACCGGCGGGAGCGCCGCTCGCCAACTCCCTCCAGAACGGGTCCTGGGAAACGAACTCCGCCGCGATCTGGCACCCGAAACTGTGCAGGCCGGCCAGCGATACGAAGGGCCCGCGCGTCACGGGATCGAAGGTCCGAGTGACGATGGCGTAGTCTTTGTCCTGAGGCTGGGGATAGACACTGGGCAGTGACCAATGGCGCCGGGGGTCGCGAGCGTCCCGAATACTCGGGGCGGCGTTGTCGGAGCTGCCCCGGTCGAACGTGAAACGCAAACCGGTGACGTTCTGCTGAGCCCACGAGTTGGAGAACGAGCCGATAGCGACGACCGGGTGGCCGCGGACCTCATCCATTTTCAGGTCGTCACCGATCCGGATGAGCGGCGCCTTGCCCATTCGTTGCAGCGCCAATGCGACCGAGAGCGTGGCCTGTAACACCGGCAGCGACGTATGCCAGTTGTGGAAGGTTTGCAGAGCGGCGGGATTCAAGTTGACCGGCTCCCCGGTTCGGAACTGGCCCAAATCTCGCATCAGGTCCGCTGGCAACTGAAGAGTATTGGTGGACGGGAGCGACAGAATCGGGGCCGACTGCACTGCCAGAACCGGCGACCAAAATCGGTCGAGAGCGGTCGATCGGGGTCGAAAGGCAACCACCAGCGCAGCCGCCAGCAGCGTAAAGGCCGCTGCGTAATGCCACCATTTCAGCCGGCGGCGCGGCAGGACCGGTGGCGGTACCGGATGTACTCGAGAATATTCCGCGGACGCCTGCGCGGCGGGAGGATCGGCGTCGGGAAAGACAAACTCCGGAACATAACTGCCATGCGGCAGGACGATCTGCGCGGGATCTTTCTCCGGCAGATCCCGGTAGTATTGTGCCAGACGCCTGCGGACTTCGTTGGCGTTCACGCGGACGATCGAGTCTCCGGACGTCTCAAAGTCCGCCGTCCGGCCAAAGACTTCCGCGCCGATGGTGCGCTCCTTGATCTCCTCCTGCCGTCCTTCAAGGGTTCTTTCCACGACGAAGGTCAGAAACTGTTTCGGACGGCTGCTGGCCCGGAAGGCGGGACTGCGAAGAATCTTGTCCAGGCATTCCCGGACGACAGAATGCCGAGCCGAGACCTCGGCGGCCGGCGAATTCAAATCGGTGGACACAATACGACCCCGTGTGCCGACGATCATAACATGCTTCCTAACGGTTAGAGCCGCGCGCCGGGCCTTATTTTACGGCACATTTCGGCCGGCGCGCCCAAACCGTTAGCACCTTTAACCAGAGAGCGGCTTGCGCCTATGCTGCTACTTGCCCATGCATCGTCGCGGGTTTCTTGCCATAACAGCAAGTGCGGCGGCCCTCGGTCAAGAGGATCGCCCCAGTGCACAGAACGTTGCGCCCAGCCAGCCGCGGGAAATCCTTCCCGGCATCTGGAAGTTCCGCTTCGGCGACCCGGAGAAGATCACTCCCGCCAACACGCACCGCTATCCGGCGGCGTCTTCCGCGCTCCAGAATCTACCGGCTGTGCCGGCATGTCCCGTATCGGTCTCCGGACACGCCACGCCACGCGGGTACAACCTCGGCATCCCCCTGGAACCGAACGAATTGGTTTACGGGCTCGGTTTGATGCTGCAGTCCTTCATGCAGCGCGGCCTGAAGAAACAGTTGCGCGTCAATGCCGATCCGGCCATGGACTCGGGCGATTCTCACGCCCCGGTTCCGTTCTACGTAACCACTCGCGGCTACGGCGTCCTTGTCGATACGGCCCGGTACATTACCGTCTACTGTGGCAACAAACGAAAAAAGACCGGCAGGCCGGAGACGGACCTGAGCAACGCCGCCAATGATGGCTGGAACGGTCTGCCCGACGCCTACGCCCGCTTCCGTTTGGGAGAGCCGAGCGAGGTCCTCATCGAAGTCCCCCGAGCCGCCGGTGTGGACGTCTATGTGTTCGCCGGGCCGTCCATGCGGGAGGCGGTGCAGCGCTACAACTTGTTTTCCGGCGGTGGCGTGCTGCCACCGCGGTGGGGGCTGGGCGTCTGGTACCGGGGCAAGAGCGACTTCAGCCAGCAAGACGTGCTGCAACTGGCCTCGGAATTCCGTGAACGGGCGATTCCCTGCGATGTCATCGGGCTGGAGCCGGGGTGGCAGAGCCACTCGTATTCGTGCTCGTTTCAGTGGGACAAGAAGTTTCCAGATCCCGCTGGCATGATCGGTTCTCTGGATCGCGAGCACTTCCGGGTCAACCTTTGGGAACACGCCTTCACCCATCCCACTTCGCCCATTCATAAGGCCCTGAGCCAGCACTCGGGCGACTTCGAAGTGTGGGGCGGCTTGGTGCCGGACTTCCTCACGAAACAGGCGCGACAGTCGTTCGCCGACTTTCATTGGCAAGATCACCTCGCTCTGGGAGTCGCCGGCTATAAGTTGGACGAATGCGATAACTCCGATTTCACGGGGAACTGGTCTTATCCGGAGATGAGCAGTTTCCCCTCCGGCGCCGACGGCGAACAGATGCACTGCCTGTTTGGTTTGCGCTATCAGGACACGCTGCAAAGCGCGTTTGAAAAGGCCGGCAAGCGGACTTACGGACTGTGCCGCTCCTCGGGCGCGCTGGCGGCGCCGTCTCCTTATGTGCTGTACAGCGACCTCTATGACCACCGGCAGTTCGTGCGTGGCGTGGTCAACATGGGCTTCTCGGGATTGCTATGGACACCGGAGGTGCGGCATGCGGCGAGCACCGAAGATCTGATCCGCCGTCTGCAATCCACGGTACTCTCGCCGATGGCGTTGATCAATGGCTGGTACATCAAGATGCCGCCATGGAAGCAAGCCGACCGGCAGGCCAACAATCTGGGACAAGTGGCGCCGGATTGGGAGAGAGTGGAAGCCCAATGCCGTGAGGTCCTGGAACTGCGAATGCGGCTCATTCCATATCTCCACGCCGCCTTCGTACGCTACCACCGCGAAGGGATGCCGCCTTTCCGGGCACTCGTGATGGACCACCCCGACGACCCCGCCACATTCGCGGTGGACGACCAATACCTGATGGGCGAAAGCCTGCTGGTGGCCCCCATGTTCGCGGGGCAGGCATCGCGATCGGTGTATTTGCCTCGGGGTGACTGGTTCGACTTTTGGACCGGCCGGAAGCACTGCGGCAAGCAGCGCATCGAGGCACGGGCGCCACTTGGCCAAGTCCCGCTGTTTGTCAAGTCCGGCACTCTGCTGCCGCTGGCCCGTCCCACGCTGCACGTGGAAGATCCGGCCAGCCGCCAGCTTACCGTCCACGCCTACGGCAGTCAGCCGGCGAGGACGGTGCTTTACGAAGACGATGGAAGCGCGCGGCCGGCGCTGGTAAGTGTCGCGCTGTCTTGGAAGATGGGGCAGGACAAGGGCACTGTGAATCGCAGCAGTTCCGGTCCCGGCTCAACCTATGAGTTTGTGCAGTGGAAAAGGTTTGCCTAGGGGGCAATATCTATGGACCAAGGAGTCCCGCTATGCAGAAACGGAAACGTCTGACGTGTGCAATCGCTCTTGGGCTGGTGGCAACTGCCGCAGCCCTATTCGGCCAAGGCAACACCGGCAGTATCGTCGGAACCGTGACCGATCCATCCGGCGCCGTTATGCCCGGAGTGGAGCTCACGATTACCAACCTTGACACCGGCGTCTCGACTCCCGCCAAATCCGACAGCGCGGGGGCCTTTGCGGCCCGCTATATCGTAGCGGGCGGATACAGGTTGCAGGCGACGGCCAAGGGATTCAAACAGTACCTACGCGATGACATCGTCCTCGGCATTGGGCGGGAATTGCGCGTCGATATCGGCATGACTACGGGGACCATCGCGGACTCGATCACCGTCTCCGCGCAGTCGCAACTGGTCGAAACCGAAACCGGCGCGCTCAGCGCCAATCTGACCACCAAAACCATCACCTCGCTGCCCAGCTTCCGCCGGAACATCTACGACTATTCAGCCCTGATGCCCGGCATGGCGACGGGTGCCTACTCGTCCGCGGCCCAAGAGAATCCGTCAGCCAACGGCGGAACGATGGGGAAAGATCCAGTGTTCCTCGACGGCGCGTATTCGTCGCTCACGGTGAATACTGGCACGTCCACCCGCCCCAATCCTGACGTTATTGCCGACGTTAAAGTGATCATTAACAGCTTCGACGCCCAATTTGGCGACACCAGCGGAAGCGTCACGGTGATCAACTCAAAGTCCGGAACCAACGAATATCACGGCGATCTGTACTATTTTTTCCAGAACAGCGATCTCAATGCCGGAAACTACTTTACGCACCTTGTCACCCAGATTCACTACAACGAGTTTGGCGGTGTTATCGGCGGTCCCATCAAAAAGAACAAGACGTTCATATTCTTCGGTTACCGCCAATTCCGAAGTTTCGGCACCACCCAGTGGACCAACCTCTCGCTTCCGGATGCTAACTTCCGAAACGGAAATTTTGCGGAGCTGCTGGGCGCCACACCGGCCGGAAACGACGCGCTTGGCCGGCCGGTATACGCCAACCAGGTCTTCGACCCGGCGAGCGGCAGGACGGTGAACAACGTGGTGGTCCGCGACCCGTTCCCAAATAATGCGATTCCGACTTCGCGAATGAGTCCCGCCGCCCTGAAATTGCAGGCCTTGTACCCGGCGCCGCAGCTCGCTTCGATATACAACAATTACAACAGCAACGGTCCGGCTATAGCAATTGAGACGCAGTATGACGGGCGTCTCGACCACAACTTCAACGATACGAACAAGGTGATGTTGAAGTATTCGAAGCGCCTCCAGGATAACCGGCCCTCGTTCCCGTTCCCGAACGATCGAATCGCCGGCGGGAGCAGCAGCGGCGGCACGGCGAACTGGAAACGCCCCGACCACACGATTACCCTGAACTACGTACGGATCTTCACCCCGACGATCACAAACGACCTGCACCTGAACTGGTTTCAGGTGTACGCCAAGCGGGAGCCGGACGGGTTTGGCACGGTCGGTTATCAGACCTACGGCATCATGGGGATGCCCGCCGCCAACCAAACGCAAGGCGTTCCCAGAATCAATATCACAAATATCAACTCGCTGGGCGCCGTCGGCGGGACGCTCTGGCTGGAACTGCAAGGCGCCAGGTCGCTGGTGGACCAGCTTGCCATCGCAAAAGGAAAGCACACGATCAAGATCGGCGGCGAGATTCGATTCATCCGCACCGATAATTACCAGCCGAACCCGAACAGCGGCCAGTTTACCTTCGCCAACACCTTTACCAACCAGGTCGGCTTCAACAGCAGCGGCGTAGCTTACGCCAGCTTCCTGCTGGGTCTTCCGACGGCCTTCAACTACACGATTTACCCCGATTATTTCCGCTCCCGCGCCTCGGTTTTCGCGGCCTATGTGCAAGACGACATCCGGGTGAGCAAACAGTTGACCGTCAACCTCGGAGTGCGCTGGGACGATCCCAATCAATTCCACGAGCGGGACAACCTCTCCGGTGTTTTCAACCTGAACACGGGGTTGTATCAGCAATTTGGCAAGAACGGATTCCGAACGACGGCATGGCCCAACACCTATACCGATGTCGGACCGCGGGTTGGCTTCGCGTATAGCCCATTCAAGGATAGCAAGACCGTGATCCGCGGCGGTTTCGGTTTCTTCACCATCGGCACGCAACTGTCCGGCGCGACCGGGAACATGCCCAACACGCCGATCTTTGCCGACACCGACACCGGCCGGTACACCACCACGGATAACGTGAATTGGCCGACAACCCTCGACTATATCGCTTATGCGCCGGCAAGCAAGACCGGCGCCAATGGCGCCCTGTCGGTGGGCATATACCCGGACTACAACCCGATGTCCTATAAGCTCCAATGGAATCTCAGCGCCTCTCACGATTTCAGGGGCTACCTGGTCGAAGCCGGCTATGTCGGCGATCGCGGTGTTCACCTGGCGAGCGGCAGTTACAATATGAACGCCATTCCACTGGCGCTCGCGCCTCTCGCCCAAGGCCATAAGATTGCGCCCTACATAGCCTATCCGTTGTATCCCAACGGCGTCACGGTCAACGACTGGATCGGATCTTCCCATCTCGAAGAACTGGTCTCGAAGGTGGAGAAGCGATACGGCGGCGGCTTCAGCATGTTGACCGCATTCACCTGGCAAAAACCCATGGCCACCACCGGTGGTTATCGCGACCCGGTTGGGAACCGGAATCTCGAAGCCGGGATTAGCGGTAGCGGCAACAAGCTCAGGCTTACCAGCGCCTTTACCTATGAGTTCCCGCTTGGCAAGGGACGGCACTGGGCCGGAAAGAGCCCACTCGCCATTCCGCTCAGGGATTGGGAGATCAACGGGATCGTGACCATGCTCAGCGGCGGTTGGCTCACTCCCGGACTGAACTCCGACAACATACAGAACGGCGGCTCGGATTACCCGAACGTCGTACCAGGCCAGAATCCGAACCTGCCGCGCAGCCAGCGCACAAATAATCACTGGTTTAACACCGCCGCCTTCTCGGTGCCCGCCAATTGGGTTGCCGGCAACGCCGGACACTCCCTGTTCCTCGGCCCAGGCGTGGCCAATTTCGACCTCAGCCTCGGCAGACGTTTCACTGGATTCGGAAACGAGAAGCGCCAACTGGAGTTCCGCGGCGAAGTCTACAACGCTCCCAATCGCCCCATAATGGGCAACCCCAATACCACTGTTGGTAACCCCAACTACGGAATCATTACCAGCGCCAATCAACCACGCACCATGCAGTTGGGATTGAAGTTCTACTTCTAACCCGCAAAATGCCCGAAGGGTCCTGGCCGGCACGGATTCCAACACCTTGTCGGCCAGGGCCAACGGAGGGATCTCGGCCGGAGTGACAACCCGGTTTCTCGATGCGCTGGGCGATGAGTTGTTCCTTCAGGTTCCCGGCGGAGTGGCGGCGCGGCAGCGCTCGGCGAAGCCGGACGGGCCACCAAGAGAGGAGATCCGGCATTCCAATGAAGAAGGCCGATTCGACCTACGCGCCACACCGGGCACTTGGCCGTTGGCGTTGATGCGGCAATTGCGAACGACGTACTTTCAACAACCTGGCAACCCGTGATAACGAAGACTACCGTACCTGTCTGTGCGCCGAGGATAATCGGCATGCTGGGGGCAATCCTGCTGGCTGGCGACTCCCTGGCCCAAGACCTGACCCAGGCGGAGAGGAATCGCGGCGTGGGAGACTCACCGGATGTCGATCTGAGCGCGGCAGCGAACCTACGCCGCGATCTCACTCACGACGCCGTACGGGCCGCCATGCGCAAGGTTGCCGATTGGCAACTGGAGCGGGCGCGTCCGTATTTCAACAATGACTGGACGTTTGCCGCTCTCTACGACGGATTCATGGCTGCGTCGGCAACCCTTGGCGACCCAAAGTACGAGCGGGCGATCTGGGAGGTGAGCTCGCGGCTGCAGTGGCAACTCGGGAGGCGTCCGGCGCACGCCGACGACGTGGCGGTCGGTCAGACCTATCTCGGTCTGTATCGGAAGCGCCGGGACCCGCAAATCCTCCGGCCGTTGCTCGACAGGTTTGCCTACCAGATGACGCTGAAGGACGATCCCGCCAAGCCGATCTGGTGGTGGTGCGACGCGTTGTTCATGGCGCCGCCAACGCTGGCGCGCCTCTACAAGGCTACGGGGAAAGTGGAATACCTGGAGTATCTGGATCGCGAGTGGTGGACGACTTCCGCGCTGCTATACGATCCGCGGGAGCATCTCTTTTTTCGCGACTCCAGCTATCTCGACAAGCGTGAAGCCAACGGACGAAAGGTCTTCTGGCTGCGCGGAAATGGCTGGGTGATGGGCGGATTGGCACGGGTTCTGGATTACATGCCGAAGAACTATCGGGCGCGATCCAAATTCGTCGCGCAATTCCGTGAGATGGCCGCCGCCGTGGTCGGACTGCAGGTGGAAGACGGTTTGTGGCGGCCGGGTCTGTTGGACCCGCGGTCGTACCCGCTGCCCGAAGTGTCTGGTTCGGCATTGTTGACCTATGCGCTGGCTTGGGGCGTAAATCGGGGCATCTTCAATCGCAAGGTATGTGCGCCAGTGGTGAAGAAAGCATGGGCCGGTCTGCTCACGCACATATATTCGGACGGACGCCTGGGTTGCATCCAACCTGTGGGTGCAGCCCCGGGGCGGTTCCAGCCGGCCTCCAGCTACGTGTACGGAGTGGGAGCGTTTCTGCTGGCGGGATCGGAGGTCGACCGCCTGTCACAATGAATCGAGCCAAAACAGTAGATCCGGAATCAGGTTCGCCGCGGTCCTCGCGATCGCTGCTGATGGCTGATAGCTTCCGATGGCTGACGGCTCAAGTTGCTAGCATGGTTTTCTATGCCACAATCCTTCCCTCCGCTCCAGGCGCCCAAGCGCCTGCTCTTCGGTCCCGGACCGAGCATGGTGGCGCCGCGCGTCTACCAAGCCATGGCGCAGAACGTGGTGGGCCACCTCGATCCCTTCTTCTTTGAAGTGGCCGGCGAGATCCGCTCGCTGCTGGGGTACGTCTATTCCACGGTGAACCAGTTCAACCTGGCGATCTCGGGGACGGGCAGTTCGGGAATGGAAGCCGCGGTCGCCAATTTCGCCGAGCCCGGCCGGAAGTTCGCCCTGCTCACCAACGGGTTCTTCGCCGACCGCATCGGCGAAATGGCACACCGGCAGGGCGCCGAAGTGGTGCGCCTCGCCAAGGAATGGGGCCAGCCCTACGACCCGCAGGAAGTGCGCGATTTCATCCGCCGCGAACAGCCCCACATGGTGGCGTTCGTCCAGGCCGAGACTTCCACTGGGATGTTCAACCATGCCAAGCCGATCTGCGAAGCGGCCCACGAGGCCGGAGCGCTGGCGATTGCCGATTGCGTCACGTCGCTGGGCGGCATGCCCGTGCTGGTGGACGAAAACAGCATCGATATCGCGTACAGTTGCACGCAGAAGGGCCTGGGCTGCCCGCCGGGTCTCGCGCCCATGACGGTTTCGCCGCGCGCGCTCGAGCGGCTGAAGGCGCGCCGGGCGCCGGTGCAGTCGTGGTACCTCGACCTGCAGCTTCTGGACACCTATTACAGCGGCCGCAAATACCATCACACGGCGTCGGCCACGCTGTTTTACGCGCTGCGGGAAGGGCTGGCGATGGTCGCCGAGGAGGGCCGGGAAAACCGCTGGGAACGCCACCGGCGCAACCACCTGGCGCTCGTCGCGGGAATCGAAGCGATGGGCCTGACGATGCACGTGAGCGACCCCGGCGACCGTCTGTGGACGCTCCACACGCCGCGCGTTCCGGCGGGCGTGGACGAAGCCAGGCTGCGGCAATACCTGCTGGAAGAACGCGGAATCGAGATCGCCGGCGGTTTCGGCCCGCTGGCCGGAAAGGTATTCCGCATCGGTCTGATGGGCTACGGCTCGACCCAAGAGAACCTGTTCCTCTTGCTCGGCGCGCTGGAGGACGGGTTGAAACGCCAGGGCTATCGCCCGCCCGGCGATGCCCGAGCGGCCGCCGGGAAAGCGCTGGAGTAGAGGATGCCGCGGAACGGCTGGACCGACGGAACCGGTGGCACCCATCGTGCAAGAATTTGCCCCGTGCTCCGGCGGGTTTTCGTATGTGACTGCAAGCAGGACCCTTTAGGTTGGCGAGGGATCGGCGATCGTGACTTGGGCGCACACCGGTGTGACGATCCGGCACGACCTCCGAAACCATCGTAACGCTTGCTATAATCGAGACTTAAACTGATATCGACATTTAGGACGCGTCTGCTGACATTGCGCATGAAGGGAATCTCCGTATTCATTCTTGGGGCGGCAACGGCATTCGCCGCCGATTTTGTGACGGGACAGGCGGCCAGGCTGGTGATCGGGCAAACCACATTCACCGCCGCGGATCCCAACTCCAGCAGCACCGTCCTGGGAGCTGCCAGCGGCGTTGCCTATGCCGGGAACACGCTGTTTGTGGCCGATTCCAATCGGGTTTCCGCGACACCATCCAACGATCGCGTGCTGATTTACTCGAACCTTTCCAGCATGCTTCCGCGGCCTACCGACGAGCTCGTGGACAATAGCAAGTGCCCGGTTTGCGTGGGGCAGGCATCGTACGTTCTGGGCCAGCCGGATTTCGTGACCCTCACCACGAATCTGACGGTCAACCAGTCCAGCCTGCGGCAGCCCACGGGGGTGGCGTCGGATGGGGTGCACCTAGTGGTGGCCGACACCAACAACAACCGGGTCCTGATCTGGAACAGAATCCCCACCTCCAACGATGTCAATGCGGACGTGGTGGTAGGCCAAACGGATTTCGGCGGCTACGGACTACCGCCCAACAACACTCCCACGGCGACTTCGTTGCGCGGACCGCAGGGCGTGTGGATCCAGAACGGCAAGCTGTTCGTGGCGGACACTCAGAATAACCGGATTCTCATCTACAATCACATTCCGACAACCAACGGCGCGGCGGCCGATGTGGTTCTGGGACAGCCCGACTTCACGACTTTCGTGCAGCTCGACCTCACCCAACAGACGGCCGCGGCTGCCGCCAACACCCTGCTGAACCCCGTTTCGGTGACTTCCGACGGCGTCCACTTGTTCGTGGCGGATTTGGGTTATAACCGCGTGTTGATTTGGAACTCCATTCCCACCACCAATCAGGCTCCGGCGGATGTGGAGATCGGCCAGCCCGACATGACCACCGGCATCGCCAACTACGCGTACACCGGAAATGCCAGCGCCAAACTCGGCGACGGCTACTACGAGAGCCCGGAGCTCTGCACCGTGACCAACGGCAAAGATGCCAGCGGTAATTACACCTACCCGAATTACTGTAGTGCGACCTTGAACTTTCCGCGTTTCGCGCTGTCGGACGGAACGCGGCTGTTCGTGGCCGATGGCGGCAACGACCGCGTCCTGGAGTACTTGACGATTCCCACCCAGAACGCGGCCGTGGCGGACATCGTTCTGGGCCAAACGGCCGGCGACGTGGTGGTCACGAGCGACGCGGCGGATGGAATGAATACGCCCACGTCGCTGGCCCTGGACGGCACCAATCTGTATGTCGCCGATCCCTACAACCGCCGCATTCTGGTGTACACCGTTTCGCCGAATCCGCTGCCGCCCCAGGCCATGGTGAACAGCGCCAACATGTACTCCTACGCCATGGACAAGATCACCATCGGTGGGGCCATCGTGGGGGGCGATGTCATCACCGTCACGGTGGTGGCGAACGCCTACGCATACACGGTGAAGGCCAACGATTCGCTGGTGTCGATCACGGATGGCGTGGCGGCCATGATCAACGCGGCCAACGACCCGTACGTGACGGCTTACCCGGACGAGAACGATTACATCGTCGAGGTGATCTCCATTGAACCGGGACCGCCCGGGAATACCATCACGTGTTCGGTCAAGGTCTCTAGCGGCGCCAAGGTCACGGCATCGGCGGCGAATAGCACGTTGGTGGGCGGCCAAAACGCCAGCAGCGTGGCTCCGGGAACGCTGGTGACCATTACCGGCTCCAATCTTTCGGCCGGCACGGCGTCGGCGGATACCACCCAGCCGCAGCTACCCACCACGCTGGGCGGCACCGAGGTGTATGTCAACGGCATCATCGCGCCCCTGCTCTACGTTTCCCCTACGGAGATTCATGCGCAAGTCTCATGGGTCTTCACCGATACCACCAGCGTGAACGCCTTTGTGCGGTCGGTAATGTCCGATGGCAGCGTGATGTTCACTTCGCCGGTGGCGGCGCAGATCGTTCTCGCCAACCCCGGCCTGTTTGGCGATCCCACCACTTCGAACCCGGAGATGGGCTTCGTGTACCACGCTTCCAGCTACGCCGTGGGGGTGGTTTCGGTCGACGGTACGCCGGAGGGCGGCGCCGTGGCGACGGTGACGGTCGAGGATCGCACCTACAGCTACACGGCGCAGGAATCGGACACGCTGAACAGCGTCCGCGACGCCCTGGTGGTGCTGCTCAACGCGGACCCGTTCGTGAAGGCGCAGGCCGCCGGTACTTTCGATCGCATCATCCTTACCGCCAGGCTGGCCGGGCCCGATGGCGACAACATTTCGTACACCGCCTCGGGATCGGGGAGCCTGACTCTCACAGCGTTCGGACCGCAACTCTGCTGCGCCAACGTGAAAGGCAGTCTGGTGACCACCAACAATCCGGCGTCCCCGGGAGAGCTGATCACCATATACGCGACGGGGCTGGGCTTGCCGGCTCTGGAAAACAACGTTCAATCCCTGCTGGTAGACGGAATGCAATATCCCGCCAACGGTCCCGTCACGGTTCCGCCGCAAACGGCATTCGTGAGCTCCACCGCGGGGGGCGCCACGGCGGACGTGCTGCAGGCGACCCTGTTGCCCGGTTCGGTCGGCCTGTACGAGATCTTGCTGCACCTGAATAGCGGCTTGCCCAGCAACGTCTACACGCAGGTGACCATCGCGCAGAACACGTTTGTCAGCAATGTGGTTGTGTTCCCGGTGTATAGCCTCACGGGACAGTAACACCGGGAGCCTTTTTCTTTCAACGGGTCGGGCGCGGAGGGCCAGGTTTCGATTGGGTTGCTTTGCGCCATTTCCCCCTGGCGCCACCCTCAGCCGAGGGTAAAAGCTGGGGCTTTTCCCACAGATCGAGGCGTGAGGGTGGTTGAGGGGTGTATACTGCCCACAAAAGACACACTTGAAACACAAAGGGCGCGGGATTTCTCCCGCGCCCTCCATGGTATTGCGTGCTTCGTTGTGGGTTAGGCCGCCAGAAGCTCGTCCATGGTCTCGCCGGATTCGGATTCGAATTCGTGGCGATCGGCGGCTTCCTGGCAGCGGATACAGTACTTGGTCCAGGGCACGGCATCGAGGCGTTTGGGTTTGATTTCCTCTTCGCAGTGCAGGCAGATCCCATAGCTGCCATCGGCGACGCGAGCCAGTGCGCCTTTCACATTGCGCAACAGATTCGATTCGCGGTCCAGGTTGCGGATGGCGAGCTCTCGCTCTCCGGCGAGTTGCACTTCATCCAGAGCATCCGGTGTCTTTTCAATGGCGATGTCTTCCCGGTTTCGGAGTCCAGCGGAGAGTTCCGCCCGCTTGGCTTCCAGCATCGCTTTGTATTTTTCGAGTTCGGTCTGAGTCATTGGTCCATCTCCTTCATTGGCCGATGTTTTTCTTTATTTTTCTTCTCTTTAGCGCAACGTCATCCGCACCAGTATAGACGGAATATCAGGCCAAAAGTTTCACCCTGCCGTCTCCCTCATTAGGGCTATTGCTTCGTCGTACCTGCATAATCGACGTCCGCACGAGTCCACTTCCCAGCAATCGACGTGCCAAATGGTTTCGAGGTTCCAAAACCGCTGTTCCCGTGACGGCAACGCCATTTCCTCTGTGCTTATCGGCGGAATGATACCATCTCTCTAGGGATCTACTTGGAAAAAACTGTGACGAATCCCAAGATGCGTCTCCGCCCGATTCACTTTGCCTGGGGACTCTCCTTCTTGTTTTTTCTGGCTGGCCAGGCCTTCGTCAATCGTGCCGGGGTGGAGGGCGACGAAACGTTGTTCCTGGCGCCCCTGCTGGAACCCCGCGGAGCGGTATACGTGCGCCTCTTCCACCACCCCTGGCCGGTCCTGCTGATGTCCTACCTGGGGACCCTTAAGACATTGATATATAACCCGATTCTCCACATTTTCGGGAGTAGCTTATGGGTCCTTCGGGAGCCTGTGCTAGTGGCTGGCGCCTTCAGCATCCTGCTGTTTTTCCTGGTTCTGCGCCGGGCATCGGGGGAACGCGCCGCTCTGATTGGATGCGGACTCCTGGCCACGGATTCCATCTATCTCATTACCACCTGTTACGATTGGGGACCCGTGGCGCTGCAGCATCTGCTGTTATTGAGCGGCACTCTGCTGGCCATGCGTTTCTGCCAGAACCAGAGGTTCTGGCCCCTCGCCGGAGCCTTCTTCATGTGGGGATTGGCGTTGTGGGATAAAGCACTATCCGTATGGCTGCTTTCCAGCATGGGGCTGGCCGCCGTGCTGATTTTTCCACGGATTATAGTGGGCTTGGCGACACGCCGCCGTGTCGCTATAGCCTTGCTGTCATTCATCTTGGGGGCATTTCCCATGCTCTGGTTCAATTACAAATCGCACGGGAGCACGTTCCGGGGAAACTTTACCCATGATGGCCATTTCTACCGCAAGGTGCCGAACTTTTTGTACACCCTGAACGGCGAAGGTCTGTTCGGATGGATGATGCCGTTCCCCAATGACTCGGTTCCCGCGCCCCATTCCCCCGATAGCCGTTTGACTGCCGTTAGTGCCGACATTTCGGCACTTGCCGGGCATCCCGTCTATGACTGGATGATCTACGCACTGGGATTGGGCATCCTGCTGACTCCCTTGGCGCGCGGCCGGGACCTGCGGACGCTTCTTTTCTGCCTGGTGGTTCTGGCGGGAGCCTGGTTGCAGATGGCCATGACCCTAAATGCGGGAGGTTCGGTCCACCACACCATCCTGTTATGGCCTTTGCCGCAGGCGATTGTAGCCGTGGCCCTGGCAGCGGCATCGCGCCGGCTGGGGCGGGCGGGCAAACCGGCGGTGGCCCTGGTGGCGGCCGTGTTCATGGTCTCCAACGCGCTGGTTCTAAACGAGTACTACGGCGTCCTGTGGCGTCTCGGCCCGGCCACAGGCTGGTCCCGGGCGATCCTGCCGCTCTCCGATTACCTGAAGACGACCCCCGCACAGTACGTGTACACCGCCGAATGGGGCATCCTGGCCCCCTTGCGCTTCCTGAACTCCGGAAAGTTGCCGCTTTACGACGCCACCGACCCCATCAACAAGCCGGCACTCGATCCCGCGGACGAACAGCGGCTTATTGACATGCTGGACACGCCGGACCATGTGTACATTCTGTATACCAAGGAAGCCGACCAGTCCCCCGACGTAAGGGAGAAGTTCCTGCGCTTCGCTTCGGAGCACGGGTACAACCGCGAAGTCTTAACGCAGATCCCGGACGGCTTCGGCCGCCAGATCTTCGAAGTGTGCCGGTTCTCGAAGGCGGGCATGCAGCCGTAGAGCGGTCCGCCTACTTGGTTTCCAGACTGATGGTGGTGATCACCAGCCCCAATTCGCGCTTATCCGGGCCGCTGGGTTTGAACGACTTGTCCAACTCGAAGTTCACGGTCGCGTCCGACCCGGCCAGCAGGTTGGCCGGCACATCTCGCCGATAGGTGTACTCTCCCGGCGTGGAATAGGTTTCCGGCGGCAGCGCCGAGCCTCCCAGGGACGCGGACAGGGTGACGGTAGGCGAGTTTTCGATCACCGCGGGAGGCACCGTGAGCACCAGCTTCAGCGTTGCGCCCTTCTGTGCCGCCCCGGCGGGCGTTTTCAGTTTCACCGAGAATTGCTTGGCGCTCCACCGCCAGGCGGCCGCCTCCACTCCGTAGAAACCTTCGAGCAACTGACCCGCGGTGCGCGGATCGCGCGTGTTCACGATGGATTGGAGCGGCGTTCTCCGAAACAGCTTGCAGCCCGCCGGCATGACGGCCAGAGGCGCCAAGCACAGAACCGCGACCGCCAGCGAGCGGGCGGCCCGGCTTTCAACGAATAATCGAGTCATCAGTCTCCAATTCTCTCTAATTCCACCAGACAATTGTAAAACGTGGGACCGCCGCCCGCATCCGTGAGCCGGCTCGACACCACCGCGTTGACATTGCGCTTGCCCGGCGCCCGTCCGCCCCAGCGCACCGCCGGCGCGCAGACCACGCCAGCCGCAACGCTGTCATCCACTTGGGCGATGAGCCAGCACGACCCGCGGGCGTTGAAGACGCGCACCTTGTCGGAGGAACGGATACCGCGCGCGGAGGCGTCGGCGGCGCTCACGTGCAGGGTAGCGGTCCCGCGGTCCACCGCGTCGCGGTAGCCGAAGGTGGAATTCATGCTGTCGTCGTTCTTGGGCGAGATCAGCTCCAGCGGGTACAGACGGCGCAGATCGGCGTCGCCGTGGCGCGATTCCACCGGCGGGGTGTAGTCCAGCGCCTCCGCGCGGAAGTGGCACTTGCCGTCGGCGGTTCCGAAGCCGCCCTCGCGGAAGGGCAGGAACGGCTCGCCAGCGGGGCTGACATGCAGGCGCACGGAGTGCTCGCGATCCAGTTGTTCCAGGGCGATGCCGCGCACGAAGGGATGATCCGAGTCCAGCAGGGTGCGGATCATGTCGTCTTCGGTGTCGCGGAAACAGGGGTCGTCGAAACCCATGCGGAAGGCGAGCTGGCGGAAAACCTCCACGTTGGAGCGCGCCTCGCCGGGCGGCGGCAAGGCCGGCCGCGCGAGCTGCAAGTGGTAGTGGCCGTAAGCGAAATAGAGGTCGGTGTGCTCCAGGAAAGTCGTGGCGGGCAACAGGATATCGGCGTAATCGGCGGTATCGTTCTGAAATTGTTCGAGCACCACGGTGAACAGGTTGTCGCGGCGCAGCCCTGCCAGCACCTGGTTCTGGAGCGGCGCGATGGCGGCGGGATTGGAATTGTAGACCACCAGGGCGCGGACCGGCGGATCGTCGAGGTCCAGGAGAGCTTTCCCCAGTTCCGACATGTTCACCGTGCGCGCCGGGCGGCCGAGGGCGCGAGATTGCAGATCGGGGCGCTCCAGGCCGTTCTGGTTCAAGCGGAACGCCTGCGAGGTGGAAAGCTGCATCCCGCCGCCCACGTGACGCCACGAACCGACGAGCACCGGCAACAGCGCGATGGTGCGCACCGCCATGGCGCCGCGCTCGCTGCGCTGCACGCCGTAGTTCAGGCGGATGACGGCGGGCGTGGTGGTGGCGTACTCACGGGCCAGCGAAACGATGTCGTCCGCGGCGATGCCGGTCAGCTCGGCCGCGCGCCGCGGCGTCCAATGTTTGACGCGCTGGCTAAGGGTGTCAAATCCTTCGGTGTAGCGGGCCACGTAATCGGCGTCGAACAGATTTTCGCCGATGATGACGTGCATCATGGCTAGCGCCAGCGCCGGATCGCTGCCGGGGTTGATAAAGAAATGTTTGTCCGAGGCTGCGCCGGTGCGGTTGCGGCGCGGATCGATGGTGTAGAACCGGGCTCCGTTGCGGCGCGCTTCCATTATGAACGGCCACAGGTGGACGTTGGTTCCGAGTATATTGGCGCCCCATGCGAGGATCAGTTTGGAATGCCGGAACTGCTCCGGTTCGGCGCCATATCGCAGACCGAGCGCTTGGTTCAGGCCCACTGTGCCGGCCGAGGAGCAGATGGTGCGGTCGAGCTGCGACGCTCCCAATCGGTGGAAGAAGCGCCGGTCCATGCCGCCGCCGTTCAGGTACCCCATGGAGCCGCCGTAACTGTAAGGCAGGACGCTCTCGGGTCCGGACTCGGCGGCGATGGCCTGAAGGCGGCCGGCGATGGTGGAGAGCGCCTCGTCCCAGGTGATGCGCTGGAAGCGGCCTTCGCCTTTGGCGCCGATGCGTTTTTGCGGATAGAGGAGACGCGCCGGCGAGTATTCGCGCTCCAGGTACCGCGCGACCTTGCCGCAGAGGAATCCGCGGGTGACCGGGTGACGGGGATTGCCGCGCAGTTTGGTCCCGCGGCCGTTATCCACGGTAACCAGGAGCGAACAGCAATCCGGACAATCGAGCGCACAGACAGAGTGGCGAACGTCAGCCATTTTCTTCGATTATACAGGGGTAGTTCGATGTGGCGTACGCTACGTCTTACCCTTGGCCGCTTTGTACGCGTCGCGGATGGCCTGAAGCTGGCGGGCGAGAGTTTCGATGTGCGTGGCGAAGCCTTCCACCATCTCGCGAAGAGTCGTCGGCCCATTGACGCTGTGGGTGCCGATGCGCTCGAAAGCGGCCTCGGGAAAACCCTTGAGTAGCTCGTAGTTCTCGGCGCGGAGACGGCGAAAGGTCTCTAGCGACTGCTTGGGCTTGCGCCGCGCGTAGTCCAGGTTGGCGGTCCACAATTTCTCGTCGAACCAAGTCATGACCGGGTTGTCTTCGGCCAAGACCTGGCGGAAGCGGTGCGCCGCCACCAGTTCGGCGTCGGCCAAGTGGGCGACGATCTGGCGGACGCTCCACTTGCCGGGGGCGATGAGAAAGTCCTCTTCCTCACCGAAAACACCGGTCAACACCACGGCGAGGAGCTCGGGACCGCGGCGGAATCGTTCCAATAAGGCTGGGATATCGGACATATCGACGGTTGAGAAGATTATACCGCCTGCGGCCGGCAACCAACCGCCCAGTCGAAATCTTCTACAATGAAGGCACGTTATGAAACTCAGATTGGCTGTACTGTTGGCGGTGTTGGCTGGGAGCGGCTGGGCGCAGCGGGGCGTGCCGTCGAATCGTCCGGTGCGGCTGCCGTCGCGCGGACTGCGCGGCGCCGTGGCGGCGGGAACCGAGTATGCCACCGAGGCCGGCATGCGCATGTATTACGCCGGCGGAAACGCCGTGGACGCGGGCATCGCCACCATGCTGGCGGCGTCGGTGACCGAGTTTTCGCACTTCGGACTGGGCGGCGAATCGCCCATCCTGGTGCGCACCAAGGAAGGTAAAGTCTTCGCCATCGCCGGCGTGGGCACCATGCCCAAACTGGGGACGGCCGACTTTTACCGCAAGCACCAGTTGCAGCCCGACGAGATCGGCGAACCTCCGGCCCCCAACGGGCTGAAGGACTGGGTACCGGTTTCGGGGATTCTCTCGGCGCTGGTCCCGGGGATGGTGGAAGCGGCGCTGGTGACGCTGCGCGAGTTCGGCACGAAGAGCTTCGCCGAGGCTGTGGAACCGGCCATCGAGCTGGCCGACGGCTTTCCCGTCGACGAGCTGCGCGTGACCGTGCTCCGCAACTGCAAGCAGTACCTGGAGAGCTGGCCGGCGACCCGGAACGTCTTCATGCCCAATGGCCAGCTCCCGCAAATCGGCGACATCTTCCGCCAACCGGACCTGGCGCGCACCTTGCGCTCCATGACCGGCGTGGAGAAGAAGGCGCTGGCCGTGGGCGCCAGCCGCGCCCAAGCCATCGACGCGGTGCGCGACTACTTCTACCGCGGCGACATCGCGAGGCGCATCGGAGAGTTTTCGAAACAGAACGGCGGCCTGCTACGCTACGAAGACATGGCGGCATTCCGCGTGGCGCCGGAAGAAGCGGTGTCGACCACGTTCCACGGGTACACGGTCTACAAGCCCGGCTTCTGGAGCCAGGGCCCGGTGATGCTGGAGGCTCTGAACATTCTGGAAGGCTTCAACCTCGCGCAGATGCGCTCCAATTCGGCGGATTACATCCACACCATGGTGGAGGCCCTCAAACTGGCCTACGCCGATCGCGATACGTATTATGGCGACCCCAAGTTCGTGAAGATTCCCACCGAGCGGCTGCTTTCCAAGGAATATGGCGCGGAACGGCGCAAGTTGATCGGCGACCAAGCCTCGCTCGAATTCCGCCCGGGCGACGTGGAGGCCAACCCGCCCAAGCACCCGTTTTTCGCGGACCTGGTGAAGTATCCGATGGACCCCGCGCTGCTGGCCAAGGACACGACCTGCGTGGACGCCATCGACAGGGACGGCGTGGCGATTTCGATTACGCCCTCGGGCGGGTGGGCGCCGGCGGTGATCGCGGGCGATACCGGCATCCCGCTCACCGCGCGCGCGCAGAGCTTCCTGCTGATTCCGGGACATCCCAACGAACTGGCCCCCGGCAAGCGGCCGCGCGTGACGCTGAGCCCCACGCTGGTGGTGGGTCCCGGCAAGAACCTGTACGCGCTTTCGACGCCGGGCGGCGACAACCAGGAGCAATCGCTGCTGCAGGTGCTGTTCTACGCGACCGAGTTCGGCATGAACCCGGAGAACGCGGTGGAAGCGCCGCGGTTCCAGAGCGAGCACTTGGTGTCGAGCTTCGACAATCACGCCATGAGCCCGGGCGTCCTGCTGCTGGACGAGCGGACGCCGGCGGACGTGGTGGCGGAATTGCGGAAGCGCGGCCACAAGGTGGACATGCGCACGCGTTTCGCCAGTGGGGCGGCGCCGGTGATGATCCGCATGCATCCCAACGGGATTATCGAGGCCGGCGCCGATCCGTATTACTTCCGGTCGGCGCAGGCTTGGTAGGCGGGCGCGGATGTCGGGGACGCTGTTCGACGGGCCGTTGTTCACCGAACCCGGCGCATTCGACCGCGCGGGGCTGGCGGCCCGCTTGCGATCGCTGGCCGAGAACCGGATTCTGATCGGCGGCAGTTCCTGGAAATACGAAGGGTGGCTGGGGCAGATCTATTCGCGCGAGCGGTACCTCGCGCGCGGCCGGTTCTCCAAGCGGATGTTCGAAGCCGAGTGCCTGCGGGAATACGCGGAAACCTTTCCCACGGTGTGCGGCGATTTCGCCTTCTACCAGTTCCCTAGCGAAGAATTCTGGCGCAACCTGTTCCGGCGGACGCCCGAAGCCTTTCAGTTCGCCTTCAAAGTGCCGGAACAGATCACCTGCAAAGTGTTCCCGTCGCACGCGCGGTACGGAGGGCAGGCCGGCAAAGACAACGAGGCGTTTCTGGACGCGCGCCTGCTGAAGGAAATGTTCCTGAGGCCGTTGTGGCCGTATCGCCGGCAGACCGGGGTGCTGATCTTCGAATTCGGCGCATTCGGGCGGCGCAGTTTCGCGGAGCTGCACGAGTTTCTCGATCGCCTGGACCCGTTCCTGGCCGCGCTGCCAGAGGGATTCCGGTACGCGGTGGAGATCCGCAATCCGGAGTTTCTAGAAAAGGACTACTTCTCGGTGTTGCGCGCGCGCGGCGTAGCGCACGTGTACAACGCGTGGTCGAAGATGCCGGAGTTGCGGCATCAGGTGGCGATCCCGGATTCGGCGACCGCGGATTTCCAGGTGTGCCGTGCGCTGTTGCGGCGCGGGCGGATGTACGCGGACGCGGTGCGGTCGTTCCAGCCGTATACCAAGGTGCAGGATCCGAACCCGGAGGCGCGGGAATCGATGCGGATGCTGATCGGGCGGGCGCGGGAGAACCGGCAGTGGCTGTTCTTGTTCGTGAACAACCGGCTGGAAGGGAATGCGCCGGCGACGATATTGTCCCTGGTGGAGGCGTGAGGGTGGCGAGGGTTCTCGCCGAAGGGCGCGTGCGTCGGTTGGATCGAGCGCGCACTTGACAGGGTAGAGATCCGGCGGACGAGTCGTCACGGGCCCGCCACGAAAGCACGTAAACTGAGATCAGGTATGAGTGCCGCTTTGCGCCAAGTCGAGGAACTGCTTCCAGCCCTCAGCCGCGCCGAGAAGGCGCAACTGCTGCGCCTCGTGGCGCAGGACCTGGATGATTCGTCTCCCGGCATCGATTCGAGCCCAGGGGTTTGCGGCGGCGAGCCGTGCATCGTTCGGACCCGCGTTCCGGTATGGGTGCTGGAACAGTCGCGGCGGCTGGGGATGAGCGAAGAGGAGCTGCTGCGTTCCTATCCGACCTTGCGCGCCGAGGACCTCGTCAACGCTTGGGCTTACGTACGTTCGCATCGCACGGAAATCGAGGACCAGTTCCGCGGGAACGAAAGCGCCTGAACCCATGGCCCGCTTCTATTCGAACGAGAACTTCCCGCTACTGACGGTGGTGAAACTCCGGGAACTGGGACACGAAGGAGTGACCGCCTTGGAGGCCGGGAACGCCAATCGACGGATTGCGGACGAGTCTGTGCTGGCCTATGCCATATCTGGGAATCGCGCCGTTCTGACCATCAACCGAAAACACTTCGTCGCCCTTCACCACCGAATGCCGGATCATTGTGGAATCGTGGTTTGCTCAGTAGACGCAGACTTCGCCGGACAAGCCAATCGTATCCACGACGCGGTCTCCCGTCACCCAAATCTGACAGGCGTGCTGATCCGCGTGAACCGGCTGGACCATGTGGGCCGCGGCGGTACGGAAGCTTGAATTCCGCTCACTTGGTGAGATCCTGCCCTGGCGCGAGCGGGTTCTGGCGTTCGAGTCGCCACAGGCCCAGGGTTAAACCCTGCCCGTATGGCAAATGTGGAGGCAACTCCCGACTCGCGGAACCAGAGGTTGAACTTACGCCTCGATAACCTCAGGACAGTAGCCGGTTAGGTTCCAATTGGCTTGACGCCATGGTCCTGCACCCGGCCAAACAGAAATTGCGCTCGTTGTGGCGGCGTCTGAAAGGAGGAAACGATGCGTAAGAAAGAACTGGCCCACGCACGAACCGAGGCCGAAGAGGCTCGCTGGTTCGACGAGAATCAGGACCGTCTGCAGAAGCTGTTTGAACAGGCCGGGAAGAAAGGCGCGCTCCGCGTCGGCGGCAAGAGCATCGGGATTACCGTGTCGAAGAAGACTGGAGCGTTACAGAAGCCACCGTCGCAAAAGGTGATGCTTCGCATTGGGACGGAGGACCTGAACCGCGCCCGACGCCAGGCTGCCGGCAAGGGGATCGGCTACCAAACCTACATCAAGATGCTGCTGCGCGAGGGCCTGGACCGCCAGGAGCACGCCAGGCGCCGGGCGTAGTGCGCTGTTGGCCGGGCGGGAACCTGTGGGCCAGTGTCTGTACAATGGTGCTGTATGAGCGTCGAAGAAATCGAGCGAGCGATTCGGGCTCTGAGCGCGGATGAATTTGCCCGGATCGCCGAGCGTGTTCACGCCCTGGAGCAGGAACGCTGGGACGCCGAACTGGATCGGGATGCCAGCAGCGGAAAGCTGGATTTCCTGATTGCGGAAGCAAAAGAGGATCGCAAACACGGCCGGCTAAAGGATTGGCCAGCTCCGGAATGAGGTCACAGGCGACTCCCCGGTTCTGGCGGCTGTTTCATGCCCTGCCGGCGGAGGTCCAGCGACTCGCCGTTAAGGCCTATCGGCTGTGGCAGGTCAATCCGCACCATCCTTCGCTGCGATACCGTCGACTGGAAGGTCGCGAGGATTTGGTTACAGTGCGGATTGGAGACCATTATCGGGTGGTGGGTCTCTTGGAACCCGGGGTCGTGATATGGATCTGGATTGGCACCCACGCCGAATACAATCAACTGGTTCGCGGCCGGCTTAGGTTGTAGGATAAGCGCTGCCTTGACGCGGCAGAGGATCGGCGTTCAGGTCGCCACGCCGGCGTGCTCTACAGCACCTGAACTTGTCGGGCTCTTGGCTACCAGGCCGCGCTGGGGCGCCACGCCCGCGAGGCGGAGATCGTCACTGAGCGTGGGTAGCGGCAATCCTTGGAGAGTACGACGGAGCGAATGGCCTGCGCGGCTACCGGAGCCCCAGAATCTACTCCCCCCGAGAGGTGGTGACGCCGTGAAACCCGGGAAGGAATTCGACTGTGTTGAGATGAAGGCGGAGATTCAGGAGCGGCTTCTGGGTGAAGTGGCCGAATGGGGCGAGGAGGAAGCTCAAAGGCGACGGGCAGAGCGCTTGTCGCACGACCCGATTCTGGACAGCTTTCTGCGAACAAAGATTGCCAAGGGAAAAGGATCCGCCAAGCAGACGCCGGCTGCCTGAATCCCCCAGGGGAGATCGCCGGTTTCCGTGGATGGGAATCTGGTATCGACCGGGAGTGAGCCTCCATACCCTCATCGCGCCATGATTGCGGAGGGACCCGGCTAGCGCAAGGCACGCCGAATCTATTGGTGCGTTGGGCAGCCGGAGTGGAGCGTCTTGCCGGCCGGCGGCACATTCCCTGTCTCAAGGTTATCGGGGCTGATCGACTTCACATAGTCGCACGTGCTGTAGTGGTAAACGCCCGACAGCTTGCTCCACGCATAGGATGGAGCCGCCGGCGCGGCGCCGATCGTGCCGGTCCCGCCGCCAATGGCGTACACCTCGGTATTCGTGCCGTGAGCGACAGTGTACTGCATGGCGGCGATATCGACGCTTACGATGGTTGTGCCGGCGATCGTGTCCCATCCAGGGACGGGCATCGCGCCGTTGCCATCCTCCGTCCAGTATGTCCGGGCGCCGGCACTATGGAGGCGTTCGAGACAGTCGGCGGTGGGATGGCCGTACGTGTTTCCATTTCCGGCGCTGACGATGGCAATCGCCGGCTTCGTCACGGCAAGCCAAGCGTTGTTGCTGCTGTGGCTGCTGCAGTGGTGGTGCACCTTGTACACGTCCAGCTTTCCAACCGCGGGGGCAACGCCGGTTTCGACGTCGATGTAGTCGTCCGTGTTGTCGCCGCTCAGGTCGCCGCCAATCTCGGCTCGAAAACCGCCGTAACCGATACGGGCGGCGAGACTGAGGTCATTCTCGTTCGTCGTCGCCATGCCGTTGGCGTTCACCGCATACACCTCGATGGTCACGGGCGCCGGCGACGCCTCATCCAGAACAATCGTGTCCCCCACGCGAGCAGTCGAGCGCAGCCCCCTGGTGGCCCGGGCGTACTCATCGTAGAACGTGCTGTCGTATGACTGTCCACGGTCCTCCACATGGTCCACGCTAACCGAGGCCAGTACGCTCGGGACGCACCCAATGTGGTCTTCATGGTAATGGCTGACGATCAGGTAGTCGAGCTTCCGGATGCCAAGCTCGCGGTAGTACGCCACCGGCTTGTCGCAGCTCCCGCCGACCATGTCCCGGCCGATGTCGAAGGCGACGGTCCGGCCACCGGGCGAAATCAGGATCGCCCCGTCGCCCTGGCCGACGTCGATGAAGTGTATCTGTAACTTACCATTGGCCTGCGCCCACATGCCGGCGGCGGCCAG
>Ga0326728_10007595_pt1 | contig 27643 bp, 22 predicted proteins | sample MB3enrmetagenome_FD_207602 | JGI IMG/M metagenome (GOLD analysis project Ga0326728, IMG submission 207602) | Lab enriched peat soil microbial communities from McLean, Ithaca, NY, United States - MB31MN | ecosystem: Environmental > Terrestrial > Soil > Wetlands > Peat | place: USA: New York...
ATCGCGCAGCACCCGGGCGGTAAAGCGGCCGCAGGCGTCCTGGGCCTCGATCTGCACTGAAAAGTCCTTGCTGGACGGGCGGGGCTCGGGAAGCTTATACGAAAGCTCCGGCAGTACCAGTCCATAGATGGCCGCCGCCTCGCGGGCCACGCCGTAGTGGTTCATGGCGTCGACGCGGTTGGTGGTGATGTCCATCTCGAAGAGCGAGCCGTTACCGGGGCCGAGGTCGATTACACCTTCGACGGCAATGCCGCGCAGGGTCAGGTCTTCGGCAAGTTGAATATCGTCCACCGGCAAGCCGGGCAAAAAGGCCCGCAGCCATTTCGTCAGAATCTTCATTGGAATCCCTAGTCGCGCCTTCTTATTGAGCGAAGGTGCGTTTTCGCTGGTTTGGATGCGCTTTGCGCAAAACTGCAAGTTCGCAGGTTTGCGGATTCGGTCAATTGCGTAATGCAGTGCGGATCAAGGAGCCAGAACACCCAGGAGCCCATTGACCAACTTGGCGGAGTCCACGCTCATCTCCAACATCCTCCGCGCCGCTTCCGCCTCGATAAAGCCCATGTCGCAGGCCAATTCGGTCTGCGTCTGCAACTCATACAACGAACCCCGCGCCGAGCCTAATGATTTGCGAAAATCACCATCGGTCAATTTGCCGTGGCCTTCGGCAATATAGCTGGCCACAGCCACTGCCGACCTTCGCATCTGCATTCTCAAGCCGAAGGTCTCGGTACGGGGAAACTCCTCGGTCCGCGTATAAACTTCGCGGGCTAACTCCATCGCCTTTTGCCAGGCCACAAGGTCGCGATAATGACGAGTTCTGGGCATATTCCCTCCCAGTAGTTAACTTGCTATCTCGCCTCGGAGTGCAGAGCGCTCCGCCAACTTGCGGTTCTGACTCTCAAAAACTCCTGCGTATTTTACCCAATTGTTTGCGCAGGAAAGGAGCCAACGAATACCCCACTGCAGCTATCCAAGTCCCCAAAAACATCAAATGAAATCCACATTGGAAGTCGCCTCCGATCACAAAAACCTTTCCATCCGAGCAATCAGGAGCTAGGTAGCCATGCTAGAAAACCGTCCATGAAATCGGATTCAGAGCGCCCCTCTCACTTTGAATCGCCGCCAAAAGAGAATACCCGCCAAAAATACCGGACTCAAAATCAACCACGTCCACGGCTTCATGCAAACTGCTGCAAAAACCGCATATCCCCCGCATAGAACTGCCCAATCTCGCTGACCCCGTATTTCATCATGGCAATGCGCTCCACGCCCATGCCGAAGGCGAAGCCGGAGATCTTCCTCGGGTCATAGGCGGGCTGCTTTTCCGCGGCGAAGGCGAAGACCGCGGGGTCCACCATGCCGCAGCCCAGCAACTCGATCCAGCCGGAGTTCTTGCATCTGCGGCAGCCCTTGCCGCCACAGAAGATGCAACTGATCTGCACGTCGGCGCTCGGCTCGGTAAAGGGAAAGAAGGAAGGAAAGAAGCGCGTCTTCACCGAGGAGCCGAAGAGCGCTTTCATGGCGTGGTCCAATGTGCCCTTCAGATCGCTGAAGGTGATGTTGGTATCCACGCAAAGCCCCTCGACCTGATGAAAGATGGGCGAGTGGGTGGCGTCGGCGGCGTCGTTGCGATGCACCTTGCCGGGAATCACAATCCGCACCGGCGGCGGTTGCGACTCCATGGTGCGCATCTGCACCGGCGAGGTGTGGGTGCGCAGCAGCAGACGATCGCGTTGGGCGCGCTTTTCCTGATTGGCGACGACCAGTGTGTCTTGGGTGTCGCGCGCCGGATGGCCGGGAGGAAAGTTCATGCACTCGAAGTTGTAGTAGTCGGTCTCGACCTCCGGCCCCACCCCCACCGAATAGCCCAGCCCGGCAAAGACGCCGACGATCTCGTTGAGCGTTTTGGTAATGGGGTGCTCGGCGCCAGTCAAACGGCGGCTGCCGGGCAGGGTGATGTCGATGGCCTCGGCGGCCAGCGCGGCGTCACTGGGACCGGCTCCGGCGGCCTGATCGAGCAGGCCCTCGACGAGTGGCTTGAGGGCGTTGAAGCGCTGACCCACCAGCTTTTTGGCATCCGGCGGCGCCGCCTTCATCCAGCGGTTGGAGACTTCGTTGAGCAGGCCCTGCTTGCGGCCCAGCCATTGCAAGCGAAAGGCTTCGACCGCCGCTTCCGTGTCCACCGCTGCTGCCGCGGCGCGTGCCTGCGCTTCCAGTTGGGCAAAGGCAGCGTCGAGCGCAGCCTCGTCAAATGCCGTCAGATTAGGAATCTCGATGTTCATAGGCGTAAACGTCAGGATAAACCATGGCATGGAGCGGGCGCTGCACGTGAACCGGCAGGATATGAAGAACGAAAGAAGCATGCAAGAAAACATCGTCCATCCCGTACACGCAAAACGGCCCGGAATCCGTGTGGATTCCGGGACGATGGTGAAACTGCGAAGGGCTGCCTAGACGGCCCTGGAAGCGGCCAGAGCGGCGCTGGCCGCGGCCAATGCGGCATTTGCCTTAGCCACCAAAGCGGTAAAGCCGGCGGCGTCTTGCACGGCGATGTCGGCCAGGATCTTGCGATCCAGTTCGATGCCGGCCTTCTTCAAGCCGTTGACGAACTGCGAGTAGCTAATGCCGTTCAGCTTGCAGGCGGCGGAGATACGCACGATCCACAGGGAGCGGAACTGGCGTTTCTTCTGCTTGCGGCCGGTGTAGGCAAACTTGAGGCCGCGTTCGACGGCTTCCTGGGCTGCCTGATAGAGCTTGGATTTCGTGAGGAAGTATCCACTGGCCCTCTCGAGAATCTTTTTGCGGCGGTCACTCCGCTTGGTACTGCGTTTTACGCGGGGCATGGTTGGTTCTCCATTTTGCGTTCGTTGGTCATCGCGGCTGGAGGCAGGAGGCGCCCACCCCGGAGGGCGGCGCTGTACACCTCTTCACTCGCTCATACAAGCCTTGATCTCTCTGCTCTCTGCCGGGAACCTTGAAAAGGATTCTGCGGGAGGGGCAGGGGGTCCGCGCAACGCGTTCGCTGGGACCCGGAAACGACCTCTCCTTGCGGAGAGGCGTCACGATCAGGCGTAGGGGATCATGCGCGCTACCTTGGCGTAATCGCCATCGGAAACCAGCAGGGTCCGGCCCAGCTTCCGCTTTACCTTCGGCGACTTCGACGTCAGGATGTGCCGCGTCTTCGTCTGGCCCCGCTTGATCTTGCCAGTGCCAGTCTTGCTGAAGCGCTTCTTCGCGCCCGTATGGGTCTTCAACTTGGGCATTTTTTTCTCTTCGTCGCGCCAGGCCTCGATGGCCCGGCCGCGCAGTCCGTCAGACAGGGGTCTCCCTGCCCGCTCGGCGCTTCAACCAGTATACAGCAAAGGTGCAGGGAACGAGGAAGCAGGGTTAGGGGGGAGGGAAAGACGCTCGCCTCAATCGATGCAAAAGGGGCTTTGACTCTTCCCTCGGTGAGAAATAAAGATCGCCGGCAAAGCCCTTCCCGATGTGCGAGTTGGTCCCGTTTTGGATTGCGGGTTTCCTTTGCAAGCATCTCTTGCGGCATCTATGCCGTTCTTTGCTTGTTGAGCGCTACCAAAAAGGACTATTTTTGAGCCGATGGCCGTCCTTTCTGTCGATCTCGCCTACCGCCGCTGGTCCGATCTGGGCATCGTCCTGCTCGACCGCGTTCCCCGGCCCGCTGCGGCCCCCGAAGAGGACTCTGGAAACTCCGAAAGCGACCAAGAAGCCGCCGAAATTCGTTGCGAGTTGATCGTCTGGAATGGACCTGGGGACGAAACGGTGACCGCCCCCGGTCCGGTCCCAGCCAGGGGGGAGTTGCAAAGGGTCGATCCCGAGATGCTGGCCGGGCGCCTCAATCACCTGGCCCACCTGCGCAATATCCACACCATCCTGCTGGACGGCCCGCAGGCCTGGAAGTCGCGCAACAACGGCCTGGAGTTTGCTCGGGTGAGCGAGCGGCAATTGAACACCGCCGCCAAGACCGGTCTGCCAGGGATGGTCAAGCCGACTACTTACCGTGCCTTTGCCGAGTTCTGCCTGGATGTCTACGACGCCCTGGCGCGGCGGGGATGGCGGCGGCTGGACACCAACAGCCAGCCCGGATCGGCTCCCCAACGGCTGCTAGTGGAGAGCTATCCGCACGCCGCCTGGAAGTCGTTGGGCCTCAAGCCGCTACCCAGCAAGCGCCGGGCGCGCATCAGCGATCTGGCCGAGGCTTTGGCGGCGCTACGCTCGCTGCTTTCCCTCAGAGTGGACCATCCGCCCAATCACGACCAGTTGCAGGCCATCGTAGGCGGCCTGCCCGGATTGGCGCTGGACGAGCACGACGCCAATGGCGCGCGCATCTTCGGCCACCCGCCCCGCCGCGAAGAGGGCCATTGGCGCGAGGGTTTCATTGTTCTGCCCCTCCCGCCCAACCGTGCCCCCGCCATCCGCTGGTTGCACTGAACGGAATTGCTTGAATCCGGTGCGCTACTGGCCGCTCTCTGGTGGCGCACTGCCTTTAGCGGGGGACAGGAATCAAAGCGCAGAAGGCAATTCCAGGCCGTTTGAGCCGGGCGCCGACAGTTCCTTCATTAGTAATGCAAAGTACTGGGAGTTCCACAGATTGTTGATCCAGCCATAACCCCACTCCCACTTCAACGCATTCCAGCGCAGGTAGCGGACACAGAGGTCGCCGTCGTAGCGATAGATGGTTCCCCAGAAGAAGATGTAGCGGGTGCGGCCCAGTTCGTCGTACTTCCATTCAGGGGGGATGAAGCGGGGATTCTCCGCCAAGCGCGCCAAGAGGAAGTCGAGCAGTGCGGCGTTGACCACTGGCATCTTCTCCATATCGAGGTGGAGTTCCGCGCCCTTGACCGGGGAGCGCTGCTGGGCTTTGGTGAGATAGAAACGCAGGTTCCGCGAGGGGTTCCACAGCAGGGATCCGCAGGCACGGTGGGACTCCACCGTCCAGCCTTCGGGCACAAAAGGCGCTACATTCAGGTCGATCACGCGGCCAAGCGTGCGCGGCATTGAACTCATCGCATCCTCACCTCACCCCAACATTGTCACCCCAGCATATTCCTGGCACAAACAAGGCAAGCCGTCCATCGATGGGCGGCCTGCGGAGAGAGCGAGAAGAAATGTCCTACTACGCCAGCGGAGTGGCAGCCGTTTGCGGCGCCGCGGGGGCTGGAGCGGCCGCGGGCTTGGGCTTGGGCGCCTCCTGCTTCTTCGATGGAGCGATAATGGCGTGCAGGATGGTTCCTTCCATACGCGGCATGAACTCGACAATGCCCGCTTCGCCAATGTCCTGAATGAGGCGGTTGACGATGGCATAGCCCAATTCGCGATGGGCCATCTGGCGGCCGCGGAAGCGCAGGCTGGCCTTGACCTTGTCGCCCTCGGTGAGGAAGCGGACGGCCTGATTCTTTTTGGTCTGGTAGTCGTGCTCGTCGACAGTGACGGAGAACTTGACTTCTTTGACCACGATCACCTTCTGCTTTTTGCGGGCAGCGCGATCGCTCTTTTCCTTCTCGTAGAGGAAGCGGCCGTAGTCCTGGATGCGGCAGACGGGTGGCACCGCATTGGGCGAGACCTCGACCAGATCCAGACTGCGCTCGCGGGCAATCCTCAGCGCCTCGAAGGGAGCCAGGATACCGAGCTGTTCGCCGTTTTCGTCGATGACGCGGATCTCGCGTGCGCGAATGCGGTCGTTGATGCGAATAAAGGACTTGGCCGTACGTTTGTCGAGTGCGATGGTGCTCCTCCAGATGTCGCCGCATCCGCCTCTGGCCTCTTCCCGGCCCGCTACGGACATACCGACGCACTTCGAGTATAGCATCGGCCTGAATCTGCCGGATTGTGCAGTTACAGGGGATTTTTCGCCGCGCTTCCGCAACCCTCCTGGCGGTCGCTGGGATCGGGAATCCCGGTAAGGGATTTATGGGCGGCAGCTAATCGGATCGCGCGATCTGGATCTTCTTCTTGCGCGCTCCAGGATCGAAATCGTTCCGTTTACGGAGTCCCAGGCGCGGCTGGCGCGAGAAGCCTTCCGGCGTTACGGCAAAGGCCGCCATCTCGCCGGTCTGAATTTCGGTGACGGCATAGCCTACGCCGTCGCCAGGGAGATGGGCGAAGAACTGCTCTTCAAGGGCAACGATTTCGCTCAGTCAGATATTGCCGCCACGCCGTACTGATCCTCTGCGACGCGCGCCCGGAGGGCACCTTCGTCCGTCAACCCGTGCACCCGCACCCGCAGCATCTGGTTGGCGGTGCAACTGGCTTCCAGTTCGACGGGGAGAAAATTCTCGGTCAACGCGGCACTGCGGCCACGGGCGGTCAGATCCGCCGGGGTGTGTAACGTAATTGCCTCCAGTTCCCGGCCCACAAAGCGCAGCCGGTGCGCGCGGCTCTTCTCCGCGGCGAGGGCGCGGAGTTGGCTCATGCGTTCCTCCACCACCCTGGGCGGGACCGGCAGATCGCGGTGCAGCGCCCAGGCGGCGGTACCGGGGCGGGGCGAAAAGGGAAAGAGGTGCAGGTAGCCGAAGGGCAGGGCGCGGATGAGCGCCAGGGTCTCTTCGAACTCGGCCTCGCTCTCGCCGGGAAAGCCCGCCATCACATCCGCGCCCAGGGTGAGATCGGGTCCGGCCGCCGCGAGCAACGCTTCAACCTTCTGGACATAGTGCCAGGGGCGGTAGCGCCGGAACATGCGTCGCAAAACGCTGTCGGAGCCCGACTGCAGGGGCAGATGCGCATGCCGCGCCAGCCGCGGCGCAACCACCCTCGGCCCGGCAAACTCGGCCAGCACAGCCAGCAGTTCCGCATCCCAGTCCATGGGTTCGATGGAGCTGAGGCGCAGTCGCGGCAAGGGGGTTTCGGAAAGGACCTCTCTGACCAGTCCTGCCAGCGCAACAGCTTTGCCGTCCGCTGGATTGGGACGGAGATCGCGGCCCCAACGGCCCAGGTTGATACCGCTGAGCACCAGTTCCTGGCCGCCGGCGGCGACGAATCCTCGCACCTGCTTGAGGATGGCGACGCCGGGCAGACTGCGCGAAGAGCCGCGGGTCTGGGGAATCACGCAAAACGAACAGCGATTCCCGCAACCCTCCTGAATCTTGAGATTGGGACGGGTCTGGGCGCCGGGGGTGAGTTGCGCCTCTTGCAGAAAGGAGTGGGCAAAGCGGTCGTCGGCCCAGATCGCCGCCTGAGAAGCGGGTATGCCGCTGCTCAAGAGCGACTCCAGGGAAACGAAACCGGTCGCGGATGTGGTGGGGATCACGCCCTGCAGCCTCAGAACAATCTGCGGGGCCAGCGCCTTGTGGCTGTTGCCCACCACCGCGGCCACGCCCGCCATGGCCGCCAGTTCCTGGGGAGCGCGCTGGGCATAGCAGCCGGTGACGACAATGCGGGCGGTGGGGTTGTGGCGATGGGCGCGGCGAATGAAGGCGCGGGCGGCGCGGTCGGCCTCGGCGGTTACGCTGCAGGTATTCACAATCACTACATCCGCTTCACGGGGCTGCTGCACGCAGAGCCCCGCGGCGCGCAACTGCTCAGCCACCGCCTCGCCATCGGCGCGAGCGGCGCGGCAACCGAAGTGCTCGACATGAAACGAAGCCATGCATTCAGTGTAGGCTGGGGCGGATTGGGTTTGCAGCGCGCCGCGGCGAGGAAGGTGTTTTTTGGCCGGCGCCTATTATTGACCCGGCCAGATTGAATGGCGAAGTTGCATCCCACTCTGAGTCGCGACAACAGCGACGCGGCGAGGGGGGGCCCCTTATTTATTGCATTACATTCTGGCCGGACCGATAAGGGAATTCCAGAAAAGCGATTTTCCAAAATGGTTGCTTTCCTGCTGCTGGCCGATCCGGTATACTGTGGACTGACCACTTCGTCCCGCCGGTCAGCTCGCCAACCATGAAATCTGCTCACGCCAGCCGCCCTGTCGCGCCTCCCACTGTCCTCAAGGGCAGCAACCGGCATCTAGCCGGATACGCTTATTTCACCTCCATTGTTTATCTCTCGATTGGACTTCCGCTGGCGGTCTTGCCTCCCTATGTCCACAAGGACATGGGCTACAACGCGGCCCTGGCGGGACTGGTCATCAGCATTCAATATGTGGCTACGCTGGTCAGCCGCCCCTGGGCGGGACGGATCAGCGACCGTTACGGGGCCAAGGTCTCCGTGCTGTGGGGTATGGGGATGTGCGCCGCTAGCGGCGCGGTGCTGATGCTTGCCGCCCTGGCGCACTCCCTTCCCTGGCTCAGCCTGGTGCTGCTCTTCCTGAGCCGCCTGGTGCTGGGCACCGGCGAGAGCCTCGGTTCGACCGGCTCCACGCTCTGGGGCATCACCAGCGCCGGACCGGAATTCACCGCCAAGATGATCTCCTTCAACGGCATCAGCACCTATGGTGGGATGGCCATCGGGGCGCCGTTGGGAGTGATTCTGGACCAGCGCTGGGGACTGGGCTCGATCGGCCTGCTGACCCTGGCCATCTGCGCCTATAGCCTGCTGCTGGCCAGCCGCAAGGAACCGGTCCCGGTGGTACATGGCGAACACCTGCCCTTCAGCCACGTGCTGGGCCGGGTAGCTCCGCACGGCATGGGACTGGCGCTGGGCGGGGTGGGCTACTCGGTGCTGGCCACATTCATCACCCTGTTTTACCTCAGCCGCCACTGGCAGGGCGCGGCCCTCTGCCTTTCCTCCTTTGGTGTGGCCTTCATTCTGGCGCGCATCTTCTTCATTCACGCCATCGACCGCTACGGCGGCTACCCGGTGGGCATCGTCTGTCTGCTGACGGAGTCGGTGGGGACCATCCTGATGTGGCAGGCCACGGGGCCATGGATGGCGCTCCTGGGCGCGGCCTTTACCGGGCTGGGCTTCTCGCTGGTCTTCCCGGCACTGGGTGTGGAAGCGGTCAAGCGGGTTACGGAGAACAATCGCGGCTCCGCGCTGGGGGTGTACACCGCCTTCGCCGACGTCTCCTTTTTCTTGACCGGCCCACTGGCCGGCGCGGTGATCGGCCATTGGGGCTACGCCAGCGTCTTCCTCTTTTCGCTGGTCTCGGTGCTCTCCGCCCTGGGCATCACCCTGCTGCTGCGGGCCTTGAGCCAAAAGGCGGAACGCCGCGGCGCCATCGCCAACCTCTAGCTGCGGATGGCCCGCCAAGGCCCGAAATACCGGATGGCGGGCTCTCAAAACGCCCCAAAAAGCGCGGTAAACCTGCAAAAAACGGGCCTTCCTGTGTACTTTCCGGTACCTATGTAATATTTTCAAGTCCATCCTATTGTTTAACTTGCAACAAATCCAGAAATAGAAATGGGGCCATTTCCGGACGGGGGGGTGGGGTACCCGTTGGCGGGGTACGAACCGGGGACATGCTTGAGAGCAGGAATTCGGACTCGCCCCGCAACCAGTATGCGCCCCGCGGGGGAAATCGCCGGCAGCGGGTACAGTCGGCGCAGAGAGAAGGATGGATTCTGTCGATCCGGCCCGCAAGCAATGTCATCGGATTCCCACCCGCAAAGAACGCGGAAAGGATGGAGCACCCCCGAGAGTAGGGCGTCTCCAGGGGTCGCATTGCTTTCTGGGCGGGGCAATAAGACTACTTTTCCCACTTTATTTCAAATGGCGCTTGACCCTGCCCTTAGGTCAGGGTCAAAGATGTTGAAGGTGAGACCCATGAGCACCTTCCGCATCCAAGAGTTCGCGACACTGGCTGGCGTTACGGTTCGGGCATTGCATCACTACGACCGGCTCAAGCTGCTGTCGCCCGCGCATCGTTCGGAGCGAGGCTACCGGCTCTACTGCCACGCAGATCTGGGCCGGCTGGAGCGGATTCTCGCGCTGCGCTACCTGGGGCTTTCGTTGCGGGAGATCGCCGCGCTGCTGAACGCCCCGGTTGGCCGTGGCGGAGAACGGCTGGCGGTCACGCTTGCGCGGCAGCGGGCGGCTCTGAGCGAACGGCGCGAGGGCCTGGAGCGCGTGTTGCGGGCCATTGAACACGCCCAACTGCGCGCACAGGATGCGGCGGAGCCCGAGTGGCTCCTCTACCAGGGCATCCTGAAGGAGATACAGATGCAAGAGACCACCGACTGGACGGAGAAGTACTACAGTCCCAAGGCTGTCGAGGCGCTGCGGGAGCGGCGGGCAGCCATGACGCCTGAACAATGGGCGGATGCCGGTGCGCGATGGCAGGCTTTGATGGCCGATGTGCAGAGCGCGCTCGATCGCCAGGTGCCGGCAGACAGCGCCGAAGGCCGGGCGCTGGTGGCACGCTGGATGCGCCTGGGCGACGAGTTCACGCAAGGAAATCCGGAGATACTCGAGGGCTACCGGCGGTTGCATGAGGACGAGAGCCATTGGCCGGAGGATGAGAGAGCCGCCATGCTGAGGGCGATGAGGCCCAAAGCTGAATATCGGGCCTTCTTCAATCAGGCGCTTCAAGCCTGCCTGCGGCACGGCTGATCGCGGCGCGCTGCTCCATTCCATTTCGAGCCAGGAGAGGACGATGATCGCACCCCAGAGAAAGATCTTCGCGGTCATTACGCTGTTCTTTGTGGCTCCGCTGGTGGCGGAGTATCTGTTGGGAGATCTGCCGCTCAAGCTATTGACGGCACTGATGGTATTGGCGCCGGCATACGGTGGCGGCGCGGTGCTGATCCGCGAGACAGCGCGGCGAGCGGGCCGTGGCTGGCCGACGATGCTGATGCTGGGCGCGGCCTACACATTGATCGGCGAGGGCCTGGTATCGCAGTCGCTCTTCAATCCCGACTATATGCAGAAGCACTGGCACCTGCTTTACCCCGCCTATATTCCGGCGCTGGGTATGGGAGGGTGGTGGACGCTGTTCATGTTCAACCTGCACACGTTCTGGAGCATGGGCGTTTCGATTGCGCTGGTGGAGGCGCTCTTTCCGGCCGAGGCCGAGGCGCCGTGGCTGGGTCTGGTTGGGGATTCGGTGGTCGCGGCGGTGTTCGTGCTTGGTTCAGCCGCGAGTTTCGGCATCGGGTTCAAGCAGAACCAGTTTGTAGCATCCCATGCGCAGCTTCTGAGCGCGGCTGTGCTGTGCGTGATGCTGATTCTGTCTGCGTTTCTGATTCCGGCGCGAAGATCGGGCGTGGGCAACAGCTGGGTGCCGAGCCCATGGGTGACTGCAGCGATTGCATTGCTGCTGGGCATGGGCGTTTTGCATGTGCAGCCGAAATGGGGATGGGCCGCGGTGGGTGCGATGCTCATGCTCGACGCGATCTTTCTGCTTCTGGTTGCCTTCTTTTCGCGACAGAGCGGATGGGGCGCGCTGCATACCCTGAGCCTGGCAGCCGGCGGGGCGCTGGCTTATGGGATTCGCGCGTTTACGGCGGCTCCGCTAGTCGGCGGTGTGCTGTGGATGCGCATCAGCAATACGGTATTTCTGACCGCCGCGGTGGGTCTGATCGTTTTGGGCGCGCGGCGCGTCATCCGCTACCAGACGATTCAGTAGCGCGATGGTTGGAGATCAGGGAGACGGAGAACCGGCGTCGGGCGTGCCATTTGAAGTACCCGGCCAAGATTCGCTGGGGTAAACCGGATCTGGCTGAAGCTTGCAGAGAGATCTGCCGGATTTCAGAGCATCTCTCCTGTTGTGGCGTGGTCCGCTCACCCTAGCCGCAAGAACAAAGACGCGGCAAGGGTGGGGCACGGAAGAATTGTGGGACGGCGCCGTTCATCCGGGGTGAGACGCGCCGGGCGAGGGTAGCTGCGGCAATGCAGAACGGCCACCTCGGGAGAAACTCCGGGGTGGCCGTTGCTGTCTTACATGGTATTACAGGAGCAAGGGAGAGCCTAGCGTTCGCTCTTGCGCCAGTTGATGAGATCGCCCAGGGTGGTGGTAGAACTGGAGACGGGCTGCTTGTGTGCCGACTCCTTGTAGTGCTCGACCTGGGCGCGGCTGGCTTCTTGACCGACGGCGCGCAGGCTAAGGCCCACTTTCTTCTCTTCCACGTTGATCTTGATGATCTTGAACTCGTGTTCCTGGCCCTGATCGAGCTTGCTGGTGCCGTCGTCGCCGGCCTCGGAGATGTGGCACAGACCTTCCACGCCCTCCGCGATCTCGACAAAAGCGCCAAACTGCGCGGTGCGAAGCACCTTGCCATGAACCACGTCGCCGACACGATGGGCGGCGAAGAAGCTCTCCCAGACATCGGGCTGAAGCTGCTTGATACCCAGCGAGAGGCGGCGGTTCTGGGGCTCGACGCCGAGGACCACGGCTTTGACTTTTTCACCCTTCTTAACGATCTCGGAAGGATGCTTGACGCGCTTGGTCCAACTGAGGTTGCTGACGTGCACCAGACCGTCGATGCCGTCCTCGATCTCGATGAAGGCGCCGAAGTCGGTGAGGTTGCGGACGCGACCCTCGACCACGGTACCGGCCGGATAGCGCTCGGTCAGATTCTCCCAGGGATTTTCCATCAACTGCTTCATGCCCAGAGAGATGCGGCGATCAGAGGGGTTGACGCTGAGGACCACGGTCTCAACTTCGTCGCCCGGCTTGACCAGCTTGGAGGGATGCTTGAGGCGCTTGGACCAGGTCATCTCGGAGAGGTGAACCAGACCTTCGATGCCCTGTTCGAGTTCGACGAAGGCACCGTAGTCGGTGACCGAGAGGACGCGGCCATGAACGTGGGCGCCCACCGGGTAACGCTCGGTGGCGTCCAGCCAGGGGTCGGGGGTGAGCTGCTTGAAGCCCAGCGAGACGCGCTGCTTATCCTTGTCGAACTTGAGCACCTTGACCTGGATCTCGTCGCCGACGTTGACCAGATCGCGGGGGTGAGTCAAACGGCCCCAGCTCATGTCGGTGATGTGCAGCAAACCGTCGATGCCGCCCAGATCCACAAAGGCGCCGTAATCGGTCAGATTTTTGACGGTGCCGGTGAGGACAGCGCCCTCGCCGAGCTGATCGAGGGTGGTGGTGCGCTTGGCGTTCTGCTCTTCCTCGAGGATTTCCTTGCGGCTGACCACTACGTTGCCGCGCTTTTTGTTGAGCTTGATGACGCGGACTTCAATCTGCTGGCCGAGATAGCCGTCGAGGTTGCGGACGGGGCGAATCTCGAGCTGAGAGCCGGGGAGGAAGGCCTTGAGGCCGATATCCACGGTCAGACCGCCCTTGACGCGGCTGACGACCGTACCGATGACCGGGGTCTTGTCGGTGGCGGCCTTTTCAATGACATCCCACACGCGCATGCGCTGGGCCTTGTCGAAGCTGACCAGGTAGCCGCCCTCCGGCTCCTCGCGCTCAATGACCACGTCGATGGTGTCGCCGGCATTGAACTTGCAAGCGCCGGTATGATCCAGCACCTGATCGAGGGGAACCATGCCCTCAGACTTGAGGCCCACATCGACGATGAGGAACTTCTCGGTCTGCTTGAGCACGGTGCCGGTGACGATCTTGTCGCCATAGGCTTCGACGGCAGCGGCCTCGGCGGCCTGCTCGCGCTCAAAGGCGGCCAGCGCGGCGGAGAAGTCTTCCATCGATTCCAGGGAGTGCTCGAACTGCTCGGCAGCTTCCGTTTCCGCATCGGCTTCCGGAGCGGCGGCGACCGCCGCAGCGGGCACAGCTTCAACCACCGGGGCTTCGACGACGGGTGTGGCAGGCGCCGGGGCTTCCACCACCGCGACCACTTCCGCAACAGGCTGAGCCTCAACGACAGGCTCGGCGGCGACAGGCGCGACGGCTTGGACAACAGGCTCAACCACGGCCTCGACGGCAGGCTCGGCTACGGCCTCGACGACAGGCTCGGTTGGGGCATCGGCGTCCAGCGCGGGTGCTTCGACAGCAACAGCAGGCTCGGGTGTGGACGTGGATTCGGACGACGGCTGCACCAGCTCCGTCGCAGGTTCGAGGACTTCCAATTCGGTGGTCAGGGTTATGCTCTCGGGTTCGGGATTGAGGACGTTTGCCATTACGACATGCTCCGCGATTCCAGGCTCCCGCGACGATCTATTGCTTGCCGCTGGGGTGTTCCCTGGGCCGCGGTTGCCGCCAGCCAGGGAAAATTAGGCCTTCTCCCTGCCAGAGCATTCCGTAGCGCGCAGAGCATTTCCAGAGAGACAGACGCGACCGCCAACGGGGTTGGCGGAGAATCGGCTGATCTACTAGGGAAACACCCGGCAGGCAACGAGGTGCTGGAGGGCGGCCGCAGCTCGCTGCTGGAATCCACGCAGTAAGCCACGCTCATGAGTGTAGCAACCCCTTCTTTGCCGCGTCAATGCAAACTACGGCGCGGGGGGCGCGGCGTCCCATTCATGCAGCAGAGGAGGCGCAGGTTACGATTAAGCCGACAGTTCGCCGACCCAAGCCGTCTTTAATTGCCGGCGCGGATGGAAATCGGGATGGGCATTCAAGAGATAGGGAAATCGCCGCATCTAACGCAGTTCCGCATTGAATTTTCCGGCATTTCGGCCTATGCTAAGGATGCAGACGAGTTTGTCCGCCTGGAACGCCGTGACCGTACCGGCTGGCGGAGAGATGAGTGGGCTCAGAGCCCACTTTTTATTTGGCTCAAAGGTCTTGCCGCCGGCAGCTTTGGGTGCAGATCTGTTGGACGGCCTAAAGCCTCTCTTATGAGCAGGTTTCATCCACAACAAGGGATTCGGGCACAGTCGCCCGTGGGCAGAGATAAGGAAAGAGCCGCGCGAGCGGCGCGGGAGTGAATGGCCAAGCTGGAGCAAATTCGATTGGCGGCGGAGCGGGTGGCCGCCTCGCACGGGCTGGAAGTGGTGGACCTGGAGTTGGTGGGCTCGGCCAAGGAACGCACCCTGCGCATCGGGCTGGAAAAGAATGCCGCCGGACGAGCGGCCTTCAAAGCGGCCCTGGAAGCGGCACCCAAAGAGGATTTGCCCGCGCGTCTGGCCGAGGGTTCGCTGAACGTCGAGCAGCTCTCTTGCATCACCCATGAGGATTGCGCCGCCTTCAGCCGGGATTTTGGGGTGCTGCTGGATGTGGAAGACCTGGTGGCGGGCGGCGAATACACGCTGGAAGCCAGTTCCCCGGGTTTGGACCGGAAGTTGGTGAAGGCGGCGGATTTCGAGCGTTTCCGCGGCTGCCTGGTGAAGGTACAGAGCTTTGAGGCCATCCGCAACAACCGCCATTGGCAGGGGCGGCTGACGGCATTCAGCCCGACGGGAACGGAAGGGGCAGCGATCACGCTGGATCTCTCCGCCGTCAAACAGAACAGCAAGAGCCGCAAGACCGGCGTCAGCACCGTGGAAATCGCCCTGGCCAACATCGAGAAGGCGCAACTGGTGCCGGAGATTTGAATTTGCGCCCCTGCCGCCTCACGAAGAGACGGCGGGGGCGGATTTGGAATTGCAGTTTATCGACTTCGCCGCGCTCCGTGGGGATAACCGGGGGCAAGGACGAGGTTCAATCCCATTCTCAACCGGCGCGGACTTTGCCGTCAGCGCAACAACCGAGAGAGCACGCACAGTATGGCCAGTGTTTTGTATCAAAGCATCGAGCTCCTGAGTCAGGAAAAGGGCATCGCCACGGAGATCGTGGTGGGCGCCGTGGAAGAGGCCTACGCCCTGGCCACGCGCAAGTTCTACAAGACCCAGGAGAACATGCGCGGAGAGCTGAACAAGGAGACGGGCGAGATCGCAGTCTACGCCTACAAGACAGTGGTGGCGGACGACGAGCCGATCGAAGATCCGATCAACCAGATCGTGCTCAGCGAGGCCGCGCTATTGGCTCCGGACGTAGTGGTGGGCAGCGAACTGCGCACCTACTGCGACACCGCGCCGCTGGGCCGCATCGCCGCCCAGTTGGCCAAGCAGGTGATCTTTCAGAAGGTTCGCGAGGCGGAGCGGGACACGGTATTCAACGAATATGCGCACCGCGAGAAGGAAGTTCTCAACGCTACGGTGAAACGCGTCGAGGGCCAGGAAGTGGTCTTCGACCTGGGCAAGGCAGAGGCGCGCTGCCCCAAGCGGGAGCAATCGCGGCTGGAGCAGTTTACGGTGGGCGAGCGGGTGCGCGTGGTGCTGCTCAAGGTGGACCGCGCCGCCAAGGGGCCGCAGGTGATCGTCTCCCGCGCCGCGCCGGAGCTGGTGACCAACCTCTTCCAGTCGGAAGTCCCGGAGATCTACGACAACACGGTGGTGGTGAAGGCTATTGCCCGCGAGGCCGGGGAGCGCACCAAGATTGCGGTACAAAGCCGCGACAAAGATGTGGACCCGGTGGGCGCCTGCGTGGGCATGAAGGGAATGCGGGTGCAATCCATCATCCGCGAGCTGCGCGGCGAGAAGATCGACATCATCGAATACTCGGACGAGATCACCACCTTCGCGGAGAAGGCGCTGCAGCCGGCCAAGGTCAGCCGGGTCACCATCAGCGACTTGACGGAAAAGCAGTTGGAGGTGATCGTCGACGACACTCAACTCTCCTTGGCCATTGGCAAGAAGGGGCAGAACGTGCGTCTGGCGGCCAAGCTGCTGGGATGGAAGATCGACATCAAGAGCGAAGAGGAGAAGCGGCAGGAAGTGGAGCAGCAGATGCAGGCTCTCTCCGGCGGTCCCTCGACGCCCATCGAGCAGGTTACGGAACTGGGCGACGGCATCATTCAGAAGCTGGTTGCGGCCGGCATCACCACGGTAGAGACCCTGGCCGACATGACGCCCGAGCAACTGGAAGAGATTCCGGGCATTGGCGAGAAGACGCTGGAGCGGATCAGCGTGGCGGTACGCCACTACTTCGGGCACTTCGACGAGGGTGCGGCGGAGGCGGGTGCGGAAGGCGGCGCGGAAGAGGTGCTGGTTGCCCCCGCGGTTTTGGCCGACGCGGAGGCCGAAGCGGAGAACGCCGCGGTGGTTTTGGAAGAACAGGAAAGCGTTCAATCGGCCGAGAACGATTCGGAGCCGCTCTCAGCAATGGAAGCGGCGGTGGAGAATGTCCCCGACGCGGAAGGATCTCCGGAGGCGGAAACAATCGCGCCGGAAAGCGCAATTGAAGACCAGCAGGCGACCGCAGAGGGCGACGCTTAAAATGCGCCGCCAGTTCTCCGGCCAATCGGGCAATCATGTAGTTTTGCAGAGCAGCCAACGCCAAGAGGTAGCCATGAGCGACTAACCGGCATTGGGTAGCAGATTTTGAAAAGAGGCGGATGAGTAAGGTTCGTATCAACGATCTCGCACGCGAGATGGAAGTCAAGAGCAAGCGGATTCTTGAGATTTTGGTGGAACTCGGCCTGGATAGCGGCAAGACGCACTCCAGCTCCCTGGAAGCCTTCGAGGCCGAGAAAGTGCGCCAGCATTTTGACCGCAGCTCGCGTCCGGGCAGCGGAAGCTCGCCGGCTTCCCGTGCCCCACAGGGCATTGTGCCCAAAATCGACCTCTCCCATATCTCCAAGCCCGGCGACGTGCTGAAGGCGATATTGGCCAAGAAGGAAGAGGAAAGCCGGCAGCATTTTGCTCCCGGCCGGCCAGTGGTGGCCACCGCACCGCCTACGGCGGCGCCGCCGCGGCCCGCCGCGCCGGCAGTTTCGGTTGCCGCGCCCCACGCCGCGCCCACGGCTGTTCCCAGCCGGCCCGAGCCGCGCATGATCGTACCTCTGCCCCGTCAGGCGCCGCCGATAGTAGCCCCACCGGCGGCCGTACGTCCTCCCGCAGCGGCGGTGGTCGTCCGTCCCCCAGTAGTTGCCGGCCAGCCGGTGCGTCCGGCGGTTGCGGTAGCCCCGCCCCCCGTAAGCGTAGTGGTCAAGCCGCCGGTAGCGGTTGTTCCGCCCGCTGCGCCCCCTGCGCCGGCCGCGGTGGTGACTCCGGTTCCGACTCCGGTTCCGACCCCGGTCGCCGCGGTAGTGGTGGCTCCTCCCGTACAGGCCGCTCCTGCGCCGTCCATTCCCGCCCCTGCGGCTACTGTTCCGACACCCGTTGTTGCCGTTCCCGTTCCGGTGGCCCCGGCCGCGCCGGTACATGAAGCTCCGGTGGCGGTGGTCACGGTTCCCGCAGCGGTGGTGGTTACCGAGCCGGTTGCCGCGGCGCCGGTTACCGCCCAGGCTGCCGCTCCCGCCAAGGAAACCGCCGCGCCGGTCACGGCTGCCGCAGCGGAAATGCCAACGGCCACGGTGCAGCCGGTAGCGGCTGCGAGCGAAGCCCCGGCCGCCGTTGTAGCAGCACCCGCGGCTGTGACGCCCGCGCCCAAGCCAGCGCATCGCCTCGGCCATACCCATACCCTCTCTCCGACGCCTGGCTTGCCGGCGCGCCGGGTAGTGATGCCGCAAACCGGCCCGCGCCCTGTTTACAAGGCGCCGGTGGTGGTGCCCCCGGTGCCTGTAGCCCCCACGGGCAATCAGGTAGCTGGCGGCATTCAGCGTGGCAGACCGATCTTCGATCGCCGTCCGGGAGGCCCGGTAGGCTCATCCGGCGGGTATACGCCAGGTGGCTTCGCGCCGCGTCCGGGAGGCCCTCCGGGGCAATTTCCCGGCGGTCCCCGGCCCAAGCACCCCACTCGCACCACCCCCGGCGGCGGTTTTGCCGGCCCCGGCGGTCCCGGCGCTCCTGGCGCACGGCCCGGATTCGGCGCACGGCCTGGATTCGGCGGTCCGCCGCGTCCCGGCTTTGGCGCACGACCCGGTGCCGGTGGCGCACCGCCTACGGGCGAAGCTCCGCGTCCGCAACGCGCTCCCTCCAAGGGACGTGGCGGGCGTCAGCAGTATCCCAAGACGAAGGAAGGCCCAATGAAGGGCTTTGTGCCGCCGCCACGTTACGGTGGGGCACAATACATGAGCAACGAGCCGTTGCCCATCACCCGCGAAATCACGGTGACCGAGGGCATCAGCGTCAAGGATCTGGCGGAGAAGCTGGATATTCGCGCCAAGGATCTGATCGCCACCCTGCTCATGCGCGGCGTCTTTGTCACCGTCAATCAGTCTCTGGATGCGGAGATGGTCAAGGATGTGGCGGCCAAGTTCGGCGCCGGCGCGACCGTTATCAGCTACGAAGAAGAGATCGCCAACCAGTCGATCGAGGAAGTGCTGGAGTCGGACAACATCGACGAGTTGGAAGTGCCGCGTTCGCCGGTGGTCACAGTCATGGGCCACGTGGATCACGGCAAGACCTCGCTGCTGGACGCCATTCGAGAAACCGACGTGGCGGGCGGCGAAGCCGGCGGCATTACCCAGCACATCGGCGCCTACAAGGTGAAGTTCACCAAGGAAGGTTCCCCGGCCTCGGGCCGCGAGATCGTCTTCCTGGATACGCCGGGTCACGAAGCCTTTACCCGCATGAGAGCGCGCGGCGCCAAGGTTACCGATATTGTGGTGATCGTGGTGGCGGCCGACGACGGCGTCATGCCGCAAACCCTGGAAGCGATCGATCACGCCAAGGCCGCCAATGTACCCATCATCGTGGCGGTGAACAAGATCGACAAGCCTGAGGCCAATCCGGACCGGGTCAAGAAGCAACTGGCGGACCGCGGCCTGATCCCCGAAGAATGGGGCGGCGGCGAGGCGAGCACGGTGTTTGTCGAGGTTTCAGCCAAGAAGCGGCTCAACCTGGATGGATTGCTGGAGATGATCTGCCTGGTTTCGGACATCAAGGCTCCCAAGGCCACGCCGGGACGCAAGGCATTGGGCAGCGTCATCGAGGCCAAGCTGGATCGCGGCCGGGGCGCCGTGGCAACCGTACTGGTACAGGACGGCACGCTGCGCATCAACGACAGCTACATCGTGGGCAACACCTTCGGCAAAGTGCGCGCCATGTTCGACGATCGCGGCCGCGCCCTGACCGAGGCCGGTCCTTCGACCCCGGTCGAGGTACTCGGATTGGAATCCATGCCCGACTCCGGCGACACCTTCCTGGTGGTGGCGGATCGCGACAAGGCCAAGGGCATTGCCCAGTACCGCAAGATGAAGGAGCGCGAGTCGCAGTTGGCGAAGAGTTCGCGCGTCTCGCTGGAGGGTCTGGCGGAGCAGATTCGTACCGCCGGCATCAAGGATCTGCCGCTGATCATCAAGGGCGACGTCACCGGCTCGGTCGAAGTGCTGGCCGACTCGCTGGTCAAGATGTCCACCGAGAAGGTGCGCATCAAGGTCATTCACTCCGGCGTGGGCTCGATCACCGAGAGCGATGTGCTGCTGGCTACGGCCAGTAACACCATCATCATCGGCTTCAACGTGCGGCCCGAGCGCAAGGCTGCCGAACTGGCCAATCAGGAGAACGTGGAGATCCGCTTGCACTCGATCATCTATGAGTTGCAGGATGAGATCCGCCTGGCCATGATGGGCCTGCTGGAGCCGGTCTACAAGGAAAACTATGTGGGCCGCGCCGAAGTGGTTGCCGTGATCCGCATTCCCAAGGTCGGCACCATCGCCGGCTGCCGGGTGCAGGATGGCGTCATCCGCCGCGATGCGGAGATCAAGGTCATGCGCGGCACGGAACAGGTCTTCAAGGGCAAGATCGGCTCCCTCAAGCGCTTCAAGGACGACGCCCGCGAGGTCACCAACGGCATGGAGTGCGGTATCGGCGTCCATGGCTTCAGCGACCTTAAGGAAGGCGATCTGATCGAGGCCTTCTCGACGGAGAAGATGGCCGCCGACCTGGGCGCGCTCACCTCGAGCAAGTAACCGCAACCCGCATCAACCAGCAACCGGCCCGCTCCTCCAATCGAGGGACGGGCCGGTTGCTTTTGGCGCTCCCCATGAAGGCAACCCGCGTTGCTCCATAGCATCTATGCAGAAGGGATGATCTGTCGTTAGGACTGGGAAGGAGTGGTCTACGCGAGAATCTTCCAAATCTCTTGGATGCGGGTGCCGATGGGCAAGAGGATCCTATACGTAGCACCGCTCGGCGGGGGTAACACCAGCCTCTATCGCTTCCATGCTTTGCAGCGGCTGGGGCAGGCTGCGATCCCCTTCGACTGCGACAGGTACTTCAGCAACTGGCGCATCGTCAACACCTTGCGCTGCCGCTATCCGGCCGGTCCCTGGATTGCGCGGATCAATGCCGATCTGCGGGCGGCGCTGCGGCGAGAGAAGCCGGAGGTGGTCTGGTTCGACAAGCCGGTCCTTTTCACTCCGGGGACCGTGCGGGAGATACAGCAGAGCGGGGCGGTGACGGTTTGCTACAACCAGGACAATCCCTTTGGTCCGCGCCACGACCCCGGCTGGCATCAGTTCCTGCGCATCTACCGGCGGCTGGATCTGCATTGCCTGTTTCGCAATGCCGACATTCCCCGCTACCGGCAATGGGGATTGAAGTTCATCAAGATTCAACTCAGCTACGATCCGCGGATGCACTTTGCCCCTTGCGGCGAGAGGCCAGAGGGGGAACAAAGCCGGGAGATCTCCTACATTGGCACCCCCCTGGAGGAGCGGCCGGCCTTTCTGCGCCAACTGATCGAGGCATACAAGCTACCGGTGACCATCTCCGGCCCACGCTGGGAGAAGGCGCTGAGCACGGAGGAATACCGGCGCCATGTGCGCGGGGCCATGCTCAAGGACGGGGCCTACCGGGAGGCGATCTGGACGTCCAAGATCAATCTCGCCTTCGTGACCAAGATGAACGAGGAGGATGTGGCGCACAAGGCCTTCGAGATCGCAGCCTGCCGGGGGTTTCTGCTGGCCCTGCGCACACCCGGCCACCTGGCCTGCTTTGAGGAGGGCAAGGAGGCGGAGTTCTTCTCAACCGTCGAGGAATGCGCCCAGAAATGCCGCTACTATCTCGCCCATCCGGCGGAACGGGAAGAGATTGCCCGGCGCGGCTGGGAACGCGCCCGGCGCTGCGGCTACGACAACGACACGCAGTTGGCGCGGGTGCTGGAACGCCTGGCGCAAGGCCGCGCCCAAGCCGCGCTGCCGGTCAATGAGGCGATATGCGTTTGAGGCGAAAAAGGCAGCTCAGGCGTGCGCCGAGCCCAGTTGGTCGATGAGCGCTTGCTTTTCCGCGAATTGCTCGAAGCTGGCCACGGGCAAGGGGCGGCTAAAGAGGAACCCCTGAAAGGCATGGCATCCAGAGCGGGCGAGGAACTCGCGCTGCTCGGCGGTTTCCACGCCCTCGGCGATCACGCCCAAGCCCAGCGTGCTGGCCAAGGCCACGATGGTCTTGGCGATGGCCGCATCGTTGGGGTCGATCAGCACGTCGCGCACGAAGGAGCGATCGATCTTCAACTGATCCAGGGGCATACGTTTCAGGTAGGCGAGCGAGGAATAGCCGGTGCCGAAGTCGTCGAGGGAGAAGCCGATGCCCTTGGCGCGAAGAGCGTACATCTTCTCGACCACCTCATCGACGTTGTCCACGCACAGGCTCTCGGTCAACTCCAGCTTCAGGCGGCTGGCCTTGGCGCCGGTTTCGGCGATGATGGCAAGAAGCTGGGAGACAAAATCCGGACGCTGGAATTGGCTGGTGCTGACATTGACGGAGAGCTTGAGATCGCACAATTCCGGGTGGCGAGCCCAGCAGGCGAGTTGGCGGCAGGCGGTTTCGAGCACCCACCGGCCCAGCGGCAGAATCAATCCGGTCTCCTCGGCCAAGGGAATAAAGAGTCCCGGAGCGACGATCCCGAGATCGCGGCGATCCCAGCGCACCAGCGCCTCGGCGCCGATGATATGGCCATCGAGGCCGATCTGCGGCTGGTAGTGGAGAAGGAATTGGCCGGCCGCGATGGCGTCGCGCAGATCCGCCTCCAGGGCGGCACGGTCCCGCACCGTCTCTTCCATGCGGGGGTCGAAGAAGCGCCAGGCGTTGCGACCGGTATCTTTGGCGCGATACATGGCCAGATCGGCTTGTTTGAGCAGCTCCTCGCCACTAACCGAGTACCCCCTGAAGAGGGTCAAGCCGATGCTTGCGGTGGTGAGATGCGCATAATTCGCCAGATGAAAAGGCTGAGCAAGCCCGGTGAGAACCTTTTCGCCGAGGAGTTCCAACTCGACCGCCGCTTCGCCTTCCTTGTGACCAATATCGGTAATCACCACGACGAACTCGTCGCCGCCCAGCCGGGCCACGGTATCGGTCTCGCGCACACAGGAGCGCAGGCGATGAGCGACCTCGCGCAGCAACATATCGCCCACGTCATGCCCGCGGGTATCGTTCAGGATCTTGAACTTGTCCAGGTCGATCATCATCAGGCCGGCGAAGTTGCCGCTGCAGGCGCTGGACTTCATGGCCTGCCGGAGCCGGTCCATGAGCAGCTTGCGGGTGGGCAAACCGGTCAACTGGTCGAGACGAAGCTCGGCCACCTCCCGGCTGTTATCGCGCAACACCAGCAGTGCGCGGGCCATGACGCCGACTTCGTCGTTACGATTTACCTCCGGCACCGCGCCATCCAGTTCGCCCTTGGCTACGCTGGCTACCCGCACGGTCAGGCGCTGCAGCGCCTGGGTGAGATTGCGGCTGAGTAGAAAGGTAATGATGGCGGCCAGCCCGATCAGGGCGGCAAAGACGCGCAGGATGGAAAAAGCTTGAGCGCGGAAGACGGCGTCGATGTCGTCCACGTAGGCCCCGGTGCCGACCGACCAGCCCCAGGGAACGAACAACTTGGTGTACGCGATCTTGTCCAGCGGCACCCTGCCGCCATATTTGGGGATGCGGTAGGTAGTTACGCCTTCCTGCTTGTGGCTCTTGCAGACTTCGACCAGGCGGGCCACCATGTAGGAGACCACCGGCAGGCGCTGGGCGTCAGGCGGCAGCAGCAGATTATGGCCCTCCCATTCGGGGTGCGAACCATGGGCCACACCCACGCCATCCAGCGTCCAGATGAAGAAGTAGTTGTTGCCGTCATAATGCATGGCGCGCACGGCATCTTTGGCCGCCTGCTGGGCTTGCGCCTCAGTGATTTTCCCTTGGACAGCTTGATTGTGGTAGAAGACCACCGTAGAGTAGGCGGTCTCCAGCAGATGCTTGACTTCCGCCTGGCGTGCCTCCAGCAGCGCCTGGCGCAGATTCAGCAGGGAGACCACGGAGAGACAGGCCTGGAGGGCGATACCTATCACCAATACCAGCATGAATCGCGATGAAACGCTGAGACGAGCATTCAGCATGGCGGCCACTCTCTCATTCCGGCAGGGAGACCCTCAAGCGGATTCCGGCTGAACTGCCCATCGGCAACAAAAATGAAACGATGAGCCTGCATCGAGAGCGAACCTATTCCTTGGTTGGCAGGCGGGCCTTTTTGGGCCTCGCCGGAGTGCGCACGGGTTGCAGCCGCCAAGCACGTTGCGCAGGCAGTGCCTGGATAGGAAGAACTCATGGCAGCCGGCATTGGGCGCCTTCCGGGCGCCGCGGCGTCCAATAGACCACACAATGCCGCGGATGAGAGCTGAGTTTGGCCTCCAAAAGCTGCCGCGCGGGGGTCGCGTCGGAGGCGGTCAGCCAGCGTTCCAGCATCTGGCCGTCCTGGTCGTAGCGAACCCGCACCTCGATGCGATAGTAAACCGCTCCACCGTAACCTCCATCCCGGCCATAGGCTATCGCGACCTTTGCTTCCTGAATGGTCCCCTCCGTCGTGCGGTAGTTGCGCGGGCACTGCACCAGCCTCCCCACGACGAAGAGCGCCATGAGCAGAATCATACCGCTTCCCAAACCAAACTCAACCCAGCGGTTGCGCCGGGGTGGCGGCTTGTGGACGCGAATGTGGGAGTGGCTCATTGGCAGGATCGCTTTCGGGGACCATTCTATAACCTTCAGGAAATAGGGTATGAAGGAGATCCACCTCAGATTATCTGATATTCCGAAGTTCGGAGATTCTGAAATGCAGAGCATTGTGATGGGCAAGCGCGGAACCGTGGTGATTCCGGCCAAACTGCGCAAGCGGTACCGGCTGGACGAGGGAAGCCCCATGCTCATCGAGGAGCGCGAGGATGGGCTGCTGATGCGCCCGGCGGTGTCCACGCCCGTCGATGTCGAGGTCTATACCCAGGAGCGGCTGGCCGAGTTCTTCCTGAACAATGCCATGGACAAGGAAGATTATCTGGAAGCGCGCCAAGAGGTTGTTGGCATGGGCATCGATCCCGACACGATTCATCATGCACCCTGGCCGCTACGAGTCATCCGCGCCAGCGCCCTCTTCGGCTCTTTCTCGATGCCAATGTGCTGATCTCCGCCGCCTGGAAGGAAAACAGCGAGGTCGGCAGGATCTGGCTCATCCCCGGGATCGAACTGGTCACGTCCAACTACGTGCTGGCGGAGTGCAGACGCAATCTTCCCCGCCCAGAACAACAAGATCGTTTGACGCGCTATCTGCCCTTGGTACGTGTACTTGAATCCCCGTCTACGCCGGTACTGGTGGATTCTCCTCTATTGCCGGAGAAGGATCAGCAGGTACTGGCCGCCGCCGTGTTGGCGAGAGCGAAGTTCCTGGTAACTGGCGACCGCAACCATTTTGGAGCGTGGTTCGGGTCGGAGTTGCTTGGTATTCGTGTCGAGCCGCCCAACCGCTTCCCTGAGGTTCTCACGGAGCGTTAAGGACGGCTCGGTCAGCCCGTGTTGGCGTACAATTTTCCTACTTGGATTGTGGAGGCACGCCCTGTACGCCGCATCGGTAACCATTTTGAATTCTGCCGCCAAACTGCTCGATGCCGGGGTTGCGCAAGCGCTGCCGCGGCTCACCGCAGCTTTTGTCTTTGCCTCGCAAAACGGCCTGCGGCGCTCGCTCAAGGCCATGATGGACGCCGACCAGACCTTCAAGGGCCTGTATCACTGGAACTGGTTCGATCTAACCCTGCTGGTTCCCTACTTCCTGGTGATGATCGTGCTCTCCATCTATGGCATTCATCGCTATACGATGTGCTACCAGTACTTCCGCTACAAAAAGAACTACGATCCCAATCCGCCCATGCACTTCGAGGAGCTGCCGCGGGTGACGATCCAACTGCCCATGTTCAACGAGCAGTTCGTCATCGACCGGCTGATCGAGGCGGTCTGCGCCATGGATTATCCCAAGGACCGGCTGGAGATCCAGGTGCTGGACGACTCCATCGACGAGACCCAGCAGGTGGCGGCGGACATTGTGGCCCGCTACGCCGCCCTGGGCCATCCCATCGTCTACATCCACCGCGACAACCGGCATGGATACAAGGCCGGAGCGCTGGACGAGGGGCTGAACGTGGCCAAGGGAGAGTTCGTGGCCATCTTCGACGCCGACTTTGTGCCGCCCACGGATTGGATCATGAAGGTCATCCACCACTTCGCCGAGCCCGGCGTGGGCATGGTGCAGACCCGTTGGACGCACATCAACCGCGACTACAGCCTATTGACCCAGATCGAGGCCATCCTGCTCGACGCCCACTTCGTGATCGAGCACGGCTCGCGGGTCAGGACCGGGGAGTTCTTCAACTTCAACGGCACCGCCGGCATGTGGCGGCGGCAAGCCATCGTCGACGGCGGCGGCTGGCAGCACGACACGCTGACCGAAGACACCGACCTCAGCTACCGCTCGCAGATGGCCGGCTGGCGCTTCAAGTACCTGCCCGAGGTGGAGTGCCCCAGCGAACTGCCCATCGAGATGAGCGCCTTCAAAACCCAGCAGGCGCGCTGGGCCAAGGGGCTGATTCAGGTTTCGATCAAGCTGCTGCCGCAGATCTTCAGCTCCAAGTCCACCATGACGCGGCGCAACAAGATCGAGTCGATCTACCACTTGACGGCCAATATCGCCTACCCGCTGATGGTGATTATGACGGCGCTGCTGGTTCCATCGATGATCTGCCGCTTCTACCAGGGCTGGTTCCAGATGCTGCTTATCGACGTGCCGCTGTTTACCGCGTCGACCGCCTCGATTGCCGTCTTCTATGCGCTCAGCCAGCGGGAGCTGTTTCCCAAGACGTGGATGAAGTCCCTGCTCTACCTGCCCATGCTGATGGCCATCGGCATCGGGTTGACAGTGACCAACACCAAAGCGGTGATGGAAGCGCTCTTCGGCATGAAGAGCGCCTTTGTGCGCACGCCCAAGTTCCGGGTGACGAAGAAAGGCGAAAAGTCGCAGGCCAATAAGTACCGCAAGCGGCTGGTGCTGGCCCCCTGGATCGAGATACTGCTGGGCGCCTGGTTCATGGCCGCGATTCTCTATACCTTCAGCAATCACAACTACTTCACCGCGCCGTTTCTGATCCTGTTTGTGGTGGGCTTCTGGTATACCGGGCTGATGAGCCTGCTGCAAGGGCGCTTCGAGCGCTGGCGTTTCGGCGCCTCCAAGCCCGACGAAGAGGAAACAAGCCCACGGCCGTTCCCGGTGGGGGTGTAGGCGGCGATGCACGAGTCCATGCCGGAGCCGGAGATTCGTTGGGATCCGCGCAAGGCATGGGTAAACCTCCGCAAACACAAGGTCTCCTTCGAAGAGGCGCTCACCGCTTTGAAGGATGACCTTTCGGTAACCAAACCTGATCCCGACCACTCGCTGGACGAGAACAGATTTCTCACTCTTGGGCTATCATGCAAGCAACGGCTTTTGCTGGTGGCGCACACCGACGACCCGGACGAAATCCGCCTGATCAGCGCACGGCTTCCTACGCAAGGTGAACGAGATGCCTACGAAAACGACTGAATCCGCAAAATTCGAAGACACCATGCGCGCGGAGTACGACATGCGCGGCGGAGTGCGCGGAAAATACGCCAGCCGCTTCAAGGGCGACGTCGTCATGGTGACGCTGGCCCCCGATGTGGCCGCCGTTTTTCCTAACGCCAATTCTGTCAATCAGGC
>Ga0326728_10007597_pt1 | contig 27638 bp, 19 predicted proteins | sample MB3enrmetagenome_FD_207602 | JGI IMG/M metagenome (GOLD analysis project Ga0326728, IMG submission 207602) | Lab enriched peat soil microbial communities from McLean, Ithaca, NY, United States - MB31MN | ecosystem: Environmental > Terrestrial > Soil > Wetlands > Peat | place: USA: New York...
GGTGCTGGTGGTCGGCGCCGGGGAGACCGCCGAACGGACCGCCGAGCATTTGGAGGCCGCCGGGGCGAACAGCTTCACCTTTTGCAACCGATCCCTGCCGAAAGCGCGTGAACTGGCCCGGCGGCACCGCGGCAAGGCCGTGGAGTTGGACGCCCTCGACACCGTCCTGGTCGAGGCGGAGCTGGTGGTGGCTTCGGTCCTTTGCCAGAGCCCCCTCATCAAGGCTTCGGCCCTGCGCGCGGCCCAAAAGCACCGCAAGCACCGCAGGCTCCTGCTGGATTTGGGCGTGCCGCGCAATATCGAAGCCGCCGCCGGTGACGTCGATCAGGTCGTGCTCAGGGACTTGGACGCTCTGGAAAGCGAAGCGTCGGCCCATCGGGTCGAACGGGAGCGGGCGGCGCGCGAGGCCGAGAGCATCCTCCGCCATCGCATGCGCGAATTGCGCGACCATCTGGCCGCGGCCCGGGTCACGCCCACGATCCGCCGCTTGGGGGAGCGCTTCGAGGAAGTGCGCGCCTCGGAAACGGCGAAAGCGCGGCGGCGCAAGCTGGCGCGTCTGGACGAGAAGGATTTCCGCGAAGTCGAAGCCCTGAGCCGGGCGCTGGTGGCCAAACTCCTGCACGCGCCCCTGGACCGGCTCAAACGCGGCGCCGCGGGCGACCCCAAGGATCTCGCTCCGCTCGTGCGCGGGGTCGAGGAACTTTTCCGGCTGGACAAAAAGGAAGGCGCATGAAGGCGCTGAGACTCGCCACCCGTACTTCAGCTTTGGCGCTGGTCCAATCGGGATCGGTCGCCCAGAGTTTGCGTTCGCTGCACCCTGGCTTGAGCGTGGACATCATCCCCGTGCGCAGCGAAGGCGACCGCCGGAGTGACGAACCCCTGTCCAAGGCGGGGGGCAGCGGTCTCTTCACGGGCGCTTTGGAGGAAGCCCTCCTGCGCGGGGAGGCCGACTTCGCCGTGCATAGCTTGAAGGACCTTCCCACACGGATGGCGCCGGGCTTGGCTCTGGCGGCGGTGGGGCCCCGGGAAGACTGGCGTGACGCCTGGCTTTCCCCCGCGTATGCCTCGCCCTGGGATATGCCCCCGGGGGCCAGGGTGGGGACAGGCAGTCCGCGGCGCCGGGCCCAGCTCCAATGGCGGCGTCCGGAACTGCGTTTCGAGGAGCTGCGCGGAAATGTCGACACCCGTTTGGATAAGCTGGCCGACGGCGTTGTGGACGGCGCGGTCCTGGCCATGGCTGGACTTAAACGCCTGGGGCTGGAGTCCCGGGTTCGGCATGTTTTCAGCGAACGGGAGATGCTCCCGGCGCCGGGTCAGGGTTTTTTGGCGGTGCAGACCCGTTTGGGGGAGGAGGCGTTCCGCTTGTGCCGGGCCTTGAACGACCCGGAAGCGGAGGCGGAAGCCGCCTGCGAACGCGCGTTCTTGGCCTGCCTGGAGGCGGGCTGTCTGGCGCCGGTGGGGGCCTTGGCCCGCCGGGAAGGCGCGGAGCTCACCCTGGAGGTTTTCGCGGCGCTCGATCCGGGACGGCCGCTCCGGGTGCGAAGGTCAGGAAATGGGAACGCGCCCGCCGCGCTTGGGGCCGGGCTCGCCGAGGAACTTTTGAAGGGGGTTGAATAGGATGGGCGGCGCGCGGGTGTTCCTGGTCGGCGCGGGCCCGGGGGATCCGGGCCTGCTGACGGTGCGCGGGCGGGAATTGCTGGAATCCGCCGAGGTCGTGGTCTACGACCTTTTGGCCGACCCCGGACTGCTGGATTTGGCGCCTCCAAGTGCGCGGAGGATCAACGCCGGAAAGCGGGCGGGCCGTGCGGTACGCACCCAGGACCAGACCAACGCCTTGCTGGTGCGCCTCGGTCGGCGCCACACCCGGGTCGTACGCCTGAAAGGCGGGGACCCTTTCGTCTTCGGGCGCGGCGGCGAAGAGGCGCTGGCCCTGGAGGCGGCGGCGATTCCCTTTGAGATCGTGCCGGGCGTCAGCTCGGGCGTGGCCGCTCCGGCTTACGCCGGAATCCCGGTGACCCATCGGGGCCTCGCCCAGGCCGTGGTTTTCGCGACCGGGCGCGGCAGCGATGGCCGCCCGCCCAAGCCCGCCCAATTGAAGGCGCTCGCCGCCTTGGACGCGACCTTGGTTTTTTTCATGGCGATCGGAACCTTCCGGGAAGTGGCGAAGGCGCTGATCCGCGCGGGCAAACCCGCCGCCACGCCCGCCGCCGCGGTTTACGGCGGCACCCGTCCGGGTCAAAAGACCCTGCGCGGCACCTTGGGAGGGCTCGCCGAGGCGATGGCCGCGGCGGAGACGGGCGACGCGCCGGGCCTGGTGCTGGTGGGGCCTGTCGCCGGGCTTTCCGGGCGTCTGGCCTGGTTTGAACGGAGGCCCCTTTTTGGCCGGCGCTACCTGGTGACCCGGGCCCGCGAACAGGCCGGCCCCCTGAGCCGGGCATTGCGCGCGGCGGGGGCCGAAGTGGTGGAACTGCCCTTGGCGCGCATCGAAGCCCTGCCCCTGGACGCATCCATGCGCCGGGCCTTCGCCGGTTTGGCCCGGACCGGATGGGTCGTCTTCACCAGCGCCAACGGCGTGGATCATTTTTTTGCGCGGCTCGCCGAAGCCGGACTCGACACCCGGGCCCTGGCGGGCTGCGCCGTCGCGGCCATCGGTCCGGCGACCGCCGCGGCCTTGGGCGCGCACGGCGTCCGCGCCGATCTCGTGCCCAAGGCCGCGGACTCCGATGGACTGTGGAAGGAATTGAAACCGGAATTGGCGCGGCTGGGGCGTCGCCGGGGCCTGCTGCTGGCCCGGGCCCAGGAAGGCCGGGATGTCCTGGTCGCGGGAGCCAAACGCCTGGGCGTGCGGGTCACGGATCTGGCCGTGTACCGGAACGTCCCGGCTCCGGCGCGCACCCGGGCGGCCTTGGCCGCGGAGATCGAGGCCGGGAGACTGGACGGGGTGGTCTTCACCAGCGCTTCGGGCGTCAGCCGCTTGGTCGGCCTGTTCACGGACTCCCGCTGGCGGCGCGTGTCCCCCAAAGTCCGGGCCCTGTGCCTGGGGCCGGTGACGAGGGAAGCCGCCCTGGCGGCGGGGCTGGAAGTCGGCCTGACCGCCGCGAGCCCGGATACCGCCTCATTTGTGGGGGAGCTGACGGCCGTTGACGGCCACGGCTCGCCTGAGGAGCGAGCATGAGCGCATCCGAAAACGCGGCGCCCCAGGAGGCGCCGGCCTGGGGGCCCTGGGCGGCGCTGGCGATTCCCGGCGCGGCGTTCCTTTCCGGGGCCTTGGGCTGGACCGGCCGGATCGCTCGGCATCTGGATTTTGGGGCGGCGGGCCCCGGACTCGCGCTGGCCTTTCTCGCGCTCGCGCCCCTGGCGTTCTACGCCATCGCCCTGGAGCGGGGCAAAGCCGCCCCGGCCCTGCGGACACCGCAGGCGCCCTGGGTCTTGGCGGGACTTCTGACCCTTTGCGTCGGGTTGAGCGGAGGGACCGCCTCCCCCCTTTGGGCTATCTATCCCTTGGCGTTCATCGCCATCGCCCGCAACGCCAAACCGGCCAACGCGGTGCTCTTGACGCTGACCGTGACGGGTCTGGAGGCCCTGCCTTTCGCGCGGGGGCTTTCGCCCCTTTGGCCCTTGGGATCGGCCTTGATCACTCCGGTCTGTGGCCTGGGCCTGGGTCTGTTGATCCGTCCTGAACCCGCGGAACGGCGCCGCAGCGGCGGCGAGGCCGGGGAAGCGCGGGCCTTCACCGCGGCGCCGCGGCGTCCGGCGGCGTCTCCCGAACGCCTCAAGGAGGAACCCCTGCCGGTGAACCTTCCCCGGGGCGCCGAAGTGCCCGATCCGCGTGGACTTCTGCAACGGGACTTGGAAGCTTCGCTGGATTTGGCGTTCCATACGCATCCCGAATGGAATGCGGTGAGCCTATGGTGGGGGGACTCCAAAGGCGCGAGCCTGGAATTTATCCGGATGCGCCAGGGCGAAGCCCGGAGCGCCGCCACGGTGCGCCCTGGGGAGGGCCTGTTGGGGCTCGCCCTGAGGGAACGCAAGCCCTTGAACGTGGAACCGCTCGCCCCGGGCGCGGCGGCCGGACTGCCCTACGCCGGCCCCGGATACCAGACCGGGTCCTTGCGGGTGCTGCCTTTGAGCGACGAAGGGCGCATCATCGGGCTTTTGGCCTGCGACAAGGCGGGTCCGACCTTTGATCCGGACGAAGCCGCCGCGCTCGACGCTTTGGCCCGCGCCCTCGTCCAGCACGCCCAGCGCGCCGCTTACCTCGACCGCCTGAGGATCGCGGGTCTGCGCACGCAAAAACTGTACGCGGCGGCGCAGTCGCTTTCGGCGGAATTGGAGCGGGACGCTCTGCTGGAGCGTTTCGCCGCCCTGCTGGCGGACCTCGTGCCCAGCGACAGCTGGGTGTTGGGGATGCGCTCGGACGACCAGGAAGAGCTCAAACGCCTGGCCTCCGCCGGATACCGGCCCGCTCCCGGCGGGGCCCCGGACCGCAGTCTGGCCTTGGCGGAGAGCCTGGCCGAATCCGAAGGGGCCGTGGTTTTCGACGGCGACCATGGAGCGCAGGTGCCGGCGGCCTTGCTGGAGGGGGTCGAAGGGACGCCGCGGCATTTCCTGCTGGCGCCCCTGCGCTTGGGAGGGAGATTCGGGGGCGTGCTGAAGCTGGACCGCGAGAATGGGGGCTTCACCGAGGAAGAACGCGAGGCGGTCTTCATTTTCGCCAACCAGGCGGCCTTCATCCTGGAACACGCGCGCCTGTACGCCCAACACCGCCTGATGGCCACCACGGACGGGCTGACCGGCCTCTACAATCACCGCTATTTCCAGGAACGTCTGGCGCTGGAGTTGGAGAAGGCGCGCCGCACCGGCCGCCCCTTGTCGGTGGCGCTGACGGACATCGATTTTTTCAAGAAATTCAACGACACCTTCGGCCACCAGGAAGGCGATGTGGTCCTGCGGAAAGTGGCCGACATGGTGAAGGAGACGGTGCGCAACGATCGGGACGTGGTTTGCCGTTACGGCGGGGAGGAATTCGTGGCGATCCTGCCGGATTGCGACGTCGTCGAGGCGCGCCAAGTCGCCGACCGCGTCCGGGCCTTTTGCGCCGACCGCCTGGTCGGCGGGAGCGGGCCCGAGGCGAGGCCGATCACGCTATCGATCGGCGTGTCGACATTTCCGGCCGCGGCCAAGGAGCAGCGCGACCTGATCCATGTGGCCGACGAGGCGTTGTACAAGGCCAAGCACACGGGCAGAAATCGGGTGTGTAGTTTTAAGGATTTATAAGGGGCGGGGCCGGAACCGAGCCCGCCGATTTCGTGGATGCAAAGTTTGTTTCGTGAGCCGTTAATGGTTGTTCCATCCTAAGACCAACTGCCGCAGGCGGCCTTCGGAGGCGGGAACGCTCCGCGCGCTGAAGGATGTTGCCGACACTTCCACGGAATAGGGCGAGGGAAAGGCGAAACCCTGGGCGGGATCCAGGCCGAGGGCCTCGGTGTCGATTTCCGCCACCAACAGATAGTTTCCGGCTTCGGGGACCGCGGGGGAACCGAGCATGAGTTCGGCCCGGCCGTCCTGGCCTGTGCGCAGGGTGAAGGCGCGGACGTTGTGGTCGTCGCGGATCAGCGCGATGCGGAGGGGGACCCCGGCGACAGGAAGCGCGCCGTAGGCGCCCCGGGCGTAGGTCAAAGTGAATATCGGCCGGGTGGAAAGGGAGCCTTGGGCGTCGCAATGGATTTGGGACAAAGGCGCGGCGATCTGGAGGTGGTTGAGAAGGGACTGGAGGCGGGCGCGGGCGAAGGCGGCGGCGTCGACGGATTCCCCTTGGACCTGGACCGCCGGACTGGGCGACTCCGGGTGTCCGGCCAAGGTCGAGAGCGCGGTCGCCAGCGATACTAGGGACCAACCGAAGTCGGAATTGAGTTCCGCCTCGACGGAGCGGTTCAGCCGGGATGCCACCGCTCGGGAAAGGGACTGCTCCAGCGGAGCGGATTCGAGCGTGGCAGCCCCGAAAGCGAGGATGCACCCCAAAACCCCTATCCCCAACGTGCGCATGGCAAATCCCTCCGGAACCCCTTCCCCCGACCCGAAAGCCGTCCATGGGATGCTTCGGCGGCGGGGGAGGGCGGCTTTAGGCGGTGGTGTACTATCGATTTCAAAAAGTGGGAGTCGATCCAAGGCCGGGATGTTAAAATTCCTGGGATTTTTGGTCCGAATCTAAGGGAACGAATGCGCTGGCTAGGTGTTTTTCTTTTGGGTGCGGTTTATTCCGTCGAGAGCGCCGTTGCGTTGAGCGGCGCCGAGGGCGCGGGTACGTATTCCGCGCTCGAGCCCCTCGCCCGTTCCGCGAGCGCTTCCAGCCCCACAAAGACCGCCGCTTCAATGGACGCCAAGGACGATCAGGATTCCGATCCCGCCACGGACGCCGAGGACGACACCCCGGACGCGGAAGCCGCCGCCCCCGACAGCGCGTTGACCTTGAAGGGCATCGCTTTGGAAAAGGCGGGAAAGCCGGCCGAAGCGGTGGGCGTTTACCGCAAGGCGTTGGAGGAGGATTCGGACCAAAGCGACGCCGAATTGGGCTTGGGACGATGCCTATGGGTATTGGGCTGGAAGTCCCAGGCGCTGGACCAGTTGAAGGCCTATACGGACGAGGACGGAGTGGACGCGGATTTGAAGGCCCAAGTCCAAAGCTCCCTGGACCGGGCGGCCAAAGCCCGGGCCGCCTTGGGATTGGATTTGCCGGAGCCCGGGCCGACCTGGGCGGACTGGCGGGTGGATTTGGAGGCCTCCTATGGGTGGAGCCTGAACCAAGCCGAATACGGGCACCGCTTCAACCGCGAAGGCGACGCCAATCCTTTCACCTATGACCTCAATCCGGGGCAAGGCGCCACCGGTGGGCTGGAGCTTTCGTACCGGATCGCCCCGGAACTCGCGGTGGGGCTTTCGTTCCTGCCGCTGTGGATCGCCGGAAGCGGAACCTCCGCCAACACCGCTACAGTGGCGGATCCCAAGACCGGGCAAAGCGTCGAGGTGACCACGGAGGACCAAACCAGCGTCCATCAGTTCAGCCTGCCGGTGCTCCTCAACGTCCACACCGGTGCCCGTTTGGGGTCCCGTTTTAAACTGGGCTGTTTCGCCGGGGCCGGCGCGATTTTGGCCCAACCCTGCGTGGAAAATTCGGTGTCCAGCTACACCGACAGTTCGGGGACCTACACCGAGACCACCCGCTACCAACGCGATATGAATTCGGATTTGGTTTTCCGGGGCGGAGCCGGCTTGGAATGGCTGCTCTCCGCGCACGGGACCTTGTTCGTCCACGCCTCGTTTCTGGTGGCCCATGAGACGGCGGAGGGGGCTTCGTATTCCTCCACCCTCACCAACGGCCAGGGCAAGGTCGTCGGTTCCTCGACCGCGACCGTCGTCTATTCCGACTCCCCACCGGCGACGCAGGCGGTCGACGCTCCGACCATCCCCGACAAGTCGACGGCGAATTCCTCCCAAACCTTCTCCTACGACGACGGCCCGACCCAGTGGAACGAAACCGTGCATTACGGTTCCGCGGGCTACCTGCAGCCCCAGCAGACGCAGTTTTCCGAGACGGAAATCCTTTCTGACACGGCCGACGGATTGACCTATCGGGTGTTGAGCCTGGACGCGGGTCTGCGGTGGGAATTCTGATGCGCACGAGGCGAACGGTTTCGGCGACGCTTCTGGCGGTTCTCCTGCTGTTGGGGGGCGCTCTGCGTTCCGCTTCGCTGGAACTGCGCGGTTCGGGCGGTCCGGGAACCTGGGGCGTGGGCGCCACGGCGGACGGGGACATCGGTCGCGGCTGGGCCGCCTCGATTTCCGACGATTTCATCGCCGTCACGGGCACCAGCGCGCCCAGCCAGACGGACATGGCTTCGCTGGATTTCACCAAAGTCCGTTCGGAAAGTTGGCAGCTCAAGGCCGGGTTCGACTATTGCAACGATGCGGTCAACCAAATCCTCTACGTGGGTCCCGACCTGGGGGCGACGTACTACCGATTATCCTCGTCCCCGAAAGACTCTTCCGCACAAGAAGACGAGGATGGGGACGATCAAGGCACGTTGTTCACTTTGACCTTTGACGCTCCGGTGCACGCCTATGTCGTGGGCTTGGGCGCGAATTCCGAAGCCGGAGTGACCAAAAAGACGAAGACCACCAACGGCGTTCCCTATGTGATCACGGACGATGCCGCGGATCTGGACGTCACCCAGTTCGGGCCGGAACTGACCTTGAGCCTCCCTTTGGGGGCGGGAGCGTGGACGCCGTCGTTGAGCTACGCGCATGACTTTTACGACAAAAACCCGGGGGAACTGGCGGAATTGATCACGCGGCGTTTCCAGACGGGCAGCGGCAGTTTTCGGATGAACACGCTCACGGGCGAACTCTTTTCGGACACGGTGGGGGGCGCGTTGCGCCTGAAACGGGGGGCCTGGACGCTTTCGGGCGGATTTTCCGCCTCCGAGTTGTTGAGCCCGGTGGTTTGGATGACGACAGGGGAGGCCAGCTTGGAATGGGCGATCGGCGCCAAGGTCCGCTTCAAAGCCGGGTGGGACGATTCCTGCGTCGAAGGCGAGTCCACGCCCGGCTACAACGGCGCTCTGACGGTGACGTTTTGAAGCGGGCGGGGATTCTCTCCGTCGGGCTGGCGCTGATCGCCCTGGCGGCGTCCACCCCCGCGGCGCCGGTGACCTCCCCGGTCGCGGCCCCGCCTTCGACGGCCGCGGAGCTGGCCCGCGGGGCGGCCTTGGAAAAGACCCAGCACTATGCCGCGGCGGCGGAGGCCTATCGGTCCGCCTTGGCCGCGGATCCGGATTCGCCTGAAGCCGAGGCCGGTCTGGGGCGCTGTTTGGCGGCGGAAGGCTGGAACCTTGAAGCTTTGGGCCACCTGAACGCGGCCCTGGACGAAGGCCTCCGGGATTCCGCGACCACGGCCCTGGCCGAGTCGCTCACGGCCCAGGGCGAGGAACTGGGCGTCCTGGATGCGGACGACGCAGCCTTGGTGCCCGTGGGCGGCCCCTGGGGGCTGGAACTGGAAGGCGGGTACGGCTGGGGCCTGAACGCGTCGACCTTCGGTCGGCGCTACAATCGCGACGGTAACGCCACCCCCTTCACCTATGACTACAATATCGGCGAAGGCGTCCTGGCCCGCGCGGGCCTGAGCGCGGACTTTTCCCCTGGGTGGGGCTTTGGACTGTCCACCCTGCCCCTGTTGGAAGGGACCAGCGGCTCGGAATCCATCACTTACGCGGGCGTGAGCACGACCACGGATACGACGAACCTGAGCCTGGGGTTGGTTCCGGTCCTGGCCGATGTGCACACCCGGGTGCGCTTGGCCCGCAATTTGTTCCTGAAAGCCTCGTTCGGGGCGGGCGCGGCCTTCGCCCAACCCTACAAAGAGACCTCCACGGACGCGGTGATCTATCCCGGAGGGAGCCAGACCACCACGGTCCAGTATCAGCGAAGCTACGCGCCAGGGCCCGCATTCGACGGGAGCGTGGCGCTCCATTTCCAGGCGACGCGTTCCTGTCTGCTGTTCCTGCGGACGGGGCTGACCTGGGCCCAGGTGCAGCCGACGTCAGCCACATATTTTTCCCGGACCTACAACGCCTCAGGGCGCTTGGTGGCGGAGTCCACGGTGAACGACAGCTATGTTTCCAGTCCCCCGAAAACGCAGGCGGTGGATGCCACCACAACGGTTTCGGGTTCGACCACGACCTATACCTACGACAACGGTCCCACCCAATACACCGAGGTCGTGCAGCCCGGGTCGGACACGGTGGTGGCGGACACGTTCACCGAAAGCAATGTATTGGGGGTTTCCAGCGGACTTTTATCCTACAAAGTGCTGAGCTTGAGCGCGGGATTGCGTTGGGAATTTTGAGCGGCCCGAAGCTGGCCGGAACGATATTTGATCCGCGTCAAGAAAGCGCCTTCTTTTCTTTCGTATATGCGAAGAATGGATAGGATGCTATCCTCGTGGGTCCAATTGGCGAACCATGAGGTGCTGGAACGTGATCGATTTCAACGACCCGTATTTCCTTGAACGCAAACGCAAATCCGAAGAATTGGCCGCCGAGGGCGTGGAGTCCTATGGCGGGGCCTACCCCCGAACCCACGCGTTGGGCCAAGTGGTCCGGGAATTTACGGACCTCCAGGAGGGCCAGCACGGCCCCGAGGTCCGGGTGGCGGGACGCCTGGCGGCCCTGCGCCTGCAGGGCAAGGCGGGCTTCGGCCACCTTTCGGGCGCCGACGGCCGTTTGCAGATTTATTTCAAACAGGACCATCTGGGGGAATCCGTCTTCAAGGGCCTGGTCAAGCGCCTGGATCTGGGCGACGTGATCGGCGTCTCGGGGAAGGTCTTCAAGACCCGCACGGGCGAGGTCACGGTCGAGGCCGCGGAAGTGCGTCTCTTGGCCAAGGCCCTGTTGCCGCCTCCGGACAAGTGGTCCGGACTCAAGGAAACCGAGACCCGTTACCGCCAGCGCTATCTGGACCTGATGGCCAACGAGGAGACCCGCGAGGTTTTCCGTCGGCGCAGCCTTTCGGTCGCCAAATTGCGCGAAGAACTGCGGTCCCGCGGCTTCATGGAGGTCGAGACCCCCATGCTGCAGACCCTGCCCGGCGGCGCGGCGGCGCGGCCCTTCATCACCCACCACAACGCCCTCGACATGCAGCTGTACCTGCGCATCGCGCCGGAGCTGTTCCTGAAGCGCCTGCTGGTGGGCGGTTACGACCGGGTTTTTGAGCTCAACCGCAATTTCCGCAACGAGGGTTTGAGCCCGCGCCACAACCCCGAGTTCACGATGCTCGAGGTTTACGAAGCCTACGCCGACGGCGAGGCCATGATCCGCCTGACCGAGAACCTGATCGGCGCCATGGCCGCCTCGGCCTGCGGGACGACCAAGCCGATCTACCAGGGCAAGGAACTCGACCTGAGCCCCCCGTTCAAGCGCATGACCATGCGCCAGGCGGTGGTGGAACTCGGCGGCGTGGCCGATCCCGACGCGCTGAGTGCGGAGGATTTGGAACGCCTGCTCCCGGATTTGAGCCCGGCCGCCCGTCGCGCCCTGAACCCGGGCCAGCGGCTGGAGGCCCTTTTCGGGGCTTTGGCCGAGCCGCACCTGTACCAGCCGGTGTTCATCACGGATTACCCCATCGAAATTTCGCCCTTGGCCCGCCGCAAGCCCGGCGCGCCCCATCTGGCCGACCGCTTCGAGCTGTTCATCGCCGGCCGCGAAATCGCCAACGGTTTTTCCGAACTGAACGACCCTTTGGACCAATACCGGCGTTTCGAGGACCAGCTCAAAGCCCGCGCCGCGGGCGACGAGGAAGCCCACGCCATGGACGAGGATTTCGTCACGGCCTTGCTGCACGGCATGCCGCCGGCGGGGGGCATGGGCCTGGGCGTCGACCGCCTGGTGATGCTCTTGACCGACGCGGCCTCCATCCGCGACGTCCTGCTTTTCCCGCACATGCGTCCGCGGGCCGAGGCCCCCGCCGCCGAAGGCGCGGAGCAGGGCGAAAAGCCCAAGGGTGACGTTTGAAACTGGGGCTTGAGGCGTCGCTGGCGGCCCAGCACCTGCGCCCGAAACGGCGGCGCGGGTTCATCAACCTGATCGGACTGATCGCGGTGCTCGGCGTGGCCATCAGCGTGGCCGGGGTGATCGTGGTCATTTCGGTGATGAACGGCTTCCGCCGCGACATCCGCGACCGCATCATCGGCACGAACGCCCATGTGCTGGTCAACGCCTACGGCAAACAGGGCATCCCCCATTGGGAGGAGCTGTGCGGGAAAATCCGGGCGATCCCCGGGGTTGAGGCCGTTTCGCCCTATTACCAGGGCCAGATCATGGTGAAGTCGCCCGCCGGGGTGACGGGGGTGGTGGTGCAGGGCATCGATCCCGACGCCCACGCTTCCATCGGCAAGCTCCGCCAGAACATGCGGCGGGGCGACCTGGAAGCCCTCGCCGAAGCGCACCCCGCCGCGAATCCGACGGGGGCGAGCGCGAGCGCCCAGGCGGCCACGGCGTCGGCATCCGCGGCTCCGGCCCCGGTGAGCGGCACCCCGGCCGTGGGCGCGGACGAGGCCTCCCCGGTCCTGTTGGGAAGCGAGTTGGCGGGCCAGCTCGACGCCGGCGTGGGCGATCCGATCGACCTTTTTTCGCCGGTGTTCCGCTCCACGGCGGTGGGCCTGATGCCCCGCATGGGCAAGGGCCGCGTGGCCGGAACCTTCGAGACCGGCTATTACGAGTTCGACAGCGGTCTGGTCTATATGCGGCTTTCGGACGCCCAGCGCCTTTTTGACGCCCAGGGCGCCGTCAACCAGATCGCCGTCCGCACCAAGAGCCTTGAAGACGCGCCCAAGGTCCGCGACACCATCGAGTCCATGGACGACGGGGTGAGCTTCTGGGTGGCGGATTGGCAGCGCATGAACCAGAACTTGTTCAAGGCGCTGCAAATGGAAAAAATGATCATGTTCCTGATCCTCGGGTGCATGGTCCTGGTCTCGGCGGTGAACATCGTCTCCACCCTGGTCATGGTGGTGATGGAGAAGCAAAAAGAGATCGGCGTGCTCCGCAGCCTGGGCTTTTCCCAGGCGGGCGTCCTGCGCACCTTTCTCCTGGAAGGGATATACATCGGCGGCGCGGGCGGGGCGCTGGGCTTCGCGGCGGGGCTGTCCGTGTGCTGGGTGATCGACACCTTCCCGATCAAGATTCCCGGCGGCGGTTCGGTCTATTACATCGAAAACCTGCCCGTGCAGGTGCAGGGCTCCGACCTTTGGGTGGTCGGGGCGGTGGCCTTCACCACCTGCCTGCTGGCGGCCACCTATCCGGCGCTGCGGGCCGCCCGCCTGGACCCGGTGGAGGCGATCCGCTATGAATGACGCCGGCAGTCTGGCGTTGACCGCCACGGGACTGGTCAAGGATTATCCGGGCGAGGGATCGGCGACGCGCGTCCTGCGGGGCGTGGATTTCGCGGTCGACCGGGGCGAGCTGTGCGCCGTGGTGGGCCCCAGCGGCGCGGGCAAGACCACGCTTTTGTACCTCTTGGGAGGGCTCGCGCGGCCCAGCCAAGGGGAGGTGTGGGTGGCCGGAAAGCCGATTTTCCAGCTCGACGACGAGGCGCTTTCGGCGCTGCGCAACCGCCATCTGGGCTTTGTGTTCCAGTACCACCATCTGCTGACCGAGTTCGACGCGGCGGACAACGTGGCCCTGCCGCTCAGGGTGGGGGGGCTTTCGGCGCGCGCGGCCCGGCGGAAAGCCTGCGAATTGTTGGAGACGATGGGCCTGAGCCACCGCCTGGGGCACCGCCCCGGCGAGCTCTCCGGCGGCGAACAGCAGCGCGTGGCGATCGCCCGGGCGCTGGTGACCGATCCCGAGGTGCTGTTGGCCGACGAGCCGACCGGGAACCTCGACAAGACGAATTCAGAGGCGGTGTTCGCGCTGCTGATGAAAGCGGCCCATGAAGGCGGCAGGGCCGTGGTGATGGTGACGCACAACCCCGATCTCGCCGGCAAGGCCGACCGGGTGGTGCGCATGGAAGACGGTGCGATTCTCTAAGCGGAGCAGTCCATGTTGGTGAACGTCAACGGCAACCTGGTGGCCAAGGAAAAGGCGACGATCTCGGTCTTCGACCACGGGGTACTCTATGGGGACGGGGTTTTCGAAGGCATTCGCGCCTACAACGGCCGCGTCTTCAGGCTGAACCAGCATTTGGACCGCCTGTACGACTCCGCCAAGGCCATTCTGCTGGAACCGCCCCTTTCCAAGGACGCCATGCGCGCGGAAATCCTGCGCACGCTAACGGCCAACGGACTCAAGGACGCCTATATCCGCCCGGTGCTGACCCGCGGCGAAGGGGATCTCGGCCTGAGCCCCTACATGTGCCGCAAGCCGACGTTCTTTATCATCGCCGACAAGATCAACCTTTACCCTGAAGCCACCTACCGCGACGGTCTGGCCTTGATCACGGTCCCCGCCCGGCGCAACGTGGCCGAGGCCCTGAGCCCGAAGATCAAGAGCCTGAACTACCTCAACAACATTCTGGCCAAGATCGAGGCCGCCCAGCGGGGCGCCTTGGAGGCCATCCTGATGACCTTTGACGGCTACGTGGCGGAGTGCACGGCCGACAACCTGTTCATCATCCGCAAGGGCAAGCTGCTGACGCCGCCGACCTGGCAGGGCGCGCTCGAAGGCGTGACCCGCGAGGCCGTGCTGGAACTCGCCCGCAAGCGCCGCCTGGCGGCCGCCGAGGAGCCCATCACCCGTTACGACGTCTACACCGCCGATGAGGCCTTCATGACCGGGACCGCGGCCGAGATCGTGCCGGTGGTTTCGCTGGACGGACGCTCCATCGGGACGGGAAAGCCCGGGGAAGTGACCAAGCGCCTGATCGGCGACTTCAAGGCCCTGACCTTGAAGGACGGGGTCCCGATCCCCGCCGCCGGCAAGCCCCAAGCGGGTAAAAAGAAGGCGTGAGCGCGGCGGCGGCCAAAGCCCCCGAGGCGGGGCGCGACCGGAACCGGGACAGGACCCGTCGGGCCCTGGGGGTCGGTTTCGGCCTGGTCCTCCTGGTCCTGCTCCTCGATTTCTTCGGGGCTTTCGGCCTGCTGGAGTACAAGAGCGTCGACCTGCGTTTTCGCCAGCGCGGGCCGCGCGAATTGGCGGTTCCGGCGGTGCTGGTCGCCATCGACGACGAGTCCCTGAACGGCTGGACCGACGCCCAAGGCCAGCCCCGCTATATGCCGGAACGCTGGCTCTGGCCGCGCGATTTTTACGCGACCGTGACCCGCAACCTCAAAGAGGCCGGGGCCAAGCTGATCGTCTTTGACGTCGTGTTCTCCGAGAGCTCCAAGCGGGATCCCAGCCAGGACCTGGACTTCGCCGACGCCGCCCACGAGGCGGGCAACGTGATTTTCGGCGAGGAGTTGGACTACCGCAAGGTGGGGGAACAGGACGTCTATAAGGCCGATACCCTGGTGCCGGGCCTGGAAGCCGCCAAGCTCGACAAGGGCTACGTCAACGTTTTCGCCAGCGGCGACGGCTTTTTGCGCGGGATGCGCCCCCTGCTGACGAACACCCGGCGCGAAGTCGACCCGGCCATGCCCTTGGCCGAGTTGAACGTCCTTAGGCATTACCTGGGCATCGCGGACAAGCCGGTGTTCGATCCGGCCCTGGACGCGGTCAAGCTGGGGCCACGGACCATCCCGCTCACGGGCCTGGACGCGGACATCAACTACGCCGGCCCGGCCGGAACCGTGCCGAGGGTCAGTTTCCACGACGTCTACTACAAGACCGCGGATATGGGGGTCTTTCGCGATAAGGTGGTCTACATCGGCGCCACGGCGGAAATCCTCAAGGATCTCTGGCTGACGCCCTTTTCCGCAGACCGCGGCCAGCCCGATTTCCCCGGGGTCGAGGCGCGCATCCATTTCCTCGATACGCTGGTTTCCGGACGGTTTCTGCGGCATCCGTCCTACGGCTTCGAAGCCCTGCTGGTCCTGCTGTTGGGCGCTGCCACGGTCCTGCTGACCTCCCGGATCCGGGCCCTGCCCGGCCTAGGGGTGGCCCTGGCGCTGGCCGGGGGCTGGGCCGCGGCCTGTTTCTGGGCTTTCCATGCGGGCTGGGTTTTACCCTTGGTGGGTCCGGCCTCGGCCGTGCTGCTGCCCTTTTTGGGCCTCGCCGTGCATCGGGGCTGGGTGGAGGAACGCCGCAACCGCGAGACCCGGCGGCTCTTTTCCCGCTACGTCTCCCGCCAGATCGTCGACGAAATCCTCAAGGACCCTTCCGCGGTCAAGCTGGGCGGCGACCTCAAGGAAGTCACCATCCTGTTCTCGGACGTGCGCGGGTTCACCTCGATGAGCGAGAAGCTCAGCGCGCCCGAAGTCGTTGAAATCCTCAACGAGTACCTGACCGCGATGGTCGACGTGGTGATCGCCAACGGCGGCACGGTGGACAAGTACGTGGGGGACGCCATCATGGCCGTTTGGGGCTCCCCGCTGCCCGATCCCGACCACCGGATCAAGGCCCTGCGCACCGCCGTGCGCATGATGGAAGAGCTGAAAGTCCTCCAAGAACGTTGGGCCGCCCAGGGCCGCCCCCGCATCGATATCGGCATCGGGGTCAACACCGGGCACGTGGTCGCCGGCAACATGGGGCACCCGAACTACAAAATGGACTATACGGTGATCGGCGACGACGTGAACCTCGCGGCGCGCATGGAATCCGCCAACAAGGAGATGCATAGCCATATCCTGGTCACCGGAGCCTCCTTTGAAGGCTGCGAAGACGTTTTTGAGGCGATCCACCATCCCGCCATCCACGTAAAGGGCAAGGCGCTTCCGGTGGAGGTCATCGAGATCATCGGCTGGAAGGGCCAAGGCCGCGCGCCCTGGGCGGAGCCCTTGCCGTAGGCCTGGAGTTGCCTTAACATCTGGGCGTTTTGCGCCGCGGAGGATTTTATGGACAGCGACAGCCACTACGAACGCATCAAGAAGATCTTCGAAGAAGCCAAGGTGGAGGTGGAGGAACGCCCCCGCCAGAAATGGGGCTCCAACTTCAAGGGCGGGGCCACGACCTACAACGTCCTGCGCCTGGGCGGCAACCGCGCCGATTTCCTTTTTGACGACCAGGGGCGCCTGGTCGGGGTGTCCCAATAGCCGTTTTCCGCCCCCCAACCCCGCGGGCGTCCGCGGGGTTTTTTGTGGGCGGAGGCGGGAGCGAGGCGAGCATGGCATCGATCCCTTGGGTCGGGGTCTGCGTCCTCTCGGCGCTGGTGGCCGCCGCGGCCGGTTGCGGACGCGGCGCCTTGGCCGACGCCGAGGGGAGCATGGCCCGGAAGGATTATTCCGGCGCGGAGTCGGCCTTGGATGCGCGTTTGGCGGGGCACCCGGATGACCGACCCGCGCGCATGGACCGTTATCTGCTGGAAAACCTGCTGGCGGCCCAAGGGGCCCCCGGCGAGCAGGCGGCCCACCGGTCCAAAGCCTTGGATGATTACGCGGTCCTGGTGAAAGCCTGGGGCCTGAACGAGAATTACGGGGACATGGAGGCCAGCCTGAAGGCCTCGCCCGAGGCGGCCAAGGATTACGCCCGGGCCCACTCGGTCCTGTACGGCAACTGAAACCTTTCGGGCGCCCCCTTTGGGGCGGCCCAAGGGGAGAGCGTCCTCTCCTGATGGAGGCAAGTCCGTGGTCCTTTCCTTTCTCCAAAAGATCTTCCCCAGCAAAAACGAACGGGAGCTCCGCCGTCTGCAGCCCCGCGTCGAGGCCATCGCCGCCCTCGAGGGGAAGTTCCAGGCTTTGAGCGACGCGGAACTCGCCGCCAAGACCGCGGAGTTCCGCGATCGGCTGGCCCACGGAGCCACCCTGGACGACCTGCTGGAGGAGGCCTTCGCGGTCGTCCGCGAGGCGGGCAAACGCGCGTTGGGACTGCGCCATTACGACGTCCAGATGATCGGCGGCATGGTCCTGCACGAGGGCCGCATCGCCGAGATGCGCACCGGCGAGGGCAAGACCCTGGTCGCTTCGCTGCCGGTGTACCTGAACGCCCTGGAAGGGAAGGGCGTCCACGTGGTCACGGTCAACGACTACCTGGCGCGGCGCGATTCGCTTGGGCGGGGCAATTTCAAGGGCATGGGCGAGATTTACCGCTTTTTGGGGCTCACGGTCGGCTGCATCATCCACGACCAGCCCCACGATGAGCGGCGCGAAGCCTACCTCTGCGACGTCACCTACGGCACCAACAACGAATTCGGCTTCGATTATCTGCGCGACAACATGGTCAGCTACGCCGCCCATCGGGTGCAGCGCCCCCTGCATTACGCCTTGGTCGACGAAGTCGACAGCATCCTGATCGACGAAGCCCGGACGCCCTTGATCATTTCGGGGCCGGCCGAGGAAAGCACGGACAAGTACGGCAAGGTGGACCGCCTGATCCCGCGCATGGTCAAGGAAACCCACTACACCATCGACGAAAAGACCCGCACGGCGATGCTCACGGACGAGGGCGTGTCCCTGACCGAGGAGTACCTGGGGATCGAAAACCTGTACGACGACCGCAACACGGTCTGGGTCCACCACGTCCAGCAGGCCCTGCGGGCCCACGCCGTCTACAAGCGCGACACCGACTACGTGGTGCGCGACGGCAAGGTGGTCATCGTCGACGAGTTCACCGGGCGGTTGATGAGCGGTCGGCGCTGGGGCGAGGGCCTGCACCAGGCCGTCGAGGCCAAAGAAGGCGTCCCCATCGAGCGCGAGACGCAGACCCTGGCGACGGTCACGCTCCAGAACTACTTCCGCATGTACAAGAAACTTTCGGGGATGACGGGCACGGCCCTGACCGAGGCCCAGGAGTTCCACGAAATCTACCAGTTGGACGTGGTCACCATCCCCACGAACCGGCCCATGATCCGCATCGACCAGCCGGATCTCATCTACAAGAACCTCAAGGGCAAGTTCAAGGCCGTGGCCGACCAGATCGCCGAGCTGAACAAGGCGGGCCAGCCCGTGCTGGTCGGCACCGTCAGCATCGAAAAGAACGAGATGCTCTCGGAGATGCTCACCCGCCGCGGCGTCCCCCACGAGGTGCTCAACGCCAAAAACCACGAACGCGAAGCCGAGATCGTGGCCAGGGCCGGCCAGCGCGGTGCGGTGACCATCGCCACGAACATGGCGGGCCGCGGCACGGACATCCAGCTGGGCGAGGGCGTGGCCGAGCTCGGGGGCCTTTTTGTGCTGGGAACCGAGCGCAACGAAAGCCGCCGCGTCGACAACCAGCTGCGCGGCCGTTCGGGGCGCCAGGGCGATCCCGGGGCGAGCCGCTTTTACATCAGCCTGGAAGACGACCTGATGCGCATTTTCGGCTCCGAAAAGCTGAAGGCCATCATGGGGACGCTGGGGATGACCGACGACGAGGCCATCGAACATTCCCTCATCAACCGCAGCATCGAACGCGCCCAAAAGAGCGTCGAGGGGCACAATTTCGACATCCGCAAGCGCCTGCTGGAATACGACGACGTCATGAACCGTCAGCGCGAGGTGGTCTACAGCCGCCGGCAGGCCCTGCTGGAAGGCGAGGACATCCGCGAGGACGTGGTCGCCATGGTTTTGGATCTGGCCGAAAGCCGCTTTCATCTGGCGGCGCCCGAAGAGGCGGCGGCGGAGGAATGGGACCTGGCCGGGCTGAACAAGTGGTTCGAAGAGGCCTACCGCATCCCCGCGCCCAAATTCGGGGCCGAGGAGTTGAAACGCCTGGGAAGGCCCGAAGCCTTGCGCGCCTATCTGGCGGCCGCCGAAGCGGCCTACAAAGCCCAAGAGGAAAAACTCGGGCCCGAAGCCTTGCGCTTTTTGGAACGGCATATCGTGCTGGAAGCCGTGGACACCGCGTGGAAGGACCATCTGTTCGGCATGGACCAGCTGAAAGAGGGCGTGGGACTGCGCGCCTACGGGCAGAAGGATCCCCTCATCGAATACAAGCGCGACGGCTACGAGATGTTTCGCCTAATGATGGCGGGCATCAAGGAGAGCGTGGTTCCCGTGTTGTTACGCATGGAAGCCGTCCATCGGGAAGAGGCCCCGGCTCCGCCGGTGGATTTGCGCCAGCGCGAATACCAGGAAACCCGTCCGGAATTCAATTTGGGAGCGTCCGGCCCCGCCGAAACGGTTTCCGAGGAAGCGCTGCCCTTGGGTGCCGCCCAGGCGCCGACGGCGGCCCCGGCGACGCCGACCCAGCCGGTCCGGCGCAAATATCCAAAGGTGGGGCGCAACGAACCCTGCCCCTGCGGGAGCGGCAAAAAATACAAGCACTGTCACGGGACGGCCGCCTAAGAGACTTTTGAAGGTTGTTGACACACTAAAAAAGCAATTGTTGACAAGCTGTGGAGAAAACGGCTACAATGACCTCAATGGGTTCGCGTATTCGTCATTCGTTGCTGACGATGGTGATGGCGGGGTTGGGGCTGATGGCGCCGATGGCGGCGCATTCAGCGACGACGGCTCCGGTCATCCTTTCGCTTTCGTACGCCTCGGCGAACGGGTCCAATCAATTCATTGGATCTTCGCTGACTTTGTATATGACCGTGCTGCAACCGACGACGCAGTATACGGTCACGATGACCACCTACACCGCCGCGGTCAGCGGCGGTTCGGCGGGCAGTGTCACCTTGAACAGCCTGAGTTTTCAGACCGGGACGCCGGTATATGTCACCGACGGCGAGCGCACGTGGTTGACGAATCCCAGTGGAAGCACGGTCACCCTAAACAACGCGAATCTGTTGAATGGGGCTACGGCCCCCGCCTCTTGGTTGGTTTCGGACTACTCCCAGATCGCTTTTTCTGCATTCCGAGCCTATTCCGGCACTTTGCTGACCGGGGCGACCTCTCCGGCGCCTACGGTGATCGCTTTGGTCGCCGGGTTCGACCAGGTGACCTTGAATGATTCCGGGGTCGGCGGCGATTCCACTACCAAAGATGGGGTGTGGTCCGCGGCTTATGTGACTTCTTCGACTTTCAACGAGATCGTCAGCGGAGCGTATTTTTACGGCGAAGTGACCTGGAATGGAACGGCGGCGTCCAACGGATCGACCCAGGTTCCGTTCCAAAGCCTGCAGACCTGCAATTTCGACATGGTGAAGCCGGCGATCCTTAATTATTCGTTCACCACAACCAATTCAAATTATGGGGCCGATCTTTATCTGTCGAGCAAGTGCGAAGGGCTTCCTATTTCCGTGACCCAGAATGTCCAGCCGACAAGCGCAAAAGGGTTATGGAATTTCACGGTCAATAAGGCCAATACCCAAGTTTCCATCGTCATCGATACCGCGAGCGGCGGTGTGGTCGCCAAAAAGAAGCTGACGCCGTATCTCTTTCCGGGGAATTCTTCCAGCTTGCAGGGTCAGTTGATCTGGCAGGGTGACGACGGGAACGGGAATTTTGCGATGGACGGAAGCTATCCGGTTCATCTCTATATCCACGATTTGAACTACGTGTCCGGCACTCCGATTGTCAGCTCGGTGAAGGTGATTTCGCTGACCATGAAAATTTCGAACATCCAATTCGCGCCTGGGGTGGTCCAATATAACTCGACCGCGGTGAATGGGTTCGCTCAGATTTCCTATACGGTAACGGTCCAGAACGATTCCAATAATCCGGCCTTGATGAATAGTTCGCTGGGGGTGTTGGGCTGGACGACCGCGGCGGGGGTGGATTCGCTTACCGACTTGAACTCAACGGTTTGGATTCAAAATACCGTCAGCTATATCGATTCCACCGGGGCTCCGACCCAAATTAAATGGCCGGCGAAGGACTCCCTGGACGATGACCTCGAGCTGGCCAATGTGTTTTCTTCGCCTTTCTACTATTTCGAAATTCCCTCCGGTTCCAGACCTGCCGAAAATTATCTTACGGCGGTGACTGGGGGCGAAGTCCAGGAAAACGGAAACGTTTCCTGGACCGCGGGTTGTAACGCCTATGCGCCTGCGGGCAGTTTTGTGGCCCAAGGCGATGGAGACTTCACCAACGATGCCCGCATGCTGGGGGCTAACAGTTTGGTTTTGGCTTCGGGAACGCCGACGTCTCCGGTGACCTTAAGCACGGGTTGGATAGAGGATGGAACTTTGGCCCCGGTTTATATCGGCTGGAACGGCTCAACCCCTCCTGTCGGTTCCTATCGCTTGGTATGCAATGCCATGCTAACGGGTATGGAAGATGTCGGGGGTTCGCAGTCAACATCGCCGAATTTGAGCGGTTGCGATCCGACGGAAGGGGCTATTTATTTCGGGATGACGAACCACTTTTTTGCCGAGGTTAATCCCGGGATTTGGATTCCGAACCACCTGTACGGAGACCGTATTTACGTCACGGATGACTCTTTCCAGTTCCAGGTGGTGGGGACAAGTTATCCCGCCCAGCAAGGCGCGCCTCCTCAGTTCCTTTCTTCGGTACCCTTGGCGGGTTCGACGATTCAACCGGCGGCTTTCGGGCCGTCAGCGATGACTTTCTCGGCGCAGTTCAGCGAAAATATCTCGGCATCTTCGGCTCAGTTCACGGTTTTGGACCCCCTGGGAGTTTTGGTGCCCGGCTCGATGAGCACTTCCGGAGGAAGCGCCGGGGCCTCCACGGCCACGACTTTATATTTCACCCCTTCGAATTCCATCGTTGTGGGCGGGACGTACACGATGAAAGCCAACGCCTGCAATTCGGCGGGTCAGTGCACGGATGAAAGCCTCACTTTCACGGTTGAAGATGAAGGCACTCCGGTGGTCGCGGGCGGGCTCATCCAAGTCCTGAGCCCGGCGGGGACGGTTTACGCCAACACCATCAGCATGTTCCAGACAGGCGCGCCGACCTTCTCGGATGTCGGCGGGATTTCGGTGCCCCTGGAAATGCAGAATTCCTCGAATTCGATCTACTTGGCGGGGTGCAGCGCGACCTTGTATCAGGTGTCCGGGACCTCGCAGATCGAAGTACCGATGAGCTTGAAGAGTTCTTCCAACAATACGCTGGTTTATACGCTGACCACGCCGATCAATTACGCGGGCTTGTTCGAGATTGTCATTCAAACCAAGAGCAAGGACGCTTCGGGCAACATTTGGACGAGCACCCTGACCCAAGAACCCGAGTTTCAGACGGCGGTGTGCACGGCCTGCGCGATGATCAACTGGAACAGCACGGGACCGGTGGCGATTGATTCGATCGCCCCAGTGACCGTGACGGCCGGCGGGGTGCAGGTATCCACCGCGAATCTAGCGGCGGCGTCCATGACCTTTACGGTCCAAAACGACGCCGGGTATTACCATCTGCCTACGTTCGCCTCCACCAGCCAATTGATGTTCATCGCCAATGGGGCCGCACAGACGGCGCCCATGGTGTGGACTTCCAGCGGTGCGGTCAGTTTCCTCCTTTATTTCACGCCGGCGGATCTTTCGAACTCCGCGGCAGTCGCTGTGGACTTGGGAGCGACTCCGACGGCAGCCAGTTTGGTGGTGCGAGGGTTGACCGCCTCTGGGGCCTGGGAAACCGTGTCCTCGACCTTGAACAGCGCTTCCTCGCCCGAGAGCCTCCAGGTGGCGCCGCCCTATGGCGGCAGTCAGGCCGCGGACACTTACTATGGGATCGCTTTCGCTATTCCGGTGGCGACGCTCACGCCGACGGTGAACCCTTCGGGCACGGTGACGAACGCGGCCACCCCCATTTCCTTCAACAATACGCGCGCGTTCAATCCGAACAACGCCAACGCGGCGTATCGCAAAGCCACCTTCTATTACTCGAGCGTGCCGGCCACCTCGGCGGAGGCCCGCGTTTTTGACACGGCCGGACACCTGATCCGCGACCTGACCTTGGGCAACGGCATCGACCCGAGCCAGGCGTCGACCGATCCGATCTACGGGACGACCCAATACTACTTCACCTGGGACGGCACCAACGATTCGGGTGGGCAGGTCCGCAACGGCCTGTACCTCGTGCGCTGGACCGTGACGGGAAGCGACGGTTCCCACAACAGCCAGACCAAGCCGGTGGCCCTGATCAAATGAAGCGCGCCCTCCTTTTCGCCTCCTTGCTTTTCACCGCGGTCGGCCTGCGGGCGACGTCGTCGAGCGAGCTCGGCGGCGTCTTCCAGGAAGACGGCGTGGGGACGCGTCCCTTGGGCATGGGCGGCGCCTATGTGGCCGTGGCGGACGACGCCAACGCGGCGGAAGAAAATCCCGCCGGGCTGGCTTTTCTCGATCCGACCCAGCATTACGCGACGTTCACGCATTCGGACCTGTATTCGCTGGGCTTTTTGACCCGCGATTACCTGGCCTACGCCCAAGGGGACACCTGGGGCTTCGGCGCGATGGGCTTTTCCTGGAACCGGCTGTCGGCGAACCTGAATCCGGGACAGTGGACGGAAGACGCCTTCCAGTACGCGGGTGCCAAGCAGGTATTGGGCTTTGACGAGGATTCCTGGCCCAAGCTGGCCTTGGGTTGGCAAGCCAGTTATCTGCGCGTATCGTCGGATCTTTCCGCGGCGACGGACGGAACGAGCGTGGGCGACGCTTCGGCCAACGGTTTAGGGTGCGGCTTGGGAGCCCTGCTCAAGTTCACGGACAGCGTGTCCATGGGCGTGGCCGCGCAGAACATCTACAGCCGCCTGGCCTGGGCGACCGGCACGGACGAAGTCGAGCCGATGTTGGTGAAAGGCGGACTGGCCTGGCATATCACCGCGGACACGCTGGTCTCCGGCGAATACCGGGAAAACACCGGCAGCGGCGGTTTGGCCCCGGAAAGCTGGCATGCGGGCGCGGAACATTGGTTTATGGACGGGAAGGACCTGAAATGGGGGGTCCTCAAGAACGTCGGCATCCGGGCGGGCTATTATGAGGAACTGGCGAACGCGGACGGCGGCACCGCCACCGTGGGCGCCACGATCCAGTCGGACACCTGGCAGATCGAATACACCTACGAATACGGCTTGAGCGGCGACGAGCAGCTCGGCGACACCCAGCGCTTCGGGTTGGGCGTCCAGTTTTGAGCCCGCCCCATGGGCTGGGCTACCGCCGCGGGGGCCGCGGCGGTTTTTTTTTGTCCGCAGGGTCCGCTTTCGCCGGGACGCCCGGCCTGCTAAAATGACCGTCCTATGGATAAGATGATTGTGGAAGGCGGCATCGCCCTGCGGGGCGAGGCCGAAATCGGTGGCTCCAAAAACGCGACCCTGCCGATCATGGTCGCGGCGCTTTTGGGCAAAGGGCCCTCCGTCATCAAGGGGACGCCCCGGCTTCGGGACGTGGACACCATGGTGAAGGTGCTCGAAACGCTGGGCGCGAAAGCCTCCCAGTCGGGTTCCGAGTTGAGCGTGGATCCCAAGGGGCTGGCGGGCTTCGAGGCGCCCTACGACCTGGTGCGCACGATGCGCGCCAGCATTTACGTGATGGGGCCCTTGCTGGCGCTATTGGGCAAGGCGCGGGTGTCCCTGCCCGGAGGCTGCGCGATCGGCCAGCGTCCGATCGACCTGCACCTCAAGGGCTTTGAGGCCTTGGGCGCCAAGATCGAGCTGAAGCACGGCTATATCGAGGCGACGGCGAAATCCCTCAAAGGCGCCCGCATCATTTTCGACAAGCCTTCGGTCGGGGCGACGGCCAACGTGATGATGGCGGCCGTGCTCGCCAAGGGCAAGACCAGCGTCCACAATCCGGCCCAGGAGCCGGAGATCGTGGATTTGGCGAATTTCCTGAAGGCCATGGGCGCGCGGATCAGCGGCGCGGGCGGGGACTGCATCGAGATCCACGGGGTCGCCTCGCTGAAGGGCTGCGTCTATGAAGTCGTTCCCGACCGCATCGAAGCGGCCACCTTGTTGGCGGCGGCGGCCATCACCGGCGGTTCGGTCAGCCTCAAACACGGGCGCCTGGGCGATCTCGGGATCGTGGCGGAAAAATTCCGGGAGCACGGCCTGGAACTGACGGAGAACGGACGCTGTCTGCGGGCCGTCATGGGACGGACGCGACGCCCGGTCCACGTGACGACGATGCCCCATCCCGGGTTTCCGACGGACATGCAGGCGCAGTGGATGGCGCTGATGGCGGTGACGCCGGGCACATCCGTGGTGACCGAGACCATCTGGGAAAACCGTTTTATGCACGTCTCCGAACTGGAACGCATGGGGGCGATGGTCAAAATCCAGGGCAATAGCGCCGTGGTCACCGGGGTGAAGAAACTTTCCGGGGCGCCGGTGATGGCCTCGGATTTGCGGGCTTCGGCGGCGCTGGTGCTGGCGGGATTGGCCGCCAAGGGGCGCACGGACGTGCGGCGCATCTACCATCTGGATCGCGGCTACGAACGCCTCGAGGACAAGCTGGGGGCCTTGGGCGCCCGCATCCGCCGGGAAGCTGAATGATCAAGGCCGCGGCCCTGGCTTTGGCCCTCGCCGCGGCCCTCACGACCCGGTCCAGCCGGGCGGAGGGGCTTGCCAACCCGGAAACGGTTTCGGCGACGGCTTCCGCTTTGGCGATCCCATTCGCCGCCGGGGAAAACGGCTTGCTGGAGATCGCCGCGGCGGTGAACCTCAGCAAAGGCCCCATCGACGCCGAACTCGGCGACTTGGGCGGCGGTCCCCTGACCCTGGCCTTGCGCGAAGCGGCCCGCGCGGGACGACCCTTGCGTTTGTTGCTGGACCCTTCGGGCAAGGGGACGCAACGGATCGGCCGCCGCATCGCCAAGCTGACGCCGACCGCCCAGGTGCGCTGGCTTTCCACCGGGAACCTGGAGAGCCGCTGGATGCGCCTGGCCGATGTCGGTTGCCTGGTGTGGAAGGCGGGCCCCGATCCGGAGGCGTCCTTGAACCCAGGGGACGACGGCCGTTTTGAACAGGATTGGCGGGGCGCCGTTCCCAGCCTGAAACAGGCGCTCCGCTTGTGGGCGCTTTCCGCCCAGCTTCAAGCGCTTCCCGATCCCCGGGAGGCTTCCCCCCACTACGTGCGTCGCCGCCTTGGCGGCGCGCCCTGAAAACGCCATGCAGACCCTGACGCTCCGCTCTGAAAAGGACCTCGAGCAGCTTTCGCGCCGGCTGCGCGCCCATGCGGCGCCCGCCCCCGCCGAAGAGCGGAAGGTCGCCGCGATCCTCAAGGCGGTCGCCCAGAAGGGCGATCGGGCCCTGTTGAGCTATGCCCGCCGATTCGACGGTTTTGCGGGACGCGCGGACGCCCTGCTGTTGGGTCCCGCGGAGATCGAAGCCGCCTACGCCAAGGTCGACCGGGCCTTTATCGAGGCGGTGGAGACGGTCATCCGGAACATCCGCGCCTATCAGCGCCGTCTGCGGCCGAAATCCTGGACCGCCAAGATGCGGCCGGGCGTGACGCTGGGCCAGGCGGTGCGCCCCTTGAAGCGCGTCGGGCTGTACGTGCCCGGCGGGGAAGCCCCCTTGGTGTCGACGGTCCTCATGACCGCGGTGCCGGCCGCCGTGGCCGGGGTCCCCGAGATGGTGTTGGCCACCCCCGACCGCTTCGGCAAGGGCGTCGATCCGCGCCTGGTCGTGGCGGCGGATCTCGCGGGCGTCACCGAAATGCTGCGCGTCGGCGGAGCCCAGGCCATCGCGGCGCTGGCCTACGGCACCGAAAGCCTGCGTCCGGTGGACAAGATCGTGGGCCCAGGCAACCGCTGGGTCGCCATGGCCAAGCGCCAGGTCTTCGGCACCTGCGGCATCGACATGGTCGCGGGGCCCAGCGAGGCCTTGGTTTTGGCGGACGATTCCGTCTCCCCGGAGTGGGTGGCGGCGGATCTGCTGAGCCAGGCCGAACACGCCGGCGACGAGACGGCCGTGCTGGTGACCACCAGCGCGCGCCTGGCGAAGGAAGCGCTCAAGGCCCTGGAACGCCAGTTGAAATCGCTGGCCCGGAGGGACGTGGCCGCTTCGAGCCTGAAACGGCATGGGCTCGCGGTCGTGGCCAAGGATTTGGATTTGGCCCTGAGGGTGGTCGATCTCGTCGCCCCGGAGCATCTGCAATTGATGGTCCGCGACGCCGAAAGGCTCATCCCCCGGCTGAACGCGGCGGGCGCGATCTTTGTGGGACCGTACACGCCGGTGGCCTTGGGCGACTTTTTGGCCGGACCAAGCCACGTGCTGCCCACGGGCCAGACCGCCCGTTTC
>Ga0326728_10007601_pt1 | contig 27630 bp, 22 predicted proteins | sample MB3enrmetagenome_FD_207602 | JGI IMG/M metagenome (GOLD analysis project Ga0326728, IMG submission 207602) | Lab enriched peat soil microbial communities from McLean, Ithaca, NY, United States - MB31MN | ecosystem: Environmental > Terrestrial > Soil > Wetlands > Peat | place: USA: New York...
TACTCGCTTGGCCGTCGAGGTTAAAGCAGGATGCCGGACGGTTAGAATCATGCAGTCAATAGGGTCTTAGCACTGTAACAGTGGGCATGGGGTAGTGCTTGACGTTGCGGGTGATGAGTGTGGCGCCGAACTCGACGGCGGTCGAGGCAATTAAGGCATCGCCAAGCTTGACTTCTTCCGTCCCTTCCACGACCCAAACGCCTCGTCCAGCGCGGCGCGGAAGTCTGCGGGGGCAGGGCGGTGGACGTAGCGCTCCTCGATCGCGGTCCGGATCAAGGCGCTGGCCGTTTTCTTCTCCCGCCTGGACCACGCTCGCAGATGGCGCCGTTGCTCGGCGGTAAGGAAGATTTGAGTCCGTACCATGTTCCCCATAATTTAGCAATATACACCGTTTATACATCTATTGCACAGCGATACCCAGGAAGCGGCGGATTTCATTTTCCAGGGAGGGGATGGTCATCACGCAGTTGCCGCCGTAGATACTGGATTTTCCGTCGAGGTTGAAGAAGCGCGCGCCGGCTTCCTCGCCGATGATTTTGAGCGGCGCCAGATCCCACGCTTTGGCTTGCATGGTGATCCACACTTCGGCGCGTCCGGAGGCCACGCACATGGCGTCCATGCAGCCGCCCATGCTGCGCACGGACCAAAATTGGGTTAACCAGGGGAGCAGGCGCTGGCCCCAACTCCACTTTACGACGTGATCGATGCCGGTGAGGCAGAACATTGCCTGGCCAAGCGATTTCACCGGCGAGCAGTGGATGCGCGCGCCGTTGCAATAAGCGCCCAGTCCCGCTGCGGCGGAGTAGAGTTCCCCCAGCGCAGGCAGATTACATGCGCCCGCCACCACGCTGCCCTCCGTTTCGAGCGCCAGCATGACGCCCCAGGTGGGAATGCCCCGCATGAAGCTGCGCGTGCCATCGATGGGGTCGATGATCCAGCGGCGGCCGCTGCGCCCTTCGCGTGCTGCGCCCTCTTCGCCCAGCAGGCCGTCGTCGGGAAAGGCTTCCTCCAGCAGTTTGGTGATCAGCTTTTCGTTGGCGCGATCCGCGGAGGTCACGGGGGTATCGTCGGGCTTGGTTTCCGTCTCAAAACCCCGCGCGTGATTTTCCAGCGCCAGCCGCCCCGCCTGCTCGGCGATGCGGCGGGCGATTTCCAGTTCATGTTCGAATTTCATTTAAGGACTGTCCTGGTGATTAATGGATTGCGATTAATGGATTGCGCAGAGCAAAGCTCTGCGGCAGGCCGAATCGCAGAGCTTTGCCCTGCGCAATCCACGAACTCCTAATCCATAAGAGAGTGGCGAGTGGCTTGTGGTTAGCCAAAACGCAGAGCTGCGCTCTGCGCAATCCACCAACTCCTAATCCAAAGAAAGAGTGGTTAGTGGCTAGTTTTTAGTGGCTGGTGGTTAGCGGGTAATGGCTGCGCGCTCCACTCTAGCCACTGGCCACTAACCACTGTTCTTCAAAACGCCAGGTAGACCGGATTCTCCAAAATCTCCTTCAGGCTTTGCAGAAACTTCGCGCCGGTGGCGCCGTCCACGACGCGATGATCGCAGGAAAGGGTCAGGCGGCAGCGCAGGCCGGCCTCGACGCGGCCGTCCACAACCACGGCCTTCTCTGTGACCGCGCCCACGGCCAGGATGGCGCCTTCCGGCGGGTTGATGACGGCGGAGAACTCGTCGATTCCCATCATCCCGAGATTGGAAATGGAGAAAGTGGAGCCCGCATATTCCTCGGGAAGGAGCTTGCGCGCGCGCCCGCGGGCGGCCAACTCTTTCGACTCGTTGGAAATTTCCGCCAGGCTCTTGGTGTCAGCATTGCGGATGACGGGGGTGATGAGCCCGCCGCCGTCCGTCGCCACGGCCATCCCCAGGTGGACCCGATTGTGGTAGCGAATCGAATCGCCCTGGAAGGAAGCGTTCACCTCAGGATTTTGCCGCAGGGCCGCCGCGCATGCTTTCAAAATAATCGCGTTGTAGCTGAGCTTCAGCTCAGGGTCAAGCAGGTTGGCGGATTCGCGCAGATCCCTGGCGCGCTGCATGTTCACTTCGATGGTGAGATAGAAATGCGGCACGGGCGCCTTGCTCTGCACCAGGCGCGTGGCAATGACCTTGCGCATGGTGCTGAGCGGCTCATCGGAAAACTCCGGACCCGTGGGCGCGGGGACAGGCCGCCGCGGCAGAAGCGGCGCAGGCGCGCGCGAGGGCGTGGGAACAGCCATTGGGCCGGCCGCGGCCGCGCGGGGCGGCGGTGTGCGCGTGGCGCGGCGCTCCACGTCCTGACGAATGATCCTTCCAAGGGGGCCGGTTCCGGTGATGTCAGCAAGTTCCAGGCCCATGTCCTTGGCCATGCGCTTGGCCAGGGGCGAAGCCAACACGCGGCCGCCGGCGGCGGGGGCTGCGGGCTGGGCGCTGGGTGCTGGGGACTGGGGGCTGGGAACTAGGCTCGCCCCTACGGCGACTGCGGGGGCATGGGTACTGGCTCCTGACTCCTGACTCCGGGCTCCTCCGCTTGCTGCTCCGTTGGGTTTCACGAACGCCGAGATGTCTTCGTCGGCTTTGCCAATCACCGCCAGCAACTCGCCCACGGGCACAACTTTGTCGACCGCGACGAGGATTTTGCGGAGCACGCCGCTGCCCATCGCTTCCACTTCCATGTTTACTTTATCGGTTTCGATTTCGACCACGGTGTCGCCGGTGGAAATGGCGTCGCCTTCCTTCTTGAGCCACTTCAGGACCTTGCCCTCCGTCATCGTATCGCTGCCCTTGGGCATCATTACCTTAACGGCCATCAGTAATCCCTCATTTCCCTTGGCGGATGAACTCCTCGGACCGGGCCATCGGATCATCGGGCCATCGAGCCATCGAATTGTCGATTGCAGATTGTCGATTATGGTCTTGGCACTTAGCTCTTCAATCGGCAATCGAAAATCGACAATGGGTTGGCCCCATCACCGGATCACCCGATCAGTTGCCCGCCCCATGCCGGTAAAGCACTCGGTTCACCGCGTCCTTTACTCGCTGCTTGTCGGGCTGAGCCAGGTGTTCAAGGTTCTTGGCGTAGGGCATGGGAACATCCACGCCCGTCACGCGCAGGATGGGGGCGTCGAGATAGTCAAACGCCTCGCGCTGGATGACGTCCACGAACTGCGCTCCCACGCCACAGTATTCCCAACCTTCTTCCACAATCACCACGCGATTGGTCTTCTTCACCGAGTTCACGATGGCTTGGGTGTCGAGCGGGCGCAGCGTGCGCGGGTCCACCACCTCGGCCTCGATTCCCTCGCTCGCCAGGTCCGCCGCCGCGTCCAGCGCCACCAGCACCATTTTGGAGTGCGCGACGATGGTCACATCGCGGCCGGGGCGCTTGATTTCCGCCACGCCCAGAGGAATCAGATGCTCGCCATCCGGAACTTCACCGCGCGTGCCGTAAAGCACTTCCGACTCGATGAAGACCACCGGGTTGTCGTCGCGAATGGAAGTCTTGAGCAAACCCTTGGCGTCCGCCGGCGTCGCGGGGGCAACCACTTTCAGCCCCGGCACGTGGCAGAACCAGGATTCCAAAGCCTGCGAGTGCTGCGCGGCAAGTTGGTGGCCGGCGCCGCCGGGCCCGCGCACCACCATCGGGATGTTGAACTGCCCACCCGACATGTAAAGCATCTTGGCGGCGCTGTTTACAATCTGGTCGAGCGCCAACATGGAGAAATTGAAGGTCATCATCTCCACGATCGGCCGCAGACCGGACATGGCCGCTCCTACGCCGAGCCCCGTAAAGCCCAGCTCCGTGATGGGCGTGTCAAGCACGCGCATGGGGCCAAACTCTTCCAACATGCCCTTGCTGACTTTGTAAGCGCCGTTGTAAAAGCCCACTTCCTCGCCCATTAGCACAATGTTTTCATCGCGATGCATCTCCTCGCGCATGGCCTGGTTGAGGGCTTCCCGGTAGGTCAATATCGACATTTAGTCACTCCACGAACTCACTGGTTAGAATTGCTTATCATCAGGGAGTAGCGGGCATTTGCGGAATATCCACAATCGATCCCCGCACCCGCCCCCAAATTTCTAATTCACAAAATCATTCCTTACGAAATTACCTAGTCCACGTAAACGTCGGTGTAGAGTTCCTTGTCATCGGGCTGCGGGCTGCGCTCCGCAAACGCTACGGCTTCCTCCACCGTGTCGCGGACCCGCTGCTCGAGCTCGTCGATGAATGCCTGGTCGACGATTCCGTTCGCTTCCAAAGCCGCGCTGAATTGTTTGATGGGATCGTGCCGGCGCTGCTCTTCCACTTCCACCTTGGTGCGGTAATGGCCGTGCGAAGGATCGGACATGGAATGGCCCATGAAGCGATAGGTGCGCGCTTCGATGAGCGTCGGCGCATTGTTCTTGCGCGCGCGGTCCACCGCCTCTTTCAGAGTTTCGCGCACGGCCAGAACATCCATGCCATCCACCCACGTGCGCGCCATGTTGTAAGCGCAGGCCTTCTGCGAAAGCTCGTAGAGCGAAGAGGCGCGCTCAATGGGCGTCCCCATGCCGAAGCGGTTGTTCTCACAGATAAAAATAACGGGGAGCTTCCAAAGCGCGGCGAGGTTCAATGACTCGTGGAATGAACCGATGTTCACCGCGGCTTCCCCGAAAAAACAGAGCGTCACGCGCGGTTGCTTCAGATACTTCGCGGCAAAGGCCGTGCCCGCCGCGAGGGGAATCTGTCCACCGACAATCCCATGGCCACCCATGAAGCTGCGGCGCTTATCGAACAGGTGCATCGACCCACCCTTGCCTTTGGAGACGCCGCTTTGCTTGCCGCAGAGTTCCGCCATAACTTCGCCGGGGTCCATGCCGCGCACCAGCGCGTGGCCGTGCTCACGATAGGACGTGAAGATGTAATCGTCAGGCAGGGTGGCGGAAAGGGCTCCCACAGCCACTGCTTCCTGTCCGATGTAGAGATGGCAGAAGCCGCCGATTTTCCCCAGCGTGTAGAGCTCTGCGGATTTTTCCTCGAAGCGGCGGACCAGCACCATTTGCTCCAGCATGGTCTTGAGCAAAGCGGGATCTTCCAGGCGCGCTCGCTCTTCCATGCTCCCAACCGCAGGCCGGCCCGTCCCGCACAAGAGTTCGGTGAAGTTGGCCGATTCCGTTGCGGTGTTGGACGATTTCATTGCTACCCTCCTGAGTTTTTCCCACTGAGACGTCTTGCAAACAAGACCATTGCCCGCCGGGAATAAGCGCAGCCTCTAATCCCAAACTGTGTCCCTGTCTCTTATTAATCTTAATCAGTTTTTCGAATTAGCGAAACCCCAAAGATGGGCCGCCGGCTCCCAGCCGATTTCTTATGATGGTTATAAAGAAACTGTAAAGAACTGATCATCGGCGCATCCCGCCCATGGTGAGCTTAGGCCGATCGACAAGAACGCGAGGATTCGAAACTTAGAGCCGCGGGCCCGAACAACAGATCCGTTCTATGCTTGTTCGGATCTTTACTTAACCCCCAGGACTTCGCGGCGGCCGGAGCGTGTGAGGAAGGTCTTGACGTTGCCTCCGGGGAAGAGCCGTTCCATTTCGCGGTTGGTTAGGGCGGGGTAAGGAAAAGGTTTCTGGGTAGCGTCGCTTGATCCGAGGATCGTGAGGCTTTCAAACCACCAGCGGGTTTCGACGCCCGTATTAATGTGCGGTTCGCGCAGAATGGAGAACAGCACGCCATTCGGCTGGAGGTAGGAATGGAAACGCTCAACCAGGCGGGGTAGCGCCTCGCGCGGGAGCAGGTCCAGCAGACCCCAGCAGCATATTGCCGAAAGTGATTCCGGAGGGATGGGGGGGATCTGGGCCAGGAAATCGTCGATCAGGAAAACCGTCGTCCTACCCTGGCGCGACCAGAAAGCCGAATTGCTTTGCTGGGCGGGAGTAATGAGGTCCGAGAGGTAGAGCTTGGCGCCTCGCAACAGCAAGACGTCCAAAGTGGATTGATGGATGGGACCGCACTCGAAGCAGTGGGGATGGCGCAAATGGGAGAGATGTTGCCAGAGCCATTGGAGGCCGCGGCTGGTGGCCGATGAGGCGGCACCCGTCTTGGTTATTTCTTCCTGGCTTTTGGTTTGCGCCATTTCAAGTTGCAAGTTTCGCACAGCCCTGCTGCTTGCGCGGCTACGGCGGCGAAGAGAAAAGCCGGTTGTGGTTCTTTGCGCCCTTAGTGAATTGCTCGCGCCGACGCGCGAACGCCCCGCCCTCCCGGACCCGTGGTGAGGAACCCAGGTTAGGCGCTGGTCCTTAAGGTGCTCGGGGCGTTTACTTCGCGTGAGGCCTCGGACCCATCGTCGCGCGCGATATCAATGCTCCCCTTGAAGTACGCGCCTTCTTCGATGGCCACGGTTGCGGCGACGAGGTCACCCACCACGTGTCCCGTGCGCCGGATCTCAATCTTTTCGCGAGCCGCAACGTTGCCGGTGACCGATCCCAGGATGACCACCTGACGGGCGCGGATTTCCGCTTTGACATGGCCTTCCGTACCCACGGTCAAGCAATGGTCATCGAGACTGATGTTTCCTTCGAATTGCCCCTCGATCAGCAGATCCTCGCCTGCTGATATCTGCCCTTGCGCCACCACCGTTCGGCCCAAAAGGGTGTGCGGGCTTCCTGCCGCAGATGGATTCGTCGACTTCGGTGTCGGTTCGCTCATAGGAGTTTCCACTTCCGGAGGCGCCGGGGGGGCCTCCACGGGACGGATACTGGGAGGTTCCGCCACCGGCCGAGTTTTTTTCTTCCCCCACATAATAGAGTCGATGGGGCGCTACCGGTGGAACCCAACCCTCGTTGCCGCCAGCCACCCTTCAACGGTTCAAATCTTACACTGGGCGGGGGTAGAGTTCAACCAAGCAGTCAAGATTGAATAGTGAATAGTAAATGCCGAATAGTGAAGAGTGAAGAATGCTGGCGCAACAGCCTTATTTGTCTGTCACTCGGCACTCCTCACTTTCCACCATTCACTATTTACTATTCACTATTCCCACTCCATTTGTCACCGAATCAACGAACGTTCCCTGCTCCCTCCAGGCGCACCGTGACGATCTGAAAAGGCTTGACGGAAAAGCGGAAGCCGTGCGCGGAGGTTTCAAGTGCTGCTTGTTTTCTTTCCAGAGCATCACTGCTCCACGCCGACTTCACATCGAGACGGGGAGTTTGTACTTCCACCGTATTCGCCTGGCCGCCGACTTCCAGAAAACGCAGAATCGTGCCGTCACCGTCCTCGGCCGCTTTCCAAGTCACCAAAACCACGTTGGGTTGGTCCACTCGAACAAAGCTGCCTTGCGTCCCATCGAGGGGCCGTGGGGAATCCAGCGCTTTATCCTGCGGAATAATCTCGTCGACTTCCACGGGCGTCATCTCTTCCCACCCCAGGCGGCTCAGGCCGGTTGGCTGCAAGTGATCGCCGCTGGTCAGCACATAGCGAAAAGTGAAATCCCCTCCCTGCCCTGCGGCATAGTTGGTGTCCCAGTAGTTATTCATGACGTAGGAGAAAATCGTTCCGGACCGCTGGCCGAACTCCTTTGGCCAGGTGGCGCGGAAGATATCCCCCAGGCAGACGAGCGGTGCATCCACTGGGATCAGGGCTACGGTCTCCCCGGGCTCCTCCGCCGCGACCCAGTGCTGCACCGAGAACCATTCCTTCCCCGCGCCCGGAATCTGGTCGCGGCTGGGGTCGACAAAGCCATTTTGAATTTCGTACCGAAATTGCGGGTGTTCCATGGCGAAGGGGAAGGCGAAGTAGACTGATTCCTTGGTGTACACCTCCGTCTTGTGCACGCGGTTAATGAATTCGATTTTCTTCTGGCCGTTGAACAGAATCACTTCGGTTGCAATCCGGGGTGTGTTCACCCCATGACTTTCCAGGCGAGCCACGACGCCAAAGGGCTGATGGGTCACGGAGACCAGGTGCCCGCTGTCCGCGCCGTGGATGGAGAATTCCGGGATGGGCGAGACAGAACTATATTGCACGGCTCGGTTCGGAAGCTGGTCTGCCCCGGTGACGTAGAGGTATTGATCGAAGCGATAGGGGCTGGAGGTGTTGACCAGCTCATTGCTCAGTTCCTTATCGAAAATGCTCTTCACCGCTCCGCTTTCGACGTCCAGAACGATTCGATAGTACTGATTTTCTAAGGTGGTCTCGGAAGCCGTTGGCGGCGCCGGAGTTGTTTGTTGAGCCGGCCTGATCGCATAAGCTTTGTAACCTACCGATGGAACGTCCTGCGCCATGAAACGAACATGATGATAGTTGGGTCCGGTGGAGAGAATCTCATACGGCACCGTCTGCTTCGTCACCAAGTCCACGAGCTCGAGCCCTTTGTCCAAGTCAATCTCCACCAGACTGGACCGCTGCCAATTCAAGGGATTGAATACCAACACCGTCCCCTTCGGCGCGGAGATGTAGTCCGCCAGCGCGGCCAAGCTCCTCTGAAGGAGGTAGTCAACGTGCTTTTTCGCTTCGCTGGCGAAGCCTTCTTTGATGGCCAACTGCCGTACTACCTCCAGGCACTGCGGATTCGACACGCTGCGGTTATCTCCCCACGTGTGCTCGTCATAAAGAACCATGTCATTCCAAAGTTGCTTGAACACTTCGGTTTCAGGTTGCAGGCGCGGGTTGACAAAGCTGCTGAGGGTGGAGAACTTCTCCGCCCCCAGAGCGCGCATTTCGGTTTCGCGTTCGAGCGCCGCCGAGCGCGCCGTAGAAGCGATGCCATCCTCCCAGTACGGGCCGCCATCACCCCGCACCACCGGGAGGGAGTCTCCGAATTGGCCGCCAATATAACCGATCGCCTCGGCAAAGCCCGAGTATTTCAAATGGGGGTAAGCGTAAATTTTATTCCACTCACCCACCAACGCCGCTTGTTGGGGGAAGAGGTCAGTGTTCTCAACCTGCGTGCCGTAGATGATGGTGGCGTCCGATTTGTAGTCGGGCCGCGAATAGATCTGGAGGTAGAGAGGCAAGGAATCGCGCCCGCCCGCAATCGTGGGTGGCAGCCCGAACAGACTCTTCATTTGGTGATAGTGGCGGGAGTACCACATCAGGATTCGGCCGCCATCGGGGCCTTCCCACCAGAACGGGGCTTTCTCGTGCATGTGGCCTTGCAGCAGAACGGGGGCGCGATAATTGTCGCTGCCGGCGGCGAAGTATTTCAGGCCCGCCGCGGCCATCACCGATGCATACGACCATGTGTAAGAGGGGACATCCGTGATGTCGGCATAGTTCGCATCGCCACCATGTTCCTGATTAAACTCGAAAGCCGGATAGAGCGAACGGATGAGTGTTTCGAGGGCCGGGAAGCCCGTGAGCAAACTTGCCTCGTTCGCCGGCACCAAGATCTTCTTCTCCTTCACCGCTTGGAAAAGAAGCTGCTTCTGTTCCTCGGTGCGCTCGGCCAGGAACTGTCGCACGCACCAAAACCCGTCCGGGCTGAAACGAAAGTCCGGGTGGTCGTGAATCATCTGCATCGCTTCGTCGAGGCTGCGACTTTGAGCTTCCGCCACCTTGGCTTGGTAATCGGTGTAACCCACATCGAGGTGGGTGTGCGGCACGAGGAAGAAATTCCACTTCTTGGCGGGATCGAGGGTCACGGGGAAGCGCCGCGAGTGGCCCCCCAGGCTGATGGCCACTTCACCCTTGGTCCCGGTGGGGAATTCCGGCACCGCAAACTCCACCATTTGCTCGCCAAAGTCCCAACCGGGGGCGAGCTGGGCGGAGTATTTCGCTTTCCCCAGGGTCAAGACGGCCTGCCCTCCCACGGAGGGAGAATTGTGACGAACAAAGACATCCACCAACTCTGCCAGCCCGTTTTCTTTCTGCGTATAGAAGATTGTAGGCACCGCCTGAACCGCAAGTTCGGTGGATGAATACTTGGCTTCCGCGTCTTGGTCGAGCTCCAGGGCGTCGTAGAAGAGCCCGGAGTTTGTGGCGTCGTCGATCTCGGCGGGGTCGTCGTTCGCGGTCAACACCAGCTCGTTGGTCCCCTGCCGCAGGAACTTTGTGGGCAGCTCGGCAGTGATCGTGTCCGCGGAGTAGTTGGGCAGGAAGACGCTGCTGACGTCGCCGCCCGAATAGTCAAGCACGGGATGTTGGAAGTACAGAGCGCGATGACCGTTGATCGCTACCTCCAGGCGCGGCACGCGTGGGCTTTCCACCAGCAGCGCCACCTTCAGCGTGTACAGCCCTCGCGGGATCGACGGCAGATCGAACTGGATGGCATAAGGGTGGCGCCGGTACCCTGCCTTGCCGTTTGAAGAACCCGGCTGGAAAGCGGGCCAGTCTATTTCCGCGTGGCTCTTGCCGATGACGTAGACCAGGTCGTTCTGTGATTGAGCGGCGCCAGGCTTCGCCGCGGGCGGACCTTGCAGCTTGAATTCCGAAGACGACCGATCAAACTTGCCAATCTGCCAGACCACCTGGGAGGCGGCAGCAGCGTTCGACCAAAAGCCCATCGTGGCCGCTACGACCAAAAGCGTTTGCAGAATTTGTACTCGGGTGAATTTTTTCACGATTTTTCCTTTGACGAACTGATTGGGCCGCTCGATATGCCTAAGGGGTACGAGAAGGTGGGACGCGGTCGGCCAAGCCTCGCCGCCGTCCATCCTGAGCGACATTTCGACCGCCTCCGATGCGACATTTAGTCGGAATTCCCCTCTTACCCTTTTGCCTGGCGAGAATATACACACCCACTCGCCCTTCCCGGCACGTTGCCAGCACATGAATGACCAGAGGCCCGAAATTCACCGTCCGCGCAGGTTGGTGTTGGGCAACAGAGGGTGATGGATCAACTCAGCAGGCAGTATTAAATGGAGTAGGGTTGATAAGCCGATGCCAGTGGACGCTCGCCTGACCTATGGCGATGACTCTCTGCTGCCCAACAACGGCAGGTGGTGGGAAATTGTCGATAAAGACCCGCGCGAGTTCCAGAAGCCCGAGCATTGCGCCGCGGGCTCCCGGAAGCGCGCGAAAAACGGGGTTACTGCTTGGTGAGCACGATGGTCTTCTTCTGGATGCCGTGGTTGCCGCCGACGGCAAAGTTTGGCAGCGACCCTTTTGCCTTTACATTATCCTTGTCGTAGGTGACGCGCAGATCGTAATTCCCCTGGAGCAAGGGCACCTTATTGGTGCTCCAGAAATGGGTAATGGGCTGGAACTCCTGCTGGTCCGCGCCCGCCTTAAAGACTTCGATATTCATATTGTCGGCGACGTCCTTTTTGTCGAGCGTGCCATAGATGCGCACCCACTGCATGGGCGCCGCAAAGATGACCTCCGCCTTCCAGAGCTTGCCGGCCACGACGGTTACATTCCGAATCCAGCCTTCCGCCTTGCAGATGTCACTCTCGCCGTACAGGAGGCGGATGTCCCAGGTCCCCGGCACGACGGCGGGCTCGTGGGAAGCCCAATCACTCATCTCCGGCTTTTGTTCTTCCGGATCAGATCCGGGCTTCCAGACTTCCAGGCGAGTGTTGTCGCTGACATCGATGGGCCCATCGAGGTCGAGGACTTTTATTCGCACCAAACCTTTGGTCGCATCGTCCGCGGCTTTATCCAGGACCTTGGCCTTTAGTTCTTTAACCGCGCCGGCAATCGCATTGTCCGCCGGGGTCATGGTGGTGTCACGGTCGGCCGGCGCCGGAATGCCCGTAATGCCGTCGGGTGGAATCTCCGGAGGGGGTGGGCCCTCAGGTTTCTTCGAGCAAGCGGCGACCAGCGCCATCGACAGTAACAGGGCGCTGAGAGTTCGCAGAGTAAACTTGTGCACGGGTGTTACCTCCGTTCCCAAAGGATCAGTGGTGCCATAACGCTGTTACTGGCGCGGCGACGAACGATGGAAGCATGAGGAAGAAAAAAGGGGAAGCTTCCACACTCGCCCCGGTTCGACTCACACTAACCATAGAACGCTTTCGGCCCCATCGGCCTCGCAGCTCTTCCCCGTTGTGATTGATTGGATCCCGCCGCCGCAGCAGCGCAGCACCACTACGCGCACAGTATCCCCCGCCGTCAGCGCCGCGTCAAGTCCCTGCGCTATTCAGACTTGTAAATGACTTTCCCCCCCACGATGGTCATGACCACGTTTGCATCTTTGATTTTGGCGGGGGGAATGGTGAAGAGGTCGTCGGAGAGCACCACGACGTCGCCCAATTTCCCCGGCGCGATGCTCCCTTTTTCGTTTTCCTGGAAGGCGGCGTAAGCGGAGCCCTGCGTGTAGGCGCGCAAAGCTTCTTCCACGGTGAGTCGTTGTTCGGGGAACCACCCGTCGGGGTGTTTGCCGTCCAGCGTGGCGCGCGTCACCGCCGCGTATATGCCGAGAATCGGACTCAGCGAGGCCACCGGCCAGTCAGAGCCGAAGGCCACAGGCGCTCCGGCATCCAGCATGGAGCGCCACGCGTAGCTCCACCGCGCGCGCTCGGGCCCCAAGCGTTTTTCCGCCCAGCGGCCATCGTCGATGGCGTGATACGGCTGCATGCTGGCGATAATGCCCAGCTTCGCGAAACGCGCAAAGTCCTGCGGGCGCATGTGCTGGGCATGCTCGATGCGAAAGCGATGCGCGGCCGGGTTGCTGCCACCCAGGCGCGCGTACATATCAAGAATTTCCGCAATGGCGCGATCGCCGATGGCGTGAATGCAGATTTGGATTTGCGCCTGGTCGGCCCCGCTCGCCAGGGCCTCCATTTTCGCGGGTGGATTCATCAGCGCCAGGGGGATGCCGCGGTTTGCCGGGTCGTCGGCGAAAGGCTCATACATCCAGGCGGTGGCCGAGCCCAGGGAGCCATCCGCAAAGCCTTTTACACCGCCCATCTTGATGTAATCGTCGCCCATGTCGTGGGCAATTCCCGCGTCGTGCAGCTTTTCCCAACGCGTGATGGGAACGATTTCGTACATGCGGCAGGTGAGCCAGCCTTCCAGTTCGGCACGGCGCAGCAGTTGGATCTCCCCGGTAAAGCTGCCGTTCCAGGAATCCCCATCGACGGTGATGGAGTGGACGGAGGTCAGACCTACGCGCGCGGCCTCCGCCAGCGCCGCGTGCAAAGCTTCCGTCATCGCGGCTTCCGAGGGCGGCGGAATGGCCTTGGCGATCAATCCTTGCGCCGCGTCCTTGAAGATTCCCGTGGGTTCGCCCGTTGCGTCGCGCACGATGATGCCGCCCACGGGGTCGGGCGTGGCGCGCGTCACTCCGGCCAGCTTGAGGGCCAGCGAATCCGCCAGCGCCGCGTGCCCGTCGTAGCGGCTGAGAAAGACCGGGTGATTTTCAGTAACCGCATCGATCATCTGGCGCGTGGGCAGCTTGGCCGACGCCCACGCCTGCTCGTCCCAGTCCCCGCCCAGCAGCCAGCGGCCGGGCGCCAGCGTCCTCGCCTTCTCCGCGATGCGCCGCGTAAATTCCTCCTCGCTGCGCGCGTCTTTCAGGTCAACGGAGAGAAGCTGGAAGCCGCCGCCAATGAAGTGCGCGTGGCTGTCAATCAGCCCCGGCACCGTGAGGCGGCCCTTCAGGTCAATAAACTTGGTATTCCGGCCGACGTAGGCCTGAATCTCCGCGTCGCTGCCTACCGCCAGGATGCGGCCATTGGCGATGGCCACGGCCTGTGCAAATTTCGCGGGAACGGGCCGCGTGCCGGGCTGAAAACTCGGTTCGCCCGTCCAAATCTTTCCGTGCAACAAAACCAAGTCCGCGCCGCGCACTAGCTCTTCCCTCCCGTTTAATGATGCCCCCGCCGAGGGACGACTCCCCTCGCCGTATGCGGTTGATGACATGAACAGCCCCGCCATGAAGATGGCAGCGACCTGCCGCAGAAACATTTGCATTCTCCTGCGGCTTTTGTTTCCCATGGACATACGTTTGTTGTTGTCCAGAGTGACTTCAAGAGGAAATAGGTCTTAAAGTTTCTGGGCTCCGTTCAGCTTGCTGAGATTCCGGTCGAAAGTGCCCAGAGGGAGATGTCCTGCCTTCCGTGCCATTTCAAGCAGGAGGCAGTCTGAAAAGCCCACGCTCGGCCGCTCTCGAAATCGCACGAGGGCTGCGGCAACGACGTCCGAGTCTTGTAAAGTCAGGTCCTTATGGTTGAGGAAGGTTTCAACGGCTGAGGCGATCTCGGCGGGACCACGGCCATAAACAACGGAAAGGACCCAGAGCGCTTCTGCGAGCGCCAAGGTGGAAACCCACACCCCTTCCTGGACCCACCGGTCGGCCGCCGCAACTTGACGGAGGTCGTCCTGCGCGATGAGCCGAACGAGGATGTTGGTGTCAACGGCGCGCATGGCGTTCCACGATGTATTGCCGGATTGCCTGCTTTAGTTCCACGAGCGTTCGAGGCTTGGGCGGCCCGTCGGGGAAGACCGCACGGTGAACATCCTGCCAATTGTACCGCCCCGACCGCCGCACCACGATTTTACGGCCCTCTTCGTGCCACTCGAGAACCGACCCTGGACCCACGCCTAGGCGGCGGCGCACCTCGAGCGGAACCGAGATCTGTCCCTGCGCGGTGACCTTCGAACGAGCCATAGTCATGGGAGGATATTACCACGGTAATGGCCTGGCACGCCAGATGGATTGCGCAGAGCGCAGCTCTGCGGTTGTGGCTTCGCCGTGGATTCGCGGCCAACGAATCGCAGAGCTGCGCTCTGCGCAATCCGGTCCGCTGGCAATTCCCCCAGGGCGTGGTTTGGTTGCGGCCAGAGGCCGCGCTGCGCCATGGGTGCGCTATTTCCCCACCGGCGTTCAAGCGCGCGTGGGCACGGCAGGAAAACAATTGAAAGGCTCTTTATCCACCTGCCAATAGGGCATGAACTCGATGCCCGGATTATTCTCCACCAGATAGTGGAGCGGCTGGCCGGGTTTGGGTTGCAAATGTTTCAGCAGGTCTTCTGGCTGTCTTACATTCTGAAGGCGCAGCCTGATTTCGGGCGCGCCCACGGCGGCCAGCAGGATGGGGCCAAAGCTTACCGCGTAGCGCTCATGCTCAGGGATTTGATCCACGCCCGCATATTTCACCGCGCTGAGCGCCGCGGGCAGCGTGAAGCTGGCAACATCGCCCTCCGCCCAGGTGCGGGCGAGCACCGCACAGTTGCCGGGCTTGCCCGTGGCCGCCGGCTTCCCATTGACGTATACGGCCATTTCGCGCGTGGCCCAGGAAGGCACACGAATGCGGATCTTCGCCGGGGTCGGCCGGGCCGTGGAGAATTGCAAGCCTACCTCACGGTCGAAGGGGAATCGTGTGACCATCTTGATCCGCAGGGACGCTCCCCCCTCCGTCCAATGCAGCGTGGAAGGTTCATAGAGGTTGACGTACAAGCCGTCGGACGCGAGCGAGTAGATATGTTCCGGCAGCGAGCCGATCAGCCGGGTTCCCTGCCCTTCGCAGCAAGTGTTCATGTGCGTGGGTTTCTCCTTGCCGTGCACCAGCAAGGCGTGGTAACGGAAACCCTCCGCGCCCCCCTGATTGGCCATCGCCACGTTGTAAATGGACTTCTCAATTTCCGCGACGTACTTCTCGTTTTCCGGATCCAGCAGATGGAAGCGCTGGCTCAGAAAGGCCCAAAAGGAATTACCGCAGAGCTCTTCCAGTTCGGCGTGCAGCATATAAGACTTGGGTGGCGACACCACGAACTCGATGATGGAGATGGAACCGCCGGGGTTCTCCCACTTGTCGTGATAAAGCTCCCATCCGCCCTCCACCGCGTGCAGGTAGCGAGGATCGCCCGTGGCGCGATAGAGGTCCATGTAAGCTTCCAGGTTGGTCAGCAAATAGCAGTGGGGCCGGTCGTAGGGATACTGCCAGACGGCGCGGTCTTCGCGCGCGGCCAACTGCTCCATCCAGAAGTTCTCCTGGAAGTAGCGCTGAATCACCTGAATGTCTGCAGGCTTGCCCACGGGCGTGAAGTACATGCGCGTGTTGGCGATCATGCCCTGACCGCCCTGAATGGCGAAGCGCAGCAAGTGCGGCAGGTAGGGACACTGGTTAAACCAGTCCGAGTAGCCCCGCAGCAACTCGAACGCCTTCTGATTTCCCGCGTAGCCCGCCTCGATGAGACCGTGCACCAGCCAGGCGCGGGTGTAAGCCCCACGTTCCGAAAAGAAAATGGTGTCCTCGGGGTACGCCATGATGTAACCGTTCGGCTGGCGGCATTGCGCAATACCTTCCACCACGGCATCGAGACGCTGGTGGAGTTCCGGGTGATTGATCCAGCGCAGCGTGTTCCCCGCCGCCATCAGGAAGCGGCCCGCGTTCGAGCCGGCAAGGTCTTCCTCCCAGAACTGCACCCCCCAAGCCCCGCCCGCGGGTTTCACCGGAGGCTGGGCCGTGCCCACGCGCTCGCGAAACTGGCGCAGGAGGTCATCCACCGAATAGGAATTCAAGAGGTAAGAAATGTTATCTTCCATGGCCTTCTGGAAGACGCCGCCTTCGAGCGTCACGCCGGTGCGCGGCACGCGGGCCTTGTGGACGGGAGGCTTCCAGGTGCTTGCCTCGGTGACGTTTTCGGGATGGTCCATGAAGGTGGTTTCCCCACCCGGGCGCGCGGGCCGCGTTACCTGGGCAACGTCGTCGGCATTTCCATACGTCGAGTCCACCGTGACGGGGCACAGCGCGGCGATTTCTTTACCTCCGGAGTACACGTCCATCTTTCCCAAAGCCAGGTAGTAGCCGCCGCTCACGGTGCCTGCAACCTTCATCAGGCGCGTAACCGTCAGGCGCACGTAACGGCCCGTCGCGCCTTGCGCGGCATATTGTTGAATGAGCCCCTGCGGGTTGGGGAAGTCCGCATCGGTGTGGTCCACGATGAGCGTGGCGTTATGAAAGTCGGGATCGCTCGAGCATTCGATCTTGAAGCGGACCGGGAAACCTTCGCCCGCGTAATCCTCATCGTGGCCGGGAACGCCTTTTTCATTGGCCGGGTAAACCTTGACGGAATCTATCGGCAGGCTTTCGCCCAGGTCGATCTGGACCCAGGTTGTGGCATCCGCGGTCTTGGCGGGTTTGGAACGGTAGGCACGGTAGGCGCTCGCGGGCGTGTTGGTCATCCAGTCGCCGGTGGGGGCGGGGACAACCTCGTCCGCTTTCGTCGGAGCCGCCACGGCGCCCGGTTTGAGCAGTGGGGACGCTGCCATCCCCGCGCTCGCGAAGGCGGAAGTTTGTAGAAATCGGCGTCTGGTTAGACTCATGGTATGAACCCCCTCACAAGGCATTACTCCGCGCGGAATTATTTCGGATTTATGGGGTAAAGGCAATGTGGAATTGGGGAATGGACGATTCTGCGGAAAGTGTGGGTAGCGCGGACCCCCGTTTTTGGGGTCCGCGGTTCTTACCGGCCAAATGCCACGAATGCCGGATTGCGCACAGCGCAACTCTGCGAATCGTTGACCGCGAGTCCACCGCGAAGCCTCAACCGCAGAGCTGCGCTCTGCGCAATCCGGCACGCTGCGAGTGCGGGAGCGCGCAAACCCTTATGTGGAGCTGTATAGTTCATGGTAATCTTGAGTCAACAGGAGTTGATCTATGGCGACCAAAGCCCTGCTGACTATCGAACAATACGCCGCCCTCGATGAACCCGTGGGGGTGCGTTATGAATTGAGCGAGGGGGACCTTATCGTGACGCCTTCCGCCAACTTCTTTCACAACAAGACTCGCGACCGGTTGAACGCGCGGTTCCAGGCATTCCTCGACGCTCACCCAATTGGGGAAGTAATCAGTGAAATGGATATGACGCTCGCCCCCGATGTTGTTCGCAGGCCAGATGTCGCCTTCATCCGAAAAGCGCGTCTGGAGGGTGTTGATCTTGCGCGAGTCCCTTTGCCGATCGCTCCCGATCTGGCCATCGAAATCGTTTCCCAGAACGACCGCGCCGACGATCTGAACTTGAAAATCTCGCAGTACCTTCAGGCGGGAGTTCAGGCGGTCTGGCTTTTCTATCCCACCACAAAGCTCGCCTACCGTTACGTTCCGGGCAAACTCGATCCGGAGGTTCGCAGCGCCAAGGCGGGTGACCGGTTCGAAGAGCCGGAATTGCTCAGCGGATTCTCCTTGCCCCTCTCTGAAATCCTGAAATCGTAGCGCAGACCCCCGTTTTTGGCGTCCGCGGTTCTTACCGACCAAATGCCACGAACGCCGGATTGCGCAGAGCGCAGCTCTGCGAATCGGCACCCACGAATCCGCGGCGAAGCCTCAACCGCAGAGCTGCGCTCTGCGCAAACCGGCATCTCCAGGAGGGCAATGGCGCGCACCGCCAACCACACGCAGGACTATCCGGATATGATTGATGTAGAATCTCCGGTGCAACGAGACATCCCGGTATTCGTGAGGGGGGAGATAAAGCGATGAAGCTGATAAAACTTCTGTTCCTTTCCCTGGTGCTCGTGGCTTCCACCAACCTCCGGGCGCAGGTGGGCAGCGAGCGAGGCATGCGGCAAATGGGCGCCGCGTATCCGGCGGACTGGCCGCAGGGGCCCGGCCTCGACTCCCTCCCCGCCTGGGCCAAGCCGGGCACCATTCGAATCGCGCGCTGGGATGGAGGCCGCATTGAGACTGCCAAAGCCATGCTCTCCGGCTGGCCGGGATTCAATCCGCCGATTCCCGACAATGTCTATACCATGTCCAATTGGTATGACCTGCAAACCATTCACCTGCTTCGCGACGCGGGAATCAACGTGGCGTGGGTCACCTTCAGCAACGGCTTCTCCATTCCCACCGAGCAAAATCACCGCGAACAACTGCGCCGCTACATCGCCGAGTGCCATCGCCTGGGAATCCACGTAATCGCGTATGAATCGGTGGCCAACATTTTCTGGGAAGACATGTTTGAGCACGTTCCGGAGTCGCGTGACTGGGTGCAAAAGGACGCCGATGGCAAGCCCATTCCTTACGGCTCGGGTGACTACTCCAAAATGGGCCGCGTTACTCGTTACATGGCGGATTTGGGCAACCCGCAGTGGCGCGAGTATTTGAAGAAGCGCGTGGACCTGGCCATCGATGCGGGGGCCGACGCCCTGATGTACGACAATAACTTTGGCGGCCACCTGGTAGACCTCTATCAAGATATTTACCGCTATGGCGCAGCGCGCAAGAAGGACTTCATGATGATGGGAAATTTCCATCAGAACAGCTACGTTCTCAATCGCCTCATCAACTGCATGACGACGGAAGATGGCGCGGAACCGGGCGTCTATGGTGAAGCACACCTGCAGGGCCGGCGGGGAAGGCTGGATGCCACGGCGCTTGTCCCTGTAGACCACGGGCGGCTAGTCACCAACGTGGGCCTCTTCCGCATTCAGAACGCCTTGTCCAACGGTTGGAAGCCTATGCTGGTTGAGGACGGCGGTCGCGAGGTTGGCGTACGCGAGACCACTCCCATGTCGCCGGAGCGGCAACAATTGGCCCTGGCGGAGGCCGTGAGCTTCGGCGTAGGCTTGGAAGTATTCGTGGAAGGAGCTTTCGCGCGCGGCTTGTATGAGCATGAGCCGGGCAGCATGGCCGTCTGGCGCGGCATCGGAACCTACAACCGTTTCTTTGCCCAGCACCCGCAATATTATGATGGACTGAAATCGCTGGCATCTGTGGCGGTCATCCTGGACGATCGCAGCGAGAGCGTGTCCCTGTTGGACGGATTGGCGTCGCGCAACGTGCAGTTCGACGTCCTCTATGAGAACGACCTGACGGCGGAACAGTTGGCGCCTTACAAAGCCGTGGCGCTGCTCACTGCGCGGACCGTGCGGCAGCGCGCGCTGGCGGCTCTGGAAACCTACGTCACCAAAGGCGGCCGCGTCATCGCCGCAGGGGATGCGGCGACGCTCGACGAGACGGGGCAAAAGCGCACGCCGCCCGCGTGGTTTGGAAAACCGACCGGCAAGGGAGAATGCACTTATTCCGAGCAAATTCCACCACTCGATGATTTGTCCAAGGCTTTGCGCGACGCCGCCGGGCCGGAAGTGGTTCACGTGGAGGTTCCTCCCGGCGTTCTCTACAACATCCAGCAGCAGCCGGCCACGGGCAGCGTGATGATTCACTTCCTGAACTATACGCTCAAACCTTCGGCTGAGATCAGAGTCGGGCCGCAGCAAAAGTTTGCCTCAATGCACGTGTTCTCACCCGATTCATCCCAGCCCCTCGCACTGATCGGTCCACCGGGCCTTGACTTGGTCATGAAGATACCGTCAGTGCGCGTCTACTCCTTGCTGGTCATGCAACCGCGCGGAAACTATCCGCCCAAGTGGCCGGCGAGCAACCGGTGAGCACAGGGAACATGTAGGGGCGGTTCGCGAACCGCCCCTACGTCCCGTGAGGTCGCATGGTCAATCTATAAAAGTGGGGGGATAGAAAGGATGAAATCTTGACTCGACACGAGTTTCTAAAGGCTGTGGCGGCCGCAACGGCTTCCATCATGGTCCCGCCATGGTCTTGGAGCGATCAGCCGGCGGAATACAAGACATTCACTTTCAAAACCGCCGGCGGCTGCGAACTGAAGCTCGACGCTTATGGTTCTGACCTGAGCGTTCGCAAGCCCGTCATGGTGTCGATTCACGGAGGCGCGCTCATCATGGGCTCACGGAAGGGTGCGCCACCGAAGTGGCTGAACCCGCAAGGCGAGTATGTGGTGATCTCGATTGACTACCGCCTGGCACCGGAAACAAAACTGCCCGGGATCATCGAAGACGTGCAGGACGCTTTCCGCTGGATTCACATGCACGGCCCGCAACTGTTGAATGTCGATACGGAGAAATTGATCGTCACCGGCGGGTCGGCGGGCGGATACTTGACCTTGATGACCGGCTTCTGCGTTCATCCCCGGCCCAAGGGACTCATCTCCGTATCCGGGTTTGGTGACATCATCGCGGACTGGCTCACTCATCCCAGCGGTTTCGCCGTGAAGCAGCAAGCGATCTCGAAAGAAGATGCTTACGCCTCGGTGGGGACTGCTTGCTTGACGGAACCGCCGCGGGGCAACCAGCGCGGGAAGTTTTTCGTTTATTGCCGGCAAAACGGTGCCTGGCCGAAGGAAATCACCGGGCATGATCCCTTGACGGAGCCGAAATGGTTCAAGCGCTACTGCCCGGCGCGCAACGTCTCCGCCCAATACCCGCCCACGGTAGTGATTCACGGGACGGCGGACAACGATGTGTTGTACGATGCCGCGGTGAAAATGGACGCGGCGCTTGCCCAGGGAAATGTTCCGCATAAGCTGGTGACCATCCCGGGCGGCGGTCACGTCTTCGGCGGATCTTCTCCCCAGGAAATCGCTCGAATCTTCGCTGAGGCTTTGGCCTTTATGAAGGAGCACATGAGTTGAGAATGTGATTTAATACGCCGCGATAGGAGGAGGCATAAATGAATCGACACGAGTTTCTGAAAACTGTGGCTGCGGGGGCAGCGACCCTCCTCGTTCCGCGCTGGGCGTGGAGTGATGAGCCGGCAGAACCTAAAACCTTCACTTACAAAACCGCGGGTGGCTGCGACATCAAACTTGACGCCTTCGGCTCGGACTCGAGCGTCCGGAAACCCGTGATCGTAAACATCCACGGTGGCGCCTTGATCATCGGAAACCGCAAAGGTCCGATGAAGTGGCTTAATCCGCAAAACGACCACGTGCTGATTTCCATCGATTACCGCCTGGCGCCGGAAACAAAATTGCCGGAGATCATCGAGGATGTGCAGGATGCGTTCACCTGGATTCATAAGCAAGGCCCGAAGCTCCTGAACATCGATACCAAAAACTTAGTGGTGGCGGGCGGGTCGGCGGGCGGTTACTTGACGTTGATGACCGGCTTCTGCGTAAAGCCTCGCCCCAAAGCGCTCATCTCGCTCTCTGGCTATGGCGGCATCGTCGGGCCGTGGTACAGCCGGCCAAACGCTTTCTACATGCAGCAGCCGCGTGTTTCCAAGGAAGACGCTTACGCAGCGGTCGGGACCACGTGCGTTTCCGAGGGCGCAGGCTCGCGCGGGAAGTTCTACCTTTATTGCCGCCAGAACGGGATCTGGCCGCAGGAGGTCACGGGGCATAACCCGGACACTGAACCGAAGTGGTTTGACCCCTACTGCCCGGTGCGCAATGTTTCCGCAAGGTATCCGCCCACCGTTTTGATCCACGGGACTGCCGACACCGACGTGCCGTATGGAGAATCCGATGCCATGGACAAAGCGCTGGCCCACTTCAAAGTGCCGCACAAATTCATAACCGTTCCCGGGGGTGGCCACGTGCTTTATGGAGTCTCTCCCAGCGAAAGGACGCGGATCTACGAAGAGGCACTGGATTTTGTGAAAGAGCATGTGCGGTGAAACGGCGTAGCCCTTGCTCCCTGGGTTCGCGTTACAACTCTGCTGGGGTTAGCGCTTTTTGGAGAGGGCGGATTTCAGGATTTTCTGCGTCACTTCCGCGATGAGGTCGCCCATGCGAGTGGTGGAGGTGGGACGAGCCTTGCCGGGAAGCTCGGCGGTGCGCACGCCGCGCTTCAGGATGCGCTCAATCGCCTGCTCGATGGCCGACGCGGCGGTTTCCATGCGCAGCGAGTAGCGCAACATGAGGGCGGCGGAGGCGATGGCGGCGAGAGGATTGGCCTTGTTGCGCCCGGCGATGTCCGGCGCCGAACCATGCACCGGTTCATAAAGCGCCGAGTGCTCACCCAGGCTTGCCGAGGGCAGCAGGCCGATGGAGCCGGTCAGCATGGCGGCTTCGTCGCTCAGGATGTCGCCAAACATGTTGTTGGTCAGGACCACGTCGAAGCTGGTGGGCTTGTCGATCAACTGCATCGCGCAGTTATCAACGTAAAGGTGATTCAGCTCGACGTCGTGATAGGAGTGGCCGATGCGCGTCACCACCTCGCGCCATAAGCGGGAGGATTCCAGCACGTTGGCCTTGTCGACAGACGTCACCTTGTGGCGGCGGAGTCGCGCCAACTGGAAAGCCCGGTGCGCCACACGCTCCACTTCGTGCTCGCGATAGATTTCTGTGTTCACGCCGAAGCGCTCGCCGTTCTTGGTGAAAATGCCGCGCGGATTGCCGAAATAAATTCCACCCATCAACTCACGCACGATGACGAGGTCGGTTCCCCGCACGCGATCGGGCTTCAGCGCCGAAATGCCCACGAGCGCGTCGATCACCCGCGCGGGACGCAGGTTCACGTAAAGCCCCAGGCGCTGCCGGATTTGCAGCAAGCCTTGCTCCGGACGCAACTCGGGACGTTTGGTGTCCCATTGCGGACCACCCACCGCGCCCAAAAGTACCGCATGCGCATTGTTGCAAATTGAAATGGTTTCAGCAGGAAGTGGCGAAGCGGTCTGGTCGAGTGCGCAACCGCCAATTAGACCGTTTTGGAAGCGAAAGGTCGGGCCAATGATTTCCTCAATGGCCTTAAGGACTTTCACGGCTTCCGCCGTGACCTCGGGCCCAATCCCGTCTCCCGCCAATACTGCAATCCGATACAAGCTCTGCATATCGTTAATTATCTATATCTTACAGGACTAGGACACGAAATTGCAACATTTTATTGAGGTTAGCGACGGAAATAGAGGCAATGGAGGAGTCTGCCCGTTTCGACTATAACCCATTTAGTTTCTGGTTCTTGCGTGGGAATGGCGATGAACAGAATTCCCTATGAACACCCTTTAGTACCCATTAATGCTTTGTAAAGTAAAAAACCTCACCCTCCTCAGAAGCCCCCAGGGAATAATCTGTCCACCGCTTCGTTCTTGTGAACGGAACCTGAGCCCACCGTCGTGGAGTCATCCAAGCGTTTCATTTCGTACGCGGCCTTGTTCGCAGCCTGCAAGTAGGAGCGCGCGGCGGCCTCGACCACACTGTGACTGGTACACTTTCCCGAGAATTCGCGCCCTTCGAATAGCGCGCGAAGGCTGACCTCCGCCCGGCCGTCGGTGCCCGGGCCCACCGTGTGCACGGAGAAGTCGGAAATGGTTCCGGGCAGACCGGTGATGCGATCGATGACGCGGAAAGCCGCATCGCACGGACCTTCGCCGGTGGCCGAATCATGAAATGTCTCGCCGTCCTTTTCGAGTTCCACGGTGGCGGTGGAGCGCCCTTCGCTCGAGGAAACGCTTTGGAAAAGTTTAAGGGAAAACATTTCGGGGAGGTGCTCAAATCCCTCATTCACGATGGCCATCAGGTCTTCGTCGTAAATGTTTTTCTTGCGATCCGCCAGTTGGGTGAACAGCGCATACGCGCGCTCAATCTCGGGCTTGGTTAATTGATAGCCCAGTTCCTCGTAGCGGTTGGCCAGCGCGTGGCGGCCGGAGTGTTTTCCCAGCACGATGGAGTTCGACGGCATGCCCACCGTCTGCGGTGTAATAATTTCGTACGTGATAGCGTTCTTCAGCACGCCGTCCTGGTGGATGCCCGCTTCGTGCGCGAAAGCGTTGCGGCCCACGATGGCCTTGTTGCGTTGCACGGCCATGCCCGTGAGGCGGGTCAGCAGGCGGCTGGAAGCGTAAATCTCCTCGCTGTGGATTTCCGTGAAGAGGGGCAGCGCGTCGCGCCGCACGTGGAGGGTCATCACCACTTCTTCCAGAGCCGCGTTGCCGGCGCGTTCGCCGATGCCGTTGATGGTGCATTCCACCTGGCGCGCGCCGCCGCGGATTCCCGCCAGCGTATTGGCCACCGCCATGCCCAGGTCGTTGTGCGTGTGCGTGCTCAGCGTGACGTGGTCCATGCCCGGCACGCGCGTTTGCACATCGCGGAACATTTGTTCGTACTCCGGCTCCAGGCAAAAGCCCACGGTGTCGGGAAGGTTCAGCACGTTGGCGCCGGCCTCCACAGCCGCGTGGCAGCACTCGATCAGGTAGCTGCGGTCCGTGCGGCCTGCGTCCTCGGGGGAGAACTCCACATCCTGGCACTTTGACTTGGCGTGGCCCACGGACCAAGTGATCATCTTCAGAATTTCCTCGCGCGTCTTGTGCAGCTTGTATTGAAGATGAATGTCGGAAGTGGCGAGAAACGTGTGGATACGCGGCCGCGCGGCGCCTTCCAGCGCTTCCCAGGCGCGATCGATATCAAGCTGATTGGCGCGCGCCAACGCGGCGATGATGGGCCGCTGGATTTCTCCCGCGATGGCCTTCACCGCTTCAAAGTCGCCGTGCGAGGCAATGGGGAATCCCGCTTCCAGAATGTCGACGCCCAAGCGATCGAGTTGATGGGCCATCTCGATTTTCTCCGGCAAGTTCATGCTACAGCCGGGAGATTGTTCGCCGTCGCGCAGGGTGGTATCGAAGATGAAGACTTTTTCCGGCATTTTGCCTCCTGAAGGCGGGGGTGCTGGTAGGGCCATTGCGGATATTCCGCAAATCCCCAACACTCCCCGAACTTCCCCGAGCGTTTTCGGCCCTCCGCTCGCACCTGATTGTCCGACCGGTCGGACGGCGGCGTCAAGTTTATAATTTTTCTGATATCATAAGCTTAACTTATAGGAGCCGACCCATGGAGATCACCCAGCTTGAAGCTTTCGTGGCCGTGGTGGAGGAGAAGAGCTTTTCGCGCGCCGCCGTACGCATGTTGCGCACGCAGCCGGCCATCAGCCAGGCCGTCCATCGCCTGGAGGAGTGGGCCGGCGAGCCGCTGCTCGACCGCTCCAGCAAAAGTGGAGTGCTGACTGCCTCCGGCCGCCTTTTTTACGACTATGCCAAGAAGGTTCTGAACCTGCGGGAAGAAGCGCGCTCGGCCCTGGCGGAGCTGCGGGCGTTGGAGAGCGGCAAGGTGACCATCGGCGCGAACGAGAGCACGGCGCTTTATCTGCTTCCCGTGCTCAAGCGCTTCCGCCAACGCCATCCGCGCGTGCAGGTGGCGGTGAAGCGCAGCCTTTCGCGCGAAATTCCCAGCGCCCTGCTGCGTTATGAAATCGACCTGGGCGTTCTGTCTTACAACCCGCAGAACCCGGACCTGGAATCGGCGGTGGTGAGCGTGGACGAACTCTGCCTGATCGTGCCGCCCAGGCACGCTCTGGCCCGCGCCGCCGCGGTGAGCATTCGCGAGCTCGGTCCGGAGCAGTTCATCGCGCACAACATTTCCTCGCCCTACCGGCAGCGCGTCATTGAAGCCTTCGCGCGTCACCACACGCCGCTCCAGATCGTCGCCGAACTGCCCACCATCGAGACCATCAAGAAATTTGTGGGCATGGAGATGGGCGTCGCCTTCGTGCCGCGCATGTGCGTCCAGGAAGAGCTGGCGCGGCAGGAATTCGTCGCCGTGCCGGTCAGCGATTTACGCATCCAGCGCAAGCTCCGCTTGACCTACCGCCGCCACGCTTCCCTGTCCGCCGCCGCGCAGGGTTTCTTGGAAGTCGCCCGCGCCCTGGCCGAAGATCAGTCTGCGGATCAAATTCCTGAAGGCTGATTATCTGTGGGTCGAACTCTTCTTATGAGGCAAGGGATGATGGCGGAGCGTGAGCAGAACAGGCTGGCAGGATACGGGCTCCGTCAAAGTCCGGGGTGCCGCATATCTCCAGAGCTAAGAATGCATCATCCGTAAGTAGACCCCTCACCCACCGCCTTGCGGTCCCCCCCTCTCCCCCTGGAGGGGGATAAAAATCAAAATCGCAGCCCTCTCCCTTGGGGAGAGGGGGGACCGCAAGGCGGTGGGTGAGGGGTCTTGCAACCCAATCGACTTTGACGGGACCCTGCAGGCAGGATGCGCTTGCTTTCAGGTCGCACCAGCGTATGATACGGGCCGGAATCATATGCGCATTGTGCCATTGCGTTTTGTGGAGGGACATCATGGAACCATGGATTGTGCAGATGTGCCGCGAGAAATCTCGCCGGCGGGTAATTGCCTGGGCCTCAGTGCTAGGCGTTGGGGTATTGGCCCTCATCTTTAACGCGCGATATATCGTAAATTTTATAGGCGGTCCTTATTCGCTTCCGGCCGATGAGTTGGTCCGGATTACCGACCCGGGGTCCACTCTTCGCTATTTCGTTACGGTTCACGGAGAGAAAGTTATAAACACGGGCGTCAAGGAGGTCTCGACATCCGTCTTCAAGGGCGGCCAGGACACCACCTACATCTCTTCCTATTATGCGTTAATGGTCAAAGATCGCATCCTGATCATCAAGACCGATGCGCTTCCGGGGACTACGATCACGGGTGAATTAGGCGCCCTCCCTGATTATTTGCGGATTCGAGTCTTTTTGGAAGGGCACGCCGGCCTGGCCGAAAATCGTTGCCTGCCGCTTTACCTGAACGCCGAGGACTTCCGCACCCGGGGTTATTTCGGAATGGCCACGGGCCTGATTTGGATCGCGCTCCTCCTCGGGTTTGGCCTGCCCGCGTGGCTCCGCTTTCGTGACGTCAGCCGGCATCCGGTGATCCGGCGATGCCAGAAATGGGGCGACATCGGGGCCATCTCCAGCGCTGTGGAGCGGGAATTCCCTGGCGCCATACGTTACAACTGCCACGGGCATACCCTTACGGACAACTTCATTGTGGTGAATACATTCTTCACGTTCAATCTGCTGCGATTCCAGGACCTGCTTTGGGCCTACCGCAGAATTACGACGCGATACGTGTATTTCCTCCCCGCCGGAAAAACCCACGCGGCCATATTGATTTGCTATGGTGGCGCCGGGACGTTTATGGCGAGCGAGCCTCTGGTCTTGGAGATCCTCCGCTTTGCCTCCACCCGGGCGCCCTG